>JGI12210J13797_10328007_pt1 | contig 13200 bp, 10 predicted proteins | sample ElkSlonscriptome_3_FD_13797 | JGI IMG/M metagenome (IMG submission 13797)
CCCAAGACACCGTCTGGGCCACGCCGGCCGGGCCGGCCCCGAGCCCGCCGGCCGACACCGACGCGCCCAGCGTCGACGCGCCGACGAGCAAGGCCACGCCCGAGCCGACCCCCGAGCTCGAGCAAAAGTACGTCGACGCCGCGACCAAGATCGCCGCCCTCGCCGAAGACGACACCCGCGCGTGGGAGCGCCTCGCCTACGTCGCCGACACCTTCGGCCACCGCCTGTCGGGCTCGGAGGCGCTCGAGGACACCATCGACTGGGCCGTCGAGACCATGGCCGAAGACGGGCTCAGCAACGCCCGGCGCGAGAAGGTCATGGTCCCCCACTGGGTCCGCGGCGAGGAGTCGGCCACGATCATCGCCCCGCGCGAGCGACCGCTGCCGATCCTCGGCCTCGGCATGACCGTCGGGACCCCGCGGCGCGGGATCAAAGCCGAGGTCCTCGTCGTCGCCGACCTCGACGAGCTCGACGCGCGCAAGGACGAGGCCAGGGGCAAGATCGTCGTCATCAACCACGCGATGCCGCCCTACGACCACGACCACCACGACGCCCACTACGGCAGCACCGTCAAGATCCGCACCAACGGCCCCTCGCTCGCCGGATCCTACGGCGCCAAGGCCCTGCTGATCCGCTCGGTCACCGCCAGCAGCCTCCGGACCCTCCACACCGGGACCTTGGTCTACGACGAGGACAAGCCCAAGATCCCCGCCGCCGCGATCACCCCCGAGGACGCCGAGTGGTTCATGCGCACCGCCGCCCGCGGCGTCCCGATCGAGGTCCGGCTGAAGCTCGGCGCCAGGCACCTCGGCGAGGCCGAGAGCGCCAACGCCGTCGCCGAGCTGCGCGGGCGCGAGAAGCCCGAGGAGATCGTCGTGATCGGCGGCCACATCGACTCGTGGGACGTCGGCGACGGCAGCACCGACGACGGCTCGGGCTGCGTGATGGCGATGGAGGCCGCGCTGATGCTCCACGAGCTCGGCCTCCAGCCGCGCCGGACCATCCGCGTGGTCCTGTTCACCAACGAAGAGAACGGCCTCGCCGGCGGCAAGGCCTACGCCGCCGCCCACCAACATGAGGTCCACGTCGCCGGCATCGAGTCGGACGCCGGCGCCGGCGCGCCGTGGGGCTTCGGCATCGGCCGCGACCAGGCCGAGCTCGACGCCCTGCTGCCCTACGCCCCGCTGTTCGAGCCCCTCGGCGCCCACCACTTCACCCTCGGCGGCGGCGGGGCCGACATCTGGCCGCTGATGGCCGAGGGCATGCTCGGCATCGGCCTCCAGCCCGACACCAGCCACTACTTCGACCTTCACCACAGCCCCGCCGACACCATCGACAAGATCGCCCCCTACCACCTCGAGCGCAACGCCGCCGCGATGGCGCTGATGGCCTACATTCTGGCCGAGCGCGAGCTCCCGATCCCGGCCGCGGTCGAGGCCAAGCGCGAGGAGAGCAGCTGATCGTGGCCAAGCTCTACTTTCGCTACGGGACGATGGACAGCAGCAAGACCATGAACTTGCTGGCCGTCGCCCACAACTATCGGCAGCAGGGCAAGCGCGTCGCGCTGCTCAAGCCGCGCCTCGACGATCGCTTTGGCGGGCTAGTCATCGCCTCGCGCTCGGGCCTGCAAAAGCCCGTCGATCTGCTCCTCGAAGATGACACGCAGCTCGATCCGCCCTTTTTCGCCGATCTTCACTGTGTGTTGGTCGACGAGGCTCAGTTCCTGTCGCCGCGGATCATCGAGCAGCTGCGGGACTTGACGCGAACGCAGAAGGTCCCGGTGATCTGCTATGGACTGCGGACGGACTTTCGCACCCGGCTGTTTCCGGGCTCGCGGCGGTTGCTCGAATTGGCCGACTCGATCGAGGAGATCAAGGTCACCTGCCAGTTTTGTAATCGCAAGGCGATCTTCAACATGCGCCTCGTCGATGGGGTGCCGACGGATCAGGGCGAGCAGATCCAGCTCGGCTCGAACGAGACCTACGCGCCGGTCTGCCACAGCTGCTACGTCGAGCGGCTGCCCAAGGTGATCAGCGGCTAAAAGCGCAGCTGGGCGTGGACCCCGGCGCCGTCGAACCCGACATAGGGCGCGACCCGGAGCCGGGCCAGGCCCCCGCTGGCCTCGATCTTGGGCTCGTCGCGAATGAACAGGCCCAGTCCACCGCCGAGCAGCGCGAGCCCAGCGATCCCGCTGATGACCGCGCCGCCCCGGAGCACGTCGCGCTCGCCCACGATCGCCAGGTAGTTGTCGTACTCGCCCTCGCTCAGCTGCCCGTCGAGGCGCGTTTGGTTGATCCCCAGGGCCCGGACCTGACGCTCGTAGGCGAGGCTGCCGAGCACGACGCTCGTCGCCAGGCCCGTGGCCCCGAGACCAAGCAAGAAAAACGAGGCGAAGCGCCGCTTGGAGATGTCGAGCTGGGCCCGAAGCTCGACCTCGCCATCGCGCTCGAGCGAGATGTCCTTGCTAAACGGGTCATGACCGTTTTGGGTCACGACCACGCTGTGGTCCCCCGGCGCGACCGTCAGCGCGCCATCGAGGGGCAGCCGACCGACGACGCGACCGTCGACGCGCACGGTCGCAGCCTTGGGCCCCTCGACGCTCACACGGCCGGGTATGCCCTCGAGCTCGGCCTGGATCGGGTAGGTCGCGCCTTCGGGCACGTTGACGTCGCGCTCGACCACGAAGTAGCCGGGCGCGGACACGACGATGTGGTGGAGACCCGGCTCGATCGAGACCGCGCCGGGGGCCGGGAGCGGGGCGCCGTCGTCGATGATCATCACGGCCTCCTCGGCCGTCGTCGAGACCAGCACCCGGGTCACGACCTCGAGCTCGACATCGCCGAGGTCGCGCTCGGCGAGCAGCGCGGTCAGGTAGTTTTGGGCCAGGGCCGAGTACTCGGCGTCGGGCGCCGACGACAGGTACTGCTGGTAGCGGCGGATCGACAGGGTCTGGTGCTCGCTCGCGCCCGACATCTCGTAGGCCCGGCGGTGGGCCGAGCCGAGCGAGTAGAGCAAGGTGACGTAGGGATAGGTCCGGTAGGCCTCGGCGAGCAGCTCGATGGCCTCCTCGTAGCGCTCGTCTTTGAACGCGATCTTGGCCGAGCTCATCAGCGACTTGGCCGCGGCCTCGTCGCGCTCAGCCTCGGGCAGGGGCACGAGGACCTCGTCGTAGGCCCGCGAGCGGGCGCCGGCCGGGGCGTCCTTGCTGGCCTCGCCCGCGCTGTCGGTCGTCGCAGCGTCAGCCTCGTCATCACCGTCGCCGCCGGCGTCTGGCGGCGGCCCGAGCAAGCCGAGCACGGCCGACAGCGCCAGGGCCCGGGTCAAAACCCGAGGTCCTTGTTGACGTCGTCTTTTTTCTTGGTCTTCTTGCTCGTCGACTTGGACCTGGACTTGGTCTTGGTCTTGGTCCGCGGCTCCGGCTCCGGCTCCGGCTCCGGCGCGGCCTCGAGCGAGACGGGGAGCTCGAGGTCGGCGAGGGGCACGACGACGATCGACGAGCTGACATGGCCCTCGGCGCTGACCTCGACGGTCACGCTCTCGTCGCTGCGCATCAAGGTCAGGGGCTTGGCGGCCGGGCCCCAGTCTTCGCCGTCGATCGACACCCGCGCGCCCGCAGGCGCGCCGACCAGCGACAAGCTGACGGTCTTGGCGACCGGCGGCTGCTCGGGGGTCTTCGGCCCGGGCTCCGGCGCCGGCTCGGCTGCGACGGCTGGCGCAGCCGCGGCGGCCTCGCTGTCGCGGTCGCCGAAGGGCCCGCCAAAGATCAAGACCCCCGCGGCCGCGAGCACGGTTGCGACGCCGCCGACGGCCAGCCACGCGCCGCGCTTGGATCGCTTGGCCGCGGCGGCGTGGAGCTGCTCGGCCTGGTCGAGCGCCGCGGCCAGCTCGGCCGCGCTCTGGTAGCGATCCTCGCGCTTTTTGGCCAGCGCGCGGGCGATGATGGTGTCGACCGTCGACGAGACCTCGATGCCCGGGAGGGTGTCGAAGACCGAGGGGATCGGGTCGGTCAGGTGCTTGGTGATCATGCCCAGCGGCGAGCTCGAGTCGTAGGGCAAGACCCCGGTCAGCATCCGAAACAAGATCACGCCGACGGAGTAGACGTCGGCCCGGGCGTCGATGTCGGCGTCGCCGCGGGCCTGCTCGGGCGACATGTACGCGGCGGTCCCGACGATCACGCCGGTCTTCGTCAGCTCGGTGCTGTCGGTCGCCGCGGCCGTGGTCTTGGCGATGCCAAAGTCGACGACCTTGATCGTGTCGGAGATCCCGACCTGCTCGATGCGAAAGCAGTTGGCCGGCTTGACGTCGCGGTGGACGATGCCCTTGGCGTGGGCGGCCTCGAGCGCGTGGCAGATCTGGATGGTGATGCGTCGGGCCCGCTCAAACTCCATCCGGCCCTCGCGGCGCAGGGTCTGCTCGAGATCCTCGCCGTCGAGGTACTCCATCGCGATGAAGGGCGCGCCCTCGTCGGTCGAGCCAAAGTCGGTGATGTCGACGACGTTGGCGTGGCGGATCTTCGAGGCCGAGCGTGCTTCCCGCAAGAAGCGCTCGCGCAGGATCTTGCGCCGGGCGTAGTCGATGTTGAGGGTCTTGAGCGCGACCTGCTTGCCGATCGCGACGTGCTCGGCGAGGTAGACGTTGCCCATGCCGCCGGAGCCAAGGTGGCGGATGATCTTGTAGCGATCAGCGATGACCCGGCCCTCCTCGAGCAGCTCGGGCATCGAGTCGAGCTCGGGGTTGGTGTCGACCATGTCCGCGAGCTCGGCGCTGTCGAGCGCCGCCTCGGTCTCGGCATCGGAGAGGTCCGAAGTCATGGGTCGGGTCCGCATCGGCGGTCGGCCGAGCATAACCTACCCGTGACCCGCTCCTTCGCTAGCGCCGAGGCCGCGCTCACGACTTTCGTGTCGTAAAACGCCGTCTTATTCGAAACGCTGGCGTCATGATGTCAGCCGCGAGACCGCCGCGACGATCGCCGCTCTAGCCGACGGGATCCGGCTTACAAATCTCTCCGCCCTCGATCTGTGCGTTGGTTCGAAAGGTGTTGAGCCCGGTCCAGCTCGGGACCTCGAACTGCGGGATGGTCCCGTCTTCGCGGACGTTGGTGACGTGATAGGTGTGCTGGTTCCAGATCCGGCGCGCCTGAATCCAGCGGTCTTCGACGTCGCGGATGACCTGGACCGAGGGCGCGGTCTGATCGCGCTCGAAGCCGGCGTCGGACACGACGATGATCTCGGCCGAGCCGTCGTTATCGACGTCGACCACGGTTGGAAACTCCGTCAGCGTCCGCGCGCTGCGGGCGACGGTCAGCAGGGCCTGACCCTGATCGTCGAACACATAGAGCTGGTGCTCGTCGGCGTACATGGCCTCGGCGAGGCCGTCGCCGTCGAAGTCGAACGCGGTCCCGGCCGCCGAGCCGCTGCCGTCGTCGATCATCGCCGACCAGACCACGGCCGGGTCGGGCTCGAACACCGAGTAGAAATCCTGCGAGCTGAGCGCGAACTCGGCGAGGCCGTCGCCGTCGAAGTCGTGGATCGCGGCCGGGCGCAACATCAGCTGGCTGTCGCCGGGCACGATCTCCTCATACTTGACGGCGCCGGTGTGGTCGAGGACCGAGACGCCGAAGTTGTTGGTCACGAGGATCTCGGGCTCGGGATCGGCGTCGAGGTTGGCGATCTGTGGAAACCCGGCGTGGACCCCGGGCGCGATGTAGTAGAGGCTGCCGTCGTGGTGATAGGCGCTTTGGCCCAGCACGAGCTCGAGGTCGCCGTCGCCGTCGAGGTCGGCCGCGGTCGTCGCGGTGTTGAAGGGCAGGAGGCCGAGCTGCTCGGGGGCCTCGAACAATAGCTGGCCCTCGTGGTCGAAGACCATGCGCTCGGCGTAGATCTCGACGTCGCCGTCGTTGTCGAGATCGGCGAGGCCGATCGATCCGCCCTGGTTGTGGTCCCAGCTCGCGTCGCTGGTCCACTTGTGGGTCCCGTCGTGCTCGAAGGCCATCAAGCGGGCGGGGCCGCCAAAGGGCGGGCCGTTGCCAGCGACGATCTCGACGAGGCCGTCGTTGTCGATGTCGCCGAGGGCCGGGGTGATGGTGAACGCGACGAAGTAGGGGATCTCGAACTGTTCGGCTCCGGTCGCGCCGTCGAGCACGTAGAGCTTGGCCTCGCTCGGGTAGCTGCCGGCGACGACGACGACGTCGGGCACGTCGCACAGATCGATCTCGCCGTCGTCGTTGTCGTCGGTCAAGTTGGCGACGAGCGCGGGGACGAAGACCTCGGTGTTGGCGGCCGGGCCCCACCACTGCCACTGGACGTCGGGCTCGAAGGCGTCGGGCGGCGCGCTCTCGTCGCAGTCGCCGATCGCGTTCATGTCGTCGATGACCTTGCACTGCTCGCCGGGCGGGCGCGGGTCGTAGTCGGGCAGCGCGGCCATGTCGAACTTGGTCGGGTCGCCGTCGCCGTCGCCGGTCTCGCTGGTCCCGGGCTCGCCCGTCTCGGGCCGATCGCCGGTCTCGGTCTCGGTCTCGGTCTCGGTCGAGCCCGCGCTCGACGGGCCCAAGGTCACGGGCGAGGCGCCCTCGCCCTCGCCGCAGCCGGGCAGCGCGACGGCGGCCGCGAACACCAGCTTGGTGATCGTGTCGCCGTGGTCCGCACCTGCCATGAGGCGAGTATACGAGGCCCGGGCTCGGCGCGCGGGGACGGATCTCGACCGACCCGGCCACGGTCGAGATCGAGGCCCGCTGGCGCGCACGGCGAGCATGACAGCGCTGTCGCGGTCGGCCGCCTCACCTCCCTGAACTGAACCGAGCCATGACCATGACCATGACCACGCATCCCCTCGCCCTGACCGCCCTGTTCGCCCTCGTCGCGGCCTCGACCGCCTGCGACGACAACAACGCCAGCGTCCCCTACTGCGAAGACGTCGAGACCACCGTCTTGTCCCTCGACGACGAGACCCCAGCCGGCATCACACCGGGCGAGGTCCTCGGCCTGATCGAGGGCGAGCGCCAGATGCCGCTCGACTACGCCGACGCCCCCGCCGGCGGCGTCGAGGTCAGCATCGATCCCGGCGGCGAAGGTAGCACCGACTTGACCCTCGACCTCCAGCCCCTCGGCGAGGTCCGCTGGATCGAGACCGAAGAGGTCTACCCGCCCGGCGGCATCCAGGCGGCGATCGCCGTCGAGTGCAACGACCGGCTCGAGATCGACGCCGAGCTCGGCTTCGCCTCCAACGACGGCGTGTTCGACGAGATCTTCGCCGTGACCGTGCGTGCCGAGCTCGACGAGTACGCCGGCGACGAGCTGCGCTGGGCGACGATCAACCACGCCTTCGAGCCCGACGAGCTCGACGGCGACTTCAACGTCGTCAGCGTCACGCCCGAGGACCCCACCCGCGTCGACTACAACCTCGACCTGCGCTACCCCCTCGGGGCCGACGACGAGCAGCTCGGGCAGCCGCGCGGGACCATCGGCGGGGGCGCCGAGTATGACCAGGGCGACACCGCGGTCTGGGGCCGCTTCGTGATCGCGAGCTTCGGCGACGTCGAGGGCGACTGAGCGCCGCCGCCGGGCCAAGCCCGGCATCGGCCTCGGATCAGGTGCCTTCGTACTCGTCGAGGCGCGCGTCGAGCTTGTCGAGGGCGGCGTCGAGCTCGTCGACGGCCTCGTCGGCGGCGCTCGCCGACTCGCGCTTGGCGAGCTCGAGCTTGGCGTCGGCGTTGGCCTTGGCCTCGGCGAGCTCCTTGTCGAGCTCGGCGTCGATCTCGCGACCTTCGGCCTTGGCCTTGGCGGCGAGCTCCTCGCGCCGCTCCTCGAGCTTGGCGAGGCGGGCCTCGGCGTCCTCGAGCTCGGCTTTGACCTCACCTTCGACCTCGTCGGCGGTGTTGTCGACCTTGGCCTTGGCCTCCTTGGCCTCGTCCTCGACCTCGTCGGCGGCGCGCTCGACATCGCGGACAATGGCGTCGTCGGTCTCGGCCTTCTCACAGCCGGCGACGAGGCCCAAGCTGAGCGCAGTGATGGTGATGATGGTGGATGTGTACTTGCAGCGTTTCATGGGAACTCTCGTCTAGTCTTGGCCCGAGGCCAGCTTCAGGCGCATCGAGTCGAGGCGCTCGCCGCCGATTTGGTCGGCGCCAAAGTCGAGGGTGCGGATCGGGAAGGGGATCGTCAGGCCGGCCTCATCGATCGCGGACTTGATCCGGATGATGGCCTCGGACCGGGCGTCGAGGTAGAGCTTTTGGTCGGCGCGCTCGAGCCATATGCGGACCTGAAAGTCGATCGAGCTCGAGCCAAAGCCGGTGAAGATCAGCTCGACCTCGCGCGCGGGGTCGCGCAGCTCGAAGTCCTCGAACGCGGCGAGGATGACCTCGCGGGTCCGCTCGAGGTCATCGCCGTAGGCCACGCCGACGTCGATGTCGACGCGGCGCTCCTCGGTCCGGGTGTAGTTGATCAGCCGGTTTTGAAAGATCTGTTTGTTGGGAATGATGACCGTGAGGCCGTCGAAGGTCCGCAGGGTCGTGCGGCGCAGCTCGACCGCGGTCACGACCCCGAGCTCGCCGTCGACCTCGACGGTGTCACCGGCGTCGAAGGGCCCGCGCACGGCCAAGAACGCGCCCGACATGAAGTTGGCGGCGATGTCCTGAAACGCGAAGCCGAGCGCGATACCGGCGACGCCGAGACCGGCGAGCAGCGAGGTCACGGTCTTTTCGAGGTGGAGCAGGCTCAAAGCCGCGAACAGCCCGAGCACGATGATCGCCACGCGGATCACGGCCGCGAGCAGGCCGACGAGGGCCTCCTTGTCGATGACCTTGTCGAGGCCCTTGCACGCCAGCTTGCTGATCCGCCGCGAGGCCAGACCGGCGAGGACCACGACGAGGACCGCGAGCACGAAGTTGGGCAGCATCGCCACGGCGCTGTCGAGCCAATCTTGGAGCTTGGTTGTGAGGACAGAGAGCGCGTGCTTGAAGGTCTCGGACACGATGCCCGAGCAAGTTGCACGCACCGTTCCAAGTCCGTCGGGCTCCGATCACGGCGTCGACGGCCGACCGCGACCCGCGGGGTGTGCCGCTTCGACACAGCTGTGCCGAGTGGGGCTCCAACGCTAGCGCACGCTAGCGCGGGCCGATCCTGTCGACCCCGCACAGCGGGCGCAGGACCTCGGGGACCACGACCGAGCCGTCGGCCTGCTGGTAGTTCTCGAGGATCGCGACCAGCGCCCGCGAGGTCGCGACGGCGGTCCCGTTGAGCATGTGGACCATGCGCGGCTTTTGCTTGTTGCCGTCGACCGGCGCCGGGCGGTAGCGGATCCGCAGGCGCCGGGCCTGGTAGTCGGTGCAGTTGCTGGTCGAGGTGATCTCGCCGAACTCGCCGCGGCCGGGCATCCAGGCCTCGAGGTCGTACTTGCGATACGCGGGCCCGCCGAGGTCGCCGCTGGCGATGTCGATGACCCGGTAGGGCAGCCCGAGGCCGCGGAAGATCTCCTCTTCGATGTCGCGCAGGCGCTCGTGCATGGCCTCGCTGAGCTCGAGCTCGCCGGCCGTGAACGCGAACAGCTCGACTTTGGTGAACTGGTGGACGCGGTAGAGCCCGCGCGACTCCTGACCGTGGGACCCGGCCTCGGTTCGAAAGCAGTGCGAGAGCCCGGCGACGAGCAGCGGCAGCCGCTCGATGTCGAGGATCTCATCGGCGAGCATGCCGCCCAAGGTGATCTCGGCGGTCCCGACCAGACACAGATCGGAGTTGGCGACGCTGTAGATCTGCGTCGACTCGCCGCGGGGGTTGAAGCCGAGGCCGTCGAGGATCTCGACGCGGGCGAGGTCGGGGGTCGTGTGGAGCTTGAAGCCGTGCTTGCGGGCGACGTCGAGGGCGTAGCGGACCAGGGCCAGATCGAGGAGCACGGCCTCGTTGACGAGGTAATAAAATTTCTGCCCGGCGACCTTGGCCCCGGCGGCGAAGTCGACGAGGTCGAGGGCCTCGGCGATCTCGAGGTGGTCCTTGGCCGCGAAGCCCTCGGCCTCGAAGTCGCGCGGCTGGCCCCAACGGTGGAGCTCGCGGTGGTCCTCGTCGCGGTGGCCGCGGGGGCTGTCGGGGTGGGTCAGGTTGGGGACCGCCGCCCAGGCCGCGTCGCGGGTCGCGAGCGCGGCCTCGGTCTGCTCGCTGAGCTCGCGCTCGCGCTCGCGCAGGGCCCGACCCGCCTCGATCAGGGGCTGGCGCGCCGCGGCCTGCTCGGCCTTGGGCAGCTTGCCGACCTGCTTCATCGCCGCGGCGTTTTCATTTTGCTCGCGGCGCAGCTCCTCGGCGGCCCCGAGCAGCTCGCGGTAGCGGGCGTCGAGCGAGGCGAGGCGCGCGACGGTCTGCGTTGCCCAGTCGGCGTCGCCGCTGTCCGCGATGTCCTCGAACACACGGGTGCCGCGATCGCGCAGGTTCTGGGCGATGCGCTCGGGGTCGTCTCGCAGGAGCTTGATGTCGAGCATGGGGGAGTCGTCAAAGCTCAGGCCACGGGGGGTGTCAAGGTCCCGCGCTCGACATGTGAGATAACCACCGCTACGACAATTTTCGGGAAATTCCCGGGCCCCTGATACGTTGGCGAGGCCCATGAGCCAAGCAAGCAAGCAGCGTCTGGCCCTGGTGTTCGGCGGTCGTTCCTCGGAGCACGAGGTCTCGATCCGCAGCGCCACGGAGGTCCTCGCGGCCGTCGACCGCGAGCGCTTCGAGCCGGTGCCCGTCGCGGTCACCCGCGAGGGCGCGCTGCGGACCGGGTCGGCCGCGCGCCCGCTCGCCGAGATCGTCGCCGCGGGCGAGCCGGTCACCGAGCTCGGCGCGCTGCTGGGCTCGTGCGCCTGCGTGTTCCCCCTGCTCCACGGACCCTTCGGCGAGGACGGCACGATCCAGGGCCTGCTCGAGGTCTTCGACCTGCCCTACGTCGGCTCGGGCGTGCTGGCCTCGTCGCTGTGCATGGACAAGGCCGCGTTCAAGCACCACGTCGCGCCCCCGCCCTACGCGATCCCGGTCACGCCTGGGGTCTGCATCGACGTCGTGCTCGAGGGCCGCGCGCAGGCCCTCGCCCGCGGCCGCGCGAGCGTCGAGGAGCTCGGCTTCCCGGTCTTCGTCAAGCCGGCCAACCAGGGCTCGTCGGTCGGGGTCAGCCGCGCGCGCGAGCGGGCCGAGCTCGACGCCGCGCTCGAGCTGGCCTTGCGCTACGACACCCGGGTGATCGTCGAGCGAGGCCTCGACGCCCGCGAGATCGAGCTCGCGGTGCTCGGCGACGGCGGGCCCGAGACCATGGTCAGCCTGCCCGGCGAGATCGTCTTGCCCACGGGCCAGTGGTACACCTACGACAACAAGTACGTCGACGACGTCGCCAGCTACTCGATCCCCGTCGAGCTCCCGCCCGACACGACCGCGCAGCTGCGCGAGCTGGCCCTGCGCGCGTTTCGAGCCACGCGCTGCGCCGGCCTCGCCCGCGTCGACTTCTTCGTCGAGCGCGGCACGCTTCGGCCCTACCTCAACGAGGTCAACACCCTGCCGGGCTTCACCTCGATCAGCATGTACCCCAAGCTCATGGCCGACGCCGGGGTCCCCTACGCGGACCTGATCTCGCGCCTCGTCGACCTCGGCATCGCCGCCCACGCCCGCCGCAAGCAGCTGTCGGTCGTGCGCTGAGCGGCTCCTCCGCCCGGCTGGAACGAGACTTGCTGGGTCCTTGGGTCGTTCCCATGCGACCCGTCGAGATTCACGAGATGAGCCTGTCCCGCCTGCTGCGCGCGCTCGCGCGCCGCGAGCTGTCGACCACCGAGATCGCTCGCGCACTGACGGCGCTACGAGAGCGCCTCGATCCCAAGCTCAACGCGTTTTGCCAGATCGATCCCGAGCGCTTCGTCCGCGAGGCCGAGCACGCCGGGGCCTGCCGAGAGTCGATGGACGCCGTCGGGCCCCTCCACGGGATCCCCATCGCGGTCAAAGATGATCTCGCCCTCGCCGGCTGGCCCATGCGCCAGGGCAGCCACGCCAGCTCCGCCGAGCCGGTCGTCGCCGACGAGCAGTCCCCGACCGTGACCAGTCTCCTGCGAGCGGGCGCCATCGTCGCGGGCAAGACGACCCTGCCCGAGTTTGGCTGGAAAGCCACGACCCAAAGCCCCCTGACCGGCGTGACCCGGAATCCGTGGAACCCCGCCCTGACCCCTGGAGGCTCGAGCGGAGGCAACGCCGTCGCCCTGGCCACCGGCATGGTCCCGGCGGCGGTCGGCACCGACATCGGCGGCTCGGTTCGAATTCCGGCTGCGTTTTGCGGCGTGGTCGGGTTCAAGCCGACCCAGAGCGTGATGAGCGGCAACGCCGAGGCCAAGACCGGCCTGCTGCTCCACTCGGGCCCGATGGCGCGAACGGTCGAAGACATCGCCCGGCTGATGACCGTCCTCGGCAGCGAGGATCCCGAACGACCGATCAAGACCGGCGCGACCAAGGACTACGTCGATCAGATCTCCCACCCGATCGCCGATCTCAGCATCGGCATCAGCCCTGGGCTGGGCTTCGCGACCCTCGATCCCGTCATCACCGAGCGCCTCGAGCAGGCCGCGGAGGTGTTTCGCCGCCTCGGCGCCCGGGTCGAGCGCTTCGACGCCCTGCGTGAGAGCCCCGTCGACACCTACGAGACCCTCTACACCCCCCAGCTCACCGAGGAGGTCGCCGGCGTCCCCGAGTCGCAGCGCGACCAACTCGATCCGGATCTGCGGGCCATGGCCCGGCTCGGCGCCGACATCTCTGCCCACCGCTTCGTCCGTGCGCTCAAGCAGCGGCGCCGGCTCGTCGAGCGCATGGCCATGGTTCACGAGCGCTACGACGTCGTGGTCTCGGCCACCGTCCCGATCCTGCCCTTCGCGGCCGATCGCAACCAGCCCGAGGGTTACCCGCAGGGCCGATGGTGGCGGTGGACGCCGCTGACCTTGACCTTCAACATCACCGGTCAGCCGGCGATCTCGCTGCCCTGCGGCACGGGCCCCGCGGGGCTGCCGATCGGCATGCAGCTGACCGGCCCGCACAACCGCGATGACCTCGTGCTGCGCGTCGCCCACGCGTACCAGCGCGCCGGTCACCTCCACGGGATCTCCGGCGCTCTCGATTGAGGCCTAGCAGCCCGTGGTGGAACCCAGCGCGTCGCCTCGCGCCGGATCTTTCGTCGAGGGCGCGAAGCCAAAACGCCGCTGTACTGGGC
>JGI12210J13797_10319994_pt1 | contig 13199 bp, 14 predicted proteins | sample ElkSlonscriptome_3_FD_13797 | JGI IMG/M metagenome (IMG submission 13797)
ATATAGTTGTCACAGGGAGGCGTGGCTGAGTGGTCGAAAGCGGCGGTCTTGAAAACCGTTGTAGGGAAACCTACCGGGGGTTCGAATCCCTCCGCCTCCGCACTAGAAAAACACACCCGAAAGGGTGTTGTTTTTGTTGTGCGGAGGCGAGTGCGTGCCCTGCGGCACGCACGTGAGGGATTCGAAGCCACGGAGCATGTGCGAAAGCACAGCGAGTGGCCGTCCAAGAACGCGAGCTGTTTTGTGAGGAACGAAACAAAACAGCCGCGATTCTGGGACGAACCCTCCGCCTCCGCACATCAAAACTTCCGCCTCCGTAAGGCCGCTACGCGACCGAGCGCGGCGGGACAGGAAAGCAACATACGGCGCTAGCACCAAACAGCCATGCCGTGTTCAGTGAAAATCTTCAACAAAGAAGCTGCAATCTGTTGGGTTTGTGGCTTGCACGGCAGCTTCAAGAGCAGCACAAGCAACACCGTGCCCGCACATGTATACATCGGCACCACTGAAGTCAAACTCGTTAATATGATCCTGAGCATATCCGGCCAGATATTCGGTCTGCTCAGTATCTGATACGACATACCGCACCATCACGTTCTTGTGTGTAACCGCCAACTCATCAAAAAAATCTTTATGCAACATTTCGTTCACGTTACGATTGCCGGTTACTATCGTGAGCGATTCTACATTGCTCCTGTTACTCATGTGTTCAGCCAATGATTTTACAACCCCCGCCCCTACCCCAAAGCCAAACAAGAACACCTTTGCACTGGTCATCTTGTCTGCTGTATTGAGCCCCAGTGGCCCCATAAGCCTCACTGTTTTGTTCGTAAAGTCTTCGCTCCACAACACCGGGGTCAACACTCCACCCGGGCTTAGGCGAATGGTGAGCGTGAATGAGTCGTGATGCTGATCACTTGAAGACATAGAAAAGGCTCGTCGAATAGTCTTTCCGTTGTGCTCTACAAATACGTTTACAAACGCACCGGCAACAAAAGATATCGGCACATCCGGAATGATTGTATATTCGCGAGCTGTCGGCGAGAGGTCGACCACCTTAGTAATTCTGCCGTTACATTGTTGTATCTGGTTCATGTTGTTTGTATAGTAGACGAACGTACAAATACTCCATGATTACGCATCCACGCAAGCAGTGTAACGAACGTCACGATAGCGAGATAATAGAGTGCAATTGTTTCGTCGAGAATAACGTACACATACACACCGCTTCCATAGAAATAGATGTATGATAAGCGCTGTATACGTTTCCAATTTTTTCCTAACACTCGCTTCGAGTAGTTGTTTGAGGTCACCAAAAGCAGTATTGCAGAAATGTCTGCAAGATGAGCCAGAAGTGCAAGATTGTGGAGCGACCAATATTCCACCGTCAACATACCGGAAACATACCCAAATGCATCAGCAATAACTTTGGCGAGTATAAACGACACAACGATTGAGGCGGACAGTACACCCACCCCCTTCCGCAGAATTACCAACGGGCGTACCCATGTGATACTCGGCAGAATATCAGCAAGTGGCCGCACAACCATGACTAAAAAGAGTGTGAAATGGGCAACCGCATACAACCACGCATAGGTTGCCTCACTGAACCACTGTGGAGTAATCACGAGCGCGCTCGGCAACGTAGACAGCAGTATGATAGCCACAGTCAACAACACGGTCTGGGTATTTCGTATGCATGTGAAGTACGCTTTCATGGTTACGTGATGTTACTCATTGTCTCCCCTGTTTCGGAAACAACAAAATATTGGTAGCTATACTGTTCTGGTGGAACGGTATGAATAGCCTTCATGACGCCACGAGTAAGAAACAGTTTGGTGAGGGCTTCAGCCAATGCGCCGTCGTAATGAATAATGCTTGCTGCAACGAGACTGTTGGTGGGGTTTTTTTGCGTCGCACCATCAATAACGTGATGTCGTCCACCCTGATTCGTTTGCCATCGGCGCGCGTACGTGCCGCTTGTCGCCAAGGAACCATCTGTGACTCGCACCGGCACTTCTCTACCGGTTATAGGATTATAGAGCATACACATGAATGGTTCGTGAAGTTCATCTGTACCTCGAGTAGCAAGATCTCCTCCAATGTTAATGATAGACCCCATGCATTCCTGGTACGTGTCTGTGAGTTGATCTGCCAACATGTTGGCAAGGTACCCCTTAAGGATTCCACCGAAATCCAATTGCTGGTTTGTACCAAGGGTGACATGTTGATGCGCTTCGTCAACAAGAATCTTGCGGCAATCGGTGTCATATTGCACGGGAGTGATGCTCGCACATTGCTCTCGAAGCGTGGCGTAGGTTGTGTGGTACCCAAGTGTCGCCACTTGGATCAGAGGGTTAAACGCGCCACCCGTTAGCTCAACCAACTGCAGACTGCGCTCTAGTATGGCCAGGTATTCCCTGCTAACTGTTCCAGATCCACACCGATTCAGTGTTGCTAGTTCGCTCTGTGGCAAGAATCGAGAAAAACGTTGTTCGTAATCATGAATTGTAGCGAACGTTTGGGTGGCGATTGTGTCAGCCAATGCCACCTCGTTGCACACAAACGAAAGGCTAACCTCAGTTCCCATGTGGTGTTGTTGGTATGAGTATTCGCGCATATGAGCTGTAGTATGTCACAGCCAGATGAATAGTATGTGAATAGCCTGTATGATTATCGTATGAAGATACTAGTGGTAGAAGATACAGAAACACTTGCAAAATACGTACAGCAAATGCTTGAGGAGGAATCGTATGCGGTTGATGTGGTGAGTGACGGAGAAACCGCAGAACGCCGCATCATGAGTGACTCGTACGATGTAGTGATTTTGGATGTTATGCTGCCCGAGCAAGACGGCATCACAACCTGCAAGCAGGTTCGGTTGAACGGCAACACCACACCAATCCTCATGCTGACAGCCAAAGGAGAAGTGGGAGATCGGATTGAGGGCTTAGACAGTGGAGCGGACGATTATGTGGTCAAGCCATTTGCTATGGATGAGCTCTTGGCGCGCGTGCGGGCACTGTTACGAAGGCCGACCACAACAATGTGTGATGAAATCCGCGTGCAAGATGTTCGTATAACCTGTAACAATCGAACAGTAACGGTCGCAAACCGACCAATAGCACTCACGCTCAAAGAATATGCAATACTGGAGTACCTATTGCGCAACGCCGGGCAGGTTATTACACGAGAGCAACTCATTGACCACTGTTGGGATTTTGCGTACAGTGCCTTTAGCAATATTACAGATGTCTATATCAAACAACTACGAAAGAAATTAGGCGGTACGCATGATCAATATATTAAAACTATTCGAGGCGTGGGCTACACGTTTCAAGAATAACAAGTTTGACCGCGCAACACTCAAACTTACATGGTACTACGTCCTTTCGACGGCGGTAATTTTGTTGGTGAGTAGCATTGCGGTGTTAGGTATTTTTTCACCACCCGAGACCGATGCGCCCTTCCGACCAGAACCTCTGGAGCGCGTCGAACTTGAACATGACGATTGGAGCCTGTATGAGGTGCGAGAGCATCTTGCACTCGTTATCCTCTTCGTTGACATACTCATTCTGCTTGTGGTCAGTGCGTTCGCGTACGTTTTTGCGCGTCGCACCCTGGCTCCAATAGAAGACCTCTATGAACAGCAGGTGCAATTCCTAGGTAACGTAGCACACGAACTGCGTACGCCGCTGTCTGTGATGCAGGCTGGTGCAGATACCACCTTGCGCAAAGAACGAACAACGAACGAGTATCGAAGTTTTGTGCTTGATGTGCAAAGCGAAACAACACGACTAACCCGGCTCACCAACCAGCTGTTGCACCTACTCCGAACGGATCACCTTCAAACACCCGTGCGCACAGAGGAGGATCTCTCCGCAATTATCACAGGCGTAGTTCGACAATTCACACCATACGCCAAAGCGCATAGAGTGGAACTTACAAACAATAGCTCTTCTGCTGTCTCCGTTAATACTAATCGAGATAGTCTGATTGAAGTACTGCAAAACCTCATTAAAAACGCAATCGACTACAATAAACCAAACGGCACAGTCACCGTATCCCTCACACACTCACATACAGTGACAACTATCACCATTCGCGACACCGGCATTGGTATCCCCACAGAACAACAAGACGCAGTGTTTGGTCGATTCATAAAGAGCAATCAGGCTAGGACACACACCGCCACAAGTGGAAGCGGGCTCGGCTTGGCTATCGTGAAGGAGTTGGTAGATACACTCGATGGAACCATTTCACTCACCAGCACACTCAACATTGGCACAACTGTCACCCTCACGTTACCCACAAATTCATAGAACATTCATGTTGCACTGGTACACTCAGAACCATACCAGTAACAATACTTACTATATGGCTCAATATGTATGTTTAGAATGTGGTTGGATATATGACGAAGCTGCAGGTGAACCAGATCGAGGCATTGCACCTGGCACCAAATGGGAGTCGCTCCCCGACGACTTTACCTGTGCCGAGTGTGATACAGTAAAAGGAGATACGCACATGTGGCAACGCATTGGGTAACACAGATATATGAAAAAAGATTTACGCAATGTAATTGTTTCGTTCAGCCTTGTGCTTGCTGTTACTGTTTGCAGTGTTCAATTCTACACCCGCCAACAGGCACGAGCTGCCGAGAACGAGTACGCCATGCAACATGTGCTCGCTACCACTAAAGCTGAGCTGAACAAAATCAAGGAACAAAGACGAGAAGCGGATCGAGTAAAGGAACTCAGTATTCAATTAGCAGAAGCGGCGGCGCAGCAGGCTGAACAGGAGGCAGCTGAACGGGCGGCCGAGGAAAAAGCACAGGCGTTGGCGGAAGCAAAGAGTGCTGCCGAGGCACAAGCCATACAAGACGCCGCTAACGCGGCTCGTATTGCAGCTGAGGAAAAAGCGGCTGCAGAAGCAGCTCGAAAGGCTGAGCTATTGGCAGCGCAGAGAGCAGCTGAAGTAGCTGCGGCTAAAAAAAAGGCTGCGGACGAAGCTACCCAAAAAGCAGCTGCACAGAAAGCGGCTGAAATTGCTGCAGCTGAGGCAGCAGCAAAGAAAAGCACCCGTCGGTCTCGTGCAAGCTAGGAAGCAGTACCACACACACAAGGAAGCACCGGGAGCGCGAACGGCTGCATACCAGACGTAACAATTCCGTATTCAACCCCTCACACACATGCCCTGCGGCACTCACGGTAGAATAGTCGAACTCTGATATACTAACAGTATGAAAAAATACATGGTGATACTCGTAGCGACCTGTCTCCTGGGAGTAGTGCTCGTGGCACTTGCGGGAATGTATAAGTTTAACTACCTTGCTTCTCAACCCGGTTACGACGTCGACGGTAACAGAATTGACACATTCGAACGTGTCTCAGACTACAAGAACACCACCTACACCATTAACGGAGAGCCGGTCACGCTCGTAGATGGTGTTGCAGAGCGTGAAGCAGCACCAGGGTCTGCCACCACCGTTTCGACACAGTATTTTGGCAATGAATTGTGGGCAGATTTGAACGACGATGGTCGTGAGGACATTGTTTTCCTCCTCACCCAAAACACCGGCGGCAGTGGAACGTTCTTCTATGCAGTCGCCGCACTCAATACAGAAAACGGCTGGCACGGTTCGAATGCGTACCTGCTAGGAGACAGAATTGCACCACAAACGACCGAACTGATCACAAACCCCAACCACCAGCATGTTGTTGTCATCAACTACGCTGACCGCGCACCCAATGAGCCAATGAGCACTTCCCCATCACAAGGAAAAAGCGTCTATTTCAAACTCGATCTTGAAACACTACAGTTTGGAGAGGTCGACGTAGATTTTGAGGGCGAAGCTGATCCAACCATCATGACGCTCGACATGAAAACCTGGACATGGGTACGGACACAATATAACAACGACACCGAACTAACACCAAAGACATCCGACGCCTTTACCATAACGTTCCAAGAAGATGGTGTTGTTGCAGTATCAACAGATTGTAACGCCATGCAAGGTACGTATGAACTTGAAGGCAACCGCATCACCTTTGGGCCAATGGCGGCTACCAAAATGTACTGCGAAGACTCTCAGGAAGCGGAGTTCGCGGCAATGCTACGCAATGCACAATCATACTTCTTCACTGGTCGTGGCGAATTGATCTTTGACCTCATGTTTGATACTGGCTCATCCATATTCCGCTAGCCTCCACCTACAGTACTGTGCACGCCCCACGCACTGCTCGCGCCTACCTGTTACTCGTCACTCGCTACTCGACCCCACTGCAACACATGCACCATTGGGCAGAAACCAAAAACCCCGGAAAGCATAAGGCCGATCGCGGGCAGAAGTGGTAGGTAGTGTGCAAGCGGCCAGTACAGCTCAAGAATATAGCTTGCAATAATAACGAGCGAGCCGATCATAAATGTCAGTCGCAACGTTGGAAGATTCTTGAGTGTCACCGCTTCGGTAAGCCCCTTCGTGTGTAGTGTAAACATGATGTGTGTAATTAGTACTCCTCGCGCGCAAAGCGCACAAGCAGTGTCGGATAAATGACTAATGTTAATACAGTCGAAAGCGAAAGTCCGAACACGATAGCCCACGCAAGTCCCGACCACACCGGGTCGCTCGCGATTGTAAGCGAACCAAGTATCGTCGTGAGCGACGTCAGAAAAATTGGCCGCAAGCGCGCCTCACCAGCCGCAGCAAGCGCCTCGCGAAACTCAGCCCCCTTTGCGCGCTCCTGCTCCACGTACTCCAAAAAGATAATCGCATTGTTTACCACAATACCAATGAGCGCAATAAAACCAATCAATGCCGTTGCGGTGAGGTATATCCCAAACCCTTGGTCTAACACAAGAAAGCCCCAAAGGATTCCCACAAGCCCTAACGGCACGGTTACCAGAATGTATGCAGGTGTGCTAAAGGTACGATACTGTGCAACCAAGATTGCATACACCAACAACAACGCAACCCCCATTGCCACACCAAGGTCGCGGAAATTTTCAAGCGTCATCTCCCACTCTCCTCCCCAAGCAATCCTAACAGTTTCCCCACGAGGTCCGGCAAGTTCCATGCCACCAAGGTTCCATCGTGCGACTGAGTACCCTTCAACATCGCCACGCACAAGTGCACGCATAGCATCAATGACCACATAGATAATAGACCGCCCCTCAACCTCAGCGGTCACATAGGAAAGCTGTTCCACATCCTCCACGTACACCGTACTTGGTCGCACTTTGTGTGAGACCCGAACGACTGAACGCAACGACACCATTTCACCACCACCTCCCCGGACAAACAACGTGTCGATAACCTCAGGCGACTCACGTACAAACGCGGGCAGCCCCACCACAATAGGCGTGTATTCTGTGGCATCAGCACCCAAAAACTCTGCCACCTCCTGGGCGCCCGAGAGCATGCGAACTGCCTCAGCCACTGCAGTAGGCGACACTCCGAGTGCAGCAGCGGCTGCCTCATCGAATTCATAGTGCACCCGGCCCACACGTGCGTCGTCACTCTGGTAGACGTCCACCACCCCACGCACGTGCTGAAGCCCTGCACGAAGCGCTGTTGCCGCATTGCGTTGCGCCTCCGGTTCATCGCTCGACACTTTCGCCACAAAGGTTGCCTGCACCGGCGGACCAGGTGGCTCCTCCATCAATCGCACGGCAGAAGCTATATCTGGTAGCGTGGTTGCAATTCGTCCTCGCAGTGCAGTCACGATGTCAGTCGAGCTTTCTGCGCGACTGTTCGCAGGCGTAAGATTCACCCGCATTGTTGCCTGCTCTGCTCCACTGCGCTGCTGCGCCCCCTTAAACATGCCGTTAAAATCAAGAATGGGTGCCGTTGCAACAAACGTTTGCACATGTACGACATGCGGTTCCCCAAGTGCAAGCTCGGCAAGTGCCTCTGCTGTCGTCACTGTTGCCTCACGACCAGTCCCATGTGGAAGGTCAAGGTACACGTAGAACTGATCGCGATCTGCGCGCGGTAACATTTGAAAATGCACCAACGCAGCCGCAGGCAAGAGCAGCGAGAGCACAAACACACCGAGCGCGGTGCGCAATAGTATCTGCTGTTTCCGCGTGTTAGCAAGAATACTTCGCAACACTCTGCCGTACCAAGCTGTAAGCTGCGCCATGCCCCGCGACAGCACTCCAGGGCGTGTGTTCAGACTCACATCACTGAACACATAACTTGCCACAAATGGTGTTACCACAATAGCAACCACAAACGAAACAATAAGTGCCGCCGGTACGAAGAAGGCAATCGGTCCCATATACGGCCCCATCATCCCGGTAATGAAATTCATCGGCAAAAAGACAATCACCGAGGTGATGGTCGAAAGCAGCAACCCCACCCCCACCTCATTTATCGCTGTTGCAATAGCCCGCGCGCGAGCGTCACGCCCACCACCGGAGCGCACCTGTTGCAAGTGAGAATAAATATTCTCGGTCGCCACAATTGCAGAGTCTACTAAAAGCCCAAGCGAGAGGATGAGGGCAAACAAGGTAATCCGATTAATGGTCTGATCGAACAACAACCCCAACCCAAAGACCACTAAGAGCGTGAGTGGTATTGCCACCAAAACTACGAGCGCCGCGCGTGTAGAAAGAAACAAGAGCAATACAAGTGCCACAACAGCAATCGACGTTAGAAGGTTTTTGGAGAGTCCAGAAATCTCGGCTGAAGCAGTTGCACCATCATCACCAATCACCATGTAGTCTAGGTCAGCAAACGCGGGATAAGTCTGCAGCAACTCGAGCGTCTCGAGTACTGCGCGCGACACCACCGGAGCACTTGCGCCCTCTACCTTTGCAACCGATAGCATGACAATTTCGCCCACACCATCCTGCGAGGCGTACCGCACGTACGAACGCTCACCCGACACCCCACGATACACCTGCGCCACATCCCGAACCAACGTCCCTGGAGCAACCGACAACGTTCCAACTGAATCAGGTGTGGCGCTCACGCCCTCGTACACAAGGTCGACAGCATAGGGTGCTGCCCCAAGCCCACCAGACACTACGCGCAATTGACTTGCCTCAAGCACGTCGGAAAGCTCACCAATGGTTACACCCTGCTCCTTCATGCGCACCGAATCTATCTCAACAACCAACGCTTCCTCATAGCCGCCCACCACAGCAATCTCACTCACCCCCGAAGCACGCCCAAGCTCATGCGAGAGCCGCACCACATGCTCGCGCAGCTCGGGTACCGAAAGCGCCTCGGAACCGAATGCGATCTGGAGGATGGGAATGGTCTCTGGGTTTATCTCAAGCACGTCAGGTGGTGCTATGCGCCCCCGTGCAAGATAGCTATGCTGTTCAAGCTGTGCAAAGAGGTCAAGTTTGGCGCGCGCAACATCGTGCCCGACGTCAAAGATCACAGTTGTGTTGATCATTGCTCCATCCACCACCCGCGTATGCACCTCATCGACACCAGGTATCGTGTTGATCTTCTCCACGAGTTCGTACACCACACGGTTGAGCGCCCCTTCCCGTGTCGCACCGTCGTACGTGATAGTCACCGCAAACGCGGGGCGAGTTATTTCTGGGTTATACTGCTTGGGAGTGAGCGCAAACGAGGCAAGCCCAAACACCACAAACACAAACAACAGCAGTACCGAGAGCGGACGATTGACCGCAAAGAAGTAACTAATACGCCCAGCAACGTTGAGGTGTGTATACTCCATAACACTAGAGGGTGATACTATTAGCAGGCACGAGTGCACGGTCGCTCTGTGGCACCTCGATGTGTGCGTAAAGTGTTGCACCATCATCATAGCGGACCGTAGCACGTGACACTGTACCATCGTCATAGACCACGTACGCGCCATCCGCATCAAAATGCACCATACTACGTGAAAGCACATAGAGTTCCTTGTAGGCAACTGCAAGTGTGCCCACAATACTCGAACCGACAGCACCGGCCTCTGGCCTAAGTGCAATCACCACCGCAATACTCCCACCCGTTTGCACACTCCCCACCCGCTCCACTGTTCCCAACACACGACCCGTGCTTGCACGAAACTGAGCGCCAGGCGCTAAACCAATCGCAGCAAACGCCGGCACCGATACGGTAACCTCATGTGCCCCTGACCCCACAAGCTCAAGAAGCGGCGTGCCCGGTGTCACATACTCACCCTCCTCTACAAGCACCTTCGAGACACTGCCCATAAAGGGAGCCACGGTGCGTCCAAGCCCTTGCACTGCAGCCGCGAGTGCTTCTCGGGCCGCCACCACCTCCCGACTCTGCACTTCAATACGTAGCGCCTGGGCAGCATACTGCGTTGCAATCTCCTCATCGAGTTCAGTCACAACAACAGTACTGTCTTGAGTTGCAGCATCAAGCACGCGTGCATCTGCTTGTGTGTTGAATGCCGCACGTGCAGCGTTCAACGAATCGCGCGCAGTAATGAGTGCTACTCGCTGCGCATCAAACGCAGCACGTATGTCATCGTCAACACGGAGCACGGGGTCAAGCACCTGTTCTTCAGCAGGCACAAACACCGCATCGTAGAGTGTCATGAGCACTTCCTCTACCACACCAGCAACCTGTCCAAGCAGAAGTACATCAAGCGGCTCCTCCCCACGCAATGTATCGAGCGCACTATCGAGCCCACCACCTACAGCTCTCGGCACTGCTGCAGAACCGCGCAAATAGTTGGGCACCCCACCATACAGAGTTGCAACAGCTGCATCGTACGCCTCGCGCTCGTCGGTACCAAAGAGTCCGCGGTGTGTATTCACAAAGTCAGCAGCCTCCGTAAGGGTCAGCACGTTCGCTTCAAGTGCAGTAAACAGCGCCGTCCCGGTTTCCTGCAAACGCGCCTCGTTATTTGCCGCACGTAGTGCTGCTACCTCACGCGCCGTATACGCACGCACCCCTGCTTGTGCTGCTTCAGTGGTCCGTGCTGCACGTGCCTGTTCCTGTTCGAGTGCGGTAAGCACGCCAGACGCTTCGGCGAGTGCGCGTTCAGCGTCTGCAACGGGCGTTGCCTGCACGGCAAGCACTTGCCCTTGCGTCACTACCCCACCCTCACGCACCGGAAGCGCGGTCACCACTCCAGCAGTCTGCGCATACACAATGGCTTGGTCAGCCGCTTCCACCATGCCACTCACCCGAAGCGGCAGCGTGCTTGTGGCAAGATACGTAGGCGCGCGGGCATCCTGCTCTGCACCACCCCCTTCACGTTCCGATACAGCAACAGTGTGCTCCACACCGCGCGAGGTCAAAAACACCAGTACCCCCGCTAAAACTACCCCCAACATCACAATATACCCAATGGTTTTATATGAAATATGCATTATTGCATAATATACCCTATGGGGTATACATATGCAAGTACAATATACACCGACACCTCCGCCGTTGCGCATGCAACAGGTCGCGAGCCATTGCTAGTTGCCCGAAGAACGATAAGCATTCCAGCGCCACACCCGCTTCCTGTTCCCTGCCACCCACGCACCCCTCCACAAACTAGCCCGTGCTTACACACGGGCATTGTTCGTTTTCATGCGCTGGCGCTCAATACTGAAAACCGGAAACTCAATACTACACACCAACACTACCTCCCACAATACTCATCCAAAATCGCCCGCAGCTCTGGTCGGTCGTTAGCGTATGTGAGCGTCGCCTTCAGGTAGTTTTCCGGGTCGCCGGTCGTGATCCACTCGCCACCCTCCACTTCTTTCGCAAGAAAGCGACCACCTTCTTCGATGTACTTTTTGATAGCATCAATGATCCACAGCTCGTTCCCCTTCCCCCGCTCAGTGCGTGCGAGTATGTCGACAATCTCACGGTTTAAAATCATACGCCCAAAGTCCGCATGACGAGACGGGGCTTCCTCGCGGGACGGCTTCTCGACAATATCCTCAAGCTCAATGGTTCCCTCACGATATTTCACAATGCCATATTTTTCCACATCCTCCTCAGACACTTCCTGCACACCAATCATCGGTGCTTGCTCAGTCGCATACAAATCTACCAATTGCTTTGTGAAGGAGACTTCAGACTTCACCAAGTCGTCACCAAAGGCATAAATAAATGGCTCATTATTAATGAGGCTTGCTGCAGACAAAAGTGGTGTGCCATTTCCATACGGCCCTTTCTGGCGCACGTAGATAAAGTTCGCCATTTTGGAAATGCGCTGCACTTGTTCCAAGCGCTCCTCCTTTCCTGTTTTCTCAAGACTACGCTCCAGTTCGAACGAACGATCAAAGTGGTCCTCCAGGGGCTTTTTGTCCCAACGAGTTACCATGATGATATCTTTGATGCCTGCATCCACCAGTTCCTCAACCAAGTATTGAATAATCGGCTTATCGATTATGGGTAGCATCTCTTTTGGCTGACTTTTCGTTGCAGGAAGAAGGCGCGTCCCTGAGCCAGCAACCGCAATAACCGCTTTTGTGATATCCATACGTGTACTATTAGACCGTTAGTTGCCCTCAACTATACACCCGCTGGAGGACGGCTACCAGACTGTGTGGACGACCAGCTGGCACACACGGGCGTGTAGCGCTATCATGCATAGTAATGGAAGAAAGCATGCAGAACGGCCCACAAACCGCACGCACACCAATCACCTGGGAAGCAGACGAGCATGTGCATGTAGAGAAGACACCAGACTGGTACTGGGCGCTTGGCCTCGTGGCGGTCGCAGGCTCAGTTGCAGCACTCATGTATAACAACGTACTCTTTGCGGCATTCATCTTGCTCGCGGCCTTTGTGCTTGCAATACAGGCGGCACGCAGGCCGAACGTTATTCGCTTTGCGGTCACCCAGCGCGGCGTACGTATCGACGACACACTATACCCCTACAACACCATCGAGTCGTTCTCGATTGACGAACTTTCCCCCAACCACACACCAAAGCTTATCCTCAATCCACAAGGTCTCTTCTCATCGATTATTGTTATTCCAATCATCGGTGTCGATGCGGACGATGTGCATGATTTTCTTGCACCGCTCGTAGATGAAGACGAACATACCGAACCTCTCTCTCACCGTGTGATGGAGTGGCTGGGGTTTTGATGCAAGGGTGCGGGGGTGGGGGTAGGTTATAGGGGGTAGGAAACCACGTTCACTACGCGAATGTGGACGAATTGTATCTACACCCTATCACCTACAACCTACCCCCTACCATGTGGTATTGTTACGTTTTTGTGGTATAGTGTCGTGCATTGCTCCC
>JGI12210J13797_10233621_pt1 | contig 13190 bp, 12 predicted proteins | sample ElkSlonscriptome_3_FD_13797 | JGI IMG/M metagenome (IMG submission 13797)
CGACTCCAGCAGTGGTTCGATCGGGCGCTGACCGCCAGCGACGCCCACGAGGTCTTCGAGCCTTCCGATGGGTGAGCGGTCGTGAACCCAACGGGCCTCCCCCGGCCTACATCGCGATCTTCTGCAGGCTGTGCTTGTCGATCGCCGAGCCGCCGTTGGACTGCACCCAGTGATCGATCCCCAGCCGCCGGTGCACGGTGCCGCTGACGGCCGCGTCGACCACGTCCTGCGCGAAGTTGCGCCACCCGCTGCTCCGGCGCCCGCCCGCGGTCAGCTCGGTGAGCGCCTCGCCCCGACACACATAGTTCACCACGTCGGCGTTCGAGCCCCCGCGGGGCAGGCTGGCGGGAATCACCGGCGCAGGAAACACGGTGACGGCCGGGTTGCCGTGGATCGCGGACGCGTAGGTCGCGATGCCGCCCCCCAGCGAGTGCCCCACCAAGATCGCCCCCTGCCCGTGGCTCGCCACGATCCGCGACCCCGAGCGGTACTGCGGCGGGTGCCCCGAGCCCATCGCGTTGGCCAGGTTGTTGAACACCCAGTCGCGCCAGTCGTCGGTGCCCCGGAACACCATCGCCGTCCAGCCCCCCGCCTTGCGGATCTTGTAGGCCGCGAACCCGCCGTCCTCCCACTCGTTCTCCACCGTCCAGGTCGCCCCTTCGCCCTGGAGCCGTTGACCCACGTTGAGGTTGTCGTAGGACTTGGAACAGAGGCCATGGACCTCCTCGAAGGTCATCAGGTGACCGAGGGCGTAGACGTTCGGGTATCGAGACATCGCCAGCTTGCTTCGTAGGAGGTCTTCGCAGGGAGCCGCCCTCCAGACACGGCCCCCCCCATCACGGATCACGCTCCGTGCTTCCCAGGGGACACGGACGGCTCGGTGCTTCCTTCAAGGTTTCTGCCCAGAATCTCCACCGCGCCCACTGGCCCGATGCGAACGTTGTTGGGGCCACATCTCGGGCTCCACCTCGGCCCGCATGGCCTTGCGCACCCGCTTGGCCGACAGCTCCACCCCGATCGCGTCCAGCCCGTGGGCGTTGGCGGCCGCGAGCATCGTGCCGTGCCCGCAGAAGGGGTCGACCACGACCCGGCACGGGGTGTGCTCGAGCAGGAAGCGGCACGTGCCCACCGCGGCGGTCATCGGCATGGCCCGCGCCCAGGTCATGGCCCCCAGCCGGGGCACCACGTCGGGGGTCGACGCGGCGCTCGGCAGCCGCAGCTCCCGTGAGAACGCCATCCAGTGCCCGTAGGCCGGGCGCCCGAACGTGGTCGCGCCCGGCCGGGTGCGGCACACGATCTTGTGCCACAGACACCACGCCTCGGCCGACTCGGCCCCGCGGTGCACCAGGTAGCCCTTGTCCACCCACCGCCCGTCGTGCTTGATGTCGGTCTGGTAGAAGATCGCCACCGCCTGCGGGTGCACCCGGCGACACACCAGCTCCACCACCTCGCGGAACCACGCCTCCCACTGCGGGCGATCGAGCGCGGGCAGCTCGGAGAGATCGGGCAGCGAGGTGACGATGGCGTGCTCGGGCCCCAGCGCGGCCGCGCGCAGCCACGCCACGCCGTCGCCGTGGTGGACCTCCCGAGCGGGCATGGGCGCGTCGGCGGGCCGGCCTACTCGGCCTCGGGCGACCGGTGCTCGGGCGGCCGGGCCTCGGGCAGCCGGGCCTCGGGCGCCACGGTCTCGGGGTGCTTCCGCCGGATCCGCCGCATCACCCGGACCACGACCGGGGTGAGCACGATCGCCACCGGAAACCGTATGAACTTGGTCGGCCACCAGATCATGAAGGCCGCGGCCAGCACCCCCGAGGTCTGCTCTGCGCCCTCGACCTCGAAGCCCGCGAACAACGCGAGCGCGATGCCGATGTAGGTCAGCGCCGACAGGGTCAGCAGCACCACCACCCCCACCACGCCGTACTCCGCCAAGAACGCCTGCACCCGGCCGACCGGCGGCTCGGCTCCGCCCTCGACCGGCTCCGCCTCGACCGGCTCCGCCTCGACCGGCTCCGCCTCGACCGGCTCCGCCTCGCTCGCCGTGCTCGCCGTGCTCGCCGTGCTCGCCGTGCTCGCCGTGCTCGCCGTGCTCGCCGTACTCGCCGTGCTCGCCGGAGTGATCGCCTCGAGGGCCTCGCCCTCCCGCTCGTCCGCATCGGCGGCTCGTCCCGCCGACGGCGTCGCGTGATCGTTGCTCACGTCGCCTCCCATGGCTCGACCGACCTATCGATCCTCGGAGAGGGCCGAGCGCAGCCGAGCCACCAGCAGCTCCAGCGCCACCTTGTTGCGCCCGCCCTCGGGCACGATGATGTCGGCCCAGCGCTTCGACGGCTCGACGAACTGCAGATGCATGGGTCGCACCGTCGTGTAGTACTGCTTGCGGATCGTATCGAAGCTGCGCCCGCGTTGCTCGATGTCGCGGCGGATCCTCCGAAACACCCGGATGTCCGCGTCGGTGTCGACGAACACCTTGATGTCGAACATCTCCCGCAGCCGCTCGTCGGCCAGCACGAGGATCCCCTCCACCACCACGATCGCCCCCGGGGGCACCTCCTCCATCTCCGTCTTCCGCCGGTGCGTGGTGAAGTCGTAGATGGGCATGCCCACCCCCTCGCCCTCGCGCAGCCGCTGCACGTGCTCCACCAGCAGCGTGGTCTCCAGCGAGTCGGGATGGTCGAAATTCAGCTCGCAGCGCTGCTCGTAGGTGAGGTCGGGGCGGTCACGATAGTAGCTGTCGTGCTGCAGCATCACCGCCTTGCCCTTCGGCATCGCCTCCATGAGGCTCTGGGCCACGGTCGTCTTGCCCGATCCAGTCGCACCCGCGATCCCCACGACCAACGTCATTGCCGCGATCCCTAGCACAGCCCTCCCCGCGTCCTTCCCGGCGGTCCTCGATCGCCCACCCGAGCCGGTGAGCGAGCGCTTTTCGCCGGTTTGTTGGGCCCGCCGGGGGCGGGCGGCTATCGTCGCGCGGTCGTGGCGCAGACCCAGCGGTCCGGCTCGCTCCTCCCCCGCCAGCTGCGAACCGGAGGGGCGGCCCTGCTCACCGGCCTGCCCGGCCTGGTGCCCACCTTCGCGGTGGTGGCCCTGCTCGCGTGCGTGCTCGTGCCGCTGCCGACCGCCCTGGTCGACCTGCTGCTGTCGGTGAGCCTCGCCGGCTCGGTGCTGCTGCTGGTCGCCAGCCTCGGCGTGCGCCGCTCGGCCGAGTTCCTCGGCTTCCCCGCCCTGCTGCTGCTGGTCACCCTCTATCGCCTGGCCATCAACGTCTCGACCACCCGGCTCATCTTGAGCCAAGCCGACGCGGGCCTGGTGGTCGACGCCTTCGCCTCCTTCGTGGTGCGGGGCGACCTGGTGGTCGGCGGGGTGATGTTCGCCATCATCTCCGTCATCCAGTACCTGGTCATCGCCCGCGGCTCGGAGCGCGTGGCCGAGGTCGCGGCCCGCTTCGCGCTCGACGGCCTGCCCGGGCACCAGCACGCCATCGAGGCCGATCTCCGGGCCGGCCTGCTCTCCCCCGCCGAGGCCGCCCGCCGCCGCGCCGGCCTGGTCGAGCGCTCCGGCTTCTACGGGGCCATGGACGGCGCCATCCGCTTCGTGAAGGGCGACGCGGTCGCGGGCCTGGTCATCATCGCCATCAACCTCGCGGGGGGCATGGCGATCGGCATGGGCCGCCTGGGCCTCACCTGGTCCCAGAGCCTCGAGTTGTTCGGGCGGCTGACCATCGGCGACGGCCTGCTCACCCAGATCCCCGCCCTGCTGGTGAGCCTGGCCGCCGGCGTGCTCGTGTCGCGGGTGGACCAGAGCAGCGCCGAGCCCCGCTCCGCCCTGCCCTGGCTGGACCCGGCCATGCTGCTGGTGCCCGCCACCCTGCTGCTGCTGCTGGCGCTGCTGCCCAGCATGCCGGGGCTGGCGTTCATCACCACCGCCACCGCCCTGCTCACCGGGGCGCTGTGGCTGGCCACCCGCCGCGGCGCCGCCCGGCCCTCGGCCGACGACGCCCCGCCGTCCATGCAGCTGTCGCTGCACCCGGCCGTCGTCGACGATCTCCGGGGCCTGGAGCGGGCGCTCACCGAGCTGCGGGCGCGCTGCCACGACGCCCTGGGCGTCGAGCTGCCCCCCTTGCAGGTCCGCAGCGATCCCGCCGCCCCGAGCGATCGCTGGGAGCTGCGCCGGGGCGAGCGCCTGCTGCTGCGCGCCCACTCCCCCGGCCCCGCCCGGATCGACGAGGTGCTCCTGTCGGTGTTCCGCGCGGTGATGGATCACGCCCCCTCGCTGGTCGATCTCCAGGAGCTCGAGGACCAGCTCGAGCAACTCCGCGGCACCCACCCGGTGCTCGTCCGTCGCGCGCTCGAGGCGGTGGAGCCCGCCGATCTCCTCGTCATCGTGCGGGCGTTCCTCGCGGAGAGGCTGCGGCTGCCTCCCCTGCCCCGGATCCTCGCGGTGATCGCCGAAGATCGCCGGTTCCGCCAGAGCACCGAGCGACCGCGCTACGCCGAGCTCACCCGCATGCAGCTGGCCGCCTCCTGGGTGCCCGAGGTGCTCGACGGCATCCAGCGCCTGGGGCGCCCTCGCTTCGTCCGCCTCACCCCCGACGCCGAGGAGGCGCTGATGGAGCGCGCCGTGGAGGGCGAGGGCGGTCTGGTGCTGCGCATGTCCGACGCCGAGCGAGCGCGCTGGCTGGAGGTGCTGCGGGCCGAGCCCGAGCCCGACGAGCCGCTCGACTCCGCCGACCCCGATCCCTTCGACCCCGATCCCGCCCAGAGATCTCGGGCGAGCGCCGACACCGTCGGGCCACGGGTGGTGATCACCAGCCCCCGGGTGCGCCCCGCCGCCGCCGCCCTGCTCGCGGGCGTGGTGCCTCACGTGCCCGTGCTGAGCACCACCGAGCTGCAGCGCTCGCGGGTGGCCGGACCCCGACGCGTCCATCGCATCGATCCTCCCTGAGGGGCCGCTCCGTTTCCCGAGGCGCCACTCCGTCCCGAGGCGCCGCTCCGTCCGAGGCACCACTCCGTCCGAGGCGCCGCCGACCCCGTCCGGTGGGGTGCCTCGTGAGGCGGCCATCGTGGGTCCCGGTTGCGTCGGATCGGGCGATGGTGGCAGCGTGGCCCGCGTCATGCCGTCTACGCCGACCACCTACTGGGACTACATCAAGGTGGAGCAGCTGCTGGCCCTGCAATCGGGCCGGGAGCAGAGCGAGGAGGCCCTGACCAACGACGAGGTGCTGTTCATCACCGTGCACCAGATCGACGAGCTGTGGTTCAAGCTGATCCTGCGCGAGATGGTCTACGTGCGCGACTGCTTCGCCCAGAGCCCGGTGCCCGAGCAGATGCTGGCCTCGGCCGTCCGCGGGATCCGTCGCATCTCCACCCTGCTGCGCAACGTGGCCCAGCACTTCGAGCTGATGGAGACGATGACCACCCGCGACTACCTGGCGTTCCGCGACAAGCTCACCTCGGCCAGCGGGTTCCAGTCGGCGCAGATGCGGGAGATCGAGCTGGTGATGGGGCTCGCCGACGCCGAGCGGGTGGCGATGGGCCACGAAAACAGCTACCTCGACGCGCTGCGCTCACCCGACGGCACCCCCTCGACCTCCATGGCCCGGGTGCTCGCCCGCCGCGAGGATCTCGTCACCCTCAAGGTCGTCATCGACGAGTGGCTGTACCGCACGCCCATCCAGGGCTCGCGCCCCGACGCCCCCGACGACGCGTCGGCGGTGGCCCAGTTCATCGACGAGTACCTGCAGTCCCACCGGCACCAGGCCAGCGCCCAGATGAACGCGGCGCGGGAGCAGGCGCTGAGCCCCGAAGACGCCGAGCGGCTGCGGGCGCGCTTCGAACGGGAGGCCGAGTCGGCCAGCCGCTTCCTCCGGGCCGAGGATCGCCCCGAGCCCGAGCGGCCCCGGGTCAGCCGCATTCGAGCGGCCATCGTGTTCATCGAGAGCTATCGCGAGCTGCCGCTGCTGGCCTGGCCCCGCGAGGTCGTCGACGGGGTCGTCGCCCTCGAGCAGGCCTTTCTCATCTTCCGCCAGCGCCACGCTCGGATGGTCGAGCGGGTGATCGGTCGCCGGACCGGCACGGGGGGCTCGGCTGGGGTCGACTACCTCGACCAGACCGCGCTGCGCTACCGGATCTTCTCGGATGTGTGGGCCGTTCGTACCCTCCTGGTGCGCCGAAGCTCGCTTCCCCCGCTGCGGCGACCGGAGATCTATGACTTTGCGGGTGGATCGGATCCGTACGAGGGTCGCCCCCTCGGCTGAGTCCGAATCGTCGCCGCTTCTTGGTATCCGGGCGCACTCGTTCGGCGTGCGCCCCACCAACGTAAATCAAGCTCGGATCCTAGGTCGTGGGAGTCGATGCGTGCATCCCGAGCATGTGCGCAGGATGCAGCACGACGCCGAAGCCCCCACGGGCACCGCTTCGACGCCGTGCCGTGACCTCTAACCCCAGGGGGCCCGGAAGGACCCGGACTCGTGAGCCGCGGGGGCCGAGGGTGCGGCCGGGGGCCCGGAGTGCGTCGTCGAGGGCCCGGTGTGCGTCGTCGAGGGCCCGGGGTGCGCCGTCGGGGCCGTGGCCGTGGGCGAGGGCGAGGGCGCGGGGGTGGTGGGTCGAACCAGCGGCCCGCGAGGCTTGCGAGACATGCGACGGATCATCCGACGCAGGCTCTTGGCGATGGCGTGACCGGTGGGGAGGACGACCGCGACCGTCTCTTCGTTCTCGGTCTGCAGCACGACGGTGTGCTTGCCGACGACCAGGCGAATGGTCTTCTCGCCGGTCTTCTCGAGGAGGGAGAGGGCAGCGTCGAGGATCTCGGTCCACCCGTCGTCCCCTCGGAACTCGCGGGGACCGGAGGGAGAGACGACGGAGACCGCCACGATGCCTTGGGCTGCGGCCAGGTGTTCGATGTTGGCTCGGAGACTCATGGTTTGCCTACCTTTTGCTGCGACCCCGGTGCGGGGGGCCGCTTCCTTTGAAAGTCTGAAAGAAACGTTGGGGACTGCCAGTGCCAGCGGCGAATCGACTTAGGTTTCGTCGAAGGGATTGGCACGCGGTGGAACCAATGCAAGGTGACGACGATGGACGGCGGCAGTCCCGCTATGCGTTGGAGAACTGTTCTTACCCAGTCTTCGTTACGCGGCGCGACTTGCCCCCCGATTTCCGACGATTCCGGGAAAAAACTGGATCGAATGCCCGAATTCAGCCCATGAACGCCGTTTAGTTGCGTAGGCCATGTGAAGACTCGACCCGTTTCCGGGGCTCTTCTGGTCGGGGACGGACTTACGATCGCGGTGGCCTGGCCGTGATCGTCTCGATCGCACAGGATCGACGAAAGAGCACGATCGAGTCCCTGTTTTGTCACATCGCGAGGGATGGATGCGTGGTGCTCCGAGCGGCTCGCCCCGCGTCCCCCCGGCAAAAGCCGATTGTCGACGCATGGATGGGTCGCCCGCGACGTTGCTCCTCGACGGATCCCCCCGCCCCTTGCCAAACTGCGCGCTCCCCTGCGCCCCGACATGTCTCGCTGCACTCGCTCGCTGCCCCTGCTGCTCGTGATCTCCTCGGTGTCCTGCGAAGGACCCCGCTCCCACGAGTACGACCTGGTCGACACCCCCCAGTCCGCGCCCGCGGAGATCGAGGGGCCCGCGGCCCCGGAGGCCTCGGCCCCGAATTCCGAGCCCGAAAGCCCCGACGGCTGCGGGCGCTCCACCGGGCGCAACGAGGCCGGCGAGTGCGAGCAGCTCCACACCCGGCAGCTCGATCACGCGCAGCAGGTGCAGCTGCCGGCCGGGCGCTTCGTGATGGGCGACGTGCCGCGCAACTACAACTCGGCCATCGGCCGCCACGATCCCCGCGAGCGCTGGCCGGGGCAGCCCCCCCGCTACGCCGAGTCCTCGGCGTTCTGGGTGGATCTGCACGAGGTCACCCGCAGCGCCTACGCCACGTGCGTGGCGGCGGGCGATTGCAGCGAGGCCGTCTGCCCCGATGGGGCCGATCCCGTGGAGAAGTTCTCCGACGACGCGGCGGCGCTGGTGCCCCAGACCTGCGTGACCCACGAGCAGGCCGAGACATTCTGTCGCACCCGCGGCGGGCGGCTGCCCACCGAGGTGGAGTGGGAGTATGCCGCGCGGGGGCCCGACGCCCGGATCTACCCCTGGGGCAACGACATGCGCGACGAGTACACCGCCATGCTGCTGCCCATCAGCGGCTCGCCGGGCGACGTGAGCTACTTCGGCATCCGGAACATGGGGACCAACGCGGTGGAGTGGGTGGCCGACACCTACCAGGTCGACGCCGGCCTGGCTGACTATCTGACCGGTCCGTTCCGGCGCGCCAACGGCCCGCTGCTGGCGGCCGAGCGAACCCGGGGCCTGCGCTACGTGATGAAGGGCGGCAAGACGGGCGCCCGGCGGGACCAGGGGCAGCCCGATCCGCGGGTGGGCTTCCGCTGCGTCGCCGACCTCGAGGCCGACGAGACCCCGCTGACGGTGCCGGCCGACCCTCCCCCCATCCCGCTGCTGCGGGACACGGGCACCGGCGTGCTGGTGTTCGGGGGCGTGGCCGAGGCGGCCGACCGCCGCGAGGCGGAGGCGTTCTGCTCGACGCTGAAGGTCGACTTCGGGGGCGAGATCTACGAGGGCTGGCGGATGCCGGCCCTGGCCGATCTGAACGCCATCGCCGAGTGGTTCCGCGGGCCGGGGCCGTTCTGGACGCTCGACGGCGCCGCGCACCAAGAGGACCCGCCCGCCGGCAACATGAAGCCGCCGCGCCCGAACGATCCGTGGGTGCTGGTGGACGACGCCGTGCCGACCGACGCGTTCCCGGTGCGGTGCATCCGCGACACCGAGGCGTAGGCCGGCCGATCCATCGACCGGCGAGTTTCTGCTACCGTCTCGCCGATGACGCTGCCCCGCTCCGTCGTTTTGGTGTGCTCGCTGTCGTTCGTCCCGGCCCTCGGCGCGTGTCAGGGCAAGGGCAAGACGCCGGCCGAGACCAAGCCCGAGGCCCAGGTCCAGGCCCAGGCCCAGGCCGATCCGAGCGCGCCCTCGGCCGCCGACCCGGCCCCGACCGAGGCCGCCGGACCGCCGCCTGCGCCGGCCGGCTCGCCCAAGCAGCTCGGGCAGCACCTCGCCGACCCGGGCTGGTTTCGGAAGACCATGTTCGGCGACGGAGCCAAGGTCCTCGACACCAAGCGCTCCGAGGCCGACGACCAGGGGCGCTTCTCCAGCCTCATCCGCTTCGAGCTGAGCGACACCACGGTGGAGGCCTGCGCCGACCACCTGCAGGAGGCGGTCGCCAGCGAGGTGACCAACGTGCAGCGCAAGGCCGAGCCCAACGGGCGCATCCAGCTGTCGGGCAGCACCGCGAAGTACGAGATCACGTTCGTCTGCGGCGAGTCCGGGGGTAAGACGATCGCGTACGTCAGCTACCAGTGGACCTGAGCGGCACGCGCTCGCGCTCGGGCTGGTGGACGCAGCCGGGCCCCCGCGTTAAGTTCATCGGCAGATGCTGGACGAGCCAGCGGGCATCTCCCCCTTCGGGTGGGCGATCGCAACCGGGGGTCGAGGCCTGGTCCAGTTGCAGGACGAAGTCCGGGCCCTGGGCACGTGGTCGGCCGCGGCGTGGGCCCGCCACTTCCCCGCCGAGCAGGGCTACCAGGTCGACGTCGCGCGCTCTGCGAGCGATGCGCAGGTCTTGCACCTCACCGTGCGGCGGGGTGAGTTCCACGCCGAGGCCAGCCTCGAGCACGATCTCCCGGCCGGGGCGGAGGGGTCCTCCCGCTCGGTCCGCATGTTCGGTCGCGCGCGCTTCGAGGCGGTGGACCGGGCCCGGGCCCGGGGGCAGCGCATGATCGCGCGATCCCGCGCCATGGGCTGGGCCGGAGGGCTGGCCGTGTTCCTGTCGCTGGCCTGGCTGATGGTCGGCGTGCGCGACCCGATCTACGTGCTCGGCGGCATGCTGCTGGTGGTGGCCCTGCTGGTCACGGTGATCGCGGGGGGCTCGGTCGGCGCGTGGGTGGGCGAGCGGCTCGCCGCCCTCCAGCACGAGCGGGCCCGTCGCCAGGTCGAGGCCGATCCGGCCACCCCCGACGACCTGCGCCGCTGGAAGGCGGTCGCTCGGCAGCTCGGGGCCCAGCGCGCGGCCCTGCTGAGCAGCCGCCGCCAGCCGTTCCGCTCCGAGCCACGCGCCATCGCGGGCTGAGCTCCCGGTCTCGTGTGCGCTCACGCCCCTCGGCCGGTCGCGGCGACGGGCTCGGTGCAACCGGGCCGCGACCGGCCCGTCGGAGGGGCGTACCCCTGGACCGCTCGCCGGCCCTCACCACACCCAAGACCCTGACCATGACCCATCACACGCTCGTCCTCGCCTCGTCCCTCGGCCTGGGGCTGTCCCTCGCCGCCGGCTGCGACTCCGATCCCCCCTCGACCGACACCACCGCCACGGGCTCGGACACCGACGCCACCACCGACGCCACCACCGGCGAGACCACCACCGGCGAGACCACCACCACCGGCGAGACCACGCCCGGAGACACCACCACCTCCACCACCGACGACTCGGCCGACTCGAGCTCGGGCGGCGAGGATCCCTGCCTGAGCTGCGACCCCAACGCCATGTGCGTGGCGGATGCCTGCGTGTGCAACGAGGGCTTCGAGGGCGACGGCACCACGTGCACCGACGTGGACGAGTGCGACGGAGCCAACGACTGCGCCGACGATGCCACCTGCACCAACATCGACGGCGGCTACGAGTGCGCGTGCGACCGCGGCTTCGTGGGCGACGGCTTCACCTGCGAGCCGGCCGAGAGCTGCGGCGACGATCCCTGCGACGCCAACGCCGAGTGCAGCGACGACGAGGGGATCGAGTGCGTGTGCAACGACGGCTGGCAGGGCGACGGCTTCACCTGCGCCGACATCAACGAGTGCGCCGCCAGCCCCTGCGACCCCAACGCGAGCTGCTCGAACAACGACGGCAGCTTCGACTGCACGTGCAACATGGACTTCGTGGGCGACGGGCTGACCTGCACCGGGGCCCTGGAGTACTTCGACACCTGTGCGGTCCCCGAGGTGTGCGCCTCGGGCCTGTGCATCGGCGCCCCCTACGACCACTGCAGCGAGCTGTGCAACCAGGCCGTGCCCGACGACTGCCCCAACGTGGGCGCGGCCGGCTTCTGCGTGCCGATCGGCATGGGTGACTTCGCGTGCGTGGGCGACCTCGACACCGGGCTGGACGGCGACGCGGAGATCCTCAGCCCGGGCGACTCGATCATCCGGACGCTCAGCCCGCTGTCCGACGTGGACCTGCACCACCTCGAGGTGGGCATGGGCGACTACCTGCTGCTGGTCACCCCCGACCCCGACGACGACATCCAGGTCGACGTGTTCGACGGGATCGGCCAGCTGATCTCGGTGCTCGACACCGGCGGCCCCGGCGAGGTCGAGGGCACCACGCTGTCGTCGGGCGCCCCGCTGGTGGCGTTCGCGGTGGTGCGCAACGTGGGCATGTCCACGGGCAGCTACACCATCTCGTTCACGGTCGCGCCGTAGCGCCGCGTCGGTCGGGGCCGAGCCGGCCCCGCCCGAGCTGTCAGCGCGGCAGCGTCAGGGTGAAGGTCGTGCCCGCAGACGCGTCCGAGCGCACGGCCATCTCGCCGCCGTGCGCTCGGGCGATCTCCCGCACGATGAACAGCCCCAACCCCACGCTGCGGACGTTGCTGGCCTTCGTGCCGCGCGTCATCGGCTCGAACAGGCGCGGCAGCAGCGTGGGGGGAATCGCCGCTCCGTCGTTGTGAACGGCCAGGGTCAGCGCGTCGCCTCGGGTGCCGTTGGTGGTGACCGTGACCGGCGTGTCGGGGTGCCCGTGGTTCATGGCATTCGACACCAGGTTGCCGACCAGCTGGACCAGGCGCCTGGCATCGGCCGAGCACCGCCCGTCGCCGGTGTGAACGTGCGGCAGGGCGCGACCGGGGTAGGACAGGCGAAGCTCTTCGAGAGCCTCGCTGGCGACCTCGTGGAGGTCGCACGCCTCCGGCACGCAGCTCAGCCCCTCTCCCACCCGCGCCTGCGTGAAGTCGAGCAGGTCGCCGATCAGCCGGTTGGCGCGCTTGGCCGCGCGGAGGATGCCGGTGGCGGCAACGTCCTGCGCCGGCGACAGCTCGTCGAGACCGAGCAGCTCGGTCGCCAGCACGATGGCCGTCACGGGATTGCGCAGATCGTGGCTCACGATGCCGATCATCTGCTCGGCGAAGAGCGCACGGTCCTTGGCCTCCGTGTGCAGGCGCGACGCCTCCTTGCGGGCCAGCAGCAGCTCGCGCTCGTACTTGTCGCGGTCGCGCGCCACATAGGCCGCGATCTCGTGGACGATCTGGCCTTCGCTCCCGCGGAGGATCGCATTGACCACCATCGGCACGCGGGTCCCGTCGCTGTGCACGATCTCGAGCTTGACCTCGGAGACGGTGCCCTGCATGTGCAGCAGCGGCGACCAGTGGGTCTGGTGGAAGATGCGACCGCCGGCGGTCAGCAGATCCTGGAACCGCTGCCGACCCACCAGCTCGTCGGCGGCGCGACCGACCCACTGGCAGAACGTGCGGTTGACCCGGAGGAACGTCCCGTCGTCGGACGTCTGGAGGAGGCCGCACGCGGCCTCGTCGAGCAACGCGAGCGCCTCGGGCGAAGCACCGCGCTTACCCCCGTGGGGCATCCAACCCTTCCTCGACCAGGAACTCGTCGATGGCGGTGGCGGTGGCGCTCGGCGCGCTCATGTGCGGACAGTGCCCGATGTTGTCGATGATGCGCAGCGTGCTGCGTGGCAGCTCGCGATGCAGGAACTCACCCACCTTCACCGGCGCGATGAAGTCGTCGTTGCACTGCACGATCAGCGTGGTCGCGCGCAGCTTGGGCACCTCGGCGCGCACGTCGGACAGGAAGGTGACGCGAGCGAATTGCAGCGCGATGTCGGGATCGGTGCGGCAGAAGCTGTTGGTGAGCTCGACCCCCAGCTCCGGCTGCTCCGGCGCGCCCATGATCGCCGGCGCCATGGTGCTCGACCAGCCGAGATAGTTGCTCTCCAAGGTCTCGAGCAACGAGTCGATGTCGTCGCGCGAGAACCCACCGACGTAGTCCCCATCGTCGAGGTAGCACGGCGACGGGCTGATCATGATCTGCGCCGCGTAGGCCTCCGGCTCCTTCACGTTGGCGAGCA
>JGI12210J13797_10948900_pt1 | contig 13190 bp, 10 predicted proteins | sample ElkSlonscriptome_3_FD_13797 | JGI IMG/M metagenome (IMG submission 13797)
GAGGGGTTTAGCAAGCTGCCCATGATGCAGGGCTCACCGAACGCGGGGCGGCACCACCCTTGGTAGCCACAACGCCCGCTCATGCACTGATCGTCGACCACGCACGCGGGCCGACAGACGCCGTCGTCCGCGCAAGCCTCGTCGCTGCTGCACTCGTCGTCGTCGTCGCAGCGGTCGCTCGGGGGGCAGAGCGGGTCGGTGCATGCGATGCAGGCGTTGTTGACCCCGCAGACCTCTCCGTCGCGGCAATGCTCGTTGCGGGTGCAGAGGTCGTCGTCGATCTCGTAGCTGCAGGCGGCCAGCACGATGAGCCAGAGCCAGGGCAGAATGCGCTTTACCATCGCCACGTCAGGCCTCCAGCGTTGACGGAGGGACCTCGTTTCGCCGGGGCGGTGAGGTCCACGAGAATCCCCGCGACGAGCAGCGCGGCACTGCTGACCCCGAGCCCCAGGGTGGCGCGAGAGAGACGGGTATGGAGGGCCACGTCGTCTTCGGTGGCGCGGGGACAGCTGTCGTCGACGCAGAGTTCCGAGAAGTTGCCGTGATGCACTAGCGTCGCGATCCCGACCCCCAAGGTGGCGAGGCCCGCGACGCCCCCGGCGCCCAGCAAGCCGTAGCCTACCGTGAGCTGAGAGCTCGAGGTCTGATCGGGCATGGGCGGCCGAATGGGCACCGTCGACACCGGTGTCTTCGGGATGGGGGGCGGCGGCGCGGGGAAGGTGAGGCGGACCTCCACCTGCTTGTTGCGCGCCACCGCCTGAACTTGGGCGTGGGCGGTGTGGGCACCCCATTGTCCGGCCACGGCGTGGGTCCCCGGATCCACCATGAGCGGCCGCTTCGACCAATCGGGCACCAGCTTCCCGTCGATCCAGATCTTCACCGCCGACGGCGAAGCGGGACCGGTGTCGATGGCGAGCTCGGGGATGACGTCGGCGAGGCCACTCCCCTCGAGCTCCGCCTCCTTGCGGGCGCGGTGCCAGGCCCGGGGTGCATCGTCGGGGGGCGTCTCGGCGACGATGGTGTCGTAGCGCCCGAGGGCAGCGATCCAGCGCCCCCGTCGACGCTCGATGCGGGCGATGTAGAGCACGAACACGGGCGAGTGGACGAGGGACTCCGCGTTCTGAAACTTGTCGAAGGCGTCTTCGAAGCGCTGGGCGTTGTAGAGCTCGACGCCCTTGCGCCCCATCTCCAGCGCCAGCTCGCGCTCGGTGCCCTGCGCCTGCGCGGGGGCGGTCCCGCCGAAGCCGATCAGCTCGATGAAGAGCGCGAGGACGAGATGGTACCGGCGCGCCGTCACGCCCCCTCGCCGGCGGTGAGCACCCACCGCGTCAGTTCGGCGCGGGTGTGGATGCGGAGCTTCTGGTAGATGTTCGAGAGGTGCTTGCCCACCGTGCGGGGGCTGATGTCGAGATGTGCGGCGACGCCTTCGTTGCTGTAGCCCTCGGCCACGAGCCGTGCGACCTCGCGCTCGCGCTGGGTGAGCGGAGAGCTGGCTCCAGGCATGGGCACGACCAGCGGCGCCTCATGTCTCAGCTCTTCGGCCGTGCGCAGACCGAACCGCAGCTCGACCTCGCCGACGCGGATGCGGTCGCCCTCGCGCAGCGCAGTCCGGGTCACGGGGCCGTCATTGAGCAGCGTTCCGTTGGTAGAGTCGAGGTCGGTGATGGTCACCATCTCGTATTCATCGACGAAGATCTCGGCGTGACGGCGCGAAACGCCGTCCTCGTCGAGACAGAGCTCGAGCGAGGCCTCCCGGCCGATGCGGTTGAGGCCGGGCTCGAGGGCGATGCGCTGGCCCGCACGCGCCCCGCTCACGACCTCGATGCACGGTCGACGCGGCGACGGAGGCGGTCGGTCCCGCTGAATGCGCGTGGTTCCTTGGCTCATCGCGACGGAGGTCAGATGCCGAATTCGTTCTCGGCCTCGGCGGGCGCTGGGGGCGGGACGACGGGACGCGGCCGCCCGCCAGGCTCGGTCACGACGCGGGGGGCGGCGGTGGGCCGTCGGGGGGTGCGCTCGGGCTCGGCCTCCTCGAGAGGGAGGTCGGGGGCTGGAGGTGGGGGTGGCGCTACAGGCTTCGGGAGGGGAGGCTCGAGGCCGTTGAGCGCGGGACCGAAGGAGCTCGCCCACGCGGCGTCGCCCCCCCGGCTGAAACCCCATCCGGCGAGGGCGACGATCACGACGGCCGCCAAGGCCGCGCCGAAGCGCCGCGGGCTCGGCTCGAGCGGTAGGGAGACGGCGGTCCCCTCCTCCGCCTCGGGCTCGACGGCAGCCACCTCGGAGGCCGACCACGGGGTGCTGCGCGTGGTCGTCGCCGCAGCTGGCGCGGACAGACGTCCCGCCGCGGCGTCGGCAAAGGCTTCGCCGAAGGCCTTGGCGTCCGGAAATCGCCCGTCGGGTGCGCGGCGCAGGGCGCGAAGAAAAAACTCGTCGACGCTCGTCGGCAGCTCCGCGCGCAGCGTCGAAGGAGCCGGGATGGGGCGCTTCACGATGGCTGCGAGCGTCTCCCAGTCGGAGGCGGCCTCGAAGGGGTGCTGCCCGGTGAGCGCTTCGTAGGCGACCACGGCGAGCGACCAGAGGTCGGTGCGATGGTCCACCTGCAGACCCTGCGACTGCTCCGGGCTCATGTAGGAGGGCGTGCCGATGATGGCGCCCTCCCCGGTGAGGCTGGCCGTGCCCGAGCGACGGAGTGCGATGCCGAAGTCGAGAAGTTTGACCACCTCCCGCTCTCCGATGCGGGCGAGGAAGATGTTGGCCGGCTTGATGTCGCGGTGGACGACGCCTGCCCGGTGCGCCTCCTCGAGGGCCGTACAACAACCCTTCACCATGGCCTCTACCTCGGCGGGCGAGCATGGACCTGCGCTGATTTTCTTCTCGAAGTCGAGCCCCTCGAGGAGCTCCATGGCGATGAAGGGTTGGTCGTCCTCCCAGCCGAGCTCGAAGACCTGGGCGCAGTGGGCGCTGCGGAAGGAGGCCACCACCTTGGCTTCGCGGACGAAGCGGCGTCGCGCGCTCGGCTCGTCGACCGAAGCGAGCATCTTGATCGCGACGCGGCGCTCGAGCTCCATGTCCTCGGCCATCCAGACGTGCCCCATGCCGCCGCGGCCCAGAAGCTGGACGAGACGGTATCGGCCGCGCAGGACGCGCGGCGCTGGTTGTGAAGACATGCCCAACATCGTCGACTCGCGCCGGTGTCCGGCGCATTGTATACCACATGACGGTACACATGCCCGCGGAGCGTCGGCGTGGGTCGACGGAGGGCGCTCAGGCTTCGGTACCGCCCTTGGCGCCGAAGACCCGCTTCAGGACCGCCACGGCGCCCACCGTGCCGAGAACGAGCAGCTTCTTGGCTTTGACCAGGACCGCGAGCAGACCGGCGAAGATCCCCGCCTTGGAGGCGAGCTTGCCCACGATGAGGGCGCCGAGGCCGTAGGCGGCGACCTCGTCGACATCGGGGTCGAAGTCGTCGTAGCGATGGCCGGGCTCGAAGCGTACGGCGGTCAGCACGTGCTGCATGTCGTCGCGTACGACGTCCAAGCGGTGCATCGACGTGAGCGCGTTGAGGGAGAGCACGCCCTTTCGGCCGAGCAGCCGAATGTCGTAGTTGAGCGTACTCACGCCGTTGCTGTCGCGTAGCTCGCGCGCCCAGTAGAGGTGGTGGTGCTCACTGTCGTAGTGGGCCGGCTCGGCCCAGCCGATGAGAGATAGCTCGGTCAGGCCCAGCTCTCGGCGCCGTTCGTTGCCGGCCTTGGTCTCTTCCTGCATCTGCTCGAGGAGATCGGCGTAGTCGAGCTCGTCGGCGTCGTCGTCCTCGACGTGGCCGTCCTCTAGGTAAGTGATGAGCACCGCCCAGCTGTCCTCGTGGAAGACGCTCATCCCAGCCGGTACGAGCATGCCGAAGCTGTCCGGCATCGGCGGGTTGCCCCACTCTTGCAGCACGCGGTCGGTGTCTGCGGAGCTCAGGTACCGGAGGCGGTCGCCGAGCTCGATGGTGGCGAGACCCTCCTTCAGGACGACGCGCTCGGTTTGGTACTGGAGCGATGCCTCTAGCTCCGTCCGCCTTTGAATGATCGCGGCGAGCTCGGGATCGGTCTCCCGGTCGTCTTGGGCGTGGACGGGAAGGCTGAGGCAGAGGAGTGCGAGGAGCAGGAGAAGACGGCTCATGGTTGGGCTCCGGGGCGTTCGATGCGATTCGCACGACGCTTTGCCGCCGAACGCGCCGACGAGGAGGAGATAGGTGATGGCGGTGCGCTTCACGGGGGCGAAGCTAGCCATCCATGGCTCCCCCTCCCATTCGCCAAACGCCGTAGGTCGTCGTCGCCGGCTACGTCGTTCTACGTACGCACTTAGAAGGTCAGGCCTTCGCGGGGAGAGCCCACGTGGCCGGCGATGGCCTCGACCGCTTCGGCGATGGCTTCGCTGGTGGGATAGGTCACCATGAAGCGCACGTAGAGGTCGCCCGCCGGCTTGCCCTTTCGCTGCACACCTTTGCTGCGGAGCCGTAGCTTCTGCCCGCTCTGGGCGCCCTTGGGCACGGTGAGCTTCACGTCTCCGTGGGGCGTCGGCACGGCGATCTTGGCGCCTTCGTACGCCTCGACGAGGGTGATGGGCAGATCGAGGTAGAGGTCATCGCCGTCACGGGTGAAGTGTTCGTGCGAGCCGACCTCGATCTCGAGCAGCAGGTCGCCGGGGGGGCCCCCGTTGATGCCGGATGAGCCCTTGCCTCGCACGCGGACGCGGCTGCCATCGTCGGCCCCGGGCGGGATGCGGACCTGGATGGTGTCACCGCCGCCGCTCGGGGTGAGCTTGAGGGTGGTGCCGAGGATGGCGTCGGAGAAGCTGATCCTCACGCTGGAGAGGGTGTCTTGGCCCCGAAAGGCGCGGTTGCGGGCGCCCCCGCGACGACCGCCGCCGCCCCCGAAGAGGTCGCCGAAGAGGTCACCCATGTTGCCCGGGGCGCCGCCCTGCGGTACCCCGCCCCCGAAGAGGTCGGAGAGGTCGAATGGCACCTGACCTCCGCCACCGCCGCCGCCGAAACCACCGAAATTCTTGGCGGCGCGGGCTCGCTCGGCGTCGAACCCCGGGCGGGTGCTGATCTCGCCGAACTCGTCGTAGAGCTTGCGCTTTTCGTCGTCACCCAAGACCTCGTAGGCGCTCGTGACGTCTTTGAACCGCTGCTCGTTGGCCGCCCCCGGGTTCCTATCCGGATGCAGCTCTCCCGCGAGCTTGCGGTAGGCCTTCTTGATCTCTTGCGCGGAAGCGCCACGCGAGACGCCGAGTACCGAATACAGGTCCTGCACTGTACCCCCAACGTAAGGACCCCGCGCGCCATGTCGAGGGGAAGACAAAATCTAGGATGCAACCTCCGGGCCGCTCGTGGCGCGATCGAACGAGTGTGGTTATGGATGTAGGGAATGCTCCCCCTGCGCGACCAGCTCCCCAGCCGCCGCACGCCCTACGTCACGTACGCGCTCCTCGGGCTCAACGTCCTGGTTTACCTTTGGCAAAAGGCGCGGCCCGCGGCCGAACAGATGGGGGTCGTCATGGAGCATGGTGTGGTGCCGGCGCGCTTCCTCGTCGACCCCGTGGCCCAGCTCCCCACGGTGCTCTCCAGCATGTTCATGCATTCGCCGGGCACGCTCTGGCATCTCGGGGGCAACATGCTGTTTCTCTGGATCTTCGGTGACAACGTCGAGGACGCGCTGGGTCCCAAGCGTTTCGTGGCCTTCTATCTTCTCGGGGGGCTCGCGGCGGCGCTCGCCCAGGTCTTCGTGGGTCCGTCATCGCTGGTGCCGATGGTTGGCGCATCGGGGGCCATCGCGGCCGTCCTCGCCGCCTACGGCTCGTTGTATCCGTGGTCACCGGTCACCGTGCTCAACCCGATCATGCCGCTCTGGTTGTTCGGGCTCATCACCTTCCAGCTGCCCGCCTGGCTCGTGATCTTGGAGTTTTTCGTGATCAATCTCTTCAACGGGGTCGTGAGCATTGGCGCGACGGGCGGGGGGGTCGCCTTCTTCGCGCACCTCGGGGGCTTTCTCGCCGGCCTCCTTCTCGTGCGTCTGCTCTTCAAGCCCGAGCGTCGCGACTCCCCGCGTTGGAGAGGGCTGAAGGGCCCGCCTGCACGCCAGGTGCTGCACCGGCGCCGACCGCCGCGCCGACGCGTCGACCCCCGTGTGATCGACGACCCCTGGTTGGGTCCGCGTTGACCCGCAGCCCTACCTTCGACGGCGGAGGAGACCGAGGGCGGCGAAACCGAGCATGAAGACGGTGAGCGGTAGGTCTTCGCGGGGCGGGCCCAGGCTGCAACCGCTGCTCACCACCGTGTCGTCGTCGTCCTCGCCATCGCCCGTGGGTCCTGCGCCGACGCCGGCGGGGCCGGCATCACTGCCGCCTGGGCCGGTGCCCCCCGCGCCGCCGGTGCCGCTCGGGAGCCCGAAGTCGGGGCAGGTGTCACCGCAGCTGTTCTCGAGGCATGTGGCCAGAGCCACGAACTCGGGGCTCGCTTCGCAGTTGATGGTCGACTGACCGGTAGCGCAGCTCAGGCACGCGTTGTTCGTCGAGCAGGCGGTCGCCTCCGCGCAGCAGGCGTTGTCGAGGCAGGTCTCGCAGCTGTCGTCGTCGAGATCGATCCAGCATGCGGGCTCGGGTACGCAGAGGTCCTCGCTGCCGCACTCGGTAGGGCAGGCGGTGTTGCAGACGCAGCCATCGATGGCATCGAAGAGCTGCTTGCCGACGGGGTTGTCCTGCCCGCAGCCGTTCCGGCACGACTGCCCGATGCAGTTTGCGGAGCACTGGTTGTACTCGAGGCAGGCGTTGCTCTGGAGACAGTCCTCGAGGGGTGCCTCGCAGTTGGCCACGATGTCGAAGCCCGCTCGGACGTGGGCGTCGCGGCACACATCGCAGCTCTCGCGACCGTAGGGCTGGCCGTCGATGTAGGGTTGGATGAAGGAGTCCAGGACGCCCGAGGCCCGTACACTTACTCCCAGGCCCTCGCACTGCGGGGTGTTCGGGCCCTGACTCACGAACGAGTGGACGGCGGCCACGTACTCGGTGCCGCCCACGTCGAAGAGGCTCGGTCCGCCGCTGTCACCGCTGCAGACGCCTCCGTTCCCCCCCGACTGGTCGTAGCTGACGAAGATGTCGTTGGTGAGGTCGTTGCTGAGGTTGTTGGTGGCGAACCGCCGACGGTTGTTGCCGGAAGGCGTGATGCCGTAGCCCACCATGGTGATGGGCGAACCCACGCTCATGGTGTCCTGGCTCGGGCGGAGCACGTCCATCGTGGGCGTGCTGGCGTCCGCCCCCGTGAACTTGAGCATGGCGAAGTCGAAAGCCTCGGCCTCGGCGTACCGCGGGTGGATCTCCTGCTCGATGACGTCGTAGGTGCGGTCGGGGTTGTTGTGGTTGGTCCCCTGGCGCAGCGTGCCGTTGGAGCCGCCGAGGCAGTGGGCGGCCGTGAGCGCGTAGCCGGTGCCGCCGTCCACGTGCACGATGGTGGCGCTGCACTTAGAGCCGTGGAGCCAGGCCACGACCGCGTCGTGGGTGGTGTCGAGCTGGCCGTTGACGATGGGAGAACCCACCTCTCCGATGGCGCCTTTCTCCAGCACCCGGGGGGCTTCGTCCGTCACGCAAGCCGTGATACCAAGCGTCGCGCACACCCCCAGCGCGACCACCCTCCGCCCAAATCGCCCGTTCATCGCGTTCGAGTCTATCACGAGCCGACATCCGCTAGCTGGTGGGCGCCATGCGGGCTAGCCTCCTGCGGATGCTTGCCGCGGAACAGGTCCAGTCTCGGCCGGGCGCCCGCTGGGCGTCCTGGGCGGCGCTCGCGGCCGTCGCTCTGGGCGCGTCGGCTTGTGCATCTGCGCCCCAGCTCGAGGGCAACATCTACCGTGGGGAGGGCTTCGCCTTCCGGTTCAACCCGCCCGAGGTCGAGGGCGCCGGCTGGCGCCGGCTGGAACACTCCCACGCGCTCGCCTACCGACACGACGCCAAGCAGGCCAGCATCCTGGTGCATGGACGCTGCGGCCTCGACAGCGACGACGTGCCATTGGTGGCCCTCAAGAACCACATGTTCCTACAGTTCACCGACCGTGAGGTGCACGAGGACGAGGTCGTACCCTTCGACGGGCGCGAGGCGCTCCACACCGAGCTCACAGCCAAGCTCGACGGCGTTCCCATGCGCTACGATCACTGGGTGCTGAAGAAGGACGGTTGTGTCTACGACCTCCTCTACACCGCGCCTCCGGACCGCTTCGACGACGGCCACGGCACCTTCGAGCGCCTCGTGGCCGGCTTCGCCACCGTGAAACCGGGCGGTCGAGAGGGCGAGAGTGGCTTCTAAACCACGCGATAGCTCGCCGCCGAGCTCGCGCCCTTCTTCGTCGCGCCCTTCTCCGGACAGTGCGCCGCCGAGCTCGCGCCGCTCCTACGTCCCGCCCCCCGAGCCCAAAGCGCTCGACCTTCAGCTCGAGCGCATGTTCGGGTTCCTGATCCAGCTGGGTCAGTTCGGCCGCATGACGGGACGCACCGTTCTGGCTCTCTTCTCGCGGCCCTTCGAGCTCCGCGCGACCATCTACCAGATGAAGGCGCTCGGGGTTCAGTCCCTCGGCATCGCCTCCGTCGTCTCGCTCTTCACGGGCCTCGTCATGGCGACGCAGTTCGCCTACGGCCTGCAGAAGTTCGGCGGCATGGAGTACACCGGTCGCATCGTGGGCCTCAGCTTCACCCGCGAGCTCGCACCTGCGCTCACGGCGTTGGTGGTGGGGGGACGAATCGGCTCTGGCATCACGGCGGAGCTCGGCAGCATGGCGGTGACCGAGCAGATCGACGCCATCCGTGCCCTCGGCGCCGATCCCATCAAGAAGCTCGTCCTGCCTCGCTTGCTCGCGAGCACGATGGTCATGCCCATCCTCGCGGCCTTCGCGCTGGTGCTCGGCTTCGCCGGGGCCATGTTCATCACCTCCGTCGAATTCGGTCTCCCGTCGGCCTTCTTCCTTCAGACGGCCCTCGAGTCGGTGCGCTTCTCCGACTACTTCTCCGGCATGTTCAAGACCCCGTTCTTCGGCGCGATCATCGCGCTCGTGGGGTGCCACTTCGGCATGCGAACGCGGGGCGGTACCGAAGGCGTCGGCAACGCCACCACCCGGTCGGTGGTGGCGATCTCCATCTCCATCCTGGTCAGCGACTTCGTGCTCACCAAGGTCTCGATGCTGATCTGGCCTGTGGGCTCGACGTGAAGCTTCGATGGGTCTGGCTCGCGGCACTGCTCGGGGGCTGCTCCACCGAGGACGGTGGCCGCGAGCATTCTCACACCACCACGACCGCCGTCGTGAGCAGCAGCGCCGTGGCACGGCCGGGGCGGATCCCCTACCTGGACTTCGTCGCCAACAAGGGCTGCCACGCCTACTGGCGTGACCCCACGACGATGATCACCTCCATACGGCGAGAGGTTCGGTGTCCGCGTGAGTTGACGGATGGCGACAGCGTGCGCCTCGCCGGCCGCGTGTGCTTTCGTGAGAGTCCCGACGCGGCTCGCCGCGGGCCGATCCGTTGCCCTTACCAGCTAATCAAGATCCAAGAGGCGCTGCGTGACGGCGAGGGCGAGTGGGACCTCTCGCCCCAGGAAGAGGACTGAGCGACCCCGCGCCTAGTCGAAGTCGTCGAGGTCGAGGGGGACGAAGTCGTCATCGTCGTCGAAGTCTGGTGGCGGTGGGTCGGGCATGCGCGCCGGGGGGGGGCCGGGTGGCCCGCCGCGCGCCGGCGGCGGGCCAGGGGGACCTGGAGGCGGACCGGGAGGCCCGCCCATGTCCTCGTCGCCGGGGTCGTCGAGGTCGAGCTCGAGCAGTTCCGGCTCCACGCTCTCGGCCATGTCGAGGTCGTCTTCGTCGAGCGCGGCCGCAGGCGGGGGGGCGGGTAGCGACACGAGCTCCCCCGCGTCGGGCATGCGGGATGGACCGAGCGTGGCGCGCGTCTCGTGGTAGCCCTCGCTCACCGAGAAGACGATGAGGTCGCGGGCCTCGGCCTGACGGCTGATCCAGCGCAGACGCTCCGGACCGTCGGCTGGTGGTCCTTCTGGAGTGCCCGCCGCCCATGCGATGGCGCGGAGCGCGAGCACCGGATCGCCGAGGGCGAGGAGAGCGACGCGGGCGCCCCACGCGTTGGCCGCGGCGTTGAGGCTGGAGGCACGGTTTCCGATGGTGCGTATGATCTCGCTCGCGAGGAGACCGAGCTTGGGGTCCGGGCTCACCATCCCCGCTTCGGCCATGGAGGCGTGGAAGCCGTTCAGCTTGCCGGCGTCGACACCAGGGGGGCTGAAGCTCGGGCTGTGGAGCTTGAGGTAGGCGCCCACGAGCGGCCACAGATCGATGGGTGCGGTGCGGGTGAGAGCGGCGGTCCCGTTCTGAATCGCCTTGAGCGCACGCAACAGGAGGAAGTCCCGCGCATCGTCGTCGTGGTTCTCCGCCAGGGTTTCGCCCAGACAGAGCGCCGGCGGGTCGCAGGAGGCCGCCACCGCCACCGGCCCCAATGCGCTCGTCGCGAAGACCTGGACGGCGCCCAGGCCAAAGGACTGAGCGAGCTCTTCGATGCGGTCCGTGAGGTTCGGATCGGCGAGGGGCTTGGCGCGCATGGCTCGCATGTCGAACGGCGCCCCGTGGTCCATCACCGCGCCCGTACTGGCGAGGAGCTCGCGAAAGGGCTCCGTGAAGACGTCGGGCGCCACCAAGGCGTCGTCGGCCTGGGCTGCGGCGAGCCCACACCCGATGATGGTGGTGCGATCGCCGCGGATGGCAGCCAGCGTGGCGGCGGCGATCTCGGCTGCATCCTCCTGGCCGCGCATCTCGGCCACCATCTGCGCCATGGCAAAGAGCGGTGCCTCGAAGCGACCCGCCCCGAAGCCGCGGCGCACGTCGGCCGCCGCGCGCTCGAGGAGCATCTCGGCGGCGCGGTCCTGGCCGGTGCGCTGGTAGAAGGCGTAGAGCGTCTTGACCGGTGCCGGCTCCTTATTCCACTGGCGCCGCGCCTTGACCAACATCTGCTCGGCCTGTTTGGTGTCGCCGGCGACCTCGTGAATCTCAGCCAGGCGCACCGTGGCCTCACACTTCTCGGTGGGTGACTGCGCGGCTTCGATGAGCTCCGCCTGCATGGCGAAGGCAGGCTCCGTCTGGCCGGCGTCGAGGTAGATGCGGACCAGACGCTGGCGCGCCTCCACATGGTCGGCGTCGCGCCGAAGAACCTCTTCGAAGGCGGCGCTCGCGCGCTCGGGATTGGGCAAATGCTCGGCGTAGAGGGCACCCAGGCGCATGTGGAGATCCACCTGCGCTTCCGGTTCATTCACCAGGCGTCCAAGGCGAATGAGCGAGCGCTCCACCGCTTCCCAGTCCTCTTCGGCCGCACAGATGTCGGCGTAGGCTCGGAGGGCGTCGGGGTTGTCGGGGTTGGCCTCGAGGGCCGCCGAGAGCGCGTCCCGGGCCTCGGCGGACGAGCCGGCTTCCACGAGCATGCGCCCGCGCAGGACCTCGAGCTCGACGCGCTCCGCAGGATCCTCGACCGACTCGATGCGGGCCGCGAGCAGATCGGCGAGTGCACGCTTTGCGCCCTCCGCGAGGTAGATGGCTTGGAGTCGCTCGAAGGTGTCCCCGTGGTTGGGATCGATGGCGGCGACTTCTTCGAGCAGGCGTCGTCCTTCGGCCTGACCGGCGCCGCCCTCGAGCGAAAGCCAGAGGATGGCCGCGCGATAGAGATTGCTGGCCTTCTCCTTGGGGCTCGATACGGCGGTGGCCACCTCTTCCCAGGCTTGGGCCGCGTCGGATGCGTCGGCGACGCGCTCGAGCTGTGCGGCGCGCTGGATCAAAGCAATGGGGTGCCGCGGCGAGAGATCGAGCGCGGCACGCAGAAGCTCGGCCGCCCCTTCTTCCTGGCCGGCGGCGACCTGGGCCTCGGCCGCGCGAAGCAGCAGCGTGGCCTGGTCTTGTGGGGTGGAGGCGATATCGGCCAGCGCCCGCTCGGTCTGGGCCGTGGTCTCGTGATCGTTCTTGGCCCGCGCATGAGCGGCTGCCTGCCGAAGGGCCCAGGGGTGCTGGGGCGAGGCCGACATGGCCACGTCGATGGCGTCGTCGGTGGCGCCCCATGCCCCGGCCTCATCCTGAATGAGCCGTGCGGCGAGGAGCGCGAGGGCCGTCCGCTCGGCGCCCTCTAGACGCTCGGCGAGCTGGAGGGCGATGGGGCCCAGATCCTTCAGGCGGCCCATCCGCGCGCCGAGCGACAAGAGCCGCCATGCGGAGATGAGGCCGGGCTGGTCACGGACCGCGCCCTCGAGGGCCTCGAAGGCCTTCGCCTGATCCTCGAGGCCGCGCAGGGCCAAGTCGGCCAGGCGCTCCTGGAGCTCGGCCCTAGGGCGGGGCTCGGTGGCTGTGCTGACCAAGGTCTCCAGGTTGGCCACGACGTCTTCGGCACCGTAACCCATCTGCGCCAACCGCTCCGCGAAGAGCGGCGCCAGCTGGTGGTCTCCCGCTTCGATGGCTTGCTGCACCGAGGAAGCAGCGAGCTCGAGATCGCCTTCGAGCTCGGCCGCGAGCGCGGCTTCGACGGCGGCGGACGCGGCTTCCGGCCCCCCTTGTTCGGCCAGCGAGGTGAGCCACTGGGCGCGGTCACCCGACGTCTTGGCGGCGCGCTCGTAGAGATCGCGCAGGGCGTAGTCGGTCGGGCGCGCGCGATGGGCCTCTTCGAGGAGAGACACGCGCTCGGCCTCGTCTTCCTCCGACAGGCGCAGGGCGAGGCGAATGAGGGCGGCCGAGCGGTCCGGTCCCTGCTCGCAGCTCGTGCGACGTTGCTCGAGCCAGAAGCGAACGCCTTCGTCGTCCTCCAGCGCCTGGGCTACGTACAGGCCGATGAAGGCCGCGATGGGAACGTCGCCCGAGCGTTGAGCCGCCTGGCGCAGAAGTCCCTCGCCCTCCGTCTCGTGGCCATCCTCCTCCATGAGCCGGAGGCCGGCTTCGGTGAGCGCCGTGGCCCCGAGCAGGGCGTCTGGCTCCGCCTCGGCGTAGGCCACCAGGCTGCGGACGGCGGTCACGCCACCGGTGACGGCCATCGCTAGTCGGGTGGTCGGCAAGTCGGCGAGGCCGGTGCTCATCACCGGCTGCAACAGCTCGGCGATGCGGTCGGTATCTCCGAGCTGCTCCGCGAGCGTCGCA
>JGI12210J13797_10277034_pt1 | contig 13189 bp, 7 predicted proteins | sample ElkSlonscriptome_3_FD_13797 | JGI IMG/M metagenome (IMG submission 13797)
CACCTTCGGCACCGGCACCACAAGCGCGAATTCGCTCGGATCCCCCTTGTAATCGTTCGCCATGGTAATCGTTGTCCGCAGCCAGGTCCGGGCGATGATGACCTGCGACGCTTGATTGTAGAGAGAGGCATCGGCTTTCGCGACGTAGAATCCACAAAATGCTGTGGCGTTCGATGAAGTGAGGATCAGGATAAGCGTGAATAGAGTGAGCGGGATAAGTTTCATGAGGATGGGATTGGGGTGAGCGATTGCGGTTTTGACCATGCAAACCGGTTGGCGGGTAGCAGACGGTCCAGGAGGGGGACGAGCGGCGCCGCGAGAGCCAAACTCCACAGAATGCTTTCGGCACGCAGCGTCACGATCTGAATTCCCCACGCCACCATGGCCACGAACGCGGCAAACAAGATGCGCCCCGCACGCGAGTCTGGCGTGGTTCTGGGATCCGAGATCATAAAAAAGGCGAAGATCAATAGCGCCCCATTCTGCAACTGATGCAGGGGGATGGCCAACGGGTCGCCAAGATAAAGGGCGCGCCCGAACAGGCAGGCGGCATAGCACCCAAGGAAAGCCAACGAAATATCGGCTCGCCCGGCACGATGAATCACGAGTCCTCCGAGGCAGACGAGAAGAAACCCGAAAAAGGCAACATTCCCCCATTGCCCGGAGGAGATCCAAACATAGCCATCGGTCACCACCATAAGCAGGACCAAGGTGAAATTGGCCGGATTGAAGAGATGCTTGCCGTGGTAACGCAGAAGAAATTTGCCGGCAATTGCCACCACGGCCGCCGCGCCCGCTAGCCAGAGGGAGTTGGTGCGTAACAATAAGCAGAGCGAAAAGCCCGAGATGAGCGCACTTCGAGGTTCGAATGGACGATGCGCTTTCCAGCGGTCGAACGCGTATTGCGTGACCAACACGCCGCCCAGAAGCACTCCGATCTGGGCGAACGCGATATCGAACTCGAGCTGCCAAAGGCCGTACCCAAGCAACCCAGCCAAGGCTGCAACTTGATAAATCCGTGGGTCCATGAACTACAGCAGGATTGGAGCAGAAATCCGCCGCGCTGGCGATGGAAAACCGGCCTCTCATCCTCTGAACTCGACAAACCCCATTCCCTTAGCCGATTATCGGGCGCACTATCATGTCGACGAAACTTTCTCCGTCACTTTTCCGTTGCCTGGGCGCCAGCCTCCTCCTGGTTGGGATCACCGCTTGCGGTCCGCAAAACGAATTTCAACCCCCGCCACCTCCCGAGGTGAAGGTGGAAGTCGTCAACCCTCAGGATGTCACCGCCTATGCCAGCTTCTCGGGGCGGACCGCCGCCCGCGATTTCGTGGAAATTCGGGCACGCGTCCAGGGCTATCTCGAGTCGGCGGAATTCGATGCCGGGGCGATGGTGGAAAAAGGGCAGACGCTCTTCGAGATCGACCCCAAACCATTCCAAGCGGCGTTGAACGCGGCAAAAGCTGAAGTCGATGGCGCGAAAGCAACTCTTGAACTGGCCGAAACCACCCTCGCCCGTCAGAAAGAGCTATTCGATAAGAAGGCGGTCTCCGAACTCGACTATTTGAACGCGAAAGCGGAACGCGACAAAGCCAATGCCGCTTTGGAACTGGCGAAAGCGCACGTCGACAACACGCAAATTGATCTCTCTTACACCACGGTCAAAAGCCCGATCGCCGGACGTGCGTCCCGGCGGGAAGTGAGTGTCGGCAATCTCGTGGGGAAAGGTGAAGCGACTCTCTTGACCTCGGTGGTCACGCTTCAACCCATTGAAGTCTATTTCGAAGTCGATGAACGTCAAGTGGTCGGCTTCATTCAGCGACGCGGCGGTAGCGACGAACTGCGCGAGGCGTCGAACCACGCGGAGCTGACGTTGACCAACGGCACGCGGCATGGCGAAATCGGCAAGATCGATTTCATCGACAATCGGGTCGACCCTCAAACCGGCACCATCAAGGTCCGCGCCATTTTTCCCAATGAAGATGGGACCATTCTGCCGGGAATTTTCGTTCGGATCCGGTTCCCGCGCGATCTGGAGCAAAGTATCACCGTCCCGCAAACCGCCTTGCAGCGCGATCTCGGTGGCACTTATCTGCTGCTGGCTGATGCCGATAACGATGCTTCCGTCCGTTATGTCGAAACCAGCGACATCATCGGCGACCGGATTGTGGTCACGAACGGGTTGTCGACTGGCGATCGAGTGATCGTTAGTAATCTCCAACGGGCTCGACCCGGTTCGAAAGTCACCGTCGAAGAAGTCGAACCGCCACCGCCGCCGCAAATGGGAGATCCCGGGAAACCCGTCACGCCCGAAGCTTCTTCCTCGCCGAGTCCTTCTCCCGCTTCCGAGGATAACTGATCATGTTCAGCCATTTCTTTATCAAGCGGCCCGTTTTTGCTGCCGTCATCTCGATCATTATCGTGTTGATCGGCAGTCTCGCGCTCACCTCCCTGCCTATCTCCCGATATCCAGATCTGGCTCCGCCCACCATCAGTATCTCTGCCGTTTATCCCGGGGCGAATGCCAAAGTCGTGGCGGAAACCGTCGCGGCCCCGATCGAAGAGGAAGTCAACGGGGTCGAAGGGATGCTCTACATGCAGAGCGTGAGCGGCAACGATGGTAGCATGAGCCTGACGGTGACCTTCGAGACCGGCACCGATCTCGATACCGCGAACGTGCTTGTGCAAAACCGGGTCGCGGTCGCCGAAGCGAGTCTACCCGAGGAAGTGAAACGGCTCGGTGTGACGGTGAAAAAGAAATCGACCGACGTGGTGCTTTACGCCGCCATTTATTCTCCGGACGGGCAATTCACCGATACGTATCTGAGCAACTATCTGAGTCAGCGCATGCGGAATGAACTCGCCCGGGTGCCTGGTGTGGGCGATGTGGCCACCTACGGCACCGGTGATTACAGCATGCGGCTCTGGCTCGACCCGCAGAAGTTGAAAGCGCTCAAACTCTCTGCTGAAGAAGTGATCAATGCGGTCCGAGAACAGAACGTGCAGGTCGCCGCCGGCACCATCGGCGCCGCTCCTACTGCCGGGGACACGGCATTTCAATATGTCGTCAATGCCCAGGGCCGTCTGGTGGAAGCCGAGGAATTCGAAGACATCGTCATTCGCACCTCCACCGATGGCGCCGTCGTCCGGGTGAAAGATGTCGCCCGTGTCGAACTCGGTGCGGAGAGTTACAACTTTGTCTCGCAACTTGGAGGGAAACCTTCCGCCACCCTCGCCGTCTACCAGATTCCTGGTTCCAACGTCATCGCGGTCGCAGAAGGAGTGAAAGCGAAGATGGAAGAGCTTAAAGCCGCTTTCCCTGAAGGCCTCGATTACGCCATTGTCTATGATTCGACGGATGTCATTACCGCTTCGATCGCTGAAGTGGTGGAGACGCTCTTCATTACGCTGCTTTTGGTCGTCCTGACCGTCTACTTATTCCTGCAAAGTTTCCGGGCGACCCTGATTCCAGCGGTCACCATCCCCGTATCGCTGATTGGCACATTCGCCGCGATGTTAGTCTTAGGTTACTCCATCAATATTCTCACCTTATTCGGGCTTGTCCTGGTGATCGGGATCGTGGTCGATGATGCGATTGTGGTCGTGGAGAATACCACGCGCCATCTTCAGAACGGATTAGGCCCGAAGGAGGCGGCGATGAAGGCGATGAGCGAAGTCAGCGGCGCCGTGATCGCCACAACCCTTGTCTTGTTAGCTGTGTTCGTCCCGACCATTTTCATGAGCGGCATCACCGGCCAACTCTTCCGGCAGTTCGCCGTCACCATTTCAATTGCGACGGTTTTCAGCTCCATCAATGCGTTGACCCTCAGTCCGGCTCTCTGCGGGATCTTACTGCGGCGTCAGGAGAACCCACCGAAGATGTTCAATTGGTTCAACACTCTAATGGACCGTTCGACCAAAGGCTACGCGGGTATTGTGAAGTTCGCACTACGTAAAGCGGTGATCGGCGTCATCCTCTTCATCGGTCTCACCGCCGCGGCTTTATTTGGGTTGGGCAGTTTGCCGACTGGGTTCGTGCCGCAAGAGGATGAAGGCTATTGTATCGTCGCCTTTCAATTACCTACCGGCGCCAGCCTGAACCGGACGCAGGAGGTCATGAAACAGGTGAACGCCATTATCGACGAGACACCCGCGGTCAAGGAATTCATTACGGTGGGCGGTTATTCCGTTTTGGACGGGGCCGTGACGAGCGCGGCCGGCTTTAACATTGTCACGCTGGACAATTGGGATGAGCGGACTTCGCCCGAACTGTCGCTGGAAGCGCTCGCGCGGAAGATGAACCAGCGACTCTCGAAATTAGAAGACTGCACCGCCTTCGTGCTGGTGCCGCCATCCCTTCCAGGGGTCGGAATTTCCGGCGGATTCACTTATATGTTACAAGACCGGGCCGGGGTGGGGTTGAGTGAGCTCAATAGTATGGCGAATTCGATCATTGCTGATGGCAACGCCCAATCCGGATTAACCGGTCTCAGTTCCCAGTTCCGAACCGATGTCCCGCAACTCGACGTCAACATCAATCGGGAACAGGTCAAGAAAATGGGGATCTCGCTCAGCTCCGTTTTTAATACGCTCCAGATTTTTCTCGGCTCCGCTTACGTCAATGATTTCACGCAGTTCGGCAAGATTTACAAAGTGAAAGCACAGGCGGACGCCCCGTATCGGGCGCTGCCATCGGATATCGGCGATTTAGAATTGAAAAATGCGCAGGGGCAAATGGTTCCGATATCGGCCGTGGCCACGATTGAGCCGACTGTCGGCCCGCAGACGGTAACGCGGTTCAATGTCTATCCGGCGATCAAGGTCATGGGAGGTCCTGCTGAAGGGTTCAGCTCGGGCGAGGCCTTGGAGATTATGGAGAGTATGTCGAAGCAGGTCTTGCCGCAGACAATGGGGTATGCCTGGAGCGAACTTTCGTTGCAGGAAAAATTGGCCGCGGGCGGGACGAGCATTATCTTTATCCTCGCGGTGGTGCTGGTTTATCTGGTGCTTTCCGCCCAATATGAGAGCTGGACCATACCGATCTCGGTCTGTCTATCGGTGCCGACCGCCATTCTCGGTGCGGTGCTGGGCTGTTATATCCGTGGATTCGATAATAATGTTTATACCCAGATCGGGATCGTCTTATTGATAGGGTTGGCGACGAAGAGCGCTATTCTCATCGCGGAGTTTGCGAAATCGGAACGGGAATCGGGGAAATCGATCTTCGACGCGGCGATGAGTGCGGCGCGGTTACGGTTTCGTGCGGTCCTCATGACGGCATTCAGCTTCATTCTCGGCGTCATCCCGTTGTTAATTGCGAGTGGTGCAGGCGCGGTGAGTCGGCAAGTATTAGGCACCGTGGTGTTCGTCGGAATGTTGATCGCCACGGCGGCGAGTCTGGTCTGTGTCCCGATGCTATATTACATCGTGCAGAGCGCCGAAGAGAAATTCGGCCGGAAAAAGCCTGCGGAAAGATCGGCCGGATCCGTCTGACCGGACCGATCTTTTTTCAAGCCAGCTACTGGGCTCCGACCGGTTCTGGTCGATTCGCTTTGTGCTGTTTTCCTCCACCGTCACCGCCGCCCCCTTTTGGCGGCTTCCCTTTGGCTTTGGCAATGGCATCCGGTTGGAACCAGCCCAACATCATGAGGGCGATCTGCACGACGACGAAAGCAGAGAGCCAGAAGAAGGCGGCATCGGTGAACCCGTAGCTATGCAACCCGATGCCGAGCATGTTAGTTCCGAACCAGGACCAAGCCGTGATGGCATTCCCGAATACCGCCGTCACCATAATGCCCGTTCGCCGGAGCCAGCCTGCGAGCCGGCCGTGAATGATGACCGCATTCCACAAGACGATGAGTAACGCCCCGTTTTCTTTCGGGTCCCACCCCCAAAACCGTCCCCAGCTTTGGTCCGCCCAGATGCCTCCGAGCACGGTGCCGACAAAACTGAGCAGCAACGCGAAACAGACGGCGCCGAAGACCATATTCTCTTCCTGTTTCTGGATCCGGCGCCCGAATAGACCCCAGATCAACGCCACCGCCCCGATGAACCCCGCCACAAAGGTCGCGGCATAACCGAGGGTGATAATCACCACATGCGTGGCCAACCAGAAATTGGAATCTAACACCGCCCGCATTGCTTCCATCGTATCGCCAGCAAGCGAAAGATGGTGCGCGACGATGAGACCGGAGAATCCCGCCAGAGCGCCCACGAAGATACCGAGTCCATTTTTGTAAATTTTTTCCATGTAAACCGCGAGACCCGAACACGCCCAGGCAATGAAGACCGCGGAGGAGTAGAGGTTCGTGACCGGCGGCCGATTCTCGATCATCATGCGCCAAGCCAGACCGATGGTCATCAGAATGAAAGCGCCAAGGGCAAGACCCATGCCAGCCCGTCTGGGCCACCTTTTTTTAAACAGCCAGAAGATGCCGATCGCAGCCATCGCCATGACGTAGGCCGCCATGCTGGCGCCGAACAGATCCGCCCGGTTGAAGGTCGTTTCAGATTTCGCTGTTTTCCAGACTTCCGGATGCGTTTCCTGCCCCCATTCCTGGTGTTCTTTGGAGAATTCGACGAATTTTTCCGCGTCCCCGGTTTGGCCTGCCGCGGAGATGCCAGCCATATGTTGTAAGGGCTGGGTCATCCCGTTTTCAGTCACGATTCCTTCGATCGCGTCGCCGGTTTTACGCCAACCTTCGCGGCCCGCACCCGGATCGCTCGGAGCGATCGGTTTAAACGTGGCGGCTTCCGCCCACGCTTTCGCTTGGAGAATACGGGTGCGCAAGGTCTGCACATCGGAATTGGAAGCAGCGGCGTTTGGATCGGCACTGATGGCCCGCGCCGCTGAGGGCGTGGTACGGACGACATCGACCACAGCGCCGGGATCGGGCAGTAACGAAGGCGTCAGCGACAGATAGAGCCGGAGCTGGTTGAACAACTTCAGAATATCTCGCTGGTAACGCGTGCGTTTCTCCTTCTTCACCGCGCCGGCTTGACGCGCTTCCTCGCTCAATTTGGATAGCAAAGGATCGAGTTGCGAGAAAGGAAGATTGGCCGGGACCGCCGTTTCATTGATTCCTAACGACTGGAGGACTTCGATATTTTCGACCCGAAAAATCGGGCGCTGTTCCGCCGATTTAAAGTCGAAGAGCAACTCGGCCAGCCACTCACTCGAGGGGATCTTGCGTGTCGGTTCGCGGCCGAGCATTTGCTGAATAAAAGTCGGCGCTTCATCCGTTGGCACTCGCAGATTGCTCTTGCCATGGATCACGAGCAACGCGGATTTGCCGATGGTATCGAGTGGTTTCAAACGGCCATCCGATAACACCGGCTGTTCAAGGAAGGTGGAAAGCGGCATATCGTCCCAGACCGGCTTGGTTGCTAAACCGCGAGCCACGAACAGGAATGGCACCAGGGCGAGGGCAAGAATCACCCAATCGGGGCGCCACGATTGATTGCCCCCGGCGGCTTGGTCGGTTGCGGCGGCTTCTTTCTCTTCCGCTTTGCGCCGTTTGCCCTGGAATTTGAGCAGCCGGTAACCGAACTGCCAACAGAGACCAATAGCTCCGACCAGACAGGCGATGTAAGGCAACGCTTGTGCCGGGTTTTTTACAGCGTGCAAGATGCTGGTGAGATCGTTGTTGTCGAACGAGTGCTGGTAAAAGGTCCAGCCGTCGCGACGCATCGGTTCGTTCATCGTAATCTCGATTTCACGCGCTTCGCTGTGGCCGACATCGGTCATGGTGAGCAAACTGGAGAACCGGCTGGGAATGGAGGTGCCAGCATGGCGTTCGTGAATGAAATCGTTGAGCTTCAACGAAAAAGGAAGGTATTTGCGTTCCAACCGAAGGCCGACGGACCAGTCGTTGGAGCCTTCCAGGGTTTGCGGCTGTAACAAGAGCGAGACGAGGTATTTGCCCAACGGCTCTCCATCCTCCTGAAGTTCGAGCACTGCGGCGGGGTGCGGCATTTCATCCGGCGCCGTGGGAACCGGGCCGGGTCGAGTGACGAATCGTTGCCCAGCTTTTTGGAAATCGCTCCCGCCAGCGCCCCGAATCAAATCGGCGTGCGGCCAGGTCTCGAGGACTTTGAACGAAAGATCGCTCTCGGGAACTTCGAATTCTTTCCCGGCTTTCAGCGCGGCGGGATTGAAAGCGACCACCTGTTCTTGCCCATCTCCGAGTGGTTTGGTGAAGGCCAGCTCCGCTCGTTTGTAAGCTTCGACATATTGTTTCTGCTCCCCTTCATCGAGCGACATCACCCATTCCTGTTGGACCATAGCGATGACGAATTCTCCCAGTAACAGAATCAGGATACTGCCGTGCGTCATCCAAATACCGGCATCTCGCCAATTCAGCCGAAAATGCCGGGTTTGAGCCGCGATCAGGTTGATTAAAAGCAGGAACCCGAGGAGAAAGCCGCCTGGGAAGACCGGTAGAGAGACGCCACCGACATCAGCGAAAACCAGCCAGGCGCGGAAAAATTTGGCGACTGCCGGTTCGATGCCCATTTGCGCTTGGGCAATGGTGCCGACGAAGACGAGCACGATCGTCAACATCAACAGGACAACCGTGATCTTGAGCGAGGAGAGACGATGATAGAGTTTTTTTGCAGCCGACATGTCAGCGAAGGTAGGTTAGCGGGGTTGTTTGGCGAATTCCAAGAGGGCTTCGCGTTGGGTATCGACGACGTCAGGGAAACCGGTCATTTTATAGAACAGAGTTTTGTCGGCTTTCGGCACGACCAGGGCAAGGATACGGGAAGGGGCGTCCGTATTGGGATCGACCCCGGTGAGGCTGATGTAGCGGCCCGTGCCATTGTCCTCGAGGCCGACGGAGACGATGTCGCTTTGGATGCGTTCAGCGGAAACCTCTGGCAACCCGACCTGGCCTCGCCAGCGGTTGACATTCGCGACGATGCCACCTGCCCGCCCGCTGAGTTCGGTGTAAGTCATTTCGATGATGTCACCCAGTTCATTCTGGAAGAGGTAACGCTCATCTTGCATCTGCCCGGGCCGAGCTTTTTGCCAGCCGGAGGGAAGCCCCGGCGCAGCCTGGAACTCGCTGTCGGCCGGGGCAATATAGGTGCGCACTGTTTCGCGGCCGCAACCGACCATGACCAGTGCACCCGCCAGACAAAGCGCTGGCGCCCATCGTTTCAAGTTTAGGAAAGCGTTCGACACGGGGAGAGTCATTAGCAGAACTAATCACAAACCAACGAAAAAGCTATCCTCCTTTCGGGTGAGCAGAATCGGTGGGTCCGGAATGTGGGAGCTGAGAAAGCAATGGGCTGCCGGACGCACTCCATGACGCAAGCGAAGCTCCCGCGTCTGAGGATTGCAGCCGTTTTTCTTCTCTGCCTCACCGGGCATTCCGCCCAGCGCGCTTACTCTTCGCTCTTCATCTCGGACCCTTTTTCCGCCTGAATGGCCGCGCCGAGATCGGAAGCTTCCAAGGTGCCGGCCTCTGGAGCGAATGCGAGCATCAGTCGCTCGACTTCCGCCACTTTTTCGTCTTTCACCGTGACCGTCCCGGAAAACACCCCGAGCGGCGGACGGACCCGGACCGCGCGGCATTCGAACGTCAAGGTTTCGCCCGGCAACGCTTTGCGATGAAAGTGAGCCCCTTCCAGCGAGGCGAAGAGCATTTCATCCGAATTGATGCTCTGGCCTTCCATGGCTGGCACGGTTTCGTAGAGATACGCGCAGGCGGCTTGGCCCAGCGCTTCGAAGACGATGGAAGCCGGGAAAACCGGGTTATTGCGGAAATGGCCTTCCAGAAAGAATTCGTCCCCTTTGATTTCGTAAGTGCCTTTCACGGTTTCGCCATCGATCTGCACCTCGTCCAGAAAGAGGAAAGGCGGCTGATGCGGCAGCAAGGTGATCAATTCCATACGGCTCAATTTTTTGGTCACCGATCCGGTTGATTCCCCGATTTCGCCGGCGATTTTTTTGGAGATAAAGGCTTTCACCTCGCCCAAAGTCGTGATTTCGCGGAGCTCTTCATTTTCCACCCGGATATTCACCGCTTCCTCGATGGAGAGCACGATCTCGAGCATGGTGAGTGAGTCGATGCCGAGATCCTCCACCAGCTTGGTCGAATCATCGCATTCGTTCAGCTTGGTCGTGTTTTCGGGAGGGAGATAGCGTTCGATGATCCCGTAGACAATGGTTGGCACCTCGTCGGGTTCACGAGTCTGGAGGAAGCGAATGGCGGCCTCGACGGTCTCGGGGCTGCATCGTTTGAGGGCGGTTCGCAGATCGGAAATTTCCTGTTCAGAGACGGACATGGCCAAGCCTTATAGAGAAACCAAGTTGGATGGCAAAAGAAATTCTCGGTTTAGGCCGCCAGATTTTCGAGATTGGCCCCCGAGATCGGAGGCTCTATGCAGGAGGTTCGCTATGCGTCCCTGCCTTTGCACTCACGAGTTTCCCCCGTTCCATGGCGGGGTCGGCATTGCCAATTACGAAATGGCCAAAGCCGCGGCTGCCCTCGGCTTTGATCCCCTCGTGTTGGCGCCTAATTACGGGGCCGAACCAGTCGATCGAGGTCGACTCTTCGAAGTTCGGCGCTGGCGCGGCAACGGCCGACTCTCTCCCTGGGGCCGATGGCAAACCGCGCGAGCCTTGCGGCAATGGCGCCAGGAAGCTCCCCAGGATTTTCTCTGGCTGGCCAGCTACGGCGCCATTGAGGCGGCCCTTACCCTGACCCGGCTCGGTTGGCGGCCGGAGCCGTTCGGCATCTGTCTGGCCGGGTCCGAAGTGTTGAAGCTGGAAAAACGGTGGTGGCTCAGGAGCCAGGCCCAACTGCTCTTCAAACGTGCCGACCGCGTCGCTATCACCACCCAATTCGTCCGCCAGCTCCTGCATCAAAGCCGTTTTAATCGACTGACTCATCAAGTCGTCACCACACCCCTCGCGCTCCGGACCGATATGCCTGCCCCGGTAAAAGTGGAGCGCGATGACGATCGCTTCGTGGTCCTCACACTCGCCCGTTTGCATCCCCGGAAAGGGCAATTAGAAACCGCGCGCGCGCTCGCCACGCTGCCGGCTGATCTCAAACAACGCCTCGTTTATCGGGTGGCAGGCAAAGGCGATGACGGTTACCTCGAAAAAGTCCGGCTCCTCTGCCAGGCTTACGGAGTCCCTTTCGAATCCATCGGCCCGGTTCCGGACAGCGATCTGGCCCGGGTCTATGGCGCTTGCGATCTTTATTGCATGACCAGCGTCACCCTGCCGGAAAGTGTCGAAGGGTTCGGCATGACGTTTCTCGAAGCCGGTTTTTACGGAAAACCAAGTGTCGGCTGGCGGTCGGGCGGGATTGCCGAGGCGGTCCGGCACGGCACCACCGGATTGTTAGCCGACGAAAAAGATGTCGACGAAGTCGGACGCCTCATCGCTTCGCTCATGCGGGATCCGCATCACCTCCAACAGCTCGGCGAAGCAGCCGCCAAGCACGCCCGAGCCACGAGTTGGGATGCGGCAGCTCGAACGCTGGCGCTTCGCCCTGAAGCGTGATCGTTCGTTCCGAGGGATGCTGTCAGACCCACCGAAAACCGCGCTGACCCGATAGCCCTCGCCGATATATTTGGTCCGGCTTCGCATCCGAGAGCGGCAACCCCGTCAAGGCGTCACCACTCAAGCAATCCCCGTCCAACGGCCGCAGTTCCTCCACCAACAACGCCGTCAAATCCCGCAGCGCCGAGGCATGCGCCGGATCTTCGCTCAAATCATGGAGCTCTTTCGGATCCTTTCCGAGATGGAACAAAAGCCGCCGGTTCCCTTGCGGAAAATAGATTAATTTGTAATCCCCTCGCCGGATCATCCGGTTCGCGCTCGGTTTCCGCGTCTCACCGCATTCGCCGTAAAGATATTCGCGCGGCGCCTCATTCACCATCGATTGGCCGTCGCAATGCCCAGGAACCGGTAACCCGCAAAGGTCATGCAAAGTCGGCATGATATCCGCCCAACAGACCAGCCGCGGATCCCGCGTGCCCGCCTCCTGACGTTGTAACCCAGCCGGCAATGAAAGAATCATCGGCACATTCGCTGCGTCCTGAAAAAAGACCCGTTTCGCCCAGCGCCCATGGTTGCCCAGCATATCGCCATGATCGGCGGTAAAAAGAATGATGGTATTATCGAGCACCCCCTGACGCGCCATGGTGCCGATCACCACCCGCAGCTGATGATCGATATGGGTGCAAAGAGCATAAAAGGCCCGGCGAATCGCCAGAATCTCCCGCTGCCGCCGCTCCGGTAAATCCGGCACGCCTCCGGCCCAATCGCCATAAAAAGGTGCCTCGATCGGAATCTCGCGATACAGATCGAGGTAAGCCTGCAACGGTGCAAGCGGCGGGTGCGGATGCGAATAGCCCAGATACCAAAAGGCCGGGCGCGACGGATCTTTTCGGCTAATGGTCCGGCACATCTGCTGGGTCGCCCAATTCGTGACGTGGCAATCCTCGGGCAGATGCCACGGGCGCCAGACATACTCGTTATTCGACATCCCACCCGCGAACCGCTGGCCGCCATGACCCTGATCTGCCAGGAAGATTTCGTAATCGTCCGGATTCGCCCGCCCCTCTTCATCGAGCAGGATATCGTCGAACCCGAACCGGCTGCGCTGCGGTTTCGTATGCATCTTCGCCACCGCGTAGGCTTGGTAACCCTGATCGCGGAAGGATTGCGCCATGCTCACCGGCGCCGGCCGCCCTTCCCCACCATTGTCCCGCAACCCATGGCTTCGGGGGCTGAGCCCCGTCATCAGCGTGTGCCGGGCCGGCACACAGACCGGACATTCCGAATAGGCATTGGGAAACGAAGTCCCAGCCGCCGCCAAGCTATCGAGGGTCGGCGTAAGGATGGAGGGATGACCGGCATGGCCGAGCAATCGGCCGGGCCAATGATCAGTGGTGACGAGGAGCACATTCGGGGGAGTGGAAGCATCAGCCATGAGACCACGGTCACCGAAAAAAGAGTTGAATGCAAATAAATGTGAGGCGATCACAATAGTGTGACTTCCAATACCCCTCGTAGTTTGAGCCGGGCGGTGGCTTGTCTGCGCCGTATCGCGATCGCGGGAGCCGCTGGTTGCCGGTTCGTCGATCTGCGCGACCATTTCGCCTTGCCGCCGATGACCCTCACCCGTTTGCTGCAGGCATTGGCCGCTTTGGAGCTCGTCCA
>JGI12210J13797_10258855_pt1 | contig 13185 bp, 10 predicted proteins | sample ElkSlonscriptome_3_FD_13797 | JGI IMG/M metagenome (IMG submission 13797)
AAGGATCTGATCTCACGGATATTTTCTAACCATGTTTTATTTTCAAGTTTTAATTGATTGACTGGCATTGCTCGCAAACTCCTTAATAGTTTTCAATTTTAGCCAACGATGATTCTCGATTTTTGTTAGCCCTGATCTGCAGAAATATTGTTAATTGTCGCTCTACCTAAAATTTACGGTTTCTACAGGTTTCGGCTCTTCATCTAAAAGTCCCTGCTTGAACATCAGGTTTAGAGACTGATATATGTTAATTGAGGAAAAGCCAAAAAGATTGAACAACTCAGCAATTTCTGCCGCCGTCTTATCTCCTTGATGGATTACGTCTCCTAGCTGTTTTAGGTAGGGCTTGTTACGCAGCTTGTGGGCAACAAATCGGCTGGAAACTTGAAACCCATCCGGTAAGCTCTCATACTTGAGATCACGGCGGAAGCTGATACGGTCATGGGGTCTAACTGTGAGCTGCATGTGTCGGTTTATCATTCCCTCAAGCAGAATCTTTAAGTCATCAACGTTAGTAAAAGTCCCCTCCTCATAGATACGATAACCATTAGACCAGCGACTATCGGCATTACAAGGGCTAATCAGTTTTACACTGCGATCGACCATATTGAATAAAAACCCGCTAATACAGGCAGTCGATCCGGCAAAGGAATCATCTTCTAATACATCCCGATTTTTTTCTGCCTTTCTCTTATTGTACTCACGCGCACGACCGGAATTTGACTTGCTTTGGCTCGACTCTTGATTTTGAAGAACTAATCTAACAAATGTTAACTCTTCTGGACTAAACTCCTGGTAAAGTTGCTCAAGTATTTTTAAAGAAAGAATCGAAAAGCGATTAACCATGCAGCCTTTGGAAAGTGAAAGTTTCAGCAACAAGCGCGTGCGATTCGGGTCTTTTAAGGGTTGAGCTGTTGTGGTTTGGGGGAAATTTCCTAATATTTCGTGAAAATCGCTACAAAGTTTTTCGTAGTCTGGGTTGTCAAAGGGATCTGATGCACAGTAGCAAAAGCCTGCGCCAGCGGCAGAACCCAGTATCTCTCGCATTAACTCCAGAACTTCGCGCCATAGCTTCGCATTGCTCTGGTTATAGGTAAAAATATCCTCCAGACGAGGTGCAGAAACACCACAAAACCAACATCCTACAGAGCAGCCTTTACTTAGTTCAAAACATACCGGAGCATGTATGGTAGGAGGATCTTGACGAAACTCATTCAGCTCACTCCGGGTTCGTGCCATCTGCCGCTCTCGCCAGGATTTAAAGCGAATTTCCTGGCTCGAATCTGCAATTTGCTTTAATTCGTAGCACCACTTTATATGATCGTTAACAAATTTTTCATAATTTCCTATAGGTCGAAGAACAGGGACTGCTTCGCCATCTGTTTGAGTGATAGCTTCAGTCAATAAGGGTTCAATGTCTTTAGGGTTGATATTCAGGTTATAGCGGATAACAGCTTGATTTGGGTCGGTCAGGACTTGCTGCTTGAAGTTTGGGTCGGCTTCCCATCTCTCATAAAAACGCTTAACATGACTGATTCGCCCTAATTCTTGCACTAATTCTTTGTCTGATAGTTCCTCTGTCCAATGCAGTTTCTGGGTTTTAACATTTTGAATAAATTCTCTTACTTGACTGATATTTATCGGTGACTCTTTGCCATCGAATAGACTAAGATTAGTGATTTTCATGGGAGCAAAACTGTTTCCAACTTAAGTTGCCAATTTCAAGGTAAAGGCTAGAAACCAATCCAGTATCTTCTGGAAAAACCGCGCCAGCCACCGGCTACGGCTTCGAGAGCTTCATCAGATAATCCTCCTTCCGCATCGGTGGGAGCGGGGTTTCGGGGTAGCACCAGTTTAATAGTGCCTGGGGTTTCTTCAATAATCTCAATGTGGAAACCTTCTGGAAGTTCCTGTCCGGTTTCTTTGGCATAAACGGCTTCAGGATTGGTGACCAATTCTTGCCGGAATGCCTCATCTTCCCAGGCTTTCTCAATCAAGCTACGCTCAAAATCTGACCGTTTAGTCAAACCTTCAGAGATGGAATTTTTAAATTCTGGATTCATAACTAACCTTCTGTTTAACGTTGTCAAAAAAAATCATTTTACTGCGTTATTCCCCAACAAACCTGGAACAGTGACCAAACAAAAAAAGTAAAAATACGGGATATTTGGTATCGTGTTCCATTTGGGGACAATTGAAGCAGATGAGCCAATTACTGGACTGTCTTCTAGGACATCGGTCTAGTAATTGAAATTGATGCTAGAATTCAAAAAAAACTGTAAAAAAAGCGACAAAATAATTCCTGTTGTAGAGACGTTGCATGCAACGTCTCTACAAACATCTATTACTGGACGTTTGTCACAAAATCCAGTGGACTGCGTTAGCCCCAAGCAACCCAGCGTCTTCTGTCAGCAAGAGCCCAGCCACCTCCTGCTACGGCTTCGAGAGCTTCATCAGATAATTCTCCTTCCGCATCGGTGGGAGCTGGATTTCGGGGTAGCACCATTTTGATCGTGCCTGGGGTTTCTTCAATAATCTCGATTTTGAAACCTTCTGGAAGTTCGTGTCCAGTTTCTTTGACATAAACGGCTTCAGGATTGGTGAGCAACTCTTGCCGGAATGCCTCATCTTCCCAGGCTTTCTCAATCAAGCTACGCTCAAACTCTGACCGTTTAGCCAAACCTTCAGAGATGGCTTGTTTAAGTTCTGGATTCATATAAACTCCTGTTGAACTTTTGTCTGAACAATCTCAGTATAAAATTATTTTTATGATAAATGTTGATGCTTTTTTTTAGGATCATTGACTTTTTTATAGCATCTTTCATAGTTAGTGCTACAATCCTAGGACATCAGTTTTTTTGGGTGATACCAAATCCGCCTTTGGAACCCCTTTTTTGCCCTGGCGACTAGAAGTCGCAGCTACACAAACAAAGTCCGCCTGCGCGGACTAGCTTATACAGCAGTTTGCTCTGCTATGCGGTACATTGTCGATCCCCCTCGCATCCCCGTGCAAAAAAAGCGAAGCATCCTCTGTCCTCCCCCATGGAACAAAAGCGAAGCATCCTCTGTCATCCCCCCTCTTGTAGGGGGGAACGAGGGGGGTAGGGGGGAACGAGGGGGGTAAGGGGGACTTTTATCTACTGTACTTTATTACAGCGCAAAGCGCTGTAAAGGGGGTGGCTAACCCGGATTTGGGAGGAAAGGTTGATCTGAGAGTTGTCATCCTCACTCTTAACCTGGTTTCTAGGAATAATTGACCGAGAGAACGGTAATAATATAGCTGAAAAAAGGGTAATGCTATTCCACCCTAATTAAATACAGATTAGCTGACTAATTCCACAGCAATACCGAAGGCAGTAAATCGGGATGCGCTAATCTCAAAAATTGGTAACCAATCCCGGCTGTGCCTTGAAAAAAACCCGGATTGTAAACGTCTTGAGGAAACTGGGGAAATAGATGAAACCCTCCCACTTGTTTTGCCCGTCTCACGATCCAGTTAGCTTGCTTTTTAACAGTTTCTACTAAATCGGGGCGCAACAATTTTTGTGCCGCGACTAGCAGTACCTCCATCCGACCACAATTCCCACAGCAGAGGTGGTCTATATTGTGCCAGCTAAACTGTCGGGTAGTATCTAAGGCGATCGCTATCTCGGCTCGGATATCTGCTGTATCTAAACTCGCTAAACTTCCCAACCGCGCTAAACCAATGCCAGGAGCGCCGTGACACCAGCTAGTCATATAGGTTGGCTTGCCATCAATCAGGGCATAAGACCGCAAGTCGAGCCAATTTCCCTGAGTGGGGGAAAACAGATGCCGTTCGTAGGCGATCGCATCCTCAGCGGCTTTCCGAAAAACGACCTCTTGAGTCACTTCGTACAAGCGCAGCAAGGCATAGGCAATACCCGCAGCACCATGGGAAAATCCTGTTAATGGCTTTTCGGCTCCAGTTGCCCATGTTTTGAAGCCCGTTTCGCTGATCACCCGATGATTGAGCAGATGCTCACCACAGCTTATGGCTTGAGCTAGGATACCCGAATCAGCCGTTACCTGATGCAACGTGAGTAAGCCGAGAATCGCTCCCGCCGCTCCAGCCACAAGGTCAAACTGCTGATCTGCCGCAATGCGATCGCGTGTGATTAAACAGGCGGCTTGTTTGGCATCTGCTAACAGCGTTCCATCCCCTAGAAACTGACTAATTCGTACCAGTGAGTAAACAATAGACCCCAATCCGGCGGCACCCCCAATACCCAGTTGGGTAACTGTTTGCCGCGACTCAGAGTCAGAATCCGGTAAAATCCGGCGCAGGGGTTGTAAAGCACCCAGACACAAATCACGCCACTCATTGTTGCCAGTTATTTTCGTCAATCCGCCTAAGAATAAGGCTATTCCAGAGCAACCGTCATATAAACTATTCCCGATTGGCTGGAGTTGAAAACGATTTGTCTGGGGTAAGAAACCGAGTCCAATCCAGGTAGCACTACCGTCAGTAGCTTGAATGGCTCGTCGCTGCAAATCTTGGGCAATTTGTATTGCCTGCTGCACCGATTCTTCCTCAGAAATGGGGGAAACCTGATCATCTAGAACAGAGATGGCAGCTGACTTTTCACGCCATTTAGAACAATCGATATCAAACCTAACCCGAACGCCACTGACTTTAGAGTTTGTAGTAAGCGCTTTAGCGCTTCTGGCACTAAAGTGCCTACTACGAACTTTTATATCAGAGGTGGCAGTATTTGGTTCACCAACCACCAATAAAGAACTCCGGATGATGGCAACTTGTTCAGCTAAATCATCCTGATTCAGGCGCTGGATAGTCGCAATCATCTGGGTATAACTGGGTTGGGCGAAGCATGGCACCATCATTTCACCTTTCACCACTGGCAAGGCATCACTATCTGAATCAGCGGCAAAATAAGGAATGTCTAACTGTTCCAGCGTCTGTAGTTCTGCCTGGAGAATCCTCCACCAAGGATGCTTTAAATCTGTCCCCAGAAACGCTCTGCACAGAACCTCCAGTTCAATACTGTGATCTACACCATCCCGCAGATATTTAGGATGCAGCGATTTTTGCAGTACGGAGGCATAAACTTGGGTGGGACGAAATAGACAACGCACTCGCTGATGGGATAAAGCAGCCAGGGGGCTATCCGTTGCCAGGAGTGCCTCCCGGTGTGCGAGCAAAAACCGATACTGATGCTCAAAGCCATCCACGAGTTCGTTAACATACTCCTTTGGGGCTTGTATAACTCCTGCCAGGGAGGGTGCATTGGTTTGACTTGACAATTGGGCAGTTTCATGGGTTAAAACCATGCGATCGGTGTTAATGTTCTCCCACTTCGGCATCTGATAGGATGTTTCCTGATTGCCAAATCCTACCAAGCCACTTGGATCATAAGCGGTTCGTTTATCTGACCCCAGATGCCAATGTGGCAATAAACCTGTCCGCATCACGGAATCCATCAATCGCCGCTGCGCCAGGGATACAGCCTCGACTCCCTCTTTCCTGGCTGAACCTGCAATTTCCTGGAATGGGTGGTGCATCAATGTTTCCAAATCCACCAAAACGGGGTGTTCACCGCAGGCAATTACGTTTTCATGGTGGCAGTCATTTGCCCCCAAAACATACAGCAAACATAGCAATTGACCAGCCCGCTGGTAATAACGCTTGATTTCTGCTTGGTTTTGACAAGGCAAATATTCGACAAACTCTACCCAACCATAAGTGGCGCGATTGAGGACTTTGAGTAATTTAAACGGTTGTAGAGACGCGAAACCTGGCGACTCGATAAAATGCTGATTACACCAATTTAGGACGTTAAAATAAGCCACATCCAAGCTTAAGTCTTTAGGTTTATAGATCAGTTTCAAACCCGATGTAAAGCTTACCTCAATCACAGATCGTCCCTGATTGTGAGGATCACTTTTACAGGGGTTGATCCTATCGACTTGACCTAATTCAATGTCTGGCTGGAATGTTTGCTGAATAGTTGACCAGTCTGTTGTTAATCGCTGGATAAATTCCCATGTGGCATCCACCCAAAAATCTGTTACTGTTGCTACTAATCGCGCCAAGACGGGGTAGTCTTGAAAAAATGCCAGTAGCCCTTCGCCTTGGAGGATATGTTGGATAAATGCTTGATAATGAGTGTTGGTATAACTATTTTGTAATTGTCCCAGTAATCGAGATAGAGCGGATTGTCGCTTCGCCCGAAATGCTGAGAATTTCAATTCCATTGAGGATGAACAGAAACTGGATAGTGAGACTAAAAGACTCCGCTCAAGGTTGGCACAAGCTGCGGCTGTTAAGTTAGGGTGAATGGCACTGAAATAAGCATTATCGCATCGCCGAAACCTTTGATATCCCGTAGGGTGGGCATTGCCCACCAGCTTTAATTCAGTGGCATTCAAGCTAGGGTAATTATCACCCGTTAGGGCAGTTAATTTATCTCTGGCAACTTGAATAAAGGGCAGGAAAATTTCTTCAAAGGGAATGGGATTATCGGGGGCGAGAAAACTATAGGTTTTTCCCGGTTCTAGAGTTTCTATGGGGATGGATGCGGCGGCTTCAATTCCGGCTTGGAAGGTTTCTACCCAGGCGGGTAAATTCTGAGTACCGCTGAGGGAAAAATCACCCAGAAGACGGTTAATGGTGCTGAGATTTATGTTATCCCAAGCAAGCCGCTTCTGAAATTTTTCTAGGTCTCCTTGTGCAGCCGTTTGACACCACTTTTCAAGTCTGGACTTAACACGAGTATCTGCATCAGAAGGATTACTGGATATTTCACCAGTGACTAAACGCTCTGTAAGGCTGCAAGCCTGCTCGACAATTCTGACCAGTTCTGGTTGTAAATTGGTCATTGGTCAAAACACTGATTTCACGGATTTATTGGCGAGATAGGGTTAGGGATGTGAGAGCTTATTGACACTGATTACACCGAAAAGTCAGTTCTCTCATCAAGAGATGATGATTAGGATTTTAAGGTGTCATTGGTCATTGGTCAAAACACTGATTTCACGGATTTATTGGAGAGATAGGGTTAGGGATGTGAGAGCTTATTGACACTGATTACACCGAAAAGTCAGTTCTCTCATCAAGAGATGATGATTAGGATTTTAAGGTGTCAATTCATCGTACCCACTAATAATGAATGAAATAGGCGAGAATGGATTGATGAATTTTTCTCTCTTGATTGATGGATTTTTGGTTCTGTGTTGGGCTAGGCGATACGTTCCTTCGGAACACGCTTCGCGATCGCGCTTCATCGACCAAACAATTTTTTGAGTCCCCCCACACTCTTGGGTTTCTCATAGATATGATCCACAATCCTGCGTATTTCTTTAGAGATATAATGATCTGGATAACGCAGGCAGAACAAATCGCTGCTCTGTAACTCCATCATTTCTTCACAGTTAGGCAAGACTCCTGCTACTGTTGCATTATAGGTTGTTTCTACTTGTTGCCGGACTGAGTTGAGATCGAACTTCTGTGGTACTCTGTTAACCACTAGAAGTAGCTTGGCTACCTTCAACTTCCGAGCCACATCGACAGTTACAGCCGTCCCTTGGAAGTCTTGACGATCTGGACGCAAAATGATCAGCAGGATGTTGGAAATTGTCACCGACAGGAGGGTTTCTTCGTTAATTCCAGGATGAGTATCAATAAATAGGTAGTCTAGCTCTAGGGAGCTAACTAGCTTTTTAAACCCATTATTGAGCAAGGCTACGTTGTATCCCTCACGCAGGATACGGCTAATTTCACCGATATTCATGCTGGATGGAATCAGAAACAATTTGCCCTGATTCTTGGTTACTTCAGGAGGACTGACATCATAAGCCGTCTCTTCAACCCCGCAGCGATTCCACAGGTAATCATTCAGGGTTCGGTTTATCTTACTTTGGTCTATACCAAAAAGAACGTGAATCCCTGGCGACTGGATATCCGTATCGATAATCCCCACCCGTAGTCCCTGGCTGGCTGTGGTAACCGCGACATTGGCTGTGGTGTTCGATTTCCCAGTTCCACCTCGAAATGAATGAATAGAGACAATTTTCGACATAACGCTCCTTTAACCCTCTCCTTTTGGGGTCTATTGCTTAAGTTTTGATGGGTGGCAAAACTATAATTTTATAGCTATTAAAGCCTGATTAAACTAACTAACCCATCAAAATCAATATGGAATATAATTGATTTTTCTGTCACAGGATTTATCTAAAAATTATCGCATATTTATACGTCTATGTGTTAATAATATAATTAAGATGAGCAAAATTTTCCAGCATCTGACAAGAATAAATTTTCAGGGCGGTTGGACTAGAGCAAATGGCTACCGACCCTGAGTTGAATGTTGCACACCCCAAACAAGACCTTTTGCCCAAAAAGCAACTAAAAGGGTAACAAGCACTACGGCGATGCAACAAAAATTAACTGTGTAAGAGGTCTGACAGGAAAATGGTAAGTAATAAGTTTTCTTTACATCGCATAGCACTCGTGGCGTTATTTGTAGAGCTATTGACCACGAGTAGTTTCCCAATGCTGGCTCAGGGGCGATCGCTCAATCAAGATGGGCTTACTCCCTGGAAAATCAGCACTCCTCTAACCCACTTTCCTGAGAATCAGGTAGAGAAGTCTCCGACTCTCCACGCTCAATCAATACGGTTTCCCACTACAGGAAAACCTCGTCGCCGCCGATCAGCGGCAGTGCGAGGAGGCACAGAAGAGGCGGTAGTACCAAATAGCTGTGGCAACTCTAGCGATGAACAGATCGTCGCTTTGCTGCCTCCAACAGAGCCAGTGCGAACTGTGGCAGAGCATCCCACGATTTTGGTGTATCTCCCTGAAAATACTGCCAAGCAAGCCGAGTTTTACCTGAAAGAGGCTGACAACGATGAGATAGTCTATGAAACAACTGTTACGCTTCCGGGTGATTCCGGAATTGTTAGCGTCCCTCTCCCAGATAACGGAACGTTGCCAGCGTTAGAGGTGGGAAAGACGTATACTTGGCATTTCTTTGTGATTTGTAATGAGCAAGATCCGACCAATGAGCCTTATGTTGAGGGACAGATAGAACGGGTTGAACCTAGCCCAAACTTGGTGGCTGAGTTGGAAAATGCGTCACTGCGCGATCGCGCCGCCATTTATGCGGAAGCCGGGATTTGGTATGATTGCCTCAATAGCCTCGCTCAGCTACGTCGTTCTGCTCCCAACGATAGCGCGATCGCGTCGGATTGGGCAGCATTGTTAGAGTCTGTTGGACTAGATACAATTTCCCAAAAACCTCTGATTTCTTCTAGTGGTTCACCCAATTAATTTTGATGGCTAACTCTGCTTATTGTTGCCATTAGTCCTTGTTCTTGGAGTCACCGTTTAACGCTATCTTTTTTAGCAGGAGGCGCACTGTTTCAGCGCTGATGCTCTCCACCAACTGGAGTTGTACTAACTTTTCAGCGAGCAATTGCGTTGTCCAACAGTCCTTTCCAGGTGGCGGTTTACTGGAAGCGGTAGCGATTAAGAACTCTTCGGTTTTTTTGTCTAATTTCTTAACTGCTCCTGGACGAGGGCGTTCGTTTAAAGCCAAGTCTAACCCCCCTTCCACAAATTTTTTACGGGTGCGCTCTACTGTTGCCACCCCCAAATGCAGCATAGTAGCGATTTCCTCGTCTTTATGTCCAGCATCCGTTAGGAGTAAGATTTGGGCACGGCGTAGCTTTCGAGCTGATATCTTGCCTTTTTTTGTCAGTTTGATTAGCTCTTGCCTTTCAGTTTGGCTTAATTGGACTTGGTGCTTTTGAATCATCACGGTTAATTGGCATGGACTCTATAGATAAAACGGCGATTTGAGGACTGGAATGTGATCGTGAACTGGAATACCACTGAGCTGTCTATCCTTCTCTTCAGTCATCAAAATCAATTTTGCAAATCACTATTTTATCCCTGACTTAAAAACACTAATGACTTCATTAGTCATCAAAAATAATTTGCACAATTCTCTTTGTGTATATTTTAATCACAAAGGTGTATGATATGGCAAGATAAGTGTATAGTAGATAGTTATGTAATGCATTTAGACAGCCTTACCATAAAATCAGCGAATGGAGTTGTCTTCTGGTGGTGTTCGCTATTCCCGCCAGACGATGGTTGGCTTAAAGGCGACACTTCTTGTGGCAAAGGCTACAGAAGTAAAGCGGTATAAATGCAAGTTGGTTAACTCTCACAGCCAGATTCCCCCCCGATACCTAGGAGGTTTTTATGTCACAGTCAAATATCCAGATCATGTCACCTTTGTAGGTTGGGTTGAGGAACGAAACCCAACATGCTTTCCCTGGAGTTGGGTAACGCTTACGCTCTACCCAACCTACGAGAATATTTTGTGCAAAACTTACATGTTCCCGGAGGGTTTTATGTCACAGTCAAATATCCAGTCATTTAACGCTGAAGACCTATCAGCGGAGGAATTACAACTACAAAAAGCGCAGCAAGTCATAGATGAACTGTTTATGGCTGCCGAATCGGATGAGAAGCTTAATGAGCAACTCGAAGCGGCGATTAGCCCAGAAAGCTTGGTGGAAATCGCTACCCGTCAAGGGTACAAATTGACAGTAGCGGATTTAGAAATGCTACATCATTATGACCAAGAGCAAGCACAACTTAACTCGGATGAGTTGGATGATGATGAACTCAGCGAACAAGAGCTAGAGCTAGTCGCTGGTGGTCGTGCTAAAGGTCTTACATCTCTTACTGCGCCTCCTAAGCCGGTTCCGAGTGGTTTTAATCCCTCTCCGAAATCTCAAGGGTTTCCTGTTCCTTGGTGGCCTTGGTGAGCTTAACAGTGGCATAGCTTGAGGAATTTACCCCATAACTAGAAGATACTTATGTTACAGCCAGAGATCCAAGCACTTAAAGCCGAAAACTTATCAACTTTTAACAGTGATGAGGATGATGAACTCAGTGAACAAGAGTTAGAGCTAGTCGCTGGTGGTAATGGCTTTAATCCACCAACATCAGAACCTGGTTGGGTTCACGATCCAACTTGCCCTAATTACAGAGCTGGCATGGAGCAATAACTAAGCAGTTGCCCGATACCTAGGAGGTGTTTATGTCACAGTTAAATATCCAGTCATTTAAAGCATTAGACGTATCAGCGGAGGAATTAAAACTACAAAAAGCGCAGCAAGTCATAGATGAACTGTTTATGGCGGCTAACTCGAATCAGAGGCTCTTTGAGCAACTCAAAGCGGCGATTAGCCCAGAGAACTTGGTCGAAATCGCTGTCCGTCAAGGGTACGAATTGACAGTAGCAGACTTAGAAAGGCTACATCATTATGACCAAGAACAAGCACAACTTAACTCGGATGAGTTGGATGATGATGAACTCAGTGAACAGGAGCTAGAGCTAGTCGCTGGTGGATGTGGCTTTATTCAAGGATTATCAAAAATTTCCTTTTGGATGAAAAATCGTTCTGGGAAACAGTACTTTGGCCCGATGTCATATAAACGCGGTCAGTCATGAAAACCGATAGCTTTTTGGGGAAATGTTCTCCTTTATTGTGGAGCAGTTGTTTAATCCTTGGTGGAGCGCTGCTAAACACAGATACTACCTCAGCACAGCTCATCCCCGATGCCACTCTCGGTAACGAAAGCTCAGTCGTTACTCCTAATGTCAATATCAATGGTTTAACCAGTGACCAAATTGATGGCGGAGCAACCAGAGATGCTAACCTGTTCCACAGTTTTGGACAATTCAATGTCGGGGAAGGCAGGGGAGTCTATTTCTCCAATCCCACAGGGATTGAACGGATTCTCACGCGAGTCACTGGGGGAAATGCTTCTAATATCCTGGGAACCTTGGGAGTTTTAGGCAACGCTGACCTATTTTTAATTAACCCCAATGGAATTATCTTTGGTGCAGGCTCTCAACTCGACCTGAGAGGTTCATTTATTGGCAGTACGGCGAATAGCATCCAATTTGCCGATGGTCTAGAATTTAGTGCTACCAACCCCCAAACCCTACCCTTACTAACGATTAAAGTTCCCTTGGGCTTACAATATGCAGCCAATCCGGGAGGGATTCAAGTGCAGGGGTTGGGCAACCAAGTCATCATTGATCCCCAAACCTTTGTATTCATTGGCGTAGATGGAAAAGGTCTTGAAGTAGAGCAGAATCAAACCTTAGCCTTAGTGGGCGGTGAGGTAGCCCTTTCTGGCGGAAATCTAACCGCAAAAGGCGGAACTCTGGAGTTGGGAAGTGTACAGGAGGGGCTAGTCACCCTTACCCCAACCAATCCGGGCTGGGCATTGAGCTATCAAGGCGTGGAAAATTTCCAAGATATCCTGCTGTCCCAAGGGGCTATGATTAACACCAGTGGTCCGACACCGGGAAGAATTCAGGTACAAGGACGGCGCGTCACCCTCTCCGACGGTTCAGGACTGGTGGCAACTAACCTGGGAATTGGAAACGGCGAGAACGTAACTATTACTGCCTCAGAGTTAATCGAGTTGAGTGGGACAAATCCTCTCAATGGTCTTCCTAGCTTCTTGTTTTCTGGTACAACAACGGCTGGAAAGGGCGGTGGCGTGACCCTGACCACAGAGCGGTTGCGGCTGCGGGATGGGGCGCAAGTCTCATCTGGTACGGCTGGTTCGGGCAGTGCGGGTATGCTCAGCGTGAATGCTTCGCAGTCCGTAGAACTGATTGGAGTCTCAATCCCTGACCTGTTTTCCAGTGGTTTATTTAGCAGCAGTAGTTTTGCCGCCACTGGAGACGCGGGGAATTTAACCATTAACACCGAGCAATTCATTCTCCGGGATGGGGCAACAGTTAGCAGTGAAACCTCTGGTGCGGGTCGTGGGGGAGATTTGACTATAAACGCTTCGCGCTCTGTGGAGCTAACTGTCACAAACCCAAATGGCTTTCCCACCAGTTTATCGACGGCGACTCGAGGCAGTGGAAATGCGGGCAACTTGACGATTAATACAGGACGCTTGATTGTCCGGGATGGCGCCCAAGCCGCCAGTTCGACAAGTAGTCAAGGTTCTGGGGGAAACCTGAGTGTGAACGCCGAGGAGTCGGTAGAAATAATAGGTACGTCAGCCAATTCTGCCAGCGGCTTGTTTGCCTCGGCGATTATCGGTGATGGAGCCGGGGGCGACTTGAGGATTACTACTCCTCGGTTAATTGTCCGGGATGG
>JGI12210J13797_10006933_pt1 | contig 13180 bp, 12 predicted proteins | sample ElkSlonscriptome_3_FD_13797 | JGI IMG/M metagenome (IMG submission 13797)
ATCCCGATCAGGTCGACTTGCAGGATCATTCGATTCTCGGTCGCCTTCTCGATACGATCCGGTTGGTGGACGAAGCCTATGAGGCGTACTCCTTCAGTGGGATCACACAGCATATTTACTCGTTTTTCTGGAATGATTTTTGTGACTGGTATGTTGAAGTCTCGAAGGCAAAGGTTCGGAGTGAGGATGCGCAGGCAACCTGTCTGGCAATACAGGATCTTGTNCTCCGGCAATCNCTTTTGCTCCTTCATCCATTCTGTCCGTTCATCACAGAAGAGCTATGGAGGCTGTTGGGCTTTGGGAAGGCGCGTGCCCATGTTCAGGATGAAAAACCGCTGAGCTCAGATCAACTGGAGGATGCCATCGAAGATTCCGGAATCAAATTGAACCGCAGTGCGGTCGCTCGGGTGGATGAGATCCGGGAGTCGGTTACCCGGCTGAGATCCCTCAAGGCTGACTATCAGCTGGGAAATAAGAGGGACGTTAAGATTATGGTCGAGGAATCGACGCTCAATCTGGACAGCGAGGCAGCCGAAGTCTTTGGCGTGATTGAGACTCTTGGTGGATTTTCCGATATTGATACAGTGACCGGGGCACCGGACGGAGCACCGGCAATGGTGACCCCGATCGGAACGTTTTACCTGGATCTTACCTCTTCTCTGGATGTGGAGGCGGAACAGGAGCGGCTGAGTCGGGAGTTGGAGAAGCTAGACAAAGTCATCATCGGCACTCGGAAGAGACTAGAGAATTCTTCCTTTGTAGACAAGGCCCCGGAAGCGGTGGTGGCGGGAGCCCGTCGACAGCTGGAAGAAAACGAACGGAAACGTGGGGAAATCGAGCGACTCATCGCCTCGCTGGGTTGATGCCGACCTCGATGCTGCGCGGCATAAACTGTCTGCGTGGTTCGAAGAGCAAGCGCGCGACTTGCCGTGGAGGCGGATACGGTCGGTCTATCGCACGGTGGTATCCGAGTTTATGCTCCAGCAGACTCGGGTTGCTACGGTCATCCCATATTTCGAACGGTGGGTTGATCGATTCGAAGATTTTGAAGCGCTTGCTGAAGCTGAGGAGACGGAGGTCTTATCTTACTGGCAAGGTCTTGGTTATTACTCGCGTGCACGAAATCTTCATAAACTGTCGCAGATTATTCGCGACCAAGGGATCCCTGGAGAGCTGCAAGAGTGGTTGAAGTTGCCCGGCATTGGGCCTTACACTGCTGCGGCGATCGCGAGCATATCGCAAAATGTCCCGGCATCGGTTGTCGATGGAAATGTCGTCAGGGTTCTGTCGCGGCTGTCGGCGGATGAGCGGTGCTGGAAATCATCGGGTGAAGCGGTAAAAGGTTTTGCTGGATTGGCAGAGGAGTTTCTGGATCGTGAGAATCCGGGCCGTCACAATGAAGCCGTTATGGAAATGGGTGCGACGATTTGCACCCCGAAGTCTCCGATGTGCACGATATGTCCATTATTGAACGTGTGTCATGCCGCCCGCAAAGGACTGGCCGCCGAGCTTCCAAGGATCAGGAAGAGTAAGAAAGTGGAGCGGACGGTGGATCGTATTTGGGTTAGAAGAGAAAATCAGGTTTTGTTGAAAGAGATCTCGAAATCCGCCAAACGTCTCGCGGGCATGGTTGAGCTACCTTCGACCGAAGATTTTGGAGTCAATCTCTCCACTAGCGGTCATCTGATTGCGAAAAAGAAGAGAGGAATCGGAAATGAAGTGATTACCGAAAGGATCCATTCGGCTGAGGCGGCCCTCCTCGATAAGATTCCAAAGGGGCTTGTCTGGGCGAACCTGGACTCACTTCAATCACTTCCAATCTCAGGTCCGCACCGGAGATGGATCGAAGAATTACTAGCGGATCAATGAGGAATATCCTCGGGGTAGCATGCGGAAAAAAATTGCCGAAGATTCAATGTTACGGAATTCTCCTCAAATGATGTCTACCCAAAAAAAGCGAAAAGGGATTATTCTGGCGGGCGGTTCGGGGACCCGATTGTTCCCGCTTACCCGGGCGGTGAGCAAGCAGTTGATGCCCGTCTACGATAAGCCGATGATTTATTACCCGCTTTCGGCATTGATGCTGGCGGGTATCCGCGAAGTGCTGATCATTTCAACGCCTGAAGATTTGCCTCTTTTTCAGAAGTTGCTCGGCGATGGTGCCTCGCTCGGGATGAGCTTTTCCTACGAAGAGCAGCCGCGGCCGGAGGGCCTGGCTCAGGCCTTTTTGATCGGGGAGCGGTTCCTTGATGGGGCACCAGCTGCTCTCGTTCTAGGAGATAATCTTTTCTATGGCGGCAATTTTTCCTCTGCCATCAAGAGTGCTGCCGCTCACGATGAATCCGTCATCTTTGCCTACGAAGTCTCGAACCCCAAATCCTATGGTGTGGTCGAATTTGACGAAGAGGGGCGGGTCGTAAGTCTCGAAGAAAAGCCCGAGGTTCCGAAATCAAAATTCGCCGTCCCCGGGATCTATTTCTACGAAGGGGATGTCGCTAAGATGGCCCATTCTCTCAAGCCCAGTCCACGTGGGGAATTGGAAATCACCGATCTCAATCGGCTCTATCTTGAGGAGAAACGATTGAGGGTCGAAGTGATGGGCCGGGGGACCGCGTGGTTGGACACAGGGACTCATGATAGCCTATTGGCGGCGGCCTCATTTGTCCAAGTGATTGAGCAACGTCAGGGATTAAAGATCGCCTGTATCGAAGAGATCGCTTTTCGCAATCGTTGGATTGATGAGGAGAAGTTGGTCGAACTGGCAGAGGGGCTCGGGAAGACGAGCTACGCTGATTATCTTCGTGCACTCATCTAGATCGATGGTTTACGAGTCGTCGCAGTGGTCGAAATGAGCTGAGACGGCTCGCAACGAATGGTGTCAGAAACTCCAGAGCTGACGATCGTCACTGCCTTGTACAATCGGATCGATCTGACCCGGTCTTTTCTTGGTGATTTGGAGAAAACACTCGAAGGTATTTCCTACGAGATCATTCTGGTGGACGACGGCAGTGACGACGGCACCCGGGAATATCTACGCGGCCTTCAACGGCCGGGCATTACGTGCCTGTTGAATGAGAAAAATCTTGGCTTCGCCGGATCAAATAATCGAGGGGTAAAGGCGGCGAGGGCAAAGACGGTCGCCCTCTTGAATAATGACCTGGTGCTCTCGCCCGGATGGTGCCGACCCATGCTCACGTCACTCGGAGAAGATACCGGATTTGTCGGCAACGTTCAGATCAATGCGCAAACGAATCGTATCGACCACGCAGGTATTGTCTTCACGCCGTGGGGTATCCCGGAGCATTGGGGGCAGAATTACCTGAGGATTCCTGCTAGTGGGATTCGTAGTTTCCGGGCAGTGACGGCTGCCTGTGCGATGATTCGAAAAGAGGTCTTTGAAAAAGAGGGGGGATTCGACGAATCATATCGCAACGGCTTCGAGGACATTGACCTTTGTCTGCGCTTGGAGCAGGCCGGAAAGTCGAACTGCGTCGTTTTCGAAAGTCGGGTGAAGCACTGGATCAGCTCCAGCCCGGGGCGGAAGAAGAGCGATATGGAGAACATTACTCGATTTCTTGAGAAGTGGGGAGACAGGACTGAAAAATGGGGTATGGACGATTGGGCCTCCCACTACCTTCGCAGAAACATGCGCCGTCCGTGGAAACTCAACGGCAGAAAGACTCTGAACGCTCTGGCCATGCTTTCGGGACTGCGTTCATCTCGTCCCGATTGGATGGAGCGTCGGGCTCGATCACTCCGCAAAACAGGATTACCCGATGGATAGAATTTTTATCGATGCGACGGCGACGGCGAATACTCTCCATCACACAGGGATTCAGCGAGTCGTGCGGAGCATGATCTTGTTCGGATCCGTGCGGGGAGAGGAGTGGATCCCCGTTGTCTGGGGTGGAGAAGGCTATCGTGCCCCGACCCGCCATGAGCGAAGACGATTATTCAATGTGTTTGCGAAAGGAATACATCGAAAGAAATGGCTTTCGAGAATATTTGAAAGATGGGAGAAGAAGTGGGAGATCGATTTTCTCGATGAAACTGAAGATGCGCTTTTCCTTATCCCGGAGATTCCCTCGGGGCAGCGGTTGGATTTTCTGGATGACCTCGCTTCAACGGGTGCGCGGCAGGCACAAATGGTCGCAATCTGCCACGATCTTCTCAGTTGGAGCAGTCCTCAGTGGACAGCACCGTCACGGCGAAAGGATTTTGATCGATACCTGCGGTTCCTGGGTCTGATTGAACGGGTGATCTGCCCTTCGACGGCGACGGCGAAGGAGTGGAAACGCTTTCAGGCCGAAGAGGGAATTGTGGGTCCAGAGCCGGAGGTCTTGCCTTGGCCGATTCACGGTGAGCCGGTCGCTTTTCCTGCGGATAAGGGACTGAATCCTCTCGTGTTGTGTGTCGGCACTTTAGAGCCGCGAAAAAATCATTCGAGTCTTCTCGATGCGGCGGAGATTCTCTGGTCGAAGGGAGTGGAGTTCGAACTCGTCTTAGCGGGGAGGGTCAGAGAGAAAAGCGAGCGGGATATTCCGGACCGGGTCGAAAAGCTTGCCCGCGCAGGCCGGAAAGTCTCTTGGACCGGTCCCGTGAGTGATCAAATGCTAGAAGATCTTTATCAACGTTCGTCCTTCACCGTATTCCCGTCGCTTGCGGAAGGGTATGGACTCCCGATTGCCGAGTCACTTGCCCGGGGCCGCCCCTGTGTTTGCTCAGACGGTGGAGCGATGGGTGAGATCGCCACTGGCGGTGGGTGCCTCACAACAGATGTGGCGACCCCCGATAAGTTGGCCGAATCGATGGAGAAACTGTTGCGGGAAAAAGACCTTCTTGAAGATCTTGTAGAGCAGGCGAAGGCTAGGACATGGCCAGATTGGGAGGATTGGTTGAATTTGTTGATCGGGAATTCCGGTGGTTCCCTTGATTGTTCGGCAACTGAATGGTAGCAAGGAGGGTATAGTATGAAACAAGTGAGCGTAGCAGAGGCAAAGGAAGTCATCGAGAGAGGGGGCAACACGAGGATTATTGATGTCCGGTCTCCGGCAGAGTTTCGTGGGTCGCACATCGCCGAGGCAGAAAATGTCCCGCTCGACCAAATCTCAGGAGAGAGCCTTGATCTGAAGGCCGAGAAAGGAGACAGGATTTTTCTGATCTGTCAGTCGGGTGTTCGTTCTGCGAAGGCGTCTGAGAAGCTTCGTTCGCTGGGTTATTCGGAAGCCGTGAGTATCGAGGGCGGCATGAACGCTTGGGAGGCGCGCGGATACGGCGCCGAGAAAGGGAAGAAAACGATCTCAATCGAGCGGCAGGTAAGAATCGCCGCCGGAAGTCTGGTCGTCGTCGGGGCGATTCTGGGCGTTTTGGTCAATTTGTGGTTTGTCGGAATCTCAGCGTTCGTCGGTGCCGGGCTCGTCTTTGCGGGAGTGACCGACACCTGTGGAATGGGGATGATGCTCTCCCGCATGCCCTGGAATCGGTAATCCCGACCGGAAAACGAGGTTTTGCGAAACTTCGTTGCAATAAGGTCTCAATTACCTCAGATTTGCCGTTTTTCTATGCAAGATAAACCTAAGAGTCTCTTCGAAAAGGTATGGGAGGCGCACGAAGTCGGCAAGTTGTCGGACGGGCGTTCCCAGCTTTTTATTGGCACGCACTTGATCCACGAGGTCACCAGCCCGCAAGCATTTGGCATGCTCCGCGATCTGGACCTCCCGGTTCGCTACCCGCAGCGCACCTTTGCGACGGTCGACCACATCGTGCCCACGGATGAGACGAATGAGCCTTACTCGGATTCTTTGGCCGATGCGATGATCAAGGAGTTGAGGAAGAATTGTGAGGAAAACAACGTAACCTTTTTCGATGTAACGTCGGGCAAGCAGGGGATCGTGCACATCATCGGACCGGAGCAGGGGATTACCCAGCCGGGGATGACGATTGCCTGCGGTGACTCCCACACCTCTACGCATGGTGCGTTTGGGGCGATCGCCTTTGGTATTGGAACGAGCCAAGTGCGGGACGTGCTGGCGACACAAACTCTCGCGCTTTCGAAGCTAAAGGTTCGGCGGATCAATGTCGATGGAGAGCTCGCTCCTGGGGTTTACGCCAAGGATGTCATTCTTCACATTATCCGGACTCTGGGCGTGAATGGGGGAATCGGTTATGCCTACGAATATGGGGGCGAGGTTTTTGATAACTTCACATTGGAAGAGCGCATGACCGTTTGTAATATGTCCATTGAAGGCGGAGCCCGATGTGGTTACGTCAATCCCGACGAGACGACGTATGAATACCTAAGAGGTCGGAACTACGCTCCGAAGGATTGGGACACAGCCGTCGAGAGATGGAAGTCTCTGTGTTCGGATCCGGATTGCGAGTATGACGACGTTGTCAATATTCGGGCGGAAGACATTCTCCCGACCGTGACCTGGGGGATTACTCCCGGCCAAGCGATCTTTATTGATCAGAGTATCCCGAGACCGGAGGATCTACCGGAGAAGGATCGCGGAACCGCCGAGGAAGCTCTCGAGCACATGTCGCTCGAGCCGGGCAAACCCATTGCGGGCACGAAGATCGATGTCGCTTTTCTCGGGAGCTGCACAAACGGGCGCTTATCCGATCTTCAAGAGGCTGCTCGCTATCTCAAGGGTCGAAAAGTGGCTGACCACGTAAAGGCGATCGTTGTGCCTGGATCACAAGTCGTGGCAAAGATTGCCGAGGAGCAGGGTCTGGATAAGATTTTTACCGAAGCTGGATTCGAGTGGCGCGGAGCCGGTTGCTCCATGTGCCTTGCTATGAACCCCGACAAGCTGATCGGGAACCAGCTTTGCGCGAGTTCGAGTAACCGAAACTTTAAGGGCAGGCAGGGAAGCATCTCGGGCCGGACGGTCCTTATGAGTCCGCTGATGGTTATCGCAGCTGCGGTGACGGGTGAAATCTGCGACGCACGCGAATTATTTGAAATCGGCCGCTCGGCCGCCTGAGGAGGGGAGAATCATGGCATTAGAGAAAATTACTGAAGTCAGCGGGACTGGAATCCCTGTGATGGGCGACGACATTGACACCGATCGGATTATTCCGGCGCGCTTTATGAAGTGCGTGACCTTTGACGGGCTCGGGGAGTATGCGTTTTTTGATGTGCGTTTCAACGAGTCGGATGGCTCGCCGAAAAACCACAACCTGAACGATGAGCGCTTCTCGGAGGCCTCTATCTTGATCTCGGGAGCGAACTTCGGTTGCGGAAGCTCTCGCGAGCACGCTCCTCAGTCACTCTATCGCTACGGATTTAGAGGAATCCTTGCGGAAAGCTTTGCGGAGATTTTCTTCGGAAATTCGATTACGCTTGGGATGCCGTGCATGACTCTCAGCCGTAAAGATCTGAATGAGATTGCCGCCAAGGTTTCCGAGGACCCATCGGCCGCGATTCACATTGATGTTTTGAATCGCAAAGTATCTGTGGGCGGAATCGATTACGCTGCTGACATTCCAGAATCTGCCCGTGAAGGGTTGATTGAAGGAAGATGGGATCCGATTGCCGAGCTACTCGAGACCTCTGCCTCGGTGGATAAAGTCGCCGGAACGCTCGACTACGTCTCGAGTTAATATTCTGCGTGAATCCATCACAAGCGGCCGGCATTTGTCAGGATGATTACTTTTCTTCAGGATGCGGGCTGGTTTCTCTACCCGTTAGCGGCTTTCTCACTTCTGGCAGGAGTGATCATCGTAGAGAGATTGATTGCGCTGCGCCAATCGGCCGTCGTTCCCGGCTATCAAAGAGAGGCTCTTTTCGACGGAAAGCTTCCTGAATTAAAAGATGGCGATCAATCGACGGCAGCGGAGTTAGTGCGTTTCTATTCCCGGGTAAAACCGGATTCCGAGACTTTTCAAGCCTTCGCTCGGCTACAGGTCAATCGCTTGGAGCGGGGACTCTTCATTCTCGATTTCGTCGTAAGTGGTGCGCCTCTGGTCGGGCTTCTTGGGACGGTGACGGGCTTGGTCAGTGTGTTTGCGACCTTTGCGGATCGAGCGGGCATTCCGAACCCGGAGGAGTTTGTCGCGGGGATCTCCCTCGCGCTGACGACGACCATCCTTGGGCTTGCGATCGCGATACCGGCTCTCGTGGCTTCCGCCTATTTTAATCGGCGGGTGGACAATCACGCGGCGCGACTCGAAGTCGTCGTCGAGCACCTGGTCGCCCAATCCCGCGGGGCCGCAGGGTCATGAGCCTTCGCTCGCGGACCCGCAAACGGAGGGCCGAGATCAATATCGTCCCTCTCGTCGATGTCTTGATGGTCCTCATCTTCTTCTTTCTGATGACGATGCAGTTTCGGGAGCCAAAAGTTCTAAATATGGAACTCCCATCAATCGAAACCGCTGGCTCTTCGGAGTCGCGCGGGGACCTACGTTTGATCATCGATGATCGAGGGGATTATTTTCTGAACGAGCAACCCGTCGATGGCGCGGCTCTGCAAAAGGCTCTTGAGCTGGCAGGTGAAGCAAATCCCGACCGCAAGGTTCTGCTGGCGGTCCATCAAGAGACTCCCGTTCGCATTCTGACCCAGGTCATGGATTGGTCGCGGCAGGCCAACTTGAATGCGATCCGCATCCAGTCCCGCGAGGCGGAGACCACCGATTCATCGGAATGAATCCGTGAACTGCGGAAAGGCATTTGCAATATATGCCTAATGTTGGGAATGGTTGTCCCATGAGTAATCGACTAGCCCAAGAATCCAGTCTCTACCTTCGCCAGCACGCGGACAATCCCGTCGATTGGATGCCGTGGGGAGAGGAGGCGTTTGCCAAGGCGAAGGAGGAGGAGAAGCCTGTGTTGGTGTCGATAGGATATTCATCCTGTCACTGGTGCCACGTCATGGCCCATGAATCCTTTGAGAACGACTACATCGCCCGACTTATGAACAAACACTTTGTCTGCATCAAAGTTGATCGTGAGGAGCGTCCGGACGTGGACCGGGTCTACATGGAAGCGGTGCAGATGATCAATCAGCATGGAGGTTGGCCACTCAATGCATTTTGCCTTCCCGATGGTCGGCCGTTTTATGGTGGCACGTATTTCCCGCCGGAAGATCGGGGGCAGGGGATGGTTCCTTGGCCTCAATTGATCATGCGGGTCTCGGAGTATTTCCAGTCTAAGCGCGGGGAGTTGGAGGAGAACGCGGGGAACATCGTGGCAAATCTCAAACATCTCTCGGCCTCGGTTCAAGAGGAGGGATCGGCTTGGAACCCTCGGGAACTTCTCGATGCCGTAAAGCGGATCAATGAGTCGTTGGACTCGGAAAATGGTGGATTTGGTGGCGCGCCGAAGTTTCCACCGACAATGGTGCTCCAGTTTCTCCTTGCGATGCGGCAGACCCGTGCTTGCGGAAACGAGTTTCCGCGGATGGCCGATGGAGTGGATCGTGCCGTGACCCTAACTCTCGATAAGATGGCGAAGGGAGGGCTTTTCGATCAAGTCGGAGGCGGATTCTGTCGCTACTGCGTGGATGCGAATTGGACGATCCCCCATTTTGAGAAAATGCTCTACGACAATGCCCTGATCCTTGAGACCTACGCCATTGCCTGGTCACGGTATCGAACGCCGCTTTATCGGAGGATCGTTGAAGATACGGTCGACTGGCTGGAGCGCGAGATGAAGCTTCCATCCGGTCTGTACGCAGCGTCGGTCGATGCGGACTCGCCGGAAGGGGAGGGACGCTTCTACTGCTGGACGCCGGATCAATTGGAGGAGACTCTCGGGGTAAAGGAGGCGGAACGTTTCGCCCGGGCTTATCGAGTCACGGAGGAAGGAAATTTCGAAGGCGGCCTGAGTTATCCGCAGTTCGATGGCACCATGGAGGATCGGGATGCCTTGGCGGATGCTCGGGAAACTCTCCGCCGCAAACGCGCTGAACGGCCCGCCCCGGTTCGGGATGAGAAACAGCTCACCTTCTGGAACGCACTTCTTGCGAAATCGCTTCTCAATGCGGGAGCCATCTTCGGCGAAACGGAATGGATTAAGCGGGCGGGAGATCTGATCAACACTCTGTGGGAAGCAAACTACCGAGAGGATCGACTTTACGCGCGGTCTGGCGAGGGGTCGGCTGAGGGATTTCTGGATGACTACGCAACGCTCGCTCAGGCCTGTCTTGTGGCGGCGGGTCGTGGAGACTGCTTTGATCGCGAGGAGTGCGATACGTTTTTGGACCGCTCCGAGACCTTGGCAGAGGGGATTCTCAGACGCTTCGCGAATGATGCTGGGAATGCCTTTTATTTCACCTCGGAGGATTCCGACTCATTGGTCCTTCGCCAGATCGAGTGGTATGACAATGCGACGCCATCCGGGAATTCGATGATGTCCCACCTACTGACCGGATTGGCGGCGATATCGGAGAAGCCGATCTTCCGCGAGGCGAAGGAGAAGCTCCGACCCACCTACGCGAGCCTCATCGAGAGAGTTCCCAATGGAGTGGCTTACGCTCTCACCGCGTGGTGCCAGGACGCTTCCGGAATGGTTTCTGTAAAGAGCGACTCGCGTGAGAGCCTATCGCTCGTAGCAAAGGAGTTGGCGCAACGCTGCTGGCGACCCCAGTGGCTGGTGGTAGACGACTCAATCCCCTCAGACTCGTGGCAACTCTGCGTCGGAACGACCTGTCTTCCAGAATTCACTTCGGCAAAAGAGACGGCAGAAACGGCCGCGATGGCACCGAAAATCTAAAGAGGTTTGCATTTGATATACGGGCATCTCTAGAAACTTCTGATGATAACGTTACGCGATATATCGCTCTCCTACGGCGACCGTGCCCTTTTCAAAGACATCAAGGTAACTATCGGTCCTCGGGACCGGATTGGTTTGGTGGGGGTGAATGGTTCTGGGAAGTCGACTCTGGTAAAACTGCTTTTATCTGAGATTACGCCGGATGAGGGTGAGATAGAGAAACCGGGTTTCGTCACGCTTGGCTACCTTCCTCAGGATGGGATCGAGTGTAGTGGGCGAACGCTTTTCAAAGAAGCGGAGCAAGCGTTTGCAGACGTTCTGTCTCTTCAAGAGAAGATCGATGCAGCCACTGAGAAGATGTATGAACTCGATCCAGAGGATGAGGAGTACTACGACATCATCGATGCGATCGGTGAGTGGGAGCAACAGCTTGAAGATCATGAGCCCGAGAAGATGAAGTCCCGGATAGAGCGCGTGTTCCTGGGCCTCGGCTTCTCGATGGATGATCTTGGTCGGGATACCGGTGAATTCTCGGGCGGTTGGCAGATGAGGATCGCTCTGGGCAAATTGCTCCTACAGACGCCGTCGCTCCTGTTGCTCGATGAGCCAACCAATCACTTGGACATCGTATCGCAGACGTGGCTGGAGAGCTACTTGAGGGAGTATCATGGCTCTTTGATGGTGATTTCGCACGACCGGGCCTTTCTCAACTCGGTCACGAACCGAACCTTTGAACTCAAATTCGGAAATTTGAATGTTTTCTCCGGAAACTATTCGTTTTATGAGAAGAACAAGGCGGAGCTGATCGAGACCCAGCGGAGAAAGGCGGACAACCAGAAAAAGGAGATCGCCCGGCAGAAGGAACTCATCAATCGCTTTCGGGGAAACCAGAAAAAGGCGGGCATGGTTCAGAGCCGAATCAAGCAACTCGACAAGATGGATATCGTCGAAGTCGAGCGCGACGAGAAGAAGATCTTCTTCCGTTTTCCTCCGCCGCCTCCCGCTTCGCAAAAGGTGGTGGAGTTGAAGGAGCTTCACAAAGCATATGGTGATATCAAGGTATTTCGTGGGCTGGACCTTCGAATCGACAAGGGTGACCGGATCGCTGTGGTCGGGGTCAACGGTGCAGGGAAATCGACGCTCGCCCGTATCATTGCGGGGGTCGAACCCTTTGACTCGGGAGAACGCGATCTCGGGGTGCAAACGGTGTTTGGCTATTTTGCGCAGCAGCAGGCAGAAGAGTTGAATCCATCGAAGACGGTTCTCGAAGAAGTCGAGTCCTCCGTTCCTCCAGAGGGCGACGCCAACCCACGGGGCGCGCTTGGCGCACTTCTGTTTTCGAAGACGGATCAGGCCAAATCCGTGGAGGTTCTTTCGGGAGGGGAGCGCAACCGAGTGGCTCTGGCGAAAATGCTGATGCGCCCGTGCAACTGCGTGATCTTGGATGAGCCGACCAATCACTTGGATATCCGGAGCAAGGAAGTGCTGCAGGACGCGATTCGTGAGTTTCAAGGAACGGTGATCCTCGTCAGCCACGACCGCGATTTTCTCGATCCGGTCGTGAACAAAGTGCTGGAGATCCGTCCGGATGGAAGCCGGATGCTCACTTGTAATGTTTCGGAATACGTCGAACGCGTCTTGAAACAGGACGCGGCAAATTAGGCTTGTTTATCGCGGATTTGGCCGGCGATCCGCAGAGGGTAAATTTTTATTGCGGGGCTATTGCAAGGTAGAAGCGGCATCTTGCCGCTTATTGAGCGAGGACAGCGGCTGCCTTTCGACAGGCTCAAGATCGTTCGAGAAGCCAATTCTACTTTCGGCGCACTAAAAAAATTACGCCCATCCGCAGGGCAGGTTGAAAAATCCAAGGAATTGGGGAGACTGGTAGTATGGAAAACTTAGTTTTAGGCGGAGGATGCTTTTGGTGTCTGGAAGCGGTTTATGAAAAACTTGATGGAGTCGAGTCGGTTGATTCAGGTTATGCGGGCGGCGAGGAGGTAAATCCCTCTTACGAGGAAGTCTGCCAAGGGTCGACAGGCCATGCAGAGGTTGTTTCGATTCGGTTCGATCCAGAGATTGTTTCGTTGGAGGAGTTGCTGAATCTTTTCTGGCGTGCGCATGATCCGACGACCCCGAACCGACAGGGTGCGGATGTCGGCACGCAATATCGCTCAATCATATTGTTCAACAGCGACGCGCAAAAGCAGTCCGCGCTCGAATCCCGTTCGGCAGCGCAGTCGGATTTTTCAGCACCGATTGTTACTGAGATCGAGCCGCTGGATACTTTCTACAAAGCAGAGAATTACCATCAGGGATACTTTGAGAACCATCCGAGTGCTCCCTACTGTGCCTTTGTCATTCAGCCCAAGCTTGCGAAGCTGGGTATGGATTGAGGCGGCCTAGTAGGAGTCGCACTTAGTTAAGGGCGATTATTGGCGTTCATGTGTAGGGCTCGTGCTTGCGCGA
>JGI12210J13797_10029279_pt1 | contig 13180 bp, 7 predicted proteins | sample ElkSlonscriptome_3_FD_13797 | JGI IMG/M metagenome (IMG submission 13797)
TCCCGCCGATGTCGAAGGTCTCCGTGCCATCCAGGCCGAGGCTCTGGGCAGACGCGCCGCCCATGTATTCCAGGGGCAGGACGCCCATCCCGACCAGGTTGCTCCGATGGATCCGCTCGTAGCTCTCGGCGATGACGGCCTTGACGCCGAGGAGGGCCGTCCCCTTCGCCGCCCAGTCCCGGGAGGATCCGGTGCCGTACTCCTGCCCAGCCAGGACCACCAGCGCGGTCCCGTCGTCCTGGTAGCGCATCGACGCGTCGAAGATCGACATCTCCTCGCCGGTCGGATGGTAGACGGTGTAGCCCCCTTCCTTCCCGTCCAGGAGGAGGTTCTTGATGCGGACGTTGGCGAAGGTGCCTCGCATCATCACTTCGTGGTTCCCCCGCCGTGACCCGAAGGTGTTGAACTGGACGACCCCGACACCGTGGTCCTTCAGGTACTGACCGGCGGGCCCGTCCTTGGCGATGGCCCCGGCCGGTGAAATGTGGTCCGTGGTGACCGACTGCCCGAGGAGCGCCAGCACCCGAGCCCCTTCCACATCGTGGAAATCGGGCTCGTCTGCGCTCATCCCCTGGAAGAAGGGTGGGTTGCGGATGTAGGTGGATTCCGCGTCCCAGTCGTAGAGGCTGCTCTCCTCCGGGACCGGAAGCGCCTGCCAGAGGTCGTCTCCGTCGAAGACCTCGCCATAGCGCTCCTCGTACATCTCCGGCTTCAGGGAGCGGGACACCGTCTCCCGGATCTCCTCCTGAGCGGGCCAGATGTCCGCGAGGAAGACGGGGGTCCCGTCCCGGTCCCGTCCCAGCGGTTCATTGTAGAGGTCGATGTCGATTCGACCGGCCAGGGCGTAGGCCACGACCAGCATCGGGGACGCCAGGTAGTTCGCCCGCACCAGGGGGTGGATGCGCGCCTCGAAGTTCCGGTTCCCGGAGAGCACCGAGGCCACGACCAGACCGTTGTCCCGGACCGTCTCCTCGATCGGGCCCGGGAGTGGCCCGGAGTTCCCGATGCAGGTGGTGCACCCGTAGCCCACGACGCCGAAGCCGAGTTCTTCGAGAGAGGGGAGCAGACCAGAGGCCACGAGGTAGTCGGTCACCACCTTGGAGCCCGGAGCCATCGAGGTCTTCACCCAGGGCTTCACCTCCAGGCCGCGTTCGGCGGCCTTCTTGGCCACGAGCCCGGCACCCACCATGACGGACGGATTCGAGGTGTTCGTGCAGCTCGTGATGGCGGCGATTACGATCGAGCCATCCCCGATCTCCACCTGCTCCCCCTCGTAGTCGAGCTCGGTGTAACGGTTGCGGCTCCCGGTACGACGGGCGCTGCGGACGGCCGCGCTCGTGGCCGGGACGTTGCCGCCCTCTCCGGCCCACTCCTCCGACGGGCGGGGCTCCTCGGCGTGAGGCTCCTCCGGGAGCTCGAAGCCTGCGGGCACCAGCCCGGGCATGTGCTCGTCGAAGGCCTCGCGCATCCTGGCCATGGCGATCCGATCCTGGGGACGCTTCGGGCCGGCCAGGCTCGGCTCCACCGTCGAGAGATCCAACTCCAAGGTCGAGGTGAACTCGGGGTCCGGAATGTCGTCCGTCCTGAACAGCCCCAGCGCCCGGGAGATCGTCTCGACCCGCTCCACGGTCTCCGGTGAACGCCCCGTTCCACGAAGGTACTGGAGTGCCTCTTCGTCCACGGGGAAGAACCCGATGGTTGCCCCGTACTCCGGGGCCATGTTCGCCAACGTGGCCTTGTCCGGCAGCGACAGATTCGAAAGCCCTTCGCCGAAGAACTCCACGAACCGACCCACGACGCCGTGCTCCCTGAGCATCTCGGTGGTCCGGAGGACCAGGTCCGTGGCAGTGGCCCCCTCGGGAAGGGATCCGACCATCTTCATCCCCACGACCTCGGGGAGGAGCATGTAGTAGGGCTGTCCCAGGAGGACGGCCTCGGCTTCGATGCCGCCCACACCCCAGCCCACGACACCCAGCCCATTGATCATGGTGGTGTGGGAGTCGGTTCCCACCAGGGTATCGGGGTAGGCCACCATCCGACCCCCCTCCTCGCGGCGGTGCACCACCGACGCCAGGTACTCCAGATTGACCTGGTGGACGATCCCAGTCCCGGGGGGGACCACGGAGAAGTTCTCGAAGGCCTTCTGGGCCCAGCGCAGCAGGGTGTAGCGCTCCCGGTTGCGCTTGTACTCCATCTCCACGTTGCGTCGGTAGGCGTCGGGAGTGGCGAAGAAGTCGACCTGGACGGAGTGGTCGATGACCATGTCCGCCGGCACGACCGGGTTGATGCGGTCCGGGTCGCCGCCCAGAGCCTCGATCCCGTTCCTCATCGCCGCCAGATCCACCACCGCCGGTACGCCGGTGAAGTCCTGCAGGACGACACGGGAGGGCATGAAGGGGACGTCGGCGCCGGCGTTGGTGGGGCTCCACCGGGCCACGGCCTCCACGTGCTCCGGGGAGACGTACCCCTTCCCAGCCTGCCGCAGGACGTTCTCCAGAAGAACTCGGATGGAGAATGGCAGCCGCGCCAGCTCCACCCAACCCCGATCCTCCAGAACCGAGAGATCGTAGTAGTCCGTCGGACCTTCGGTGAGGTCGAGGGTCCGGAGGGCGTCGAAGGGGTCGGGAGTGCCGGAGGAAGAGAGGGCCACGAGATCTCCGAAACAGGGGATTGATGTCGTCGGGGTCAGGAGGGCGACCGGTTGGACCGCCGTACCACCAAGTGTGGTCTTGGGGCACCACACCAGACCCGAAGGATAGAACGAAGCGGGCCGGAGTTACAGGCCGATTCGACCTCTACACCTTGGCTCGGGACGGGGCTCGCTCCATCTTGGGAACGCTGGCCGGGGTGGCGGAATTGGCAGACGCAGGCGACTCAAAATCGCCCGGGAGCAATCCCTTACGGGTTCGAGTCCCGTCCCCGGTACTCGCGTTCCCTGTTTCGAGCGTGATGGCGGCGAGGTCCGGTCGAATGGCATCGGCGCTCCCGCGCCAGCCGATCAGGGAGGCCGGTCGGGCCGTGCCCGATCCCTTCCTCCCCGCACGACGGAGGTCTAGTGGCTCCTGATCCTGCGCGACGCGTTGCGATCCTGGGTGGTGGCAACCTCGGAGTGGCGCTGGCCCAGGGTTGGGTCGCCTCCGGGCGTCTGAGTCCGGGAGATCTGTGGGTCACACGGCGGCACAGCACGAAGCTCTCTGGGCTCGCGGCCTCGGGATTCCAGGTCGGGTCCGACAACCGATCCGCCGTCGCCGATGCCGACTGCGTCATCCTGTCGGTTCGCCCGGGGCAGGTGGACGAGGTTGTCCAGGGGGTGGCCGAGGATCTCGGTGATACGCCCCTGGTCTCCGTCGCCACGGGAGTGAGTCTGGCTCAGCTTCGGGAGACGCTGGGCCACGGCGTGCCGTTGGTTCGGGCCATGCCGAACACGGCGGTGGAGACGCTGAGCTCCATGACCTGTCTCGCCGGGGAGGTCGGTTCGGAGTCGGCGCTGGAGATGGCCCGTGATCTCTTCGACGCCCTGGGAAGGACCCTCGTGATCGACGAGGAGATGATGACGCCGGCCACGGCCCTGTGCGCCTGCGGAATCGCCTTCTTCCTGCGGACGGTGCGGGCGGCGGCCCAGGGGGGGACGGAGATCGGGTTCCACGCCGACGAGGCCCTCCTCCTGGCGGCCCAGACAGCACGGGGAGCGGCGGACCTGCTCCTCAGCGGCCGCGGGCACCCCGAGAGCGAGATCGATCGGGTGACGACCCCCCGCGGCTGCACCATCGCCGGCCTCAACGAGCTGGAGCATCAGGGATTCAGCTCTGCGATGATCCGTGGAATCCTGACGTCGGCTCGACGAGCCGACGAACTGGGCTGACCCGCCGTCGCACCGGTTTCGGGAGTGGGCGACGGCGTCTGGAGGGAGTGGCCGGCCAACAACACAGGGGAGACACCATGCTGAAGCAGCTCATCGGAATCGCCGTCGGATACCTCACCTGGACCGTGGTCTTCCTGGGGGGCAGCGTCGTCCTCCGCTCCGCCATGGCCGGGGTTCACGACGCCGAAGGATTGACCCGTGACCCCGTGGCGCTGGTCCTGTACCTGGTCCTCTCCTTCCTGGCGTCCTTCCTCGCCGGTCTCGTGGCTGCCCGCCTTTCCGGCGCCAGGCGCGCGGTCCTCGTCCTGGCGGGGCTTCTCCTCGTCACCGGAATCCCGGTTCAGCTGAGTGCCTGGGGTCAGCTCCCGGTCTGGTACCACCTGGTGTTCCTGGGGATGCTGGTGCCGGTCACCCTCGCCGGGGGCCGACGCACCCCCCCTCGTCCGGGGCCCGGCCCGGCGTAGAACCACCGCCCTCGGTCCCCCTCCAGACCCAGAGGTATGGGCACCGCAAGGTGGTCAGGAGAGAAATCGTACGGGGAAACCTGGGCCCGGTGGGCCGGTAGGACGCCGGGAAGCCACGTTTCCGAACAACCTGGATTTCGACATGTCCCGCCCTTCCGCCATGTCCGCGCCATCCTTCGGCGCGCTGTGCCTCGCCGTGCTCACCCTCGGCAACCCCCTGGCGGCCCAGGGGCGAAATCCCGCTGAGCAGCGACTCCCGGTGGACTCGGCGGTCCGAATGGGGACGCTGGACAACGGACTCCGCTACTACGTCCGGTCCAACGACCGCCCTGCGGCCCGAGCCGAGCTTCGATTGGTGGTGAATGCCGGGTCGGTCCTGGAGGAGGAGAGCCAGCGCGGCCTCGCCCACCTCGTGGAGCATATGGCCTTCAACGGGACGGCGAGCTTCGAGAAGCAGGAGCTGGTGGACTACCTCGAGAGCATCGGGATGGAGTTCGGTCCCTCGATCAACGCCTACACGAGCTTCGACGAGACCGTCTACCAGCTCCGGGTCCCCACCGACGACCCCGAGGCCTTCCAGACGGCGTTCCAGATCCTGGAGGACTGGGCCCACCGGGTGTCCTTCGATCCGGATGAGGTCGACGCCGAGCGAGGAGTGGTCGTGGAGGAGTGGCGGCTGGGACGAGGAGCCCAGGCCCGGATCCGGGATCAGCAGCTCCCCGTCATGTTCGAGGGCTCCCGGTACGCCGACCGCCTTCCGATCGGCGACGTCGAGGTCCTCCGCACCTTCCCGCACAAGGAGTTGGTCCGCTTCTACGAGCGGTGGTACCGGCCCGACCTCATGGCCGTGGTGGCGGTCGGCGACTTCAACCTCGACGAGGTGGTAGATCGGATCGAGACCCACTTTGGTCGGATCCCGCCGGTGGACCGGCCGGCGGAGCGCCCCCTCTTCGGTGTTCCCGATCACGAAGGCACCCGATTCGCCCTCGCCACGGACCCGGAGGCCCCGGGGGCCTCGGTGGGGGTCCTCAGCCTCCAGGCCCCGGACACGGTGGTCACGGTGGCGGACTACCGGCGGGTTCTGGTCGAACAGCTCGCCGGGAGCATGATGAATCAACGCCTCTCGGAGCGGGCCCAGGAGGCCGATCCGCCCTTCGCCGCTGCCTTCAGCGGCCGGGGCTCCTTCGTGCGGACCCGGAGCGCCTACCAGCTCCTGGCGATCGTGGAGGAGGACGGACACACCCGGGGGTTCCGGGCCCTCCTGGAGGAGGCGGAGCGGGCCGCCCGCTTCGGCTTCACCGAGGGAGAGCTGGAGCGGGCGAAGCTCGACCTGCTCCGGGGCCTGGAGAGCCGCTACGACGAGCGGGAGAACATCGAGTCGTCGAGCTTCGCCTCCCAGTACGTGAACCACTTCCTCACGGGGAGCCCGATTCCGGGAATCGCCTTCCGATATCAGGCCGCCCAGGGGCTCTCGCCCACCGTGGGCCTCGACGATGTGAACGCCGTCGCTGGCCGTAATCTGGACGCGACGAACCGGGTGGTCCTTGCCGACGGCGTGGAACGGCCTGGGCGGCCCATGCCCGATTCAGAGGACTTCGAAGCTGTCGTAGCCTCGGTGGAGGCGGCTGACCTGGAGCCCTGGGAGGACGCGGCGGTGGATCGGCCCCTCCTCGCCGACGAGCCGACCCCGGGAACGGTGGTGGCGGAGTCGGAGTTGCCGGAGGTAGGCGTCACGGAGTGGCGGCTGTCGAACGGGGCTGTGGTCTGGGTGAAGCCCACGGACTTCAAGGACGACGAGGTGGTGATGCGCGCCACCAGCCCCGGTGGCTGGTCCCGAGCCGAGGAGGAGGAACACCTCAGCGCCACCGCCGCCGCGGGTATTGTCGGGATGAGTGGCCTCGGGGACTTCTCGCGCATCGATCTGGACAAGGTACTGGCCGGGAAGTCGGTCTCCGTGACCGCAGGGATCCAGGAGACCCAGGAGGTGTTGGTGGGGGGGGCCTCCCCCCGGGACCTGGAGGAGCTCTTCCAGCTGACCTGGCTCCACTTCGCCGAGCCCCGGGAGGACTCTGGGGCCTTCGCCGCCATGCAGTCCCGTATGCGGGCCGCCCTGGCGAATCGGGAGGCCTCTCCGGAGGCGGCCTTCGCCGACACGATCTCGGCGGTCCTGTCGAGCAACCACCCTCGCACGGAGCCCATGAGCCTGAGTCGACTCGGTGAGATCGACCTCGAGACCGCCCTGGACTTCTATGCCGAGCGCTACGCCGACGCCGGGGACTTCCACTTCGTCTTCGTCGGGGCCGTGGAGCTCGATACGCTTCGACCCCTGGTGGAGCGCTACCTGGCCTCCCTCCCTACGGTGGAACGGGATGACCGCTGGATCGACCTGGACATCGATCCGCCGGCGGGGCGCGTCGAGCGTGTGGTGCGGAAGGGAGTCGAGCCCCGGAGCCAGACTCGGCTGGCCTTCACGGGCCCCTTCGAGTACACCGCCGAGAATCGCATTCGGATGCGGGCCCTGTCTTCGATTCTGGAGGTCCGACTGCGAGAGCGTCTTCGGGAGGATCTGGGCGGCACCTACTCCGTCGGGGTCAGCGGCGGGTACGACGACATCCCCGAGGCCCGATACACCTTCCAGATCCAGTTCGGCGCCGACCCCGAGCGCGTCGACGAGCTCCAGGCCGCCGTCTTCGAGGAGATCGAGCGTCTCCAGACCGAAGGGCCCACCGCGCTGGACGTGGAGAAGGCGCTGGAGTCGGAGCGGCGGGGGTGGGAGACGGACCTGGAGGTGAACGGCTGGTGGGCCGGGCAGCTCGTCGCCGCTGCGAGCCGGGGTGTCGACCCTGCCTACCTCCTCGACGAGAGCCGATTCGACTGGATCACGGGGGAGGCGGTGCAGGAGGATGCCGCGCGCTACCTCGGAACCGAGAACGTGGTGGTCGTGACCCTCCTGCCCGAGGTGCCCGCAGGGGATTGAAATAGTCCCGGAACGACGCTGCCCCAACGCTTGGGGAACCGCCAGCAGCGGTCTATACTACGGCGACATAATCGCATTCAAGAACACGATGTCCCTCGGGTTCGCGGGCGGACACGGGTCATGGAGGAAGTATGCCGGAAAACGGCAACAGGAACACGCTGAGCGTCACCGACAACCGCACGGGAAAGCAGTACGAGATCGACATCCACGAGGGCGAGGTGATCCGGGCCATGGACCTGCGCCAGATCCGGGTCAACGAGGGTGACTTCGGGATGATGTCGTACGACCCGGCCTACACGAACACCGCCTCCACCAGAAGCAGCGTCACCTACATCGACGGGGCCAACGGGATTCTCCGCTACCGGGGGTATCCCATCGAGCAGCTCGCGGAGCGGGCGTCCTTTCTGGAAGTCTCGTACCTTCTGTTGAAGGGGGAGCTTCCCAGCCAGACCGAGCTCGACAGCTTCGTGCACGACGTGACCTTTCACACGTACGTCCACGAGAACCTCATCCAGCTCCTGGACGGGTTCCGGTACGATGCTCACGCCATGGGGATGATGATCTCCTCGGTGGCGGCGCTGTCCACGCTCTACCCCGAGGCGAAGGAAGTCCGGGATCCGGACATCCGCTGGATCCAGATCAACCGTCTCGTGGCGAAGATGCCCACGCTGGCGGCCTTCTGTTACCGGTACTTCCGGGGCCTGCCCATCGTCTACCCGGAGAACGAGCTCTCCTACACGGCCAACTTCCTGAACATGCTGTTCCGGATCGGCGTGAAGGAGTACAAGGCGAACCCGGTGCTCGAGCGGGCGTTGGACGTGCTCTTCATCCTCCACGCCGACCACGAGCAGAACTGCTCCGCCACCACCATGCGGGTCATCGGAAGCGCCGAGGCCGATCCGTATTCCGCCCTCGCCGGGGCCATGGCCGCCCTCTACGGTCCCCTCCACGGCGGCGCCAACGAGGCGGTACTCCGCATGCTCAACCGTATCGGGGACGTGAAGAACATCCCCGACTTCATCGACCGGGTGAAGAACCGTGAAGAGCGCCTGATGGGCTTTGGACACCGGGTCTACAAGGCCTACGATCCCCGGGCGTCGATCATCAAGCGCACCGCCGACGAAGTCTTCGAGGTGACGGGCAAGAACCCACTCCTCGAGATCGCCCTGGAGCTGGAGAAGATCGCCCTCAACGAAGACTTCTTCGTCTCCCGAAACCTCTATCCGAACGTGGACTTCTACTCCGGGCTCATCTACCAGGCCCTGGGCTTCCCGGTGGAGATGTTCCCGGTCCTCTTCGCCATCCCCCGGACCGTCGGCTGGCTCGCCCAGTGGGAGGAGCTCCTGGAGGACGACGAGCAGCGGATCGCGCGCCCCCGGCAGGTCTTCGTCGGCGAGCGTGACCGGAAGTTCATTCCGGTGGAGGATCGCTGAGGTCCCGGGTCGTCCAGGTCGACACGTGGCACGACGGTCGCGAGGGAGCGATCGCCGCCTACCTGCTCGCCGGGCCGGAGCCGGTCCTGGTGGACCCGGGGCCGACTTCGGTCCTTCCGAGGTTGAGAGAGGCGCTGGACGAGGTGGGAGTCCCCCTGGGTGAGATCCAGCACCTCGTGCTGACCCATGTACACCTGGATCATGCTGGTGCCGCAGGACACATCGTGCGGGAATACCCCCACATGAGGGTTCACCTTCACGCCGACGGGGCTCCCCACATGGTGGCCCCAGAGCGACTCGTCGCCTCGACCCGCCGAACCTTCGGGGAGCACCATGATCGCCTCTGGGGGACGGTGCTGCCGGTCCCTGCCGACCGGATCCGGCCCTGGCGCCCGGGTGAAGCCAGGGGTCCCGGGGGTCTGAGGGGCATCCATACCCCGGGCCACATCGGCCACCACCTCGCGTGGCTCGACGAACGGGACGGTCTGATGTTCGTCGGGGACAGTCTGGGGATCGTGTTGGGATCCCAGACCCCGACCCACCCGCCCACCCCACCTCCAGGGGTGGATCTGCGGGACTGGTTTCGGACGCTGGACGAGATCGACGTCATCGGTCCGGAGGAGGCGGCGGTGACCCATTTCGGACTTCACGACGACGTCCGGGACCGCACCGCCGAACTCCGGGAGCGTCTCCGGTCTCTGGGCCACCGAGTGGAGGAGGCGCTGGCCCGTGGACGAGCTGAGGAGGATGCCGAGGCCTTCGACACCGAGTCTCGGGAGAGGATGGCGGCCACCGTCCCCCGGGAGCGAGTCGACGCCTATCTGGACGTCTTCTCCGCGGCGAACGACTACCGGGGCGTTCAGCGCTACGTGGAACGAAACCCGGAGTGGAGCCAAGGGCTGTGAAGGGAGCCAGGGTGGGGCTGGCGGTCGGGCGTCCGGGGTCCCACGACGGCGGTGCCGCGTCCCGGTCCAAACCACCATTGCACTCCCGACGGGTCTCCTCCCGGCGACCGGTGGTCCTGGCCTGCCTGCTGGCCCTGGGGTCCCTGGTCGGAGCCGGGGCTGCGGCGCAGAACCCTCGTCCGGCACCGGGCCGGGTGGTGCCCCCGTCGGTGTTCACGGAGGCCGTGTCGGCAGGAACCCGGGCGCCGGACGGCCGCCCCGGAGCCGGGATGTGGACGAACCGGGCGAACTACCGCCTCGGGGCCACCCTCAACCCGGACCTCGGTCGGATCGAGGGCCGGGTTCGCATCCTCTACCTGAACCGCTCCCCCGACACGTTGGACCAGCTCGTCCTGCACCTCCACCAGAACCTGCATGCCCCCGGTGTCGTGCGAAACGAGCCCCAGGAGATCACCGGCGGGATGGCGCTGGGTGGGGTCAGCGTCGCCTCGCGGGAGGTCCCGAATGCCGAGCCCGGGATAGGGGCCCAGCCCGGGACATTGGCCGGTTCCGGCGCCTCGGGTGATTCCGGCGCCGCCGACGGCAGCAGCTACCGGGTGGAGGGAACCCTCATGACCGTGGATCTGGAGACCCCGGTGCAGCCCGGGGATTCGGTGGAGATCGAGGTCGAGTGGGTGAACGTCCTGCCCCAGAACGGCGCGGGTCGGATGGGGCACTCGCTTCGGGAGGTCTACTTCGTCGCGTACTGGTTCCCGCGCATGGCGGTCTACGACGACCTGCGCGGATGGGATGCGGAACCCTACCTGGGCAGGGCGGAGTTCTATCACGGCTTCGGTGACTACGAGGCGGAGTTGACCGTGCCGGTGGGCTGGACGCTCACGGCGACCGGGGAGCTGTCCAACCCCGAGGAGGTCTTCACCGACCGGACCCGGGCGCGCCTGGCCGCCGCCAGCCTCGCCGACACGCTCGTCACGGTGGCGACGGTGGAGGAGCTCGCTGCCGGAGGGGTGACGACGGAGGGCGTTTCCGGACTGCTTACCTATCGATTCCAGGCCTCGGGGGTCAGGGACTTCACCTGGTCGGCCTCCCGAGCCCAGCAGTGGGATGCCACCAGCGCACGGGTCACCCGGGAGGGTGTCGAGGCCCGGGTGGCGATCCAATCGTTCTGGCGGCCCGCCCGAGCTCCGGTCTGGCGAGATCAGTGGCGCTTTGCCAAGCACGCGATCGAGTTCCACTCCCGGTTCACGGAGGTCCCCTATCCCTGGCCTCACATGACGTCGGTGGAGGGGGCCGACATCATCGGCGGTGGCATGGAGTTCCCCATGCTCACCCTCATCGGGCCCTACCTCGACCGGGAGGCGGAGGCCCTCTACAACGTGACCTCCCACGAGTTGGCCCACATGTGGGTACCGATGCTGGTGGGGACGAATGAGAAGCGGCACGCGTGGATGGACGAGGGGCTCACGACCTACCTCGAGAACCAGAGCCGGTACGAGTACTGGCCCGGGTCCGACGCCCACGTGACCGAGCGAGAGGCGTATCTTGCCACAGCCCGGTCCGGGGCGGAGGAGCCCCTCATGCGCCATGGGGACTACTACTCGACCTCGCTGGCGTACGGGACGGCCTCGTACGCCAAGGCCGCCACGCTCTTCGTCACTCTCCGGGACCTGCTCGGTGAGGACGTCTACCTGCGGGCGTACCGCAGCTTCCTCGGGGACTGGATCTCCCTCCACCCAACGCCCTGGGACCTGTTCAACACCTTCGAGCGCGAGGCCGGCGAGGAGCTTGACTGGTTCTGGATGAGCTACTTCTACGAGACCTGGACCGTCGACCCGGCCATAACGGCAGTGGAGTCGTCGGACGACGCCACGGTGATCCGCCTCGAGAACGGTGGCTTCGGGCCCATGCCCCTCCGGGCTCAGATCCAGTTCGAGTCCGGGAATGTGGTCGAGCGCGAGATCGAGGTGGACGCGTGGCTCGCCGGAGACGGTGTGGTGGAGCTGCGCATTCCCCGAGCCTCCGGGCGCGTCGTCCGGGTGCAGTTGGATCCCCGGGAGTGGGTGCCGGACCTGGACCGGTCCAACAACGTCTGGCCGGCCCTGGCATCCGGGGGTCCGTAGGGGAATTCCCGACTGTACAGTTTGGTTGACACTCATTAGTGTCGCCTGTACGATACACTTCCGTTCCCAGAAGGCGGTCCGGATCGTGAGCACAGGCACAGACACAACGCCCCTCGAGGGGGCGAGAGGGGAGACCGATTCCCGCCCCGGCGGGAAGATCGGGCCCAACTCCGTCATGCGCACCCTGCAGGCTGTGGAGGAGTCCTACGGTCCGGCTCTGGCTGGTGAGTTGAACCGGCGAGCAGCCCTGCCGTCGAACCGCTGGAACAGCCTGATCCCCGAGGAGTGGTTTCTTTCGGTGATCCGGGAGCTTCGGGGCCTTCTGCCCGTGACGGAGTCCGAAGCCATGCTTCGACGGGCCGGGGCGCTGACCGGAGAGTACGTCCGGGAGAACCGGATTCCGGCCGTCTTCCGCGGGCTACTGGCCATGCTACCGGCCCGTCTGGCCGTGCCACTCCTCCTCCGGGCGTTCCGTCGGCACGCCTGGACCTTTGCTGGGAGTGGTCGCTTTCGGTTCGAGGGGCGTCACCCGTCTACACTCGTCCTGGAAGGCTCCCCCACCTGTCGCGTCCCCGGCGGGACCGAACGGAGTGGGAGCTACTACGAAGCCGCCTTCGAGACCCTCCTGGCGCTGGCAGCGCCGGGGATCCGGGTCCGCGAATCGAGCTGTCAGGCTGCGGGGGATCCCGCGTGCCGTTTCGAACTTTTGTTGCCCTCCCCACCTCTCAGTCGGAGGCCCTGAATGCGCATCGTCCTCATCCATCCCAACTACCACTCCGGCGGTGCCGAAATCGCCGGCAACTGGCCTCCCGCCTGGGTGGCCTACCTGACCGGCGCCCTCAAGAAGGCGGGGTACACCGACGTACAGTTCATCGACGCGATGACCAATCACATCGAGGACGACGACCTGGAGCAGCGTCTCCGGGCCATCGATTCCCCGGACGTGATCGGGTGCACCTGCATTACGCCGTCGATCTACCAGGCGCAGGAGACGCTCAAGATCGCCAAGCGCGTCCACCCGGAAGCCGTGACGATCCTGGGCGGGACCCACGCCACCTTCATGTACGGCCAGGTTCTGACCGAGTCCCCCTGGATCGACCTGATCGTCCGGGGAGAGGGTGAGGAGATCCTGGTCAACGTCGTCCAGGCTGTGGAAGAGGGCCGCTACGAGGCAGATCGCCGCTCGATCCTGGGCATCGCGTTCCGTGAGGGCGACAAGGTCGTGGCCACGGCGGCGAACCCGCCCATCGAGGACTTGAACGACCTGCAACCCGACTGGGGTATCCTGGAGTGGGAGAAGTACATCTACATCCCCACGAACCAGAGGGTGGCCATCCCGAACTACGCCCGGGGGTGTCCCTTCACCTGCTCGTTCTGCTCCCAGTGGAAGTTCTGGCGAACCTACCGCACCCGGGATCC
>JGI12210J13797_10818327_pt1 | contig 13170 bp, 13 predicted proteins | sample ElkSlonscriptome_3_FD_13797 | JGI IMG/M metagenome (IMG submission 13797)
GGTTTTTGAAGCATACCTCCAGAAAATCTGATTTCTTTCTAAACTCCAAAGCACCTGGCGGCGCTGCCGGCGCCGCCGGGACATATTTCCTCCCTCCCCCTCCTTGTCGCCATCGTATTTGTGGTTTAGCTGTACCTGGAGGTTTTCTGCTTTTTAATCAAGCATAGAGTGGATAACACGTCTTTTTTCTCTACTTTCCGCAGTATTTTTTCTTTCTGCAACTCGGCAATTATCTTTTCCCTGAAATTAAAAAGTGACTACGTAGAAAACTCAGTTTGCTAAAAAGTGGCAGGTAAATTACGGAATGGTTCAAACCAACACGGACTAAATACTCCTACAGATCATTTATATCCGAGACAGTGGGATGCCTGGGTTGCAGTTGGCTTAAGCTAGCCCAAGTTTAACAACAGGAAAATAATAATGTTTAAATCAAGCAACATACAGCGGTCAAGCGGGCCCAGTGGCACTACAATCGTATTATTTTGCATCAGGTTGACCATTTTGCGAAGGCCCACCGGTGAAGAAGCTATGCCGAGAACAATGTAAAGGTTTTAAGTTTAGGTTCGGCTATCGTTGTTTTGCGGGGATGAAGGGTCCTGCCATCTTTTTGTGTGAAGAGAGCTGTTACCCGCTGCTGCCCAGAAAACACTTTACGCAGCGAGGACCAACTGTCGTTAATATCAGAGCTTTTCAGCTTTCGCCGGATAGCCTGATCTGCCTGGTATGCCAAAACAGTAATGAATAAATGTCCTTCGGCACGCTCCTCTTTATGATGATACACTGGACGCATTCCCAGTTCCCAGTTCCGACTTCAGGCTACGAAATACTGCCTCCAGGTCAGTTAACATAGTGTATGTCTGCCATAACCTCACTTCATCCCAGTGAAGTTCGTTGGTTCGAAGACAATAGACGCCGGGATAGGTCAAGCGCGTACCTTCAGTTGGGTTTTGTTTCCAGTTCAAAGCAGTCACCACATCGTCACTTTCATCGTGGACCAAATCGATATGGTAGTGTTGGCCAATGCCGCAACTTTTCTCCTGGAGTCGGCCAATCCGCTTCAAAACTATGTCCCGTTTTTTTTGTGCCTCGTGGTTTTGAAAGGCTATCGGCGATCTTTTGCAACCCATCCTCAAATCGTTTGATAAAACGAGCATTCATGGCATCTTCTTTCTCTTGCCTTTTTTCGGAATGACAGTATAGCCGAACTTCTGAACCATCTTCACTGATAACCCGCTGTATTCGAATAGACTGTCTTGATGCCGAGGGTACCTGCACCGCCTGCTCTGGCGTGAACTGACGAGAGCGCTCACGACTGACGACCAGATAACGATAGTTATTTTCGACCAGCCAATCGAGATTAGCCTGGCTGGCGATACCCCTGTCCATGATCAGTATCGCCCCCATCTGAGTCTCCAGTCCTTTGAGCACCGAATGGAGTGTGGTCGGTTAAGACACGCTGCCTTCGAACATTCTTCAGCGTCTGATAAAACCGCTGTCGTCCAACACCAGTCCAAGAGTCACCAGAGGACAATCGCTACGCTTTTCTTTGGAATGGCCACGATGGGCCTTGGCATTGCCGGCCATCTCACCTTCGAAATATGTATTGGTCAAGTCATAAAGGGTAACGGTCGTCTGTAGCGAAAAAGCACCTTGATTCTTGGAAATAGAGTATCTTCTATCACCTGTCGATGCCGCACCAAAAGATCGGATGTTCTGTACAAACGCATCAGTGGCATGGCTTCATAATCTACATCCAGGAGATCACCAAGAGCACTGCGCTCAATCAACCATTGCAAGGTGGCCAGGTCGCTGCCAGGTTCAGCCATTCGACCGATAAAACTCCCCAGTGCCGCCGCCCGCTGGACACCATTACAACCAACTGATGCAAGAATGTCCTCAAGCCCGAGCCATCTCAACGCTTCCAGTCCCACAAGCTCAACCCCGATAGATCGGGGACGAACCAGCTCCAGGGAAGCAACATCAACTTCAACATATCCTTCCTGCTCCTTCTGCTCGTGCCGGGCAACAGGTTACGCGGCAACCACCAGCTGTGCTGCGTAGCGCTGGGCCAATGTTTCTATTGTTGTATCCGAAGGGAGTGCCAGAGTCATTTGTCCGGCAAGTATACACTCGATACGGGCACAAAGTTGAGGCCTTTGTTCACGTGGCAGAGAAAATTCCTGCCCAGAGTAAGGAGAGTCTTCTATCGTACTTTGCCGCCGATTCTCTCCGAGGAAACTAAGCGATAGGTATAATATGCTTCCCCTGCGGCCGATGTGCTGGTTTTTGTTTGTCGAATATACGTCCCTGTTCATTTCACATATCCCGCAAAAAACGTCAACAACGCAAGCCATAATTATGGCACTACAGATCCTGTCCTAACAAGTCAATATCAGAAATGACACGATATTTTGTCGTCAATGGAGCGGAAAAAGATGCGTTGAGTGCACTAGTTGTTAAATATGGGCTAAACAACCAGCCCTCTGAAAGCAAGGGCGGCAAGGTGTGACCTTTTTCTGGATAAAACGGTTACCGGAGATGTCCCAACTACGGTAGAGCGTCACTCTGGAGCTTTCTCGGTATAATCAAAGCGCCAGGAAGTGGTGGTGTCAAACGCGATCGAGGTCAATGCGTGTTAGGCTTTTTTGGGTGCTGAGCGATTGCAAAAATTAGAATTCAATAGAAAAATATCAATTCGGGTTACTACAGGTTCTGAAGATTTTTTAACAACCACCACTGCTATCATCTAGATGTTTCGTTATGTAAAAATTCCGATGAAGCGTAAATGGTCGTTTTTTTGCTTACGTATCCCAAACGAAAGTTTGTTGCTGGTGAAGAAATGTCAAAAAGCATGACGTGACCCCCTATTCCTAAGGTGTTTTACAAAGCGAGTACCCATCATTACGAAAAAAAAAGCCCGCTCTTTATTTCGATAATCATATATAATTCCTATCATTATCGCCAGCACCTCTTTCGTTTCCTGTTTGCACTACATTTTTTTTCCTTGCAATGATGCCACCATGTGGCCTACCTTGGGGGCGTCGGGGATCGTGGGACAAGTGGGTTGTGCGACGATACATGGGTATAACTCCGATGTTTTTCCTATCAGGAAGATGTATGATTTCCCGTTCTGCATCCATCTGATCCAGCTATCGAATCTAAGGAGAGGAAAGAATGATATTTCACTCAGCGAGTGCACATTCTAGTCGGGTGAAAGCGTGGAAAACCAGTGGTCTGGTATTTTTATTGATTACCGTTTTCCTAGCCTTTTTCGGTTCGGCACAATCTTACGGCACGATGTCCTCTGACCTGGAGAAGCCGGAGGGACACATTACAACATCCCTTTCCTGCCAGGCCTGTCATCGTGATCCCCAAAACGACGATTTCGAATTTGTCCACCGGGAGGCGCTAAGAGATATATGTCATACCTGTCACGATGATTCTCTCGCAACCGGAAAATCTGAAGGTCATTTACCGGCCTCGGCGAATTGCGGTTCCTGTCACGATGCACCAGGAGAAACATGGTCATCCGTCAGAATGGATCATAGCGTCGTGGACCCTGTCTGTCTCGACTGCCATAACGGTGAGGTAACCTATGGCAAACCGGCCAATCATATGAACGCGCCGGATACCTGTGAGGAATGTCATACAACCAGATCCTGGAAACCTGCCCACATCGATCATAGTCTGATAAGCGACTCCTGCATCTACTGTCATAATGGCAGCATTGCACAGGGCAAACCGGGCGATCATATACCGGCCCATAACATCTGCGAGTCCTGTCATACGATCAAGCGGTGGCTTCCGGCGCGTATGGACCACAGTCAGGTAATGCTTTCCTGTATAATCTGTCATAACGGTGACCAGGCGCCTGGAAGACCGGTCGATCATATTTTCTCTCCGACCGATTGCCAAGCCTGCCATACGCCCAGAGGATGGTCGCCAACGCAGATGGATCACAGTGTTGTCAGCGACTCCTGCATTCTCTGCCACAACGGGAGCACGGTTGCAGGCAAACCGGCGAATCACATCCCGACGCCTACTACCTGCGAATCCTGCCATAACACCAGGTCCTGGGCCCCAGCTCAAATGGACCACTCGATCGTCAGCAGTTCCTGCATTCTCTGCCACAACGGGAGCACGGTTGCAGGCAAACCGGCGAATCACATCCCAACGCCCACTACCTGCGAATCCTGCCATAGCACCAGGTCCTGGGCCCCGGCTCAAATGGACCACTCGATCGTCAGCAGTTCCTGCGTTCTTTGCCATAACGGCAGCACGGTTGCAGGCAAACCGGCGAATCACATCCCAACGCCCACTACCTGCGAATCCTGCCACAGCACCAGGTCCTGGGCCCCGGCTCGAATGGACCACTCGATCGTCAGCAGTTCCTGCATTCTCTGCCATAACGGCACCCTGGCTCCCGGCAAGCCGGCGAATCATATCCCGGCGCCCACTACCTGCGAATTTTGCCATAGCACCAGGGCATGGAGCCCTGCAAACTTTGACCATACAACCATAACCAGCTCCTGTATCACATGTCACAATGGCTCTATTGTTCAAGGTAAACCGGGGAGCCATATCCCGTCCCCCGACAACTGCGAAAATTGCCATACCACCCAGTCGTTTGCGTCAGCGGTTATGGACCATTCAATTGTATCGTCTGTATGCTTCAGCTGTCATAACGGCACGTTGGCTTCTGGTAAACCTGCAGGCCATGGGACAACCACCAGCAACTGCGAGAGTTGCCACACAAGTACAGCGAACTGGGGAAGCGTCAGGATGGAACATGACGAAATAAACGGACCATGCTTCAGCTGTCATAACGGTATCATAGCCTCTGGTAAACCGTCTAATCATGAGCCGACGAGCAATGCCTGCGAGGAGTGTCATACAGCAGACGGTTTTGGTATTGAAAATTAATGGAATAGTTTATTCAGATTCAAGAATAACAGGTGGTATGCAGGAAATGAAAATGAATTTACGGATTGTTTGTCTGATAGTAGTCCTGGTGGTTTTCAGCATAACCCAGGCCGGGTCGGCATCGTTGCGCGATCGTGTTTTCAGCGAGCTGAATATCAGCGAGACGGAACACCAGGTTGTTGTCGAAATAGGCTTCAATTTCCCAGTGCGCTATCTCAGGCATTATCCGCTGGGCTACGGCACGGAACTAAACATCCAGCTGGAACCGATCCTGGCAGGCCTAAGTGAAGCTGTCGAGTTACAGAAGCGCGAAATACTTCCTGCTCCAGAGAGCAACCCGGCGGGACTGGTCCAGATCAAATACGAAGGCCGCGATTTTATCCAGCCCACTGTCAGGGTCGTGTTGAATGCCGCTAGGAGCTATGAGGTCAGGCAGGGCGATGACTTCCGCAGCCTGCAGATAGTGCTGCCCATAGAGGTTGGTGATGGCAGAAAATATGCTCAAAAGGAGCGTGCCGGACAGCCTCTGCCAAGGGGACTGTCGTCAAAGCGTCAGCAGGAACTGCTTGACCAGGGGGCTGCGACCATGGAGCAAGAGGAATATATGCGTGCCATCCTAATCTACACGACACTCCTGGAGTCAAATGATCAGGAGATCAGAAAACTTGCACGTTTCCGGCTGGCCATGGCACAGGAGAATAAAGGCCACTTAGCCCATGCTCGGGCGGAATACAAGAATTATCTGAACGACTATCCCGAGGGCGAAAATGTGGAGGAGGCTAGGGCGCGGTTGAAAAACCTCATGAGCGAGGGGCCTGCCTGGCTTGAAACCACCGGAGTCATCCCGGGGCATGACTACTTCGGCAGTTTCTCCGTTTATTATGATCGGGATGAGAGCCTGTACGATGATCAGGAAGACATCGAAAATCTTTCCTCACTGACGACCGGATTTGACGCAACCTGGCGCATGGGAGGCGAGAAACTGAAAACCGAGGCGGTGGTCATCGGCAGCTATGAACGTTCCTTTCTGGACCGTCGCGATAACCGGACAAGGGTCAACAGGCTCTATCTTGATTTCGGTAACACCGCGGAAACCATTAGCAGCCGGATAGGCAGACAATCCTCAAGCAAGGGTGGCGTGCTGACTCGTTTTGACGGCGGTCAAATCGGCTACCGCTTCATGGAAAAAGTTCAAGTCAACCTGGTGACCGGCTTCCCGGTCAACCTTTCCTATGATGGGCTGGAAACCGATAGATATTTTTACGGAATCAATTTTGATCTGGGCCGCTTCTGGAACCATTGGGATTTCAACACCTATTTCGTCAACCAGATTTCCGAGGATATCGACGACAGACGAGCCCTCGGCGGCGAAGCACGATTCATATCTCAAAACATCAGTTTATATTCCCTGCTGGACTATGATATACTCTTTGACGAAGTCAGTGTCTTCCTCTTGAACGGAAACTACATGCTGCCGAACAACACAACCAGGATAAACCTGCTGGCGGATTTTCGGGGGGTCCCCATTTTAAGTACTACCAATGCCCTGATCGGCCAGGTTTCCCCCTCTTTAGAAGCATTGGAGGACGCCATCGGCGAAGACGAACTGCGTCGTCTTGCCGAGGACAGAACATTGGACAGCAGGTTTGCCTCGGTGGGAATTTCGCAGATACTGACGGAAAATCTCCAGATTGCAGGTAATATATCCTGGTCACAGATTGACAGCGGACCGGCTTCCGGCGGGGTGGAAGCTTTTGAATCCACTGGGGACGAGTTCTTTTATTCTATCCAACTGATCGGTAGCGGCCTGATCAAGAAAGGGGACATTTCGTCCTCCGGTTTTCGCTATGCCGATACCAAATACCGCGACACCTACACCTTTACCGCCAATACTCGCTACCCGATGTTTGACAAACTCTGGTTTAACCCGCGGATCCGGATAGATTACCGTGAGAACAAGCTGCAGCCGGGTGAACAGTGGCGATTCATCCCTGGGTTACGCTTGGAATACATCCTGGCGGAAAACTGGAGACTTGAATTTGACGGAGAATACCGCAATGCGGACCAGGAGTTGGAAGGAATAGCGGACAGCAGGAACGGATATTACATCTCGGCTGGTCTACGCTGGGATTTTTAGTAGTCGGGGGAAGGACAACCGATCAAGCCCGTAATTGACTTGCCCGAGTATTGGCAAGGGATGTTTTTCTCTTCTCCTCAATTCTTTTGCGACCAGGTCTTTTCTACGCCCTTTCCTCGATGTTGACAGGATTTCCCTGTACGCTGAGAAGCTTAAAATGCCACCCAAACGCTCCACACGGACAACTTAAGAGTGGCAGCATTGCAGCACTAACCCATCTTTCGCAATTTCCACCAAAAGTCATGTCTGTTCACGTGGCAGAAAAATTTCCTGCCTAGATTAAGGAGAGTCTTCTGCCGTACTTTGCCGCCGATTCTCTATAAGGAAACTAAGCGATAGGGTAACTACAATAAGCTTCCGCTGCGGCCGATGTGCTGGTTTTTGTTTGTCGAATATACTCCCTGTTCATTTCACATTTCCCGCAAAAATATCAGGTCCTGTTTTTTGCTCTCTTTTCTTTTTCTCTCTGCACTATTCTGCTCACTATGGAGTAACCTGAAAGTATGATAAGGCGCGCACTATTTGCTGCCTACTCCCAAGTACTTCATGAACAGCCTGTCTCTGGCTACTGATTCGGTGGACCATCGATAGTTGCCCTTGACAGTCTGTACTTTTGTGGTTTCAATGCAGTCGAACCAAGCCAGGATCTGGATGAGAGAGCGTTGGGCAAGCCAGTTTTCCAGTTGCGTTTCGAGCTTGATCAGCGATTTGGTTTCTCCAGGTTCGTTCTTCCCGAGCCTGGTTCGCATTTGCTTTAGTTTTTCGTCAAGAAGCAATGATAGCCCAGCGAGACAAATTGAGTGAATTGTCTTCCTCGCAGATTGTCTGGGTACCAAGTGCGCGGTCGAGCACCGTCGAGCCTCCCCTTTTGCACGGCAAAGAGTTCTTCGATTTATTCTCGCAGCCGATAGTTTTCAAGTGCGGCAAATGTGTCCATAACCTGATTGCTGACGAGTGCGAAATAGCCGAAGTACTGCTTTGCTTCGGTAATGGCTTTATCGTTGAATCTCACCTTCAATTGTCCCCCACGCCGCTTTATGGAACAGCCCAGGTACGTGTCAATTTTCTTTTGCGCTGAATCCGTGAATTCGGTTTTTTTTCTTTCTATTTGCGCCTTCAGCTCAAGCAGGTCCTTACGGAAGGCAAGTACTTTCTTGGCTTCGTTGTCGGGAGAATAGTAAACATGGACATACAGACGTCGCGAGATCGTTTCTTTTTCACCGGCGACCTTACCGTTGCGTGATCGCTGGCGTACTCGGCTGAACTGGTGCATTCTAAGCGAAGCTGCTCCCCAGATGGACGGGTCGTGCGGACACGTGCTGGACATACTTGCCAGTGTTTCACGAAGCGCATCAACTGTCTCGCGAACCCAGACAATATTTGGATCAACCAGGGTCAGAAACTTAAGTTGCGCCAGAGTATTTTCAATTGATATGACATCCGGAATATTACAGGGTTGTTTCGCGAAGGCCATCGGCTCGCAAGCCTCCACGGAATAGAGGGTCAAAAGCTTGATCGTGTTGAGCCCATCGCCATCCTTGTTGAACCCTCGTCGTGTCTCCGACAGATTTTCAGAGTAGATCGAGATGGTGGTTGAGGAAAACGCCAGTACAGGAGACTCTCCCTGGCGTGCAGCCCGAGCTGAAAAATAGTGCTGGACGCCTTCTTCATTACGCCCAACATCCTTAAACAGCTTCCCATACACATCTTCAGTGATTGCTTCCCGGTATGGAAGAGGGTGCATCACCTGCCAGCTTTCAAGGCGCGGCAGCGTGTTGCCATCGGAGCCGATCCAGTAGCGTGGGATAGAAAGCATCTTCTCCGCATCATCTTTGCTGAATGAAGCACGTATATCATAATCGATGCCGGAAACCTAATCAGCCCATTCCAGGATGCCGGTGAGGCCGGTATGCCGACGTGATTTTTTCCTGTTATTGGCTTAGCCATACATAATTTGTTTCGTTCTCCCCCCTCGTTTACCCTCTTTTTGAGCGTACAGGAAAAATATAGAGTGCCCTGCAACTGTTTTTTGCCAAAATTCAATACAGATTCTTGCTTTAAATGACTACAACCTGCTGGGTAGTCTCACCCAAAGAGTTGCCAAGAGTACAACAAGATTCATCAGACTTCCGCGTGGCAGGAAAAATGGCATTCACTGAATTGCAATTGCAAGGAATTGATGGTAGATTGAAAGGAATGTGTATAAAAATAGTGAGAGACTATTTTTATACACATTCCTTCCTATTTCTTCTGGGAATCTTTCCTATTGTTTCTTGTGTCACTATATGCTATTGGTAGTATCCAATAGTGAAGAGAGTCAAAAATGCTCGTTACCTAACTGTTAGTTACCTGCTCCAGCTTATTGGAGGTGTACTATTCGTAAAAATAATGGCCCTGGAAGATGACAAACACTCCATTTACTTTAACAAAGAAGGAAGCACATGACAAACAAACAGGAACATTTTTTGGCCCTAATCAGCGTTTGCGTATTTCTATTGCTGGCTGGGAATGCTTACGGTTTCGGCAGTTATATAGATAATGTCAACACACTCTGTGGGAACCAGACACCGCCCCAGACACCAATTGCTCCCGATGATTGCACTGCCTGTCATACAGGTGATCTCGGCGAAACAACCCCTGCAAAAACAGCATATACTGGAGGCGATCAAGCTATTATTGACTTCTTCTGTCCACCACCTACCACCACCTGTACAGACAGCGATGGTGATGGTATATCAGTTGAAGGGGGTAGCTGTGGGCCTGTGGATTGTAACGATAACGATGTTACTGTTTATCCGGGTGCTACAGAGGTTTGCGGTGATAGCATAGACCAGGATTGCAATGGTTCTGACCTTGCCTGTACAGACGGCGGCAATAATGCTTCAACGATAACTCCCATTCTGAATTTATTGAAAGAAAAGCCATAGAATGGCCGAAATACATAAAAAGGGGATTGTGCAACAGGTATGATCCCCTTTTATTTGATTTCTTTTGGTTTTCTCTCAATCATTCTGCATACTGTGGAATAGTGCAACTCTACTAACCGGCGATTTCCTGCTGGGCAAGTCCAAACCGTCAAGGGCTCAGTACATTGCCGCGATCTTTTCAGGCGTTGACCGGCCTGTAGGCAAGAGTTCGCTGAGTAGACGGCATCAAAAACAAAGAGAACCCATTTCTTAGGGAGCATAGGAAGACATAGGTAATCGGCGGATCCCTTCGAGCAGGGCTGGCACCATGCAGCGGCAAACCGTCAATTTGGGTTGTCACGCGCTCCCACTCGAGACGAGATCACGGATGACCGGCCCGGTGGCGCTGGCGGCGCCCTTCTCACGGCACTGACCCCGAAGTTCGATGAGAGCCTCGCCGATGTTGATATAGCGGCCAGACCCGAGCCGGTTTTGCAGGAGACTCTTTTCTTCACTTTCCTTCGACGTCTCGACGGCAATTTCCCCAAGCGTATAATCCCCAGCCGTCGTTTCCTTCGCATCGTAGGCTGAATCGGAAGCGGGTAAAAGGATGCACGCCGTCATGAGCATGGTTCTATGGCTCATGGCTTTTCTCCAGGTGGTGATACAGGGGTCTAAAAAAACTGGTACGCCGCTACTGATGGGTATGGTTTTTATCCTGCATTTTCATACGCATCGCTGCTCGTTTTTTGCGTATCATCATAGTATCATAATACATATCTTCAAATGCCGCATTCATGGCGGCGTCAAAATCGGCCCGCTCTCCGCCGTTGGCGGCAATGAAGGCTTTCGCAGATGTTTCATCGGCAAAGGCCCATTTCGGACGTGCTGTCATAACGCCCTTGGTGCTGCCGCCAATAACCCATACAGCACTTTGTGCGTCTATCAGCTTTTTGCTGTTGAAGTCGGCCACCTCAATTTTCTCAATGGTTTTGTCGATCTGGTTAGCATAATTCAGTGCCGCGCAATGGAGACTGCAGGCCGGAAACTGGTGTTCATCCGAATATGTTATCAGCATGCGGCTCTGAGCGAACATATCCCTATTCATGCCGCAGTAACTGCAGGAAGGATGGAGTTCTATGTCTTGCATGTCACTCGCGAAGGCCAGTGCCGACAAACATCCAAGTGCGATTGTCAATACGAACAAAATCCTCTTCATGCGTTTCTCCTTGTAAATATATTCAATATGGTTTCGCTGTCCCTTGATGGGAAATGCCTGGTACGAAAAAATGTTAGCATGATAACAAAGGTGTGACAGGTTCCGACCCTTTGTGGTAGTAATAGATATTATCAGGATATACCGTATCATTCTTCCGTATCGAGAACAAAGAAAAATTCTGTGATAATGTTAAAAATATGTTGTTTTACTAACAGGTGATGCGTATGAATGCACAAGGCCGGAGAAGTAAGCTTTTGGACTGGCTGGAAAAAGAAGAAACCCTCGGACTCGTTGAGATGGCGCAGTACTTTGGGGTTTCGAAGATGACCATTCATCCGGGATTTGAGCTTCCTGGAAAAGCGAAGATCGCTGAAACGCATCCATGGCGGTGCTGTCAGAGCTGCCCACAGGAATGAGCGCGAGATGAAGACACCCACAGCTCAGCTCGATAAAGGGGATTGCCTCATATGCGGACGTTCTTCCAGTCAGCAGCTTCTGTATATTCTCACCATGATAAATGGGGAGCAAAAAATCTCCTGTTGCGCGCACTGCGGTATCTCGGCTCATCTCATGCTGAAAGATAAAGTGGCCATGGCCTTGACCGCAGATTTTCTGAGCGCCAAACTCCATTCGGCACAGCATTCTTTTTACAACATGGGCGGGGTTGTAGATCACTGTTGCAAACCTTCCATTCTGACCTTTGACAATGAGAAGATGGCTCTGCGTTTTCAGAAGGGGTTTGGCGGCAGCGTCGGCAGGTTCAGCGATGCTCTTGAATTTCTCAGAAAAGACATGAGTATGCATTCAACCACAGGTTGCCCGAAATGTACCGCAAAGAGAGCTGCTGAGTAAATGCGCTTCCTGCTACGGAGGCGTTACATGGTCCCTGTCTCACAGCGTTAGGCAAAGTCGAGCAGGGAGCCTTGCGAATTTTTATTATCCAATCATTATAATCTGTTCCAACTGCAAGAGGCGACTTCTGCCTGTTGAGATTCAGCCCGGTTTTCCAGTGAAGCAAGATCCCTTAAGCGAGAAATTTTCCGGTTTGAGAATTGTTACCAAATTTTCTCACCGTGAGTGTACGTGTGCAAAAAACACCCATGGCCACAGATGGGGGGACACACTGGACAAAAGCGACGCACAATCTATTGCATTTCCTGATCTTCGGGGCATGGGGTGCGGAACATGGCTGTCATGTTCCGTTCGTCTGATACCTTGGTAAGCGATCTCTTTTTCACGAATTTCCATTTGGAAAGGCATTGAATACGGCTGAGATTGTACAAAAACTCTCTCTCTGAGTCTCGCCAATAATATTTTTGAAATTCAGTGGACGAAGATCCTCCTCTTTTCTGTATGCCGTCCTGCGGGGACGCACCGCATCTCAAAGAAACACCCTTGTGATCTCACCCTATGTAGTCATCTTCTGAGTAGTAATATCTTGTAAAGTAATAGTTTTTCATGGAATACCCATGGTTGGTGATCTGGTAAAAAGTATTAACAGAGAATGTATCCCACAAAGTGGCACACTTGTTGCTATTTCACATGAGCCGCTCCGCAGGTGCGATGTGAAGAAGAGCAAGAGCCAGCGCTACACTTCCAGGATGTATTTGAGTGCTTTGGTACAAGGAATTGACACACACGATTACGTATCACCTACAAGAAAACGCAACAGAGGCATGAGAGAGTATTTGGAGACTTATATATATGCAAATTCATAGACGAGAATTTCTGAAATACTGTATCGGTTCGGCAGCAGCGTTGGGGTTGCCCCTATCTGTTGTGGGAAAGCTGCAAAACGCACTGGCTGCGGATGCGCCGCTACCCAAGGTTATCTGGCTGAATGCGGCCAACTGTACCGGCTGTACAGTCTCGCTGGCAAACCTGTTCAGTGACAGCGGTCCCGCGGATGTTGCTGATCTGCTCATCAATACAATCGACCTTGCATTCCACCCCACCCTCATGGGAGCGGCAGGTGATTTGGCGGT
>JGI12210J13797_10266694_pt1 | contig 13167 bp, 11 predicted proteins | sample ElkSlonscriptome_3_FD_13797 | JGI IMG/M metagenome (IMG submission 13797)
GAACAATCCAGGATTGTTCCTGCACGGGTTTGTTGGATTTGATAGTCATGCATGAACGGGCACCACCTATGGCGCCTAAGAACAAGCGGGCCTCTGAGTGACGAGTCCTACACGCTCTTTGCGCTAGTCGCACTCAACGAACGTACGCATCTTGCGCGTGTACGCAAGGAATGCCAATACATACTGTGCGTGACTCCACACAAGAGGAAGCACGCTTGCTGGGGTGTACGTATCTGGTGCATACTGCTCACCCAAGAGACCGGCTGTGTTTGCCCGATCACGTATCCAATCGAGTCGCTTCTTCGGAAGCTCGAGGTCTCTCACAGTCTTTGCTCGCGCTATCTCGTACTCAGCAAGCCAACACGTTGTAATCAACCATGGATTACTTGGTGAATCTGGAAACGCAAAGTACCGATCTCCTTCGTACCGACATACTCCCATTCCCGCATGATCGGTAATAAGCGTATCGCACACTCGATTATATGCAGATACGAGACGTGGGTCATCGACAGGCAATACGCCATACTGGAATAATCCGTAAAAACTTGAAGCATCAATAGTTGAGTCTTCCCCATACTCGCCATGCTGATACGAAAGCTGCTTCAACACCCCACCTTCTGTGAGCAGGTGCCGCTCAATTCCCTGCTGAACCTCAACTGCGGCTGACTTCCAGCGAGCATGTGCAACTTCTTTTCCAAGTAGCTTCGCAAACATGGCGGCCGTGTCGAGCGCAGCATACACTACCGAAGCAGAGTACGTGAAGACGCCACGCTGCTCTTCCCAAAGATCATGACTCGGCAATGGCAGCCCGGTCTTCCGGTCCCGAAATCGGACCATAAAATCTGCAGCACGTTTGATGTATGAATTAAAGAGCGACTCAATATACTCAACATCTCGCGTTACCTCGTAGTGCTTGCCGAGCGTGATAAGTGTTATAGCAGTTTCATCCTCTTGAATTGGTGGCTGTGCGCGACCATCTTCAATCCATGGATGCCATGAGCTCCCGAGCGACCCGTCCGTACGGTACTTGTGCAGCAAGTATCCATCGTCACTAAGCACTGTATTCATAAAAGTATGAAACTGGCGTGACGCAGACACATGCCCAGCTTCCAAGAAAGCAAGTACGATATACCCCGCATCACGCGGCCAACAATAACTGTACGTATCTCGACCGTTCTGTAATATGCAGGAGTCGCCAGAAGCGATAATCGCACCGCCATCATCGGTGTGCGTACGCATAACGAGGAGTGAGCGCCGGTAGAGATTGACGAGCGACTGGTCGACAGCGCATGCTGCAAACTCACGGCGATGCACCCATGCTCGCCAAAAGTCGCGCGTTGTTTTGCGCAAGTGTTCTGGGCCTCGAGTAAGAATGTCGCGGTGATGACGTTCGACGGTGCCATACGTCTCGCCGAGCGCAACCCAGTAGTGCATGTGCGCACTGGTCTGTTTTGAGATATGCATTGTGCAACCAATGACCGAGTCAACACTCCCATGCTCTATACCACTTCGAGATAATACTCCGTCTTCGGCGTCGCGCCAGGTCCCTTCCTTGCCCTCAATACCAAGAAGCCCGACACTATAATCGTCAAAGAAGCCTGCATCTGTTTGAGCAGACACAAGAAACACTCGTCGTCCCTTGTAGTGCACCACTGCCCGAAGTTCGGGTGAGTAGTACGCAGTGTCGCCTCTATCAGCCTCTGAAATATGGAACTGCTGATTAAAAAAGAGCTTGATAGTGCGCTCGTGATCGCGCATGTTTCGGACCTCAACGTGCCGTACAAAAATATCATGCTCATTGTAGACCACGTCTGAGAAGATTAGTTCAATACCAATGCCTTCGTGTGTTGCACGCACAACACCCACAAGTGTGTCATCTTCGTAGGTTGTATGTATGTCAAAACCACCCACCGAAAGCCAGTGCATCTGGTTATCAACATAGACGCCGATACGATGCATGAGTCGTTCGCCGACATGATCCTCCAACCCTACCTTTGGGTAGTACAGGTCACGCACTTGTCCCCACTCGTCATAACAGACGAGCACGCTCCCGTTTCCGAGTACAAGTGTGCGAGCCATATAATTTTTGAATGGTACTACAACTTAACAACTACACACCAACACACTCACAGCTCCACTGCGACCACGAGCTTTCTCCAAACGCGCTGCCGTTGCAGCGTCACCCAGGCAGTCACGAAGCCAACATGCAAAGTCGTTGCCAGCACGCTTGGTGTGATATTCGAACTGTTCGTCAGTGATTTCTCCCAACACAACCTTTAATTCGCATACAGAATGCACCACGGGCCCATTATGCACCCAAAAGGCCTGCGCTGGCGTATCGACCTTCTTGCACGCACATGACGCCTTACTGTGCTGTGTACCACTCACAGCCTTCTTGAGAGGTGCTTTTTTTGTGGTCTTTTTTGCCACCTTCTTGGCAGCAGGACGTTTCGCGGCCTTTTTAGGTGCCTTCGTAGTCTTCTTTGCGGCAGTCTTCGCCACACTCTTCTTTGCGGTCTTTTTGGTTGCTGGCATAGGCGTTACGATTTTATAGCGTGTAATACTCCGCGCGCTTTGTGTGACAAGGCTTCCCACACACTGCGTTTATGTGTGGACGCAGCCGGGGCCACCTCAAGGCGAGCACGGAGGTCGTTTAATACGTTCATGTATGCAATGAATGCCTCATACGGAGATTCATACGGACTGAAATACTTATGCACATCACCATCCTGCCACCACTTCGTGCACATGTAATAGAAGTGATCAGAAGTGGTGAGTCGGCGCCAATCCTGCAAGGCCGCCACATCACCACTGCGCTTTACATCACTCTCAAGTGCATACAATGCGCGTAGAGCATCATGCTGTATCGGGTTACTGCGCCACGCACTCAGGTCCCGCTCAACATCAGCCCACGAGACGTAATCGGGTGCATCAAGCGCACCAACAGATGGATACTGCGCAAGTGCTTCGGTTGGCGTCACAAACGTATTGTCTGGATGCGCCAGAATCTCACCTGGCATAGATCGCAAGAAATCAAAAATTCCGGTATCTTCCCACTGATGCTCACCAAATGTCTCGTAATCCATGAAGAGATTGATGACGTGGCCATCACCATTATGTGCATGCACCCACTGCGCGAACTTTGGTGCGGTCAAAGGCCACTCCTCCCAGTCACGATTTGAGAACCTGAACGCAATATCATCAGATAGCTTGTAGTGCTTCAGCAGAAGCTTAAACGATGGGTCACCCTCCGCATGGTATACATACGTCGGTTTACGCCAACCCAAAAGATGATCGGCACCTTCGGCAAGCATGCCCAGATACCCCATGTCAGCAACCATCGAACCGATATCATTGCGGTAAATTAGCTCGGTGTTACGAAACACATACGGCTTCACCCCAAAAAGCTCATGCACCTTGTCCGCATGCATGCGCACTTGTTCACGAAACTCCGCAGGCGACTCAAGAAATGCAAGCGAATGGTAGTAGGTCTCGGCCAAAATCTCCACACGCCCGGTATCAACCAAACGCTTAAATGATTCGATAACTTCAGGCGTATACTCTTCGAACTGTTCGAGTGCAATACCGGAGAGAGAGAAAGCAACCTTGAATTCAGGATGCTCGCGAAGGTTTGCGAGAATCGCTTCATTTGCCGGTAAGTAGCTCTTGTCTGCTACCTTTCGGGCAATACGTGCGTTGTTTGTGTCTTGTTCGCTCTCGTCGTTGAAATAGCTGTGATCTGAACCAATATCAAAAAAGCGATACCGCTTGATGCGACGTGGCTGATGAACCTGAAAGTACAAACACACTCCACTCATATACGTACGAGAATCTTAACGAGAGACTTATATACCATCATACACCTGTCTGCCACTCGCTTCCAAACTTGACTGCGCACCTCCATACCACCACGAGACGCTAGCGTCTCACGCAATCCTGGGTGATCGAGTATAGCGGTAATCTTATTTGCCATGTCGTCTGTGTCCCAAAAATCTGCAGTGAGCGCATGGCGCACCACTTCCGCGACACCCGACTGTTTTGAAATGAGTACCGGTGTGCCATTCAATAGAGCTTCGAGTGGCACAATCCCGAACGGCTCTGAAACAGACGGCATCACCACGAGGTCGGCAACCTTATACAAACGCGCCAACTGCTTGTCCCGCAAAAAGCCAGTAAAGAGTACCCTGTCACCAATGCCGAGGTACGCTGCTCGTTGAATAATCGCTTCCGCCATGTCACCAGAACCTGAAACCACAAACAACGTGTTGGGGCGATGTTCAAGAACTTTCTGCGCTGCTTCAAGGAAGTAGTCTGGCCCCTTCTGCAACGTAAGCCTCCCAACAAAAAGTACGATACCCCACCCAAGTCCTTTGATGCGCCGCATGTCTGCCTCCGCAGCACTTGCCACAGCCACATCGTCGGCGTCGATACCGTTGTGGACCACAACCACCTTCTTAGGGTCTATGCCGTAGTGCTCGACCACAATATTTTTTGTATATGCAGACACGGTCACAACAACATCGGCCTCATGCATGCCGCGACGCTCGATATCGTAAATCGCTTGGTTCACTTTTCCGAAACCTGTACGGTCAAATTCGGTCGCATGCACATGGGCAACAAGCGGTGCACCCGTTGCACGTTTTGCAGCCATCCCCGCCGGGTAACACAACCAGTCATGCATATGAATAACATCTGGCTGATGTGCGAGCGCAACCATATGACTGCGCGCGGCATAACGCAACACCTCATCAAACAAACTTGCGCCATACTGCAACTCTGGGTACTTGCCACGCATAAATCGCAGCCTATCCTCCGTCAAATAACCCGACGCAAATGTCTCTGCTTCTGTACCAGAAAGTGGTTCACTTTCATCCGCAAACACCATGTGCGCACCAGAGGCCGCAACCGGATATTTTCTCGGGAGGACAAAGCGAACGTCAGCACCAGACGAAGCCATGGCGCGTGCTAGTCCATAGCACGCAATACCTAGACCTCCACTGTTGTGTGGAGGAAACTCCCAGCCATACATAAGTACACGCATTATAGGAAGCTACAAAAAACGCTTTAGTCACACTGCGCTCTGTAGTGCCCTTTAGTATACACCCCATCGCGGGAAACGGGCTAAAAAACTGTGTATAACTAATGGTTTTTGGAGTTAAGTCGCACAAGCTCACCCCCACGCGCTCACACCTGAAGCCCAGGGGCTGAAAATTGAGCACCAAGCAATACTACGACACCAACTTCCACCCGCCTGCTAAGAGTGGCTCAGCTTTCTTGTACTTCATTTCCCTTGTTTCTGTACCATTGGTGAGCTTCACCAACTCGTTGCGACCAGGCTTCATGTCGCTCTTAGCAGTAACCGGGCCACTCCCACCCACGGTTGTGCGGCTCGATTGTTGTGCGCGAGCGCTTTCGCGTCGCATGCGCTCCTCTTCGGACGCAAATGCTCCTGCACCCATTTCAGGAACCAGCTCGGCCACTCGCCCCGTAATACCACCCTCAAGGCCACGAAACATGCGCAAACCCTCCTTTCGATATTCAATCAATGGATCACGCTGACCATACGCTCGAAGGTTCACCGAGCTGCGTAAGTACTCCATCGTCTCCAGGTGCTCCAACCAAAAAAGGTCGATTGTTTGCATAAGCAACCGCCGCAACGCCGCGTAAAACTCATCATCGCCAAGCTGCTCCTTTTTCTTCGCAATCGTCTGCGTCAGCGTATCGTCTGCAGCGCTCGCCTCGGCGAGGAATGCGTCCATGGCGTCACGCTCGCCCAGCAGATATTTTTTGCGGCGCTCGTATATAGCCGTTCGCTGATGATTCAACACATCGTCATAGGCAAGCACGCGCTTTCGAGCATCAAAATGGAAGCCCTCGATACGCTTCTGTGCACCCTCTATTTGCCGAGATATCATCCCAAACTCTATCGGCGTGTCCTCAGACTCGGTCGCCCGAGCCATGAGGTTTTTAATCGTATCATGGTTGCCAAAGACACGCATAAGATGGTCGTCGAGTGACACACAAAACAGAGTTGTACCAGGATCACCCTGGCGCCCCGCCCGACCACGCAACTGATTGTCGATGCGCCGAGCCTCATGTCGTTCAGTACCCAACACATACAGTCCACCAAGTTCACGCACCTCGTCTGCCGCGTCTTTGTTTGCCGGCACGCCTCCAAGCTTAATGTCGACACCTCGTCCTGCCATATTTGTTGCAATCGTCACCGCACCCTTGCGACCAGCCTGCGCAATAATCTCACCCTCTCGCTCATGATTCTTCGCATTCAAGACTTCGTGTGGCACACCAGCTTTTGAAAGATACGCAGAAAGCTCTTCGTTCTTTTCAATCGAAGCAGTACCAATCAAAATTGGCTGACCCGTTTCGTGCACCTCACCTACCATGCGCGCAATTGCCTTGTACTTGCCTTGCTCAGTACGAAAGATCAGGTCGTGATGATCTTTACGTGCAATCGGCTTGTTTGTAGGAATCTGTACAACGTCGAGCTTGTAAACACTGTAAAATTCTTCGGCAGACGTTTCTGCGGTACCGGTCATGCCCGCAAGTTTCTCGTACATGCGGAAGTAGTTTTGATACGTCACGGACGCAAAGGTGCGACTCTCTCGTTGCACCGTTACCCCCTCCTTCGCCTCCACAGCCTGGTGAAGCCCTTCACTCCAACGACGCCCAGGCTGCATGCGGCCAGTGAACTCGTCCACAATGACCACCTGCCCATCACGAACAACGTAGTGCTTGTCGTGTTCAAAAAGTGCCTGAGCGCGCACCGCTGTCTCCAGGTGGTGCACATACTTAATGCCCGCGTCGGTATAGATATTATCGATACCAAGCACTTTCTCTGCCTTCTCGATGCCACTATCGGTGAGCTGCACTGCGCGCAACTTTTCATCCTTTGTGTAATCCTCGTCTTCTTTCAGTGTTCGCGCAATCTTTGCGAATGTTGCGTACAAATCACCACTCTCGGATGCTGGCGCACTAATGATGAGCGGGGTACGCGCCTCGTCAATCAAAATTGAGTCAACCTCGTCGATGATAGCGAAGTGATGCGGACGCTGACGAAGGTTCGCCGGCTCGTACTCGATATTGTCTCGCAGATAATCAAAACCAAACTCACTGTTCGTGCCGTACGTGATGTCTGCTTCGTACGCTTCTTTTCGTGTACACGGCCGCAAGAAATCATAGGCGACCTTGAACGAGCCGGTAGCGTCACGTTCCTTATCCTCAGGTGAGTCTTGCGTATGAGCCGGGTCGTACAAGTATGACGCCTGCGTATTCACCACCGCAACCGACAACCCTAAAAACGCGTAGACCTGCCCCATCCATACCGCATCACGACGCGAGAGGTAATCATTCACGGTAATCACATGCACCCCCTTGCCGGTAAGTGCATTCAAATACGCAGGCAGTGTTGCGACCAAGGTCTTACCTTCACCCGTGCGCATTTCTGCAATCGCATGGCGATGCAACGCAACACCACCCATCAACTGCACATCATAGTGCCGCTCACCTAACACACGCTTTGCTGCTTCTCGCACCGTTGCAAATGCATCTGGGAGAATGTCATCAACGGTCGCACCATCTGTGAGCTTCTGCGCAAGCTGCTTGCTGCGTTCCCGAAGTGATTCGTCAGAGAGTTCAGCCACCTCCGGCTCAAGCGCATTTACCTTCGCAACCACCATTTCTAGCTCGCGCAAGGTGCGCTTGTTGGCGCTATCACGAAATACCTGTTTGAGTGAAAACATGCCTGCGATTGTACCACGTAGAGCACAGGATGCCAGTGCGAATCTAGGGCGTAGGTGGTAGGGTGTAGGGTGTAGTGAGACAAGCTGCTTCACAGCTTGTGTTTCCGGTTGCATGCTACCCCCACCACCTACCCCCTCAGAACGCAACAAGCCGCCTGCGAGGCGACTTGTGCAAAGCCACGGGTAAAACCCTACTTGCGGCGCGTGGTCTTCTTTGCCACCTTCTTCTTGGTGGTCTTCTTTGCCGCCTTCTTCACAGGCTTCTTTGCCACCTTCTTCTTGGTGGTCTTCTTTGCCGCCTTCTTCACAGGCTTCTTTGCCACCTTCTTGGTGGTCTTCTTTACTGCTTTCTTCACAGGCTTTTTTACTGCCTTTCGTACAGTCTTTTTTACTGTCTTTTTTACTGCTTTCTTCGCGGGTGTGCGTTTAGTAGCAGTCTTCTTTTTTGCTGGCATAGGAAAGAACGAATTATGTATAGTAACCAACGACGTCGACCCAAAAAATTATGCGCCGTTGTAATACACGTATTATCAATCATCAAGCAACTTCAAACAATGCATTTATACTCCCATGCATGTGGATAAGAAAAATGCCAACGTGTCGACGTCGGTGCTTCTTTCGACGTCGAACAGCGTGTCGACGTCGGTGCTATTGCATGAGTCTAGAGACTCCTCACCCCCACAAGCGACACTTCTGGTTCAATGCGAATCGCTGTTTTTGCTCGCACATCCGCCCGAATCTCGTTTGCAAACCGCAACAACTCGTCGGTATGCGCACCCCCATAATGCACCAGTACCAGCGCCTGCTCTTTCCATGTTCCAACATTACCTCGGCGCACCCCTTTCCAACCAAGACGGTCTAGTACCCATGCAAGGGGTACCTTCACATGTTCATCGTCAATTGTGTGTGCTGGCACCGGTCCACCCAACCATGACTCGATATCCGTATGGTGCGAACGCTTTATCACCGGGTTCTTAAAAAAGCTTCCTGCAGTACCAACTTCCGCAAGTTTCGGAAACTTCTTGCCGCGTATTGTACCGAGCGCACTGCGTACATCACTTGGCGAAACATCTGCCTGCGCCTCAAAACGGTTCGCAAGATCCTTATATTCAAGACGCGGCTTTGGTTTGGTATACAGACGAAAGGCAACGCGTGTCACGACCAACGATTTACCTGCGGCACGCTTGAACAACGAATCGCGGTATCCAAACGCACATGCATGATTCGAAAGGATATGGAGTTGATTATCATCTACATCAAGCACCTCAACCCAATCGATTTGGTCCGCAACTGACACGCCATAGGCACCAATGTTCTGCACGGGGCACGCACCCACGGTTCCCGGAATATGCGAAAGGTTTTCGAGACCCCAAAACCCCTGTGCCACCGTGTCACCCACAAAGTTGTCCCACAACTCGCCAGCACTCACAATAGCTTGCGCATCGCCGTGCGTGTCTTCTGTGTAGTCGCGACCTGTTAGCGCAACACGCACCACCAAACCCTCCCACCCCGCATCACCAAAACAAACATTCGAACCTCCACCAAGAAGAAACAGTGGCAACTGCTTTTCATGCGCATAAGCAATCGCCTCGCGCAATTCTTCAATACTATGAGCGACAGTATAGAAACGCGCCACACCTCCAAGGCGCAGCGTTGTTAGTTCGGCAAGCGAGACGTCTGTATGCAATTCCATAGTGCAACGGTACACCCCCTATGGAACGCCGGTGCGAGCTCCACGAAAAACTTAAAGTGAGTGCCGCGGCGCTCCATAGGAGGAGCAACGTATAGCAGAATAGCACATGTATGATGTTTGGTACAGCAAGACCCCACACATACCCGTGTTTCCCGTACGAGTAATAAGTGTGGGGTCTTCCAGAAACGCAAATTCCCCACAAGGGGGAACTTACGCAGTTTTTCGTTGCAAGAGCTTGTCACTCTGGCACTCACTTAGCAGTATAGCACATCTACAAAATAATGCAACTTTTTTACCGGTAAGGACTCCAGGCATCCACAAACCGCCTGCAGTAGTCACGCGCTGTCAGGTCGTCATCCTCGACTCGTCCACCCGATCAGCCCGCATGTTCGGGCGGAGACGACATGTCCACAACCCCGAATCCCTCACGCAAGGGAATGTAGCCCACCTGTGTATCGCCATTGCATACCGGGTTCAGGTGCCAAGGCCCTGGATTCAGGAGTACAGGCTGGTTCAGCCACTACAAGATGTACCTATAGTTGCCATGCTCCCCCGAGCTCTGACACCTGTTCGCGGTACTAAAAAGTGAACACTAACACCTGGCTACTCCTACCCCCTCTACTTCTTGGGCTTCCAGTCGCTAATCACGATAGTCTCACCTTTCTGCTTCACCACGACCTTCTGCTTGTCACGCCAACCAAGCTCACGAAAGAGCTCTGGCGGTATCGCAACGGTTGTAGACCCATTGGTTTGGTGTTGAATTTTGCGAACAAACGTTTCTGTTTTCTTTCGCGTCACCTCTTTTTTGGGTGTGGCTTTCTTGGCGACTTTCTTTTTTGTGGCCATAGCGTGTGTAGTTATGGATAATTGTCAACGTCGATTGTTATGTAGCGATCGAGTTGAGAGCTATTACTGTGTTCGTAGCTCACTTATAAACTGATCCATCTGATCTGCATACTCAGGATACGCCGCCTTGGTCTCTTCCAAGAGTGTGATAGCCTGCTCTGTTTGTCCAAGCTCTCGATACGCAGCTGCAAGAGACACTACTTGCTGCACGTCGTCTGGATTCTCCGCAACACGCTGCTCAAGAATTTCTGCGGCAATATCGTAGCGATCTGCCTGTACCCACCCCATAAACAACCGCGTGTCATCGACAGCCGGCGTACCATATTGTTCAGTCAATAGGTCGACAGCCTCTTTGTCACTACCGGTACGAATGAGTGCAAGTGCGTACACCTTGAGCGCATCTTCGTTCTCTGTTTGCAGTTCGTACGCACGTTTGGTGAGCTCAAGCGCCTCGTCGTCGTGCCCAAGAATAAGCTTTACCTCAGCAAGCTGCTGGAGCGCGGTCTGCTTGGTTGGGGTAAGTTCTACCGCACGCTCAAACGCTGCCTCCGCTTCTTCCATTTTGCCGGTCTGCCCCAAAAAGGAACCATAGAAGAGCCATAAACGGGCCGACTCCGGATTACGATCAATCTCACGTGTAATCTCAGTTTCAGCCAAGGCACGGAAGCGCTCTTTTGTCTCTGCACTCACGCCCTCTGCGCGAATCATCTGCATGGCACGCTGCACTAACTGCTCACGCACCTCTTGGCGCCCAAGCTGGTCGATGGCAAGCGCTGCCTCATAGGCCGCTAGCATATCCTCTGGGCTGCGCTGCTGAACAGTGCCATCCGGCATACGCACTTGCGGAACGAGTGCCTGGATAATAAGCTGACTCGTGTTGATACCCGGCACGTTCACAAACCAAATCACCGCAACCGCACACACTATCGTAACCGGCAGCACCACAGCATTCACCGTTTGCTCGCGAACCTCCACCGCACGCCACATCGGCTCATGCCCCTGCGTAACACGCCAATGAAGGTAGGCCAAGATTGAAGCGTATAAAATGTAGCTCACCAGGTTGTCGAACACAAACAAATTGTGGAACATGTACGCAGCCAACAAACCCGTCCACAAAGCGCGCTCCGTTGCCGGAAACTCATCGTCACGCTTCTTCACTAACGTTCGTAACGCACTCCACGAGAACAAACTTCGCCACGACCACTGGCGCTCGTGCGGATCAATGACCCACAGGTGTACCAAAAGCGCGAGCGGTATCAACAGGTAGGCGATAAGCCCCAAAAATCCCGCCGAAACCAACCAGTCGAAAAAGATGTTGTGGGTTCGGTCGAACCACGGCTCCTCACCGTACATGTTTGGGTCGTAATGCTTTGAAAAAATGTACTCGTAGTTACCCTGTCCCCAACCCAGGAACGGCTGTTCCTGCACACCCTGCCACGCCATGCCCCAGTTCATGAAGCGCGCTTCAACAGTGCCACTCGTAAGCGACATCTGTGTAAAGCGATTTACAACCGGTGTAGTCTTCGCCCACTCGGTGTCACGCACATACACCGCGGCACCCACAGCAACCACCACAAACAACAACGCACCAACCGCCGCAGTGCGCAGGCTCTTTCGCTCGCGCTCCAGGAGCGCAATCATAAGAGTTGCCACAATAGCGCCACCCAAGAAGCCAAGCACGGTACCGCGCGTAAGGGTCAAAAACATCGTTACCATATGCAACACTGCAATGGCACCTACAAACACCTGGTGCCACCACGCACCTCGCCAGCGGGCCATGAGCACAAACGCGATAAAGATATGGAACAGCGCATACACAGCCAAGTAGATTGGGTTCCCGAAGGTTGCATCAATACGCGGTACCGAAGCGATGTTCGGGAGCGCCTCAAAAATTGGCCCGAGACCAACTAACGCAACCACGACACTTGCACCGAGTGAGGAATACCAGAATGCATTCCACAGACGAGCAGTATTCAGAACGGTGCTCGCGACCACAAAGAAAGCAAACATGTGCAGAATGGTGATGTATCCCTCCATTCGCTCAAAATTGCTCCAAAAACTCTTAAATGGGTTTGCGGACAAGAGATCCGCCACACCCACCGTGATAGTAAACAACGTAAGGGCTGCTAACACCCACGAAAAGCGGGGTCGATAGCGCGGGTCAAGAAACGCAAGCACCACCCATGCCGCGAGAATAATTTCGACAATGATGCGGAAGGTAAAGTTCTTCCCCGTAATGTACGGAAAGAACATTGTCGACGACACAATAAATGGAATGACAATCGGAATGGCGAAGATGCCAGCAATTGCAGTCCAACGGAGTATTTGTTGAAGCATATGCACCGCACTATACCATGCGGAACCCCGCCGTCGGAACCTTGACGCGTGCGGCATGTGGGGCGCTGCTTCACAGTACCGTGCACAGGTTGACTATTGACATATTATGTGGTCGGAGTATGCTCCACACTAGGAGTAAGTACACACACCAGGAGAACACGATGACAACAGCTATCAAAGCCGCGCAACTAGAACACGGCCAGGTGTTTAGGTTTCTACAGCCAGACAGTATCACCAAGCACTGCGCACTCGTGGTGGCAGAAGCATCGCATGATGTTGCGCACGGCGAGTGGAAGGCAGAAGTGCAGCACACGGGACACATGGTTCGGACCTTTGTCCGACCAACCAACGGCACCGCACACTTGTGGCCATCGCACATGGCCCTCCCTATCGATCGCGATGCAGAGATCACGCTGGTAGACGTGTGAGCAACCACACAAGCCGCCGATGTACCACATCGACGGCTCGCTTCGTATCAATACACACGCACACTACTCGTCACTCACTACCTCACTCAGCTTCTCCGCCAACACC
>JGI12210J13797_10385148_pt1 | contig 13164 bp, 11 predicted proteins | sample ElkSlonscriptome_3_FD_13797 | JGI IMG/M metagenome (IMG submission 13797)
CAGTGATTTGCTTTTCCAATGCTTCAATAGGCTTCTTACGGTCCGCCGCGCGGTTGAGCTTTTCCATCTCTTTTTGAAGCTTCTTGTCCTGAAAGCTAGCTACCGCCCGGCGGCCCGGTTCGCTAAGAGGAACTTGGAGAGTGTTTCTAGCATTAAGTAATCTTTTGCGCAGACCGACAAGTTGACGTAGTTTGACAATAACCTGCCTTTCAGGCTGCCAGATGGCAGCTCGGTCAGCATATCGGAAAGCGTACTCGCTGATTCTAATAGCACCTATTTTATCGCCGGGCGCCGGGCGCCGGGCGCTTTTACCACGCTGTAGCCCTAAGGATCGTTTGATTCTCAGAGAAGATTCCAGATATTGCCCGTATTTACCGCCGTCGGTGGGATATAGAGATGTTTTTTCGCTTCATCAAGCAGGAGTTGACCGTTAAGCACTTATTGAACCATAGTGAAAACGGGGTTAAGATTCAGATATATGCCGCCTTGATTACAGCTATTTTACTGATTGTTTACAAAGTGAGCAACCGTATACCAAGCTATAAGATTGCGAAATTAAAGTTTGAAGAGGAGTTGTTATTGCTGTTGATGCAGGAAATGAAGGCCGAACCACCCCCAAATGGGCAAGGAATCGCCTTTGTCGCTTCATCCTCAGTAGCTTAAACTACATTTCGTACAGTCCTGATTCATCATCAATCATTACTTCAGTTCCGTTGACAATATCGGCGATGTAGACTTCCAAATCCAGATTAAATTTCTCTTTGTACTTCTGGGCGAATTGATTAGAAATACGATCAATTTCAGCTTCTTCAATCAGATTAATGGTGCAACCACCGAAGCCACCGCCCATCTGTCGTCCGCCTAAAACCGACGATTCATTCCGGGTCTGATCCACTAGAAACTCGGTTTCAGGGACGGTAATTTCGTACTCGTGCTGCATGCCCCGTTGCGACTCGTAGAGTTTTTGTCCGAAGGTGGCTAAATCTTGGTTGACTAACGCATGGCAGGCATCTGCTACCCGCTGATTTTCGTTTATAATGTAAGCGCAGCGTTGGTAAACTAGTGAGCTTAGTTTATCCTGATATCGGTTCAACGTAGCTAGTGTAACATCCCGCAGACTAGCTACTTTTTCTCCCTGCTGCTGAAGTATGGAGACACCTTCTTCGCATTGGCTACGCCGCACATTGTATTCCGAATCTACCAGCGAATGCTTTACCCCACTATTTAATAGCACGATCTTATAACCGGTAATATTAGCTGGGTAATACTGATATTCTAGTGAACGGCAATCTAGTTGAAGAGCGTGCTGGGCTTTACCAAATACGCTGGCAAACTGATCCATAATACCGCAGTTCATACCCACAAACTCGTTCTCCGCTCGCTGCGATAGCTTAACTAGTTCAATCTTATCAATGCCTAAGCCAAATAGTTCGTTAAGCCCTAATGCTAATCCGCACTCTAGCGCGGCAGAGGACGACATACCCGCTCCCTGAGGAATATTCCCACCAAATGCGCAGTTAAAGGCCGGAATAGTGTACCCACGTTTCTGAAGCTGATCAATCACTCCTAGTCCGTAGTTGACCCAACTTTTCTCTGATTTTTGAAAGCCCTGCGGATTAAAGGCAACAGATTCGTTCAGATCAACTGCGTGTAAGTGAGCCTGATCATCAGCACTAGAAGCTAGCGCGAAAATGATTTCTTTATCAACCGCTGCCGGAAGCACAAATCCCAAATTATAGTCGGTATGCTCGCCAATTAGGTTTACCCGCCCGGGCGACCGTACCAGTAAGGTAGGTTTGCCGTAGTGGGCTTCAAACTCAGCGGTTATTTTTTCTCGGTTCATTTCAGTCTTTGTATACTAAAAAACGAAACTTGTGATGACGTTTGTTAATTCCATGATGTGGAAATTTTACAATTTATAATCTGATATTTCCCCTACCAGTAAATAGTGTACAGTGCGGCCAAGATACCGAGAATGAGCAACGCTCCGATATTAAATTTGGCACTAGTTTTAAACAGACCTGAATCGATGTCTACTGAGTTGGGTTGATCTTTTCCTTTTCCTCCTACCAGACTCATCACAATAATGATTGCGGCTAAGATTAAGAAGACAATTCCCATACGATTGATAAACGGTATGTCGGGCGTAACAAACTTAAATAAGGTAGAAAGAGGAATGGTAAGAATGGCTGCCGTAAGCGCCGCGTTGGGAGTCGTTTTCTTCCAGAACACTCCGAACACGAAAATGGCAAACACGCCAGGAGAGACAAAGCCAGTATATTCTTGGATAAACTGGAACGCCTGATCTAGCACTCCTAAAGCCGGGGCTACGAAGCAGGCAATTACAAAGGCTACTAACACTACAATCCGTCCGGTGCGTACCAAATTAGCCTCCGAAGCATTCTTGTTAAAATAGTGCCGATAAATATCCATAGTAAAAATGGTAGACGTACTATTGGCCATGGATGCCAGTGACGAAACAATAGCCGCTGTAAGCGCAGCAAAAGCTACTCCCTGCAAACCATTGGGAAGTAGACCCAGTAGAGTAGGGTAGGCTCGATCCGGTTTGATAAATCCGGTTTCGGGGTCAGTCATAGTTTGGGTAAAGCTTCCGGCTAACTCCTCGTTTTGTACGATGACATATGCCGCAATTCCCGGAATTACTACAATCAACGGAATTAATAACTTCAAGAATCCGGCGAAGAGTACCCCTCGTTGGGCATTATCTAAGTCTTTCGCTGCCAATGCCCGCTGCGTAATGTACTGATTGAATCCCCAGTAGCTCAAGTTCACAATCCACATACCACCAATAAGTACGCTCAATCCGGGTAAATCCATGTAGGCATCGCGGGTGCCTCCTTGGCCGTCGGTAATCATCATCTCACCTTCATTAATAATCATATTAAAGTGATCGGGAGCTTCATCGCGTAGCCGAGCTAGTCCACCTAATATATCGCCATCACCCACAATCTCTAAAGCAAGATACGTAGTTACCAAACCGCCTAAGACTAAAAAGACTACTTGAACCACATCCGTCCAGGCCACTGCAGTAAGTCCACCGTATATGGAGTAAACCATCGCGAACAAAGCCAGTCCAATCACCGCATAAGTAAACGGAACCCCCATCACGGTTTCAATGCTGAGTGCTCCTAGGTAGATAACTGAAGTAAGATTCACGAATACGTATACCAGTAGCCAGAATACGGCCATTACTGTCCGTACCGTATCGTTATAGCGATCGGCCAGAAACTGGGGCATAGTATAAATCTGCTTTTTGATGTAGACTGGTAAAAAGAATTTTCCGACCACCAGCAAAGTAGCCGCGGCCATCCATTCGTAGGTAGAAATGGCTAGCCCTAAAGCATAGCCCGAACCGGACATTCCGATAAATTGCTCGGCTGATATGTTGGATGCAATTAGCGAAGCACCGATGGCCCACCAGGGTAATGAGCGGCTCGCCAAAAAGTAATCTTGCGAATTTTTTTCGTGCCCCTTTTTATCGCGCGATACCCATAACCCCAGGCCTACAATGAATAGGCAGTAGGTTACAAATACAACAATATCTAAAGTAGAAAATCCCATAGTCTGGTTAGTTAGGTTATTGTTAGTATTGCAAGTATACTAATTCTCCTTTAGTTTTATGTGTTGCAGGGTTAATGTGTTATGGTGCCAATGTTGATTAAGAAGACAAACAACTTCAAACACTTATTAACACCTTCAATGTCAGGCACTATAATACTTAAATACCTAAACACTTGAATACACTAAAGCCTTTGTTTTTTCTCTTCGTAACTCACGTAGCTTTCGGTCAATCTCATTTGCAGGAATTTTATGCAGATGGCACACTTAAGTCAGAGGGCAAGACAAGTGACTTAGGTAAAGAAGGCACCTGGAAGTTTTATTACCCCGATAGGAGTATCAACTCTGTGGAAGAATATCGACACGATACGCTGCACGGTGAGGTACGCTACTACGATTTTGCAGGTAATCTAATTGGAAAAGAAAACTGGAAGCAGGGACTACCGCAAGGTTCGGCCAGCTATTACTACGCTGATGGCTCTATTGAGAAGCGAGGAATTTACCAAAACGGATTATATCAAGGCGAATGGCAGTTCTTCTACGAAGACAGTCAACTAAAGCGTGTCGGAAGCTATCAGCAGGGCTTGCCCCACGGCGATTGGATCTTCTATCACGAAAACGGAGAACGCTGGCAAACTGGCTCTTTTATCAACGGAAAGGAAACCGGCAATTGGAAATTCTATACTCCAAGAGGAAAGCTTGAGTATGCCGGTCAGTTTGAGAAGGGTGAGCGGGTAGGCGACTGGTACCGCTACAATGCCCGAGGTAAGAAGAAAAAGATGAAGGACAGGAAATGAGGAATATGAAAGCCGCGCAGGAAGATGGTGAATGGTAAAAAATGCCAGGGTTTTAGTTAGAGGTTGAAGAAAAAGGATGCCCACTGAAATTGACGCTCTGATAATTTCTCCGTAATATGGTTAATCTACTTCCTACAACCACCTATGAATAATTTCTTCTGCTATCTTCTTCTTATTTCAAGTGCTATTTTCTTCTTCTCTTGTGGAGGCTCTCAATCATCCGAGCCAGAAAACGATGCTGCTTTTAAACAGGCTACTGTTAACGGCAAGTTAGTCAATGAAGGCTTGGAAAGGTGTCATCGGTTTGTGGAAGGATGGCTTCAGAGAGCCGACCCAGAAACCGGCTTAATTCCCCGAAACTTAGAACAGAGTGCCGACATCTGGAACGCCAAAGATGCCGCGGCAGACAATTACCCATTCATGGTGCTAACCTCTGCTCTCACCGACCAAGCTATGTTTGAGGGTAGAATGAGAGATATGCTGCGCACCGAAACGGAACTGACCTCTCGCTGGGATGCGCTGCCCGATACCTACTCTTTTGTAAAAAGTGATTTTGCCGAAGAACAACTTGACACTGCTGATATTATGTTTGGGGCTTCGGAATATATCAAAGATGGTTTACTACCACTTACCGAATGGCTGGGCACTAGCCCTTGGTCGGAACGGATGATCAGTATACTGGACGATATGTGGAAGCATGCTCCGGTTGAAACGCCCTACGGAAGTATGGTTTCTACCAATGTGGAGGTAAACGGCGAAATGCTACAGACTCTGGCCCGTGTTTATTGGATGACTGGCGACCAGAAGTATTTGGATTGGGCCATACGGTTGGGTGATTATTACCTGCTGGGCGAGCATCATCCTACCCATAATTTTGAATCGCTGCGGCTGCGCGATCATGGTTGTGAGATTGTATCAGGATTATGCGAACTCTACGCCACCGTACACTTTGCCATGCCGGAAAAGAAGCAGACTTATCAGGAGCCACTGCACTTTATGCTGGATCGGATTCTAAAAGTAGGCCGTAATGAGCACGGCTTATTTTACAACGTAGTGAATCCGAAAACCGGTAAAGTCGTGCACGAAGGCGTAGCGGATAATTTTGGCTATACGCTGAACGGATTTTACACGGTTTACCAAATTGATTCGGTGGAAGCGTATCGGCAGGCTACACTCAAAGCCTTGAACTCACTGAACCAGCACTACCGCAATTTTGATTGGGAACGCGGTTCTTCGGACGGCTACGCTGATGCTATTGAAGGTGCCCTTAATCTTTACAATCGTGAGCCAGTTGCTTCGGTAGCACAATGGCTGGATAGCGAAACGCAAGTCATGTGGGCTATGCAACAAGAGAGTGGCATTATTGAGGGCTGGCATGGCGACGGAAACTTCGCCCGCACCACTATTATGTATTGCCTCTGGAAATCGCAGGGGGTAACGACTGCTCCCTGGCGAAGCGATATTATAATTGGTGCGGTGCGCGAAGATGATAATTTGCTTTTAAGCCTAACCACTGACCAGCAGTGGGAGGGAAAACTAGTGTTCGATACGCCCCGCCATCAAACCGTCATGAACTTGCCTACTGACTGGCCCCGTATCAATCAATTCCCCGAATGGTTCACCGCGGAAGCGGATCAACGTTATGAGATCGCAGATATCAACCAAGGTACCAAGGAAGTTTATACTGGCGAACAATTACAAAAGGGCATTCCGTTTAACGCCGAGCCGGGTGAGCATCGCCTTCGAGTGAGAGAAGTGAAATAAAGTTCTTCGGCTATGTCTCTTCTAGCTGGGTGAAGTATAATATCTGGATTTTTTGACGCCTCTATCGCTGCCAAATCGCTTTTTTGTGTTTTATTTTGCCTTCTTTATCGCTGTCGCATACAAATAGTAGATCACCTTGGCAGTTGAGAACAGCATTTCCATGGCAAGTACAACATAAGGCGCCCGATACGTAGGAAATGAAGACTGTCTCTCCCCTGTACGTACCTTGGTCTACTCGAGACGTCTGACAAACACCTTGTCTGCCCTCGGCTTGCTCAATCATCTCTTTGAGCCAGGGTAGATCAGTAGCATCATCTACGTTGCAGGCAAAAGAAGTACGTTCTTCCAAATCTTCCAACTCGTAGGCTTGACAGCCAAACATTAGCAGGCAACATAAAAATATTGTTGATTTCATGGTAATAGGGTTTCTACTATTGACCATGATTAGTTCTAAAGGGTTGGAGAGACAAGAGATTTTATTTTTGCCGATTACGTTCTTAAAAACGATAATTAGCAGAAAGAAGAAATCGAGACCGAAGGCTATTGATTGATCATAATCATTAGCCCAAAAAATAGATTGAGGCATAGTCCCGAAATGAAGTTCAGGCGCATAGTATGGTGAAAATCGGCTAGAGAGTGATCCTTACTTACTTGGAAATACCAATAGAAGAAATAGCCTAACACTGGGAGTAAAAAAGCGGGGTACAGCCAGGCCTGTGTTGCACTGAAGTAGAAAAGGTAGTAAAGCCAGAACCCCAGGGTAGCTAGTCCGAAGACAGCAGTCGTAAAGTGGAATGTGCCCAAAATACCTAACCGGTAACTTAGCGTAATATCGCCTCGCTTAACATCCTCCTCGTGTTGGTAAATTTGCGTCATTGGGTACGAACCCCACAGCATAAACGATGAAAGAGCGGCGCCTATCCAGACTTTGGGCTGGCTTATCTGAAGCAAAGAAGTTTCGTTTGCCCCTACGTACACCATCAGAAAAGTAAAAAATCCCTGAAAGAACCCCGCGATAAACCAGCTACCGATAGCGTATTTCTTCAAGCGGATAGCTGAATGACTGTAAGCCTTCGATACTAGCCCGTAGATAAATAGCATGATCGCAAATTCTATGCTGATAATCAGCCCCAAAACAATGGCGACCATATCTAGTAGCAAGGCCGTGCGGTATAATTCTAGCTGCACCGGTGGCGGGTGCTCCAGCCCGCCAATACTGCCTTCGTCTTTATCAAAGTAGCTATTATAGCCGTTGCTGGCAGGGTAGAGTAAAAAGTGAATAATGAAAAAGGTGAGTAAAGCATTAAAAACCGAAAAATCTCCGGAAACGCTGAGAGCAAACAGATAAACCGGAAGCAAAAAAAATGAAAAAGGAATCCGTAGATGTAGCCAGGTAGCTCGGGTGATCATGATGAAGCGGTAATTTTTTTAGCTTCATTCCAATATGTTTCCATTTCGTCTAAAGTCATATCTTTTACATCCTTGTCCTGCTCGTAGGCTCGCTGCTCAATGTGTTGAAAGCGCTGAATGAATTTTCGGTTCGTACGCTCTAAGGCTTCTTCCGGATTAATTCCAGCAAAGCGGGCGTAGTTGATCATCGCAAACAGCAGGTCACCGAATTCGCTCTCAGCGTCAGCCAGGCTTCCCGATGCCTCGGCCTCCTGAAACTCTTGTATTTCTTCCTGTACTTTCTCCCACACCTCGTTTTTTTTGTTCCAGTCAAACCCAACTCCCCGAGCTTTCTCCTGCATCCGAAAGGCTTTTAGTAAGGCTGGTAAAGATGATGGCACTCCACTCAGTGCCGACTTGCGGGTATTTCTCGCGCCATTCTCTTCTTTTTCTTTCAGTTTTATCTGCTCCCAGTTTTGCTCTACGGTGCGGGCATCATTCGCTTCAGTGTCTCCGTATACGTGGGGATGCCGACGAATCAATTTTTCGCAAATACCGTTTAGCACATCACTAATATCGAACGCACGCTGTTCGCTGGCAATTTTGGCATAAAAGACCAGATGCAGCGCTAAGTCGCCCAATTCCTTACGTACCTCACTTAGGTCACCACTTAGAATCGCATCCGAAAGCTCGTAGGTTTCTTCAATGGTTAGGTGACGGATACTTTCTATGGTTTGTTTGCGGTCCCAAGGGCACTTTACCCGCAGTTCCTCCATGATTGTAAGGAGACGATTAAAAGATTCTAAGGCAATTTTACGACGCTCATCTACGGTTTCTTTCATATTTGTACACTTAAAGTCGATGGTTAATAATCCATAATCCGCAGAAAAGTACTAACCGTGGACTTTCGACCGTGAGCTATGGACTATAAACTAACAACATTAAACAATTCTTCCGGAAACTTTGTGTATAGCTCGCCCGTTTTCAATCTGTAATGCTATCTTTGCATCAAACACCGAAGTTATGACTACTATATTATTAGCCATAGGATTTATTGCTTTATTCTTCGTACTAATGAGTGTTCGGCTTATTTTCTTGAAGAATGGTGAGTTTAAGGGCACTTGCGCTTCTCAAAATCCTTTCCTAAATAAAGAAGGGGCTGACTGTGGCTACTGTGGCAAAAAAGCCGGTGAAGCCTGCGGTAATCCTGACTCAGAAGTAAACAAAGTACTGGCGAAGTTCGACTGATTTTTTATTTCGCCATCCGCTGCTTATTGTCTTTAGCGAAATCTCACAAACCACAATTTATCTTTGGCACTTATCACATCAATATCCGGTATTCGGGGTACCATTGGCGGCCCCGTTGGAAAAGGACTCACTCCCATTGACACGGTTAAGTACACGGCTGCTTTTGGCACTTATCTGAAGCAGCAGGGTAGCAAATCGCACAATGATAAAACACAAATAGTTATTGGCCGTGATGCCCGGGTTTCGGGTAGTATGGTAGCTAAACTAGTCAGTGCTACACTACAAGGATTAGGAATTAATGTACTGGACATTGATCTAGCTACAACGCCTACTGTAGAATTAGCTGTAGTAGATGAGAAAGCGCAGGGTGGTATCATCATCACGGCTAGTCATAATCCCGGCCAGTGGAATGCTCTTAAACTGTTAAATGAGGCCGGCGAATTTATTTCGGCTGAAGCCGGAAAAGCGGTGCTTGATCTAGCCGAAGCTGCCGATTTTGACTTTGCTACCGTTAACAAACTAGGCTCGTACCAACGGGGTGAAGGAGCTACTGAAAAGCATATTGAAGCAATACTAGCGCTACCCGAAGTAGACGCGAAAGCCATTCAAAAGCGAAATTTTAAGGTTGCTATTGATTGCATTAATTCAGTTGGGAGTATTGCCGTACCGATGCTACTAGAAAGGCTAGGTGTGACCCAAGTAGAAAAATTCTATTGCGAACCCAATGGCTCGTTCGCCCATAATCCAGAACCTGTTCCGGAAAACCTGAATCATATTTGTGGTAAGATGGAGCAAGGCGTGTTTGATCTGGGTATTGTGGTTGACCCTGACGTAGATCGTTTAGTTTTGATTCAGGAAAATGGTGATCCTTTTGGTGAAGAATACACATTAGTTGCGGTAGCTGATTATATTTTAGGATTGAACGGCGGGGGAAACACCGTCTCCAACCTTTCTTCCTCACTAGCTTTATCTGATGTCACTGAGAAACACGGTGGCAACTATACCGCCGCGGCAGTAGGCGAAGTAAATGTAGTAAAAGCCATGAAGGAGACGGATGCCATTATTGGCGGAGAAGGCAATGGAGGTGTTATTTTTCCTAAGCTACACTACGGTCGCGATGCGCTGGTAGGCATTGCCCTGTTCTTATCGCACTTAGCTAAATTTGGTAAGCCAGTTTCTCAACTAAAGGCGAAATATCCGCAGTATCATATCTCTAAGAATAAAATGGAGCTTACTCCTGATATTGATATGACTTCAGTGCTGACCGCCTTAGCCGAACGTTACGCTAACCAACCAGTGAATACAACCGATGGTGTTAAGATTAGCTTTGACCGGGAATGGGTACATTTGCGTAAATCCAATACCGAACCTATTATCCGCATTATTGCCGAATCCAACTCTCATGCTACGGCAGATCATTTAGCGAACAAGCTGATTGCTGATATTCGGGAAGTTATCAATACTAATTTTTAGATAATTATTTATTCATCCCGCAGGCATTCAACCGGATTTACCCGAGCGGCTTTTACGGTTTGTAAACCTACTGTAAACCAAGCGATTAATAGAGCGATTAAGCCTGCTCCAGCGAAGTACCACCATTGCAAATCAATGTGGAAAGCGAAGTTTTGTAGCCATTGTTGAGCTGCGAAGTAACTGACGGGTAGGGCGATCACAATAGCTACCAAAACCATTTTGGTAAAGTCACCGGATAGCAACCCTATAATACTCGTAGCACTTGCCCCCAGCGCTTTACGAATACCAATTTCTTTCAAACGACGTTCCGCCGTGAAGGCGGCTAGTCCGAATAGCCCGAGGCAGGAAATTAGAATAGCAACACTGGCGAAGTATTTGGAAAGTGTAGAAACTCGTTGCTCGGCCGCATAAAGGGCTTGATACTCTTGGTCTAAAAAGCGATAATCAAACGGGTATCCCGGATAAAACGTCTGAGATAATTTAGTAAGTCGCTCAATGGTCTCTTGCTCTTGACCTGCTTTTACTTTAGCTATTACATCCCAGGTATTATTGGGGGCTAATATGATAAACAGCGGCTTTATCCTTTCGTGTAGCGACTCAAAATGGAAATCCTGAACGACGCCAATAATTTCCCAATCTTCGCCCCATAGTTCAACTTCTTGACCTATCGGCTCAGTGAGACCCATGTAGTCAATGGCCGCTTCGTTAAAGATAATTTTAGCCGTATCGGTACTAAAGTTTTCCGAGAAATTTCGTCCTTTATTTAGCTTAATATCCAGTAGCTCTACGGTACCATAATTGGCTCGTACCACTTCAAACTCTGTTCTATCATTAGGGTTTCGTCCTTCCCACTGCAAACCAGAAGTTCCTGAATTGTGTCCGGTCATACCGTGACCAATGCTAGAAACTTGGGTTACACCGGGTAGCTTTTCAGCTTCTCCCAAAAACGCTTTAAGATTCCCTTCCTCCCAGCTCAAACGCTCAAAGTAAAGCACGTTATCTTTATCGTAACCTAAGTGGGTATTCTGTACAAACGCTACCTGTTGGTACACAACCCAAACGGCAGTAATCAGAATAATAGATAGTGTGAACTGGAGAACCACCAGCCCCTGCCGCGTCCACTGTTCGCCCACTGACCGATTAAGTTTATTTTTTAGTATCACTACTGGATCAAATCCGGAAAGATACAGGGCGGGATAGCTTCCGGCGATCAGCCCGGTAAACAAGGTAATTCCAATTGCTATGAGAACTAGGTTCATATCAAACGCAAAAGTAAGCTGCTTACCGGTAATCTCGTTGAAGAAGGGAAGCATTAGACCTACTAGTAGAACCGCCAGCATCAGCGATATAGTAGCTACCGATACCGATTCGCTCAAATAACGCAAAGCTAAGCTACCCCGACGAGCACCGACTGCTTTCTTCACTCCGATCTCTTTCATCTGACGAGACGCCCGAGCGGTAGATAGGTTCATGAAGTTAATGCAGGCAATCAGTAGCAAGAAGATTGCCACCCCTGAAAATAAGTGAACGTAGGTAATTCTACCGCCCGCCTGCACCCCGTTCTCGTAGTTACCGTAGAGATACACGTCTGAATAACGCTGGGCAAACATCGTACGATGAATGATTTGACCTTCCGTTTTATCTCGGACAAAATTAGCAATTTTATCGTTGAACGAGGCAAGATCGGCCTCCGGTTTTAACTGTACGTAGGTAGCCGGACTGGTATTTTCCCACACCCTCGCCCATTCATGCTCACTTTGATAGGCAACAAAGGATAGCACAAAATCAAACTGCATAGAAGAGTTGCGGGGAGTGCTCTTAAAGACCCCCGACACTTGGTATAAGCGATCTGATTTCCGCTCAATGGTTTTACCTACAACATCTTCCGTAGTACCGAACAAACGTTGCGCTAACTCCTCGGAGATAACGATGGATGAAAGTTCGGCTAACACTTGCGCTGCATTGCCTTGTACCAGATCGTAAGAAAATATGTGGAAAAAATCATTACCTACAAACTGACCCTTCGCTGTTATATTTTTATTATCTACGGAAAGTACGCTACTACTGGGATCATACACCGCAGTGGCGTACGCTACCTCGGGCAGGTCAGCCGCTAAGGCTTCTGCGGTAGGGCCGGCAGTTGTCCTGAACAATACCAGCTTTCCCGCCTGTTCGCGCTGCTCCAGAATCTGATACAACTGATTATCATTAGCATGAAACTTATCCACACTCAACTCATCCTGCACCCACAGAAAAATCAGCAGGGCACAAGCTAATCCCGATGACAAGCCGATCAGATTGATGAGAAACGTACTTTTGTAGCGTTGGAAATTGCGGAAAGTAAGGATCAGATTATGTCGTAACATGGCACGATGGCTATTGGGTTGATAGACTTTAAGAGATCGGATAAAAGACGGACGAAAATGCCGTAGCACATTCCACGTAAATTGCCGCCGAGCTTTGACGGGTGAATCTTCGTACTGCTCTTCGTAGAGTTCTAGCAAGTTCCCCTCGATTTCTTCCAGGTAATCATTCCGGCAGAACCAGCGTAGAAAGCGAAGGGCTTTATTTGGCGGTGACGGTTTACTCATTTTATCATTATCTCATTCAATCCGTATACACTAGCCAAAGGAGATTTTTGGGATTTGCTGGTAGATGCTGGTGCGTAACGCATACTGCTGGTCGAGCATCTGCTTACCGAAGGCAGTAATGGTGTAGAACTTTTTTCGGCGACCACCCCGTTCGCTAGTGATACCCCCGAAGCGAGACTCAACAAAACCTTTATCTTCCATGCGTTTCAGCGCGACGTGTACAGCACTGATATTGAACTTCTTATCTAGTTTTTCTTCCAAATCTTGCAAAACAGATACTCCATAAGCCTGGTCGTGCTGAGCCGCTACTACTAGTAGTACTA
>JGI12210J13797_10643040_pt1 | contig 13163 bp, 13 predicted proteins | sample ElkSlonscriptome_3_FD_13797 | JGI IMG/M metagenome (IMG submission 13797)
TCGCATTCGAGCGATCCGTCTGCCCGGACGATCGCGCACCAGCGGCGTTTCTTGTCGAACACCTTTGTGCCGGGCGCGATCAGTCCGGTTTCCACCAACGTCCCGAAGGCGACCCGGGGCGCGGATTTTCGTGACTGCATCGTGATCAATGCACTCTCGTCGAGAGGTAATTCGTTTTCTATGCGTTTTTCGGCAACGGCCCGGTACGCAGTTTCCCGTTCGCAGCCGATCCATTCGCGGCCCAGCCGCTTTGCCACCGCGCCCGTGGTGCCGGTGCCGAAAAACGGGTCGAGCACGACATCACCGCGCTCGGTCGTCGCCAGCAATACGCGATAGAGCAGCGCTTCGGGCTTTTGCGTGGGATGCGCTTTTCGTCCGTCCTGCTTCAGCCGTTCCGCGCCCGAACAGATCGGCATGACCCAGTCGCTGCGCATCTGCAATTCGTCGTTCAGCGTCTTCATCGCGCGGTAATTGAAATGGTATCGCGCCTTTTCCCCCATGCTCGCCCAGATCAGCGTTTCGTGCGCGTTGGTGAACCGGGTGCCCTTGAAATTGGGCATCGGATTGGTCTTGCGCCAGATGATGTCGTTGAGAATCCAGAACCCAAGGTCCTGCAAGCTAGCCCCGACGCGGAAGATATTGTGGTAGCTACCGATGACCCATAGCGATCCGTCGGGTTTGAGGACGCGGCGCGCCTCGGCCAGCCAGCCGCGGGTGAATTCGTCATAGGCGCGGAAACTGTCGAACCTGTCCCAATCATCCGTCACCGCATCGACCCGGCTGCCATCGGGCCGGTCGAGATCGCCGCCGAGTTGCAGATTGTAGGGCGGGTCGGCGAACACGCAATCGACGCTGTTGTCCGGCAGGGTCCGCATCGCGGCAATGCAATCGCCCGACAGGATCTGGCCGAGTGGAAGATCGCGCGCGCGGTCCGCGTCGCGCACGGATTTTCCCGGTGCGCGCACGGTCGCCCTCTGCTTCTCGATCACACCCACTTGCGGCTCCTTGGTCTGCCTTATCCAATCACTTATCCACAGGCATGAATCCCGGCGGAGTCCCCGTCAAGCGCGGTCTTCCCAACGGGTAGGTCGGAAAGCGGGACGGGCGGCGCCGGAGCCGCGCAGAACGAAACGAGTCCGGCACAACATGTTGAGCCCGGCAACGCATCCGTGTGCCGACATGATGGGGGTGTTGCGGCGAGGACTCAGGCTAGGCCGAGAATACGAAAATCACGTTCGCCGCAAACGCTGCGACAAGGACCGCGCCCAGAATTCGCCCGATCCGATCTGCAAACCACAGTAACAGCAGCAGTGCCAGCGCGCTGATGGTGAGCAGCGCCATCTGCACTCCGGCCAGTTCGACCGGCAGCGCGAAAGGCGCGATCGTCATGGTCGTCCCGCCGATCAACAGGATGTTGTAAATATTGGAACCGACCACGTTGCCTAGCGCCAGACCCGATTTGCCACGCAACGCCGCCGCGATCGACGCGGCGAGTTCGGGCAGCGAGGTTCCGACGGCAACCACGGTCAGGCCGATCACGGTTTCGGGCACCTCGAATATAGTCGCCAGCGCAATAGCGCCTTTCACCAGAGCATCGCCGCCCAGCACCAGCACGACCAGCCCGCCGATGAAAAGGGCGAGCGCGAACAGCGCCTTTTGCGGGGCGTCGCCCTCACCATCCTCCGGAACGGAAGCGCCGGGATAGCGGTAGCGCCAAACGATATAGCCGACGATCCCGATCAGGAGCGCAACCCCGACCCAACGCGCGCCGAGTTGTGACAGGGCAAGCGCCCACAGCAGCAGCGTCGCGGCGAGCGCGAAGATCGCGTCGCGCCGCCCCGTGCCGGTCAGGATGATCGGGGCAACCAGCGCCGACGCGCCAAGGATGAGCAGCGTGTTCGCAAGGTTCGAGCCGATGATATTGCCCCACGCGATTTCCGGCGATCCGGCAAGGCTGGCCTGAACGCTGGCCACCATTTCGGGCATGGAAGTTGCAAAGCCGACGATGACCAACCCGGTAAAAAGCGTCGATACGCCCAGTTTCTGCGCGATGCCGACAGCGCCGCGCACCAGCAATTCGCCGCCGATGGCAAGACCGATCAGGCCGGCAATGGAAAGAAGGACGGCTTGGAGCATTTCAAGTCCGTCGCTTAACGCCTTGCGTCCGCTTTACAAGCATGCACGGAATCGGCCGCGGTGCGGATTAAAGCAGGTTTGCCTGCGCGACAGGAGCGAAGGATTGCCGGTGCAACGGTGTCGGACCGTGCAGGCGCAGCGCCTCGACATGCTCGCGCGTGCCATATCCCTTGTTTCGCTCCCATCCGTAGTGCGGGTGATCGCGCGCGGCCTCTACCATTAACCTATCGCGCCATTGCTTTGCGATGATCGACGCCGCACCGATGGCAGGTTCGATCCCGTCCCCGCCCACCACGGCGCGTGCGGGCCAGGTCCAGTCGGCACACCGTCCCTGCGGCGTCATATTGCCATCGATCAACACGTCATCGGGCGTGGCGGGAAGCGCGCTGCACAATTGCGAGACACAGCGGGTCATGGCCTGCATCGTCGCCTGGAAAATGTTGAGCCGATCGATCTCTTCGGGATCGACGACGGCAACCGCCCATCGGCATGTCGTGCGAATCTCTTCATCCAATACCGCGCGACGGGATGCGGAAATCGTCTTGGAATCGCCGATCCCTGCGGGTACGGCTTGCCCCAGAACGACCGCTGCGGCGACCACCGGTCCTGCCAGCGGCCCACGTCCGGCCTCGTCCACGCCCACGACGATCGGAGCATGCGCCGCAGATGCGGAAACGAAATCTGGGCTGGGAGTTATGACAGGCATGGCACGCTTTATGATGAATACGCTCGCACATTCCCTGTCGCTGATCGCGCTCGCAAGCTGCGCGGGCGCGAATTCGGTGGATAGCGGTTCGTCCGCTTCGGAAATGACCGCGACCACCGCGGGTGAAGACACCGCGACGCCCGATTGGACGATCAGCGAACTTGCCACCCTTGCCGAACCATGGGCGATCGAATTCGCGCCGGGCACCGATATGCTGTTCATCACCGAACAGGCCGGGACGATGAAATTCATCGATACCGCATCGGGTCTGATGGGCAGCGTAACCGGCATTCCGCAGGTCGATTACGGCGGTCAGGGCGGGCTTGGCGATATCGTGTTCCTGCCATCCGAAGCGAGCGATACAATCAGCGATCGCACGATCTATCTCAGCTGGGCCGAAGCGGGGGAGGACGACACGCGCGGCGCGGTGGTCGGGCGCGGGATGCTGTCCTGCGATGGCGCGGCCTGCGCGATCGAAGGGCTGGATGTGATCTGGCGCCAGATGCCCAAGGTAACGGGACGCGGGCATTATTCGCACCGTTTCGCGATTTCCCCCGATGGAGAGCACCTGTTCGTCGCCAGCGGCGACCGGCAAAAGAAACAGCCCGCGCAGGACCTCTCGAATACGCTGGGCACGATCGTGCGGCTTGATCTCGACGGGACCCCGGCGGCTGGCAATCCCTTCGCCTCACGCGATGACGTGCCCGATGCGATCTGGTCCTATGGCCATCGCAACGTGCTTGGCATGGCTTTCGACGAATCGGGACGTCTCTGGGAGATCGAACACGGACCGGCAGGCGGCGACGAGCTGAACCTGGTGGAGCCCGGCAAGAATTACGGTTGGCCCACGCGGTCCTATGGCGATGAATATAACGGCACGCCGATACAGGATCACACCCCGGACGACGGTTTCGAAAAACCCGCAACATACTGGACGCCGGTGATCGCGCCGGGCGACATGATCATTTATTCGGGCGACATGTTCGATGCGTGGCAGGGCGATGCCCTGATCGCCAATCTGAAAGTCAAGGCGCTGGTCCGCGTCGCGCTGGATGGCGACGATGCGCGCGAAGTCGCCCGCTACGATTTCACCAATCGCCTGCGTTCGATCGATCAGGGGCCGGACGGGGCGCTCTACATCGCCGAGGACGGTGAAGAGGGACGCATCCTCAAAGTCAGCCTGTAACCGCCCGCGGCGGGGGCACGTAATGACCGACGGTGAAACCAGTACTGAAGGCGAGAGCGAGGGCGGCACGCTCATCCCGCTCGCCAGCGTCGATCAGGCGATGGTCGAGGAATTGCTCGACCGCGCATTCGGCCCCGATCGTCATGCCCGCACCGCTTATCGCATCCGTGCCGGGGCATCGCCCCTGGATGCATTGAGCTTTGCCGCGCTGGATGAAGATGACCTTCTGGTCGGTTCGATCCAGTGCTGGCCGGTCGCGCTGATCGACGGTGAGCGGGGCGACAGGAAAAAGGTCGATGACGAGCCACGCGCGTTGCCGCTGATCATGGTCGGCCCCGTGGCGGTCCTGCCCGAACGGCAGGGCGAAGGGTTCGGACAGGCATTGATGGCCGCGATGACGGAAGCGGAGGCGCGGATGCGCCACAGCGGCGGCCCCTCGTTGGCGCAGGTCTTGATCGGGGATGCCGCCTATTACGGCAAATGGGGCTTTTCGGCCGCCTATACGGGTGGCTGGCGCTGTCCCGGACCGTATGAACCCGAACGCCTGCTGGCGCGCGGGGATGCGCTGCCTGCGATGCCGGCGAAAGGAATGCTTGCCCCGTGGCCGACCGACTGATCGTGCCGCGCCGGCCCGCAGTACGAAACCATGTGGGAACGGCGTGCCCATGCGCGGCGTTTGATCCGCATGCCATATGATCCCCCGCCGGACCTAGCCGGACTGACCCTCGCCCAGATCGCCGACCAGGTGGAACAGCGAAAACTGCCCCCCGTCGAACATTGGTCGCCTGAACAGATCGGCGAAAGCGATATGCGGATTGCGGCAGACGGCACGTGGTATCACGATGGTGGCGCGATTCGCCGCCCGGCCATGGTGCGCGCGTTTTCCGGCCTGTTGACGCGCGATGGATCGGGTCAGCACTGGCTGGTCAGTCCGTTCGAAAAATTGGCGATCGAGGTGGAGGACGCCGCATTCATCGCGGTCGACTGCGTACGGCGCGGAGGCGATCTTGCCTTTCGGCTAAACACCGATGAACTGGTGATCGCCGGACCCGACAACGCTCTTCGCGTTGCGGGCGACCCCCAAACCCCGGCGATCTACCTGCACGTGCGGCGCGGATGCGAGGCGCGGCTGAACCGTTCTACCTACGCTCAGCTCGCTCAGATCGCCCTGGAAACGGGGGGCGACGACTGGATCGTCGGCAGCCAGGGCGCAATGTTCCACCTTCATTCGTAATCGCCGCAGGGGGGCGATGTGTCAATGGATGCGGATGGGGATTACGATACCGGCCTGTTCCACCGGCTGAAGGCGCTGTTCGAGGAAGGGCACGCCCGCCACGTCACCGATCTTTTGACAGATGCCCGTTTTGCGAAAGGCGAGGCTCAGACGCCCGCCGCCGTCCTGATCGCGGTAACCGATGTGGCAACCGATCCGCAGGTAATCCTGACACAGCGACCCAATTCGATGCGCGACCATCCCGGACAGGTTGCGTTTCCCGGCGGAAAGCTCGATCCGGGCGAAGACGCTATCACCGCCGCCCTGCGCGAAGCGGAAGAGGAGCTAGCCCTGCCGCGAGAGGCGGTGCGCGTTATCGGGACGAGCGACCTTTACACCACCGGCACCGGCTTCGACGTAACGCCCGTTCTCGGCGTAATTCCGTCCGGCCTCGATCTCGTCCCCAATCCGCAGGAAGTCGAATCGTGGTTCGAGGCACCGCTTTCGCTCCTGCTCAATAATCACAACTGGACCGAAAATCAGGCGATCTGGCGAGGTGAGACGCGGCGTTATCTGCAGATGGATTACGCGGGCTATCGCATCTGGGGCGTTACCGCCGCGATCATCGCCAATCTTGCCCGGCGGGTGGACGTGGCAAGGCTTGAGACAGACGCAGGTTCGGCTTAAGCCGCGCATTCCGGTGCGGTTTGTTCGTGCCTCCGACTGAAGCAGGCTGATGGCATACCTTCCTCCCGCGCAATGGACGACACGGCCCGGCCTTGCCGCGCTGACCGCGGCTTTAGGGGCCGAACGGATCCGCTGGGTTGGCGGGGCGGTGCGCGACACGTTGCTGGGCGCACCCGTCAACGATGTCGACTGCGCGACCGTTTTGACGCCCGATCGTGTGACGCAATTATGCGAGGGAGCGGATATTCGCATAGTGCCGACCGGCATCGATCACGGCACGGTGACGGCTGTGCTGCCCGACGGGCCGGTAGAAATCACCACGTTGCGCCGCGACGTATCGACCGACGGGCGGCGCGCCACTATTGCCTTTGCCACCGATTGGCGAGCCGACGCCGCCCGGCGCGATTTCACCATCAACGCGCTCTACGCTCATCCCGAAACGCTGGAGATTTCGGACTGGTTCGACGGTCTGGCCGATCTCGACGCGCGCAGGGTCCGTTTCATCGGGGACGCGCGCACCCGCATCGCTGAGGATCATTTGCGGATTCTGCGCTATTACCGATTTCAGGCGCGGTTCGGATCCGACCTCGACAATGAAGCGGAGGATGCCTGCGCCGAACTTGCCGACACGCTGAAAGGTTTGAGCCGGGAGCGGATCGGTGCCGAATTCCTCGCGCTCCTGGTTTTGCCCGATCCGCACGCGACCTTGGCGCGGATGCATGATCGCGCCGTGTTGCAGGTGATCCTGCCCGAATGCGGAGAAGATGAAGTCGCCGCTCTGTCCGACCTTATCGAGCAGGAAAAAAAACACGCCATCGCGCCGCACCCGATCCGGCGGCTCGCCGCCCTGATCCCGGCGAAGGTGCCGATTGCCGAAAGCGTCGCGGCCCGGATGCGGCTTTCGAAACAGCAGCGTGCGCGGCTCGTCTCGGCCTGCGGACGAAGCGCGTCCGACGTCCGGGACCCGCGCGCGCTCGCCTATCGGCTGGGCGTGCCGCTGGCGCTCGACCGGATGCTGCTACTGGGCGCGGATCCGGCGCCGATCGCGGACTGGACGCCGCCCGTCCTGCCACTGAAAGGTGGTACGATCGTTGCGCGCGGCGTCGCCGCCGGACCGCAAGTCGCGCGGATATTGAAAACGGTCGAGGAACGCTGGATCGAGGAAGGCTTTCCCCCCGAAACCCGCGTTGCGACATTGCTCGACGAAATCCTCGCCACCGGCTGACAGCGGTATTAAGCCCCGCTTCATCGCGGCAACGCCATAGAGATCATCCGGCCCGCCTACTTGCGCGTGCCCCTGCCCTTGCATTAGGGAACAGTCGTGTGCGGTTCGTCGACAGGGCGAATACGCGCTTCCATCGTTACCCGCCCGGTATGCCATGGGCGATGTGCATTTCGCGCACTTCGCCTCCCCCACGGCAACCCCATGACGAATTCGATTACGGAGATACAATTTCATGAAGTTCGCAAAACTGGCCCTTCTCGCCACCGCCATTGCCGCTGTTCCGGTTACCGCCAACGCGCAGGATGCGGGAACGACCGTCTATGGTAATGACGAAGCTCCGATCGGCACCGTCGAGGCGAATGAAGGCGGCGTGGTCACCGTCGACACCGGAAAGCACAAGGCGCCCCTGCCCGCCAACCTCCTGGCCGAACGTGAAGGCCAGTGGACGGTCAACGCGACCAAGGCGCAGATCGACCAGATGATGGACCAACAGGTTGCCGAGGCGAATGCCAAGCGTGATGCCGCCTTGATCGAAGGGGCGATGGTGATGAGCGCCGATGGCCAGCCCGCCGGCACGATTTACACGATCGACAACGATGTCGATGCGATCATCGTCGAACGCGATGGCGGGATCATCACGCTGAAGCGTGAACATTTCGCCATCAATCCGACCGGATCGCTGGTCGCACTGTTCTCCATGGATCAGCTTACCGCGAACACCGTCGAAGTGCCCGAAGGCGCTGAAATCGCCGTCGCCCGCCGCGAATCGCGCATGGAGATGGAAGAGACCGAGACGGAAACCGAAGAAGCCGCGATGGAAGAGACCGAAGGCGCCAACGCCGAGGGCTAAGCCCGCCCGACCTGTCGCACGGCAAGAAAAAGCCGCGGTCGCCATCATGCGATCGCGGCTTTTTCTTTTCAATGACGCTGTCGGGACTGCATCGGCGCGGGATCATTCCAGCTGAAGCGAAGCCCCGGCGGTTAATCGAATCGATTGTCTTTCGGAAATCCGGTTGGCGGCATCCGCCCTGCTGCGCCGCGCGCGACCTTCCATTGCCAGATATCGGTTTCGGTCCGGGTCCGCCCCTGCGATCCGCCCATCGTCCAGCTCAGCCCCTCTTCCAGCTTGAACGTGGTCGCATCGGACAGACCGCCGCCGCCCGGCCCGGGGCGATAGCGTTGCAGCATCACGCCCTGTCCGCGTGCCATGACCGGCATTTCCTCGATATTGAAAACGATCAGCTTGCGATTGTCGCCCACTGCCGCGACGTGATCGTCCCCTTCGCCAACCTCCCGGATAACGCGAAGCTGGGCATCGCCTTTAAGGTTGACGACCTGTCGCCCTTTCCGCGTTTCCGCGATCAATTCGCCCGTTTCGGCGAGGAAACCCTTTCCGCTGGTCGCGGCAAGAAGCAATCGCCCGCCCGGCCTGTGGACCAGCAATCGCGCGATGCTCGTATCCGCTTCGAGGTCGATCATGGTTCGTACCGGTTCGCCAAAGCCACGTGCGCCCGGAAGCTTGTCGCAGCCCAGCGTATAGAATCGCCCGTTCGCTGCTGCGATCAACAATTTGTCGGTGGTTTGCGCGTGCAGGATGAAGGCCAGCGCATCGCCTTCCTTGTACTTGAATTCCTGGTCCAGCGGGACGTGACCTTTCGCCGCGCGGATCCAGCCTTTTTCGCTCAGAATCACGGTGATCGGTTCCTTTTCGATCATCGCATCCATCGAAAACTCGACTGCCGGGGCCGATTCCCGGATCAGCGTGCGCCGCGCGCCCAGCGCGGTGTCCTCGGCATAATCTTCGCGCAGCGTGCGCAGATCTTTCTTCAATCGCGTGCGTTGGCGCGCCGGACTGTCGAGCAGTTTCTGCAACCGGTCCTGTTCTTCCAGCAGGCCGTCCTTTTCGCGCCGCAGCTGCATCTCCTCCAGCTTTCGCAGGGAACGCAGGCGCATGTTCAGGATCGCCTCGGCCTGACGATCGGTCAGGTCGAATTCTTCCATCATGATCGGTTTCGGCTCATCCTCGGTGCGGATGATCTCGATCACCCGGTCGAGATTGAGGAAGGCGGTGATGTAGCCTTCGACCAGTTCGAGCCGTTTGGCGATCTGGTCTAGCCGATGGCGCGTGCGGCGTTGCAGGATCTCGATCTGCGACCGGGTCCAGTGGCTGAGCAGTTCCTTAAGCCCCATGACCATCGGGGTCCGGCCCCCGCCCGCCTGCGCGTCGAGCACGTTCATGTTGAGGCCGAACCGCGTTTCCATGTCGGTCAGCTTGAACAGGCTTTCTTTCAGCAGTTCGGGATCGACATTGCGGCTTTTGGGAACGAGCACGATGCGGATCGCCTCGTCGGATTCATCGCGGACATCCTCCAGTATCGGCAGTTTGCGATCGGCTATCGCCTGCGCGATCTGTTCGATCAGCTTGCCCTTTGCCACCTGGTAGGGGATCTGCGAAATGACGAGTTGCCATTGCCCGCCGCCCAGCCGCTCTATCCCGGCGGCACGGTCGTCTTCCCGGTCCGCTTCGGGTGCGGAAAACAGGCCGCGAAGGCGCAGCGATCCGCGCCCGGTGCGATAGGCATCGGATATGGTCGCCGCGCTGTCGACGACCTGCCCCCCGGTCGCAAAATCGGGCCCGTGGACGATTTCCATCAGGCGTTCGTGTTCAATCTGCGGGTTGTCGATCAATTCCAGCGTGGCATCGATCACCTCGGCGACGTTATGGCTGGGAATGTTGGTCGCCATGCCGACGGCGATCCCGCTGGCCCCGTTGGCGAGCAGGTTGGGGAACAGGCCCGGCATCAGTTCGGGTTCCTGCTCCTCGCCATTGTAGGTTGGGATGAAATCGACCGTGCCCGCGTCCAGCCCTTCCATCAACTGCATCGCGGTTTTGGTCAGGCGCGCCTCGGTATAGCGGTAGGCGGCGGCGTTATCGCCATCGACATTGCCGAAATTGCCCTGCCCTTCGACCAGCGGATATCTGAGCGCGAAATCCTGCGCCAGCCGCACCATCGCATCGTACGCAGCGGTATCGCCGTGCGGGTGGTATTTGCCGATGACCTCGCCCACGACACGGGCCGATTTCTTGAAATTGCTTCCCGGATCGAGCCGCAATTGCCGCATCGTCCAGAGCAGGCGGCGATGCACCGGTTTCAACCCGTCGCGCAAATCGGGCAGCGAACGCGCGGTGATCGTCGACAGCGCATAGACGAGATACCGTTCGGACAAAGCGGCATCGAACGGCGCATCGACGATTGAATCGAACGCATCGTCGGGATCTGCGCCTGGATTAGCGGCGGGATCGCGCGACGAATCGGGATCTTGCATGTCTGTGGGATCGGCCATGCCGGTTGCTTAGCAAGATGTACCGCGTCGAGGGAGCGGCGTTTCCACAGGGCAGTTGGCGCCCGCCTGTCGGCTTCATCGATGGCGATCCACATTCCGGCGCGTTTGAGCCACGACCGACCGGCAAACGGGAACCGTGGCGTGCAATATCCGTTGAAATACCAAAGCAATTACAAGGAGATATTATTATGGCACGCGTACTTATCGTAGCCACCGACGGTTTCGAGCAATCCGAACTGATGCAGCCCAAACAGGGACTGGAAGAAGCCGGCTTTGAAACGACTGTCGCCAGCCTCGAAGATGGTGAGATCAAGGGATGGGACGATGGCGATTGGGGCAAGAGCGTCTCGGTCGATATCACCGTCGATGAAGTGAGCGTCGGTGATTACGACGCGCTGATGTTACCCGGTGGTCAGATCAATCCGGACATCCTGCGTATGAACGAGACGGTCATCGACCTCGTCCGCGAATTCGACAGCGAAGGAAAACCGATCGCGGCGATCTGCCACGCGCCGTGGTTGCTGGTCGAAGCCGACATCGTCGATGGCAAGACCGTGACCGGGTGGCCTTCGATCCGTACCGACCTTGAAAATGCGGGCGGCGAAGTGATCGACCGACAGGTGGCCGTGGACGGCAACCTGATCACCAGCCGCAATCCGGACGACATTCCTGCCTTTACCGAAGCGTTGAAGGACGCGCTGGTCAATGCCGGAAACCGCGTTTCCGAAAACGCCTGATCGAATTTCGGCGGCCTGACCCCGCCGCAAACTTGACAACGCCGCCGCTCCATCCCCTCCGGGAGCGGGCAGGCGAATGGCACCCCGTCATCCCGTTACGGAATGGCGGGGTTGCTTTCATTGCGTATCGGAAGCGGGGTCAGCGTTCCGCCTCGCCTCCATCCTTGTCACTCGTCTGCAACAGCTTGTCCCAGTGCTGCAGGTGCATCCTTTGCGTCTGCTCGAACTGGTCCAGCGTCCGCTTGGCCTGATCGTCGTCGACGCCTTTATCCTGCAATCGTTTCACCAGCGCTTCCTGCTGGGCGATCACTCTCTTACCCATTGCGATATGGCGTTCGACCATCGCGAGTTCTTGCGACCGCGCTTTCGGATTGGATGGGTCGGTCATGGTCTCCCCGTTTGGTCGGCCATCAGGTCACTTCGGGCTGAAGATGCAGATACCTGCTGTTGAAGCCGCAGACATCCCTGAGCGATAGCCAGCTATTGAACCGAACCATACCCCTGCCGCGTTCGATCAACAGGTCGTCTTCGAGAGCCTTTAGACTGCGGTTCACATGTACCGGTGAAAGCCCGACCGCATCGCCAAGTTCTTCATCGTACATCGCCATGGTCCATCCGGTTGTGTGACAGGCGCGCGCCAGTCGGCGTGCAGAGCCCGTGGGGTCGTACGAACGAAATTTCAGGTTTGCTGCTGCGCGGCACGATTTCCCGCGTGATCGCGTGCGCGACGCGATCTAACCCGATCACATCCGGCGCGCATCATGGCTGTCGGCGGGGACTGTAACGGTCAGGCCGTCCAGTTCCGGGCGAAGGTCGATCTGGCAGGAAAGCCGGCTGGTGCGGCGCACGCCGGCTGCGAAATCGAGCATGTCCTCTTCCTCCTCGCTCGCCTCGGTCAGCCGGTCGAACCATTCGGGCGAAACGACGACATGGCAGGTCGAACAGGCCATCTGGCCCTCGCATGTCCCTTCTAGCGGGAGGCCCGCCGCCTGCCCGATCCGCAACAGGTTGTCGCCCGTTTCACCCGATGCAGCGATGGGTTTGCCGTCGGGATCGATGAAGGTAACGCCGATATTGCCCGTGCCGGTCACAGGCCCTGCGCCTTTGCCGCATCGTTGATGGCCTTTGCAGCGCGTTCGATTTCCTCGATCCCGGTATAGCGGCCCCAGCCCAGCCGGATCGACGTTTTCGCCTGTTTGTCCGACAGGCCGATCGCTTTCAGCACGTGGCTGGTCCGGCCCGAACCGCTGGCGCACGCGCTTCCGGCGGAGAACATCACGTCGCGGCAATCGCTCATCAAACGGTTCACATCCAGGCCTTTGCGCCGGATGTTCAGATTGCCGTGCCAGCGCGCATCTTCGCTGCCGTTCAATTCCCAATCGGCGAACAATTCGCGCGCACGGTTCCACAACGTCTCGATATGTTCGGCATCGATTGCCCGCTGTTCTTCGGCCAGTTTTGCCGCCGCGCCAAACCCTGCGATCAGCGCCGGGGAAAGCGTGCCCGACCGCGCATCGGCCTCCTGCCCTCCGCCGGTCTGCTGTTCGATCAGGTCGATCCCGTCGCGCACCCACAGCGCGCCGACACCCTTTGGTCCGTGGATCTTGTGCGCGCAGACCGCGATCATGTCGGCTCCGGTCACCTCGATCCGGCCATAGGCCTGCACCGCATCGATCAGGAACAGGGCGTTGTTCTGTTTTGCCTTGCGATGCCAGTCGATGGTCGGCTGGATCGTGCCGATTTCGTTATTGACCTGCATCACCGCGACCAATCGAACATCGTCGGGGACATCCTGCGCGGTGTTGCATTGCCCTTCCTTCGACACGTTGAGCACATGGCCCCGCCCTTCCCCTTCGCGAAGGGTTTGCGCCGTGTCGAGAACGGCGGCGTGTTCGATGGCCGAAACCGACACGCTGCCGCCTTTTCCA
>JGI12210J13797_10892580_pt1 | contig 13162 bp, 10 predicted proteins | sample ElkSlonscriptome_3_FD_13797 | JGI IMG/M metagenome (IMG submission 13797)
GGCGTGGTCGCGTTCCCAAAGGGAAGGTGGTGACTTCGCTTATGCGGGGAGTAGCCCGCGCAATGCATCGCGGCGATCGTGACAGGTCGAACCGATCGCTGTAGTCCCTCGCGAAACCGGCTTTGTCCAATCTCCCCTCGCGCAGAAAGCCCCATGCCCAGCCTATCCCAGCCCGTGATCGACGCAGGAGACGCCTTGCCGCCCGAGCCTGGCCCTCGGCCGATTGACCATCTTGCCGTGCTGGGCAACGAGCGGGGGCGGGGCCGCGACGCGGCGCTCGTGCTGCGATCGGAGACCTTGAGCCACGATGCGCTGAACTTTCGTGTCGATGCTCTCGCCGCTTGGCTGGCGAACGAGGTTTCGGACAAGGGCGCACGTGTTGCGAGCTGGGCTGCGAAGGGCGAACTGACCTGCCTCATGCCGCTCGCCGCAGCCCGTGCGGGGCTGGTCCATGTGCCGATCAACCCGCTGCTGAAGCGGATGCAGGTGGCGCATATCCTCAAGGACAGCGGGGCGCTCATGCTCGTTGGTACGGCCTCGCGCCTCGCGACGATGGAAGACGAGGACCTGCCGAAATCCTGCCGCTGCATCGAGGAAGGCAAGGCACTGGCGCAGGCGAGCGAGGTGAGGCAGGGGCCGGGGCCGTCCTCGGCCGACCCGGATGACCTCGCCGCGATCCTCTACACCAGCGGGTCGACCGGGCGGCCCAAGGGTGTGATGCTGAGCCATGCGAACATGTGGCTCGGCGCGGTGGCGGTCGCGCATTACCTCGGGATGGCGAGCGATGACGTGACGCTCGCGGTATTGCCTCTGAGCTTTGATTACGGGCAGAACCAGCTCTTCTCGACCTGGGTTTCCGGAGGCCGCGTCGTCCCGATCGATTTTCTCTTCCCGCGCGATGTCGCAAAGGCCTGCGCAAAGCACGGCGTGACGACATTGGCCGCAGTCCCGCCGCTGTGGGTGCAGCTGTCCGAGCTCGACTGGAAGCGCGAGGAGAGCGCGCCGCTGCGACGGCTGACCAATAGCGGGGGGGCGCTGACGGTTGAGCTTGTCCAATCGCTCCGGGCAATCTTCCCGCAGGCAGATCTGTATCCGATGTATGGTTTGACCGAGGCGTTCCGGTCGACCTATCTCGAACCGTCTCTGGTTGAAAAGCATCCGACTTCAATGGGTAGGGCGATACCCTTTGCAGAGATTCTCGTTATTGGAGAGGATGGCGAGGAGGCTGCGCCGGGCGAAGAGGGCGAGCTTGTCCATTGCGGCCCGCTCGTCGCGCAAGGGTATTGGCAGGATCCCGAACGGACGGCCAGACGCTTTCGGCCTGCTCCGGCCTGTTCGCGTTATGGCGGAACCGCCGTCTGGTCGGGCGACCGGGTCAGGCGCGACGAGGAGGGTCTGCTGCACTTTGTCGGCAGACGCGATGCCATGATCAAGAGCGCAGGCAACCGGATCAGTCCACAGGAAGTCGAGGAGGCTGCGCTCGCTACAGGACTTGTCTCGGAGGCGGTCGCGCTCGGCATTCCCGATCCACGGCTTGGCGAGGCGGTGCATCTCGTCGTGCGGGGAACCGGCCGAGCGGAGAAACTGGCAAAGTCGCTCAAGACCGCGCTTCCCAATTTCATGCAGCCGCAGTGCATCCATTGGCGCGAGGCGCTGCCGCTCAACCCCAATGGCAAGATCGATCGCACCGCGCTTGCCTCCGAACTCGCCGGCGCAGCCAAGGGCACCTGCACATGAAGCCCGTCGGCCCGATCCCCCAAGGTTACGAGACGCTCGACGGCGAACTCGCGATCGGCGGGCGCACTGCGAGCGCGCTGGTCCGCGACGCGGGAGGAACCCCGCTTTTCGTCTATTCGCGCGCTATGCTGACCCGGCGCATCGCCGATCTGCGCGCCGCCCTCCCGCGGCGGATCGGGATCAATTACGCGGTCAAGGCGAACCCCATGCCCGAACTGGTCGCGTACATGGAGCCGCTGGTGGACGGCTTCGACATCGCGTCCTCGGGCGAACTGGCGATCTGCAAGAAGGTCGGCATAGACCCTGCGCGGGTCAGCTTCGCCGGACCCGGCAAGCGCGACGACGAACTCGAATTTGCCATCGCTGCCGGGGTCACGCTCAATTGCGAATCCGAAGGCGAAGCAGCGCGCTCGCTCAAGATCGGTGATCGGCTCGGCAAGCGCCCCCGCATCGCCATCAGGGTCAATCCCAGTTTCGAGCTCAAGGGTTCGGGCATGAAGATGGGCGGCGGGGCCAAGCAATTCGGTGTCGATGCCGACAAGGTCCCCGCGCTCGCCCGTCACGTCATCGCGCAAGGGGCCGAGTGGCGGGGGCTGCACATCTTCACGGGCAGCCAGGCGCTGAGCGCAGAAGCGATATCGGAAACCCAGGGCAACGTGTTGAAACTGGCCGGCGAACTGGCCGAGACGATCGGCCAAGGCCTGCCCAAGCTCAACATGGGCGGTGGTTTCGGCATTCCCTATTTCCCCGGCGACGGGCCGCTCGACCTTGCAGCGGTAGGCGGTGCGCTGGCCGAGCAGGTCGCGGATCTGCCGGAGGCTTTGGCCGATACCGAACTTTGCCTCGAACTCGGGCGCTACCTGGTCGGCGAGGCGGGCGTATACCTGTGCCGCGTCATCGACCGCAAGGAAAGTTACGGGACGACCTATCTCGTCACTGACGGTGGTCTGCACCACCAGCTCGCCGCCTCGGGGAATTTCGGCACCGTCGTCCGGCGCAACTACCCCTCGGCGATCGCCAGCCGCTATGCCGAGGAGCCGGTGGAGGAAGTCAACATTGTTGGATGCCTGTGCACGCCTCTTGACCGGCTCGCCGACCAGGCGATGATGCCGCGCGCCGACGTGGGCGATATCGTCGCGGTATTCTGCGCCGGAGCCTATGGCGCGACCGCCTCGCCCTCCGCCTTTCTGGGCCACGGCCCGGCGCGCGAAGTGCTCGTTTGATCAGAAACCCCCGGTAGCACGGCACGACCTTCCGACACGAGCTGTCCCGGGACGGGATCTCGCCGTGTTCGGGCGATCATCCTAACCCGGTCTTCACCAAATCCGGGCAAGGGTCGCGGTTCCCGCCATGATCCTGCCTGCTCGGCCAGCCCACGACGACAAGGCCCCGGGACAGGGATCGGCCCGCGCAACGACTTCCAAACGAGGGGAGCCCGCATATGTACGAAGAGTTCTATCGCCTCGATGCCCGCCCCTTCCAGCTCATGCCGGACCCGCGTTTCTATTTCGAGAGCAACACGCACAGGAAAGCGATGAGCTATCTCGGTTTCGGGATGAACCAGGGCGAGGGCTTCATCGTCATCACCGGCGAGATCGGGGCGGGCAAATCCACGTTGGTCGCGCACCTGATGGGGCGCGTCGACCGCGAGGCGCTGACCGTCGCGCAGGTCGTCACCACCTCGCTCGATGCCGAGGAACTGGTCCATGTCGTGGCGCAGGCTTTCGGGCTTGAGGTCGAAGGGCATGACAAGGCATCGGCACTTGGCGCGATCGAGCGTTTCCTGCAGGACGAAGCGCGTGCCGGGCGGCGCTGTCTGCTGGTGGTCGACGAATGTCAGAACCTCGAGCTCGACGCGCTCGAGGAGCTGCGCATGCTGTCCAATTTTCAGCTCGGTTCGCAATCGCTGCTGCAGGGCCTGCTGCTCGGCCAGCCCGAGTTTCGCCGCACTCTCGCCCACCATCCGGAACTCGAACAGCTGCGCCAGCGCGTCATCGCCTCGCACCACCTCGAAGCCTTGGGCGAGGAAGAGATCGAGGCCTATGTGACCCACCGCCTCGGCCAGGTGGGGTGGGACGGTCGGCCTGCGCTGGGCGAGGGGGTGATATGCTCGCTCTACCTTGCCAGCGAGGGCATCCCGCGGCGGATCAACCAGGTGATGAACCGGCTCCTCCTTCTCGGCGCGATCGAGCAAAAGGACGTCCTCACGCCGGCCATGCTCGATACGGTGGTCGAAGAGATGGCCGACGAGGAGGCGAACGGTGCGCGCATATCCGTACAAGAACCCGAGGCACCGGCGGCAGGGGCTGCCTCCGAAGGGAGCGGTGGTTCTGCTGAAGACACCGCCGCGATGCCGACCGAAAGCGATGCCAGCAGTTCGTTGATCGAGGCCGCGATCCTCGAATTGCAGGCGGCCGGTTCGCTGTCGCAGGCGGACGGAACCTCGCTCGAAGGGGCCGAAGATCCGGCGCTTTCCGACACGATCCGGCGGCTCGAAGCGCGGCTCGAAGAGCAGGAGCAATCGCTCCGCCACGTGCTCACGATGCTGATCGAATGGCTCGAGGACGATATCGCGCGCGAGGCGGCTTGACCGTGCCTTCGTCGCCGTGGGCCGATCGCCCTGCTGAAAGCATGGGTGGCGTTCATGAGAAGGTGAGCGTGCGCCAGCAACCGCCGGGTTGAGAAAAACGCTGACAGAATCCCGGATTCTCCGCCGGACCCTATTGCGCGTGGCCGGGAAGGCGGGTGAGTCCTTTAAGCAACGTCTTGCGTCGTTTGCGCAGTCGCATTGTCGTCATGGTAAATAATTGATTGCCAAAGGACTCCTGCCTCGCTTAGATTTCACGCAACAGAGCCAAAGGGCCGTGAAGCCGAGCCGGCAGGCATGCTGCCGGGAATTGTGGGGCGTGTCGGAGAACGGAACTATGGACAGCAGTGTTGCGAGCGCGGTCCCATTGAGCGGTGAGGACGAAGAGCTTTTCGCGCAAAGTGCAATTCACGCGGCAATTCCGGAGGCGCTTTTTGCGCTGGAAGAACTCGACGTGCTCTATGACGACCGTTCGGCGGCGCTCTGGACATTCATGAGCCCCGCCGGGCGGCCCAGCTTCACCCCTGCGATGCTGCATGATTTCGAAGCCTGGCAGGGCCTGATCGGCGAGGGCTTCGGTCCGGGCAAGGTGCCGTTGCGTTATCTCATTCTCGGCAGCCGGGCGCGCGACGTATTCTGCTTTGGCGGGGATCTCGACCTGTTTCAGCGCCTCATCCGGGAGCGCGACCGCGACGGGCTCAGGAATTACGGCCGGCGCTGCTGCGCAATCCTCGACCGCAATATCAGGACGCTCGATATCCCGATCCTGACCATCGGCCTGGTCCAGGGCGCCGCGCTGGGCGGCGGGTTCGAGGCCCTGCTTTCGTTCGATTACATCATCGCGGAACGACAGGCGACCTTCGGCCTGCCAGAGATCATGTTCGGCCTCTATCCCGGCATGGGAGCGCACGCGCTGCTCGCACGCAAGCTGGGGAGTGCGATGGCTGACCGGATCATCGTCTCGAACGAGACCTTCACGGCCGAACAGATGTACGACCTCGGCATCGTTCACGCGCTTGCCGAGCCGGGCGACGGGGTGGGCGCGGTGCGCGACTTCCTCAAGAAATCCGAACGCCGCCACGCCGGGCTCGTCGGGTCGCGTCGGGCCATGAAGGAGGTCTGGCAGCTCGACGTGGGCGAATTGAACCGCATCACCGACATGTGGGCCGATACCGCGCTCCAGCTGTCGGAGCAGGATCTCAAGGTGATGAACCGTCTTGTCGCGGCGCAGGCGCGTCTGGCGGAGCGGATCGCGGCTGCCTAGTCTTCCTCGCCCCTCACTGCTCTCCATGTCCGAGCGCCATGTATTCCTCGCTCTGCATCTCGTTGAGGCGGCTCACGGTCCGCTCGAACTCGAACGCCCCGTCGCCTGACGGGTAAAGCTCTTCGGGCACGGCCGCGGCGGTGGCGAAAAGCTTCACCCGGTTCTCGTAAAGCGCGTCGATGAGCGTGACGAAGCGGGCGGCTTCGTTGCGGTTCTGCGGACCCATGCGCGGGATGCCGACGATGACGACGGTGTGAAACGCGCGGGCGATGGCGAGGTAATCCGCCGCCCCGCGCGCTTCGCCGCATAGCCGTTTGAAGCTGAACACGCCGACGCCCTTGAGGCTCTTGGGAACATGGATGGATCGCTTTGCGCCTATGGGCAGATCCTCGCTCGGCACATGATCGGCGTCTTCGGGATTGAAATCGGTCAGGCGGAAGAAGGCTTCGCGCACTTTCGCCGTCGCCTCATCCCCGAGCGGCGTGTGCCACGTGGCGAGCCCGCCGATCCGGTCGAGCCGGTAATCGGTCGGCCCATTGAGAGGCAGCACGTCGAGCTCGTCCTCGATAAGATCGATGAAGGGCAGGAAATGCTCGCGATTGAGCCCGTCCTTGTAAAGGTCGCGAGGGGGGCGGTTCGAGGTCGTGACGATGACCACGCCGCGTTCGCGGACCAGCTGGGTGAACAGCCGGCTCATGATCATCGCATCGGCGGAATTGTTGACCACCATCTCGTCGAAGGCAAGACATCGCACGTCGTCCGAGAGGCGCTCGGCAACGCGCGGGATCGGGTCGCCTTCGCGCCGCTCACGGACCTCGCGCATGGTTTCGTGGACCTCCTGCATGAAGGCGTGGAAATGCGCTCTGCGCTTTTCGTCTATGCCGAGGGTCTGGTGGAAGAGGTCCATCAGCATGGATTTCCCGCGCCCGACGCCGCCCCACATGTAGACGCCTTCAGGCCTCTTCGGATCCTTCGCGAAGAGCTTGCCGAGCAACCCGCCCGAGGGCTGGGCCTGCTCGAGGTCCCGCTGTAGCGCATCGAGCCGTTCCGCCGCGCGCCGCTGGTCCGGATCGGCGCGCAGTTCACCGCTCGCGATCAGTGCCTCGTAGCGGGCGAGCAGCCCCGCCATCAGCGCGGTTTCATCTTGCGCACGATACCCGAATAGCTTGCCACCACGTCGTTGCCCTGAACGGCCTGTCCGCGCAGGAACAGCATGCGGCCCGTCTCGCGCACGATCTCGCTCACGGCATCGAGCGGACGTTCCGGATCGCCGGCGCCGACGAACTGGGTCGACAGCTCGACTGTCACGGACGGTCCGGCATCGCCGTTGCCGACGAGGTGCATGGTTGCGAACAGGGCGATGTCGATGAGGCCCAGCGTTACCGCGCCGTGGATGTTGTCGCCGAGATTGGTGTGCCTGCGCGCTGGAAACATGCGCAGGCGGCATTGCTCGCCCTCGCGGCGCACGTGCATGTCGCCGAGGACCGCCGTGTTGTAGCGCGTGCGATCAACGAGGTTCCAGCTGTACCAGCCGTCCTCACCGCCCGCTTCTTCCGGCGGAATCCTGCGATAGTCGAACGGAGGACCGGCATCGTTCATGCCCCGCCCCCTTCTGCAATGCCCCTCCCGATCATGCCTGGGATCAGAGCTCGCGCTCGGCCATCATCTTTTTGGTTTCGGCGATCGCCTTGGCCGGGGAAAGGCCCTTGGGGCATACATTGGCGCAGTTCATGATCGTGTGGCAGCGATAGAGCCGGAACGGGTCCTCCAGCGCGTCGAGCCGCTCGCCGGTCATCTCATCGCGGCTGTCGGCGAGCCAGCGATAAGCCTGGAGCAGGATGGCCGGTCCGAGAAACTTGTCGGAATTCCACCAGTAGGACGGGCACGCGGTCGAGCAGCAGGCGCACAGGATGCACTCGTAAAGCCCGTCGAGTTGCTCGCGTTGCTCGGGGGACTGCAACCGTTCCTTGCCCGAAGGCGTCGGGCTGACGGTCTGCAGCCACGGCTTGATCGAAGCATATTGCGCGTAGAAATGCGTGAAGTCGGGCACAAGGTCCTTGATCACGTCCATGTGCGGGAGGGGGGTGATGCGGATCTCGCCCTTCAGATCTTCGATCGCAGTGGTGCAGGCAAGGCCGTTCTTGCCGTTCAAGTTCATCGAGCACGACCCGCAGATCCCTTCGCGGCAGGAGCGGCGGAAGGTCAGGGTCGGGTCGATCTCGTTCTTGATCTTGAAAAGGGCATCGAGAACCATCGGGCCGCATTGATCGAGGTCGATCTCGAACGTGTCATAGCGCGGGTTCTGGCCGCTGTCGGGATCGTAGCGATAGACCTTGAACGACTTCACCCGCTTCGCGCCATCGGTTCCTTTTGCGACGGTATGCTTGTTGCCGTCCTTGCGGATCTTCGAATTCTTCGGAAGGGTGAATGTCGCCATTTTCGTCGTGATCCCGGTTGCTTTGCGGCTCCTATCTAGCGGCTTGGCGCGCCGAGGCAACCGGGCGCGTGTTGCGCGCTTTGTGACAGGCGTTGAGCGCGCGGCACCTTTGCGAAGTCGGGGAACTTCGATCGGTCTGCCGCCTTGTTGCCAACATGGATCAGGAAAGAGACGAGAGCGGTGCCAGTGCCGGTTCCGGTGCGGGCGTCGGCCAGGGCTTTGCCCGGACAGCGGCGGTTTTCGGAAGCTCCGGCGGCATAGGGCGTGCCCTGTGCGATGGACTGGCCGCAAGGGGCTGCGAAGTCGTGCATGCGGGCTCGCGCATGGGCGAGGAACCTTCGGGCGGACCGTTTCGCCCTTTCGCGTTCGACCTCACGCAGGAGGACACGATAAGGACCGCCGCTGAGGCGATGAAGGACGAGCCGCCCGAATGGGTGATCGTCGCGAGCGGTATCCTGACCCTCAAGGGCGGGACCGGGCCGGAGCGCAGCTTTCGCCACGTCGAGCCAGCCAGCATGGCCGAGGTCTTCGCGCTCAACACGATCGGCCCGGCGCTTGTTGCAAAGCATATGCTCCGGCTCATGCCGCGCAAGAAGCGCTTCGTCTTCGCCGCGCTGAGCGCCAGGGTCGGCTCGATCTCGGACAACGGGATCGGCGGGTGGCATTCCTATCGCGCGTCAAAGGCGGCGCTCAACATGCTGCTGAAGAATTACGCGATCGAGATGGGCCGCACGCATGAAAAGGGCGTGGTCGTCGGGCTCCATCCGGGCACGGTCGACACCTGTCTTTCGGAGCCGTTTCAGAAGAACCTTCCTGAAGGCCAGCTGACCGAGCCGGGCGATGCGGCGGGCAGGTTATTGGATGTGCTTGCGGGGCTGGGGCCAGAGGAAAGCGGCAAGGTGTTCGACTATGCCGGGAAGGTGGTTCCGGCCTGACGCGGGCAGGGTGTAAGCGCAGCTGTCGCCGCTGACCATGTCTTCGGGCGTATCAAGCAGGCTCTAGGCGAAACCGGTCGGGACGCGCTCGCTCCGACGCTACAGGTGGTTTTTGCGACTTGCGCTGCGACCCCACTGTTTTTCCGCAGTGAACGGACACAGAAGAGCCGATCACGAAGAACCAGGCGCGCTTCCTCAATGGGCATGTAGCATCCGACGTCGGTCATTCGCGGGTGTTCGGCAAACGGCGCGGGCTATTCGAAGATTCCAACCGCCAGCTCCGCCCAGACCGCCAGGAACACGGAAACCACGAACGCGATGCCTGCTAGGCGGGTGGCGGGGCGAGTGAGGGTCTTGAGGGCGAGCTCGGCCCCGGCCCATGCCGCCGCCAGCATCGCGGCAAAGACGAGGAAATCGCCTCGGCCCCAATCAACTTCGCCCGTGAACTGCATCGTCACAAGCGGCACCGCGAGGATCGCCACCGCTGCGGCCGCGAAGGCGAGGCGGAATGCGCGAAAGGATCGCGGGGCGGCGGTCGCGGCGGTCTTCATCGTCATGTCCCCTTAAGTCTGGGGACGATAGTGTCTGTGCGGACCTGTCGCCAGGGTTAATCGGGCTCGATCAGGTGTTCGTACGGCCAAACCGCCATCTGCACCGCCCTGCCAAACACCTTCCGCAACCACGTGTTGCAATCGAGATTGAGCTCGAGGAATTCAGCTACGCCCGTCGTCTCGCTTCGCCAGACAGTTTCAAGCGCGGAGGGCCCTTGTAAAAGCGCTTGGCAGACGCGCGGGTTTGGGGGAAGACTGTCAGCCGGGGCCAAGAGGAGACAACCGATGGGTCTCGTGCAATGGTACGACCGCCATGTCATGCCGCGCCTCATCACCTGCGCCTGTTCGCAAGGGCAGGTGATGAAGCGCCGAGCGGGCGTAGTGCCGCTGGCAAAGGGCGCCGTATTCGAGCTCGGCTGCGGTGGCGGCATCAACCACGCATTCTACGATCCCTCGTCGATCACCTCCTATGCCGGGATCGATCCCCACGACAAGCTTCTCGATGATGCGCGCAGGGCGGCACGGGAAAAGGGATGGCCGGCCGACATAAGGCAGGGGCGGGGGGAGGCCATTCCGTTTTCCGACACGTCCTTCGACACGGTCGTTTGCACATTCACGTTATGCTCGGTCGAAGACCCGGCCCAGGTCCTGCGCGAGCTTGCGCGTATCCTCAGGCCCGGTGGGCAGGCGCTGTTCCTCGAACACGGTCGCGCGCCCGATCCCGCGGTCGCGAAATGGCAGGACCGCATCGAGCCCGCATGGAAGCGCCTCGCAGGCGGATGTCACCTCACGCGCCCTATCGGGAGCGCCTTTCGCGCGGCCGGTTTCCATGTCGCGCCGATCGGGCAGGGCTATACCCCGCAGGCGCCCAAATTCGCCGGATGGATGGAATGGGGCGCGGCGATCAAGCCCGGCGGGTAAGGCGGGCGGCAGGAGCAATCCTCGCCGCCCGTCCTTGTCAAAGCGTCACTCGCCGAAGGTGCGCTGCCACCAGCCGCGTTTTTTGCGTGCGGGCTTTTCCTCGCCCTTGTCCCCGGCATCGGCAGTTTCGGTCCTCTCGGCCGCAGTCGGTGCGGGAGCGGCTTGGTTCGCCTGCTCGGTCGTGGTCTCGACTGCATCCTCGGCTTTCTTGGCCGGGGCCCTGCGGCGTCGCGGTGGCTTGGGCTTGGCTTCGGGCTCAGGCTGATCCCCGGCTTCCGCCGCAGCGCCATCGCTGCCGCTTGCGGCTGCATCGGCGTCCTTTTCTGCCTTGGTCCTGCGCGGCGCTCGCTTGCGTTTGGGTTTCTCTTCGACTTCGCCTTCTTCACCACCCGATGCCGCCTCGGCCGGAGCGTCTTCGACCTTTTTCTTGCGCGGCGCACGCTTGCGCTTGGGTTTTTCGGCGGGCGCCTGCTCTTCGGCCATTGCCTCGGCGGTTTCGGGAGCATCGTCGGGGCCCGAGACGACGGTCATGTCCTCCCTGACCTGCTCGGCGACTTCGCCCAGTTCCTCGGCACCCTGTTCGAGGCGCTCCTGCGAACCTTCGGCGCCGTCGCCTCCGTCCTGGGCGCGCGAGCGGCCGCGGCCGCCACGGCGGCGAGGGCGCTTCGGCCCGTCGGCATTGTCTTCCGACGTATCGCTTCCGGTCTCGCGGTCATCGGGCCCGGAATCCTGCTTGTCGCCGTTTTCGTCCGAGCCGCTCTCGCCGTTATCCTCGCGTTTCTTGCGCCCGCGACCGCCGCGCCGGCGACGGCGCTTTTTCCTGCGCGGGTTGCCGTCATCTTCGGATGAGGTGTCCTCGGCCGAGCCGTCTTCTTCCTCGTCCTTCTCCTCGGCGAGGTCCTCCTCCAATTCGTCGTCCTCGTCCTCGTCGACGATGGGATCGAATTTGGGAGCCGAGGAGGGCTTGGGGCCGGCGCTCGAGACATTCATCTTCGCGCCTTCGTTCTCGCCTTCGGGGACGACTTCGACGCGCACCCCGTAACGCTGCTCGATCTCGACGAGATCGTCGCGCTTTTCGTTGAGCAGGTAGATCGCCGCCTCGCTGCTCGCCGCGAGACGGATGATCGTGCCCTTGCCCTTGGCCGCCTCGTCCTCGATCAGCCGCAGCGCCGACAGGCCCGCGCTCGACGCGGTGCGGACAAGGCCGGTCCCGTCGCAATGGGGGCATTCGCGCGTCGTCGCCTCGAGCACGCCGGTGCGCAGGCGCTGGCGGCTCATCTCCATCAGGCCGAAGCCCGAAATGCGCCCGACCTGAATGCGCGCCCGGTCGTTCTTGAGCGCATCCTTCATCGCCTTCTCGACTTTGCGCACATTGGAATTGTGCTCCATGTCGATGAAGTCGATCACGACCAGGCCAGCCATGTCTCGCAGGCGAAGCTGGCGGGCGATTTCGCGCGCGGCCTCGAGATTGGTGTGGAGCGCGGTCTGCTCGATCCCGTGCTCTTTCGTGGACCTGCCCGAGTTGATGTCGATCGAAACCAGTGCCTCGGTCGGGTTGATGATGAGATAGCCGCCCGATTTGAGCTGCACCATCGGGTCGTACATCGCGCGCAGCTGGTCCTCCGCGCCGTAGCGCTGGAACAGGGGCACGGGGTCCGAATAGGCCTTCACCCGGCGCGCATGGCTCGGCATCAATAGCTTCATGAAGCCCTTGGCCGCCTTGTAGCCATCCTCGCCTTCGACGATGACTTCCTCGATCTCGCGATTGTAGATGTCGCGGATCGCTCGTTTAACGAGGTCGCTGTCCGAATGGATTAGCGCAGGCGCGGTCGAAGTGAGCGTGTTCTCCCGGATCTCGTCCCACAGCCGGGCGAGATAATCGAAATCGCGCTTGATCTCCGTCTTCGTGCGCGACAGCCCGGCAGTGCGCACGATCAGGCCCATCGTCTTCGGGAGCTTGAGGTCGGAGACAACCTGCTTCAGCCGCTTGCGGTCGCCGGTCGAACTGATCTTGCGGCTGATCCCGCCGCCATGGCTGCTGTTCGGCATCAGGACCGTGTAGCGGCCGGCAAGGCTGAGATAGGTGGTCAGGGCTGCGCCCTTGTTGCCGCGCTCTTCCTTTACGACCTGGACGAGCAGGACCTGGCGGCGCTGGATGACGTCCTGAATCTTGTAGCGGCGACGCAGCGCCATGCGCTTGGCGCGGACCTCGTCGACTTCCTTCGCACGGCTGCGTCCGCCGCCTTTGCCGTTGCCCGGGCGCTTGCCCTGGCGGCGACCCCGGCGCGAGCGCCCGCGGCGTCCACCGCCATTGTCGCCGTTATCCCCGGTCTCGTCATCGGATCCGTCGTCATCATCGGAATCGTCATCGTCGGACGTGCCGTCCTCGATCGTCGATACCCTGTCGGAATCCTCGTCATCGATTTCCTCGACACCGTCTTCGGCGATTTCCTCGGCGAGGCTTTCGGCGCTTTCGTCCTCGGCGTCGTATTCGTCGCCCGGCGCTATCCCCTCGCTTTCCTCCTCGTCGCGCAGCCGCTGTTCTTCCTCGGCCGCTTCGGCTTCTTCCTCGAGGAGTTTCTGCCGGTCCTCATAGGGAATCTGGTAGTAGTCGGGATGGATCTCGCTGAAGGCGAGAAATCCGTGGCGATTGCCCCCGAAATCGACGAAAGCCGCCTGCAGCGAAGGTTCGACGCGGGTTACCTTGGCGAGGTAGATGTTGCCCTTGAT
>JGI12210J13797_10490580_pt1 | contig 13152 bp, 9 predicted proteins | sample ElkSlonscriptome_3_FD_13797 | JGI IMG/M metagenome (IMG submission 13797)
GCGAGCCTCTCTTCGAGGGCCGGGTCCGCCGCGGCCGACCTCGTGTTCCGCTCGCGCTCGCTCGCCTCGTTCTTTCGCAGGCAGCAGCGCTTGTACTTGCGCCCGCTGCCGCAGGGGCACGGGGAGTTGCGCCCGATCTTCGCGGGGCTGCGCTCCCGCGACGCCACGAGATCATCGGGCTGCGACAGCGCGATGGACACCTCGACCGAGGGCGTGGACGCGCTGCGGGCCGTGGCCCGGGGGTGGCCACGCCGAAGCTCGCTGTTCGCCCGTAGGGCCGCGCTCAGCGTCGCCACCTCGAGCGCCGTGACGGGGAGCCCCTGCCGATTCACCACGCGCATGACGCCCGGCATCACGCGGATCCCCGCCGCCCGGTGGATCGCCTCGATCGCCCAGTCGGGCTCGCGTTCCATCGAGACCGTCAAGATGTCCATCGTCTCGCCCAGCGTCGCGAGGTCGTGCTCGGGGGTGGTCAGCAGCCGCTCCCTCGCCCCGGGGTCGAGGTAGATCATGAGCCCGAACTCCTGGCCGCCCCGACCTAGCACCGAGCCATCGTAGGTGTGTCGCTCGCCCTCCGCGACGACCTCGATCCGCAGCGGAATGTCGCCCTCGATCCAGCGCCACGGCTTGGCCTTCATGAACGCGACGGAGGCGTCGAGCAGGTCGGCGATCTGCCCCGGGCCGACGTCCTCGGCGAGCTCCCCCCCGTTCCCCATGCTCACCGCCATGGTCGCCTTGGCGTAGGCCAGCTCGGCCGACAAGCGAGCGGACCGCAGGCCCAGCTTCTTGCCCGCCCGGGCCAGCTTCGGCTCGACCACCAGCGACTCCCCGGGGAACGCCGCCATCAGCTCCCGCAGGCCCTCGAGATCGTCGGAGCCGCCGACCAGGCAGGGCTGACCGGTGGGCTGCATCGCGATGTAGAGGCTCAGCGCGCCCTCGGGGGTGGAGACGGGGCCGAGGCGAAATGCGTGGGGCACGGGGCGATTGTAGGGGATGTCGCGGGAGGAGTGGAGTGGGCTTGCGCGAGCGAGGGGATGGGGCAGAGCAGGCGCTCGATGCTCGAGCGAACGGACCCACGGGGTGGGTCGACGCTCCCTGCGGCGGAGTCGACCCGTTGCGGTCGTCTCACGCCAGGGCCACGATGAGCGCATGGCCTCTCGTACGTCGTACCTCATCGTCGTAGCCCTCGCACTTCCCATGGCCTGCAATCAGGGCGAAGTGACCGATGGTGAGAGCGTCGACGACGGGCCCGAAGGCAGCGGCTCGGCGACTGCGTCGGGGACGGGGGGCACGGGGGACACGGGGGACACGGGGGGCACGGGGGGCACGGGCGCCGTGGGGAGCACGGGCGCCGTGGGGAGCACGGGCGCCGTGGGGAGCACGGGCGCCGTGGGGAGCACCACCGCCGAGGGCAGCACCAGCTCCGGCGAGCCCGTCGTGTGCACCGAGGACCTCACCTGCAACCCGGGGGAAGTCTGCGTGCACCCCTGCTGCGGTGGACCGGCTCCGGGCTGCTTCCCGCAGCCCGAGGGTGGTGACTGCGGCACCGGGACCCTCGACGAGGGCGGGTTTTGCTGCCAGAGCAGCCCCGACCCGAAGACCTGCATGGAGATGCAGTGGTGCATGGACGGCCCCTGCATGGCCGACCCGCCCTACTGCGCGGCGATGGATGTGGTGACGTGCAACGGGTCCTCCTGCACCGTGCCCGACGGCTGCTACGGCAGCCTGAACGCCGGCGTGCTCGAGTGCAGCTGCAAGTAGGCGAAGCGTAGGGGCGTCGTCCCGCCCCGGCCGCACGATGGTCGGCGGGCGTCGACGTTGGCATGAGCTGCTGCCACTGGACCACGCGTCCATGATGAATCATCGATAGTGCCTTCGGGGATTCGATCGAGGTCTCGATTCCGCAGCACAGCGGAGGGGTCCGCGACCCATGGCCCCAAGCGGCCCTGCCGCTTTAACGTCAAAAGGTCTCAATTCCGCAGCACAGCGGAGGGGTCCGCGACCCTGGACCGACCTGCAAATGGCAGGGATCGGCTTGTCTCAATTCCGCAGCACAGCGGAGGGGTCCGCGACAATGAGAAACATGATGATGTTGTTCTTGCTGGTGAGGTCTCAATTCCGCAGCACAGCGGAGGGGTCCGCGACTGCGGGCGTCCAAGTTCCCGAAACCACTAGCAAATCAAGCCACCTTTGGTGAACCATCCTCCGCATGTGCTGCGCCACATTCGCAGGCTTAGTCGTTCTCCCTGACGATCCCGAATTCTCTTCAGTTTTCAAAGAGCTACGCCGTTGGTGAACCCGCGACTCCTCGATCGTCGCACGTCATCCCCAAAAACGCAAGAAACTCAATCATTTACCGAGGCACGAGGCTTGCCATGTCGGGATCACGCCATCGACGCCATTCTTCCACCAATCGCGAAATCCGTCCGCCAAGGGGACACTGTTCTCGAGTCACAAGTCATATTCCTTCCATTGGTGAGTCATCGGTCATCGGTCGTCGGCACTCCCCAACTCCTCAGAAGGACTCCAAGCCCCGATCGCACTCGATCACCTGAGTCTCGTCATCGGCCAGCTCGAGCCACCGTCGCTCGAGCTCCTCCGCGACCTCATCGCGTGCCCGCACGACATCCGCCTCGCTCTTGCACATCACCACGAAGTCGTCGGCGCAGCGCACGAGCCGATACCCGCGGGCCTCGATCGCCTCGTCGAGCGGGTCGAGGACCACGTGGGCCAGCAGCGGTGAGAGCACCGACCCTCGGGGGAGCCCCTGCGTGCGCTTCACCGTGCGCTCGCCGAAGCGCACCGGCGCCTCAACCCACCGCATGATCAGGTCGACCATGGGGTCTCCACCCAGGTACGCGCGCAGCCGTCGCTCGAGCAGCTCCCAATCCACGCTGTCGAAGAAGCGGCGCAGGTCCGCGTCGAGCACGTGCCGGTAGCCCTCCTCGTGGGCCCGCCGCACGCTGGCCCGCGCCCGCGCTCGAGACAGCCCCCTGCGATGGGCGAACCTGCTGTCCTCGAGCAGCTGATCGATCGACGGCGCGAGCTGCTCGCTACAGCAACGCTGGAGGAACCGATCCTCCATGGTCGGAATCCCCCGCGGGCCAAGCCCATCGCCACCCTCGCGCATCAGCGCTCCCCGCAGAGCGGACGCCCTCACCCGCCCCACCGCCAGCGATTCCCGCACGGCCGGCAGCCGATGGGTCAACGCCTCGAGGTACTCGTCGCGGGTAACCCCATCCACGCCCGGAGACTCGCCCGCGTCGACCAGCGCCTCTCGGGCGAGCGCCACCGTCGACGACCGCGCCGCCCGCTGACAGTGCGTGAGCACGGGCCGGGGCGGCCACGCCACGGCCGGCGACGCCCCCTCCACGCAGTAGCGCCCCTGCCCCATCGCCGTGCTCTTGCCGATCCCCACCAAGCCCGCCAGCACCAGCGCACGAGCCCACGGGGCGGTGAGCGGCTCGCCCAGCTCCAGCGTCACGCAGCCCGTCGACCCCAGTAGGGTCTTCTTCGGATAGCGCGCGTCCGCGCGAGCCAGTCCGTTGTCGACCCCGACGACCCGCGGTGCCTCGCCGGCCGGCCCCAGCCCCGCGAAGTGCTCGTCCACCTTCGCCCGCACCCGCCGCAGCAACACGTCGCCATCGACCACGCGATCGTCCATGAAGACCTTCGAGGTGTGGACCGGCGCGCGCAGGATCAGCAGCGGCGAGTGGAAGGTGAGCGTCACCGTGCGCTCACCGACCAGGCGGAACGCCGCCGCCTCCACCTGCTCGAGCGTCAACCATCCGGGCGGCGTGGAGTCGCCCACCGGCTGCCCGGTCACCCCGTCGACCACCTCGACCAGCCGCGTCCCCTTGCCCAAGGGAGCGCCGTGCTTGTTGCCGTAGGGCGAGCGAGGCCCGCCACGCAAGCGATCGACCCAGCCGGCGGCCTGGAGCTCGGCGCCCGGGAGCAGCACGAGGCCGAAGCGATACTCGTCGCCAGGATCGTAGCGAGAGCGCCCCGACTCCGGCGCGAGCAAGAAGCAGCGCCGAGGGAACTTGGGCGGCGTCCCCTGCCGGTCCATCAGGTAGGCGTAGACCGTGGGGCTGTGGAAGAACCGGAAGTGGGCGCCGCGGTCGAGCCGCAGGCGGAAGACCAGGAGCTGGGCGAGGTTCATCGGTCACCTCGACCGACCAGGCGATGCGGGGCCACCGACTCGATCGTCGCTTTTGCTGCGCTTCCTGCCCCATTGTGGCTCGCCGGCATGCACCCACCCTTGCGCGCGATGTACATGCGCCGCAGCCAGCCTAGCTCGAGCACGAACTGCTCGGCCGACACCGTGGGCTCCTCCGCGATGCGGCCCTTGATCCACCTGCGAACGTCCTCGATCGCACTTTCCTGCTTGCGTCGGGCACCCTTTCGCAGCGCGTCGAACAACCATAGCGCCGCGCTCGGCGACTTCGACTCCTTCACCGCCGTCATGGCGGCCTGGAAGTACGTCTCGCACCCCGAATCTCGAAACGCCTCGCTCTGCCGCTGTAGGCGCTGCATCTGCGTCGTGCTCAGCGTCATGTCCACTCCCCTCTGTGCAGCATCAGCAAGCGCTTCTCGCCCTCGAGGTGGTAGTCGGGCGAGGCCTTCAGCTCCGCACGAGCGCGCTCGAGCAGCCCGTCGGGCATGTCTCCATGCACCAGCTCGATACCGGCGAGCTCGAACTGGCCAAAGCGGTACGCCTTGGCCGACCCGACCTTCAGCTGCGAGGCGGGTCGGAACCCGAGCGCGCTCAGCAAGCCGCCGAGCTCACCGAGCAAGACGTTCGTACACACGATCCTCCCTGACATCAGCGTCCCGGCCGGGATGGCCTCGGCGTGCTCGGTATACCGTGGCGGCGCAGCGTCGCCCACATAGAACTTGCGCCCACGCAGCCTCTTCACGTTGATGATCTTGGCGTCATGATCGACGTCGTAGCGCCCCAAGTGATGAGGCCGAGGCAAGTACCGCACGGGGAGCTTCACGGTCTCGAAGCGCATCCCGGCCGGCGCCACCATGTCGTGAACCGCGACCCGACTTCGCTGCGACATCATCCCGAACAGCGCGCACGCGCTGCACATCTGGGCCTTGGTGCACCGGGTGAAGACCTCGTGCTGCCGCAGCGCCGGGGAGAACTTCACGTGGTACTGCGGATAGGTCCGCGAGGGCAGCCTCGATGTCAGGGACTTGTCCTTCGGACCGGACTCCATCACCGCGCAGCTACGGGTGAGTGCCTCGTACCGCGCTCGCAGTACCCCCTTGAGCGACGATCCGGGCAACACGGGGCGGTCCCCCGAGCGCACCGCAGATCGCACGGCGGTGGTCCGCTCGAGACGCCACGAGCCGGCGCCCACGTGGATCGGCTGCACGGCACGATACGTCACCTCGAACACGAGACTCAGCGTCCCCGCCGGTCGGCGATCGAACACTGCGTGCGGGCGTGCGGCCCGATGCACCGAGCCCGGCAGCGGCACGAAGCCGTAGCCTTCGGTGGGCATCATGCTCCTCCCTTCGCCGCAGTGAGCAGGCCGCCCAGCGCCTTCATGCTCGAGTCCTTCCAGCGCTCGATGGGTGGGCCCGCATCGACCTCGAAGCGCCGCGAGAGCCCGTAGGGCACGTGAGACGTCTTGGGCAGGCCCGACTCCGCCAGCAGCCCGTAGGCCCGCTGCGTCGATGCGTCGACCAACGCTCCAACCCCCACCGGGCCATCCTGCGCCCCCGCCCGCTGCTCGTGGACCAGCCGCAGCAGCTTCACCCGGACCACGCCGAGCCCGCGGCTCTTGCTCGATCCCAGCTGCGCGAACCCATCATCGAGCTGCTGCAGGCCCGACATCAGCAGCCCGAGCTGCCACGCCTGGTAGTTCTGCAGCGCGATCTCTCCGTAGAAGAACACGCCCGCGGGCACCATCTCCTGGTCGAAGACCCCTCCCCCCGCCACCGACCCGGAGATCCGGCTGATGAATACCCCGTTGCGAACCTCGACCGCATTGGCACGCTCGAAGTTCGACCGGTCTTCATCGGAGATCTCGGCCGCCCCCGAGAACGGAAACAGATCGCGCACCGCACAGCGCCCTCGCATGGACAATGAGCCAAACAATCGACACGCCAGGCAATTGCGGCGGTGCACGAGGGCCGTGTCCGGTGAACCGCCCGCGCCACGCCTGCCATGCCTCGCGCAGCTGGTGCGATGATCGCCCGGGTCGCATGCGCCCTCCACCTCCAGCTCACCACCGAACGTCTGGCCGCGTACCGAAGCCTCCGCCGCCGCGCGGATGACCCCCTTGAAGCTGGATCCTGGAACGTACACCGTGGGACCGAGAGGGCGGTGATGCGTGCGCACGCAGACCAGGCTGGCCGCCGTGGGATCGAGCCCGGTGTCTCCCGCCCGAATCGACAGCGGGGTCACCGTCTCCAGCCGATACTGCAACACCGCGCGATTGAGACTGACCTTGAACATCTCACCGACCTCCTACGCGCTGCGACAGCGCTTCGCGCCACTGCTGGCGCTGTTGCGTCAGCTCCTCGAGATCCCACACCGTCGGGCCGTCGCCTCGCAGCAGCGACCGGGCCGTGACCATCTCGCCCTTCTTCCACTCCAACCCAACGCGCCCCAGGCCCCGCGACGTGAACCCACCCACCGCCGTGAAGCCATCGGCGATCTGATCCCAGCCGATGGAGATCAACCCCATCAGCCAAGGCCGCGGGTTCTCGACGAACACCTCGAGGTCGAAGACCGTCCCGGGGGCCACGACCTCGAACTGGTACTTCTTGGCGCCCGACACGACCCCGAGATCGCGATCGATCGCCACCCCATCTCGCAGCTCGACCGGGCTGGGCCCATCGTCGTAGACCATCATCGCATCGCTGATGCGGACATGGCTGGAGACGATGCGGGAGCCCAACACGCGACAGATCGCGCAGTGCTCGGCGACGTCGACCTTGCCCCGTTGCCCCTGTTCGTGAGCACCGCAGGCGGTCTTCTCGTCCAGCGAGTCACACGCCCACAGCCCGCACGTCCGGTCCTCCACCGCGCGCACCAACGATTCCAGCGTCGACCGCAGCACGCCCTTGAGGCTGGCGCCGGGGATGAACGGCAGGCCCCGCCCGTCCTTGAGCACGGGCATCTCCGCGATGTCTCCGCCATCGGCGGCTCCAATGTGCAGCGCGGTGCGGGTCACGATCGTTCCTTGCAGCCGTAGGCGACCATCCAGGCAATGGAAATCCGCCGGGCTCGTGTCCAGCCTCGCCGACGTATTCATCTTCGGCCTCCTGCGTTGCGGGTGGCTTCGCGTCGGATTGCGTCCTCGTAGGTGAACGCGCGCGCCATGTAGGTCGCGTACAGGCGCCACGCTTCTACCTGATGGAGGTCACGCTCCTCCTCCGTGCTTCCCAGCGAAGTCTTCGGGAGGATCTTGCTGATCGACGCCACCACCTCTTTCACGAACGACACCTTCCATGCCTCTCGTTTGGAGACCGATCCGGCCGCGCCACGGCCGGCCTGGTAACGCAGGTAGTTCTCGATCTCGGCCCCGCACGTGGCCTCACCACAGAGGTTCACCAACTGCGAGAACTGGGACTTGGATGGGGGACGCTCGTCCTCGTCGTTGCTCTCGAAGGCCTTGCTGATCACCGCCTCGGCGGCCACGACCAGCACACGCCGCAACGGGCGAAGGTTCATGATGATCTGTCCGCGGTTCACTGTCCTCGACTCCGTTGGGTGATGAAGGGATCGAATGCGATGAATTGGCCATAGCCCTGATGCCGTCGTCGGCCGATCCCATCGCGCTCGATGGATCGCAGCGGCTCGAGCACGTCGGGCACGCAGATGCCAGGCTTCAGCCGAGCCACGTAGACCGCTCCGGCGGCCACAGCGAGCTCGGCGAAGGGGTGACCGGCTCGCTGGTCCCAGCCACCGTCTCGTATGAAGCGGCGAGCGATGACCGGCCACGCCTCCACGACCGACAGCGCGCCCTCGAGAGCCGTGCGACCATCCTCGTCCCCCTCATCCGGCAGCAGGGGTGCCAACGATGTGAGAGGAACGAGCCGCTCGACATCATCGACGGCCAGTCCAGCCGCCTTCAGATGCCGCCTCAGCGCGGCCTGGAAGACGGCAACGCGATCCAGCAGCGGTGGAAGCGCTGAGCCTTCGACGACCTCCACCGAGACCTTCCCCCACCCCGACGACGCTCCCCGGCCCACGTGGATCGGCAAGGTCAGCGCCCCCGCGAGTAGATCCCGCGCCTCCTCGGGCACGTTGCGAATGGTCCCTTCGAAGCAGTTTCCCGGCTCGAGCAACTCGCACGAGTGGAGCGCTCCATCGAGGGCCGAGGAGGTTCTGCGATCGATCGCCAACCGCGTGACCACGCGTCGCGAAGGCTCGCCGGGACACGCTCGGCTCCCCCGTGCACCGCGTAGCGGCGCGCCACAGCCTGGTCTCGTGCACGTCCCCAGCACTCGAACCTTCGCGACCTCTCCGATGTTCGAGATCGCGGCGACCACGAGCCGATCGAGCAGCGTGTCCACGACGCCGTGCTCCTTCGGCTTGGTCTTGCAGGCCCGGGCCGTCACGGGCCACGGGCCGGCCATGCGCCCGGCCTTCCCCTCGAGCCCGGCGGCCGTTGGATACGAGAACCCGAAGTGAGCCCCATCCTTCTCGTCGACCAGGCGCTGGAAGGCCTCGTGGGTGTCAGGGTCGGGCAGCGCACGGGCCAACGCGAACCCGATGGCCCCTCGCAGGACCGAGCCGGGGATCTCGCTCCGCGCATCTCGATAGTTGTCCGCGCAGTGCGGGGTACCGAGCGCAGTGGGCGACTCCAGGCGCACGCGAATCCGCAGGTCGCCTGCCGCCACGCCCTCGGGCCTCGATGCGATCCTCGGCGCGGCGACCTCCTCCCACTTCAGCGCGATCTCCACGCGCGCCAGCCCTACGCTGCGGCCAGAGCCCAGGTGCTTGGTCGCCCGCGCCGCGACCTCGAGGTAACGGTCGAGCTCGGGGTCGACGGTATGACCGCGCGCGACCATCGTGCGCCGGTGGATCCATGGCGCGCGGCGCATGAACAGCCGCTGCTCCTCGGCGCTGCGATGGGAACGGCTCACCGCCACGTGCTGCCGGTCGCTCCACTCCACGTCTTCGCCCTCGAGCTTCGCGTCCCCCAGGATCAGTGACGAGAAGCCTCGATCGCCGGGCTCGACCGCGCCGCGCCGCGTGCCGAAGATCCGGCAGGTAATGCAGCGCCCTCCCTCGACCAGAGTGCACGGACGCTCCCCTGCCCCGTCTGCGGGCGGATGCTCGGGATCGACGCCCGACCCCGCCGCACACGCCGGCTGCCCCGCTCCACGAAGCACCGCCTCGAGGTTCTCGCGCAGCGCGCCCCGCAGCGCCGTCGCGGGGAGCACCGGCCGGCCATGGGCATCGATGGCATGGGCACTGCTGGCCCCCACCGGCAGCGCCGAGTGTCCCCCCACCAAGATCGTTCCCGTGGGGAACTCAACACGAAGCTCGAGTCGTTTCACTGCTTCATCCCCGATCGCTCGATGCCCACCAGCGCGGCCACGCTCAGCATCCGGGCGTCGGGTAGGTTGGAGGCGAGCGCGACCGGGTCGCGCCAGTCCACCCCGCACGCGGTGAACCATGCCTGCCACTTCCGGCTTCGGGCCACCTGGTAGCGAAACAGGTTCATCAGCTCTCGCTCGTCCTCGGTGCCCCCGCGCCGCCGCACGAGCATGGCTCGCTGGCTGGACGGCACCTCCCGCAGCGCCGAAGCTCGCCCGATGTACTCCTCCAGCGCTCCATTGCCGAGCGCGAGCGGCGGAGGGCGCTCCTGGGCTCCCCCCAGCGTCGCGATGCCCTGGCTCAGCTCCTGCCCCGACACGAGCCACACGAAATCGAACGCCGACCGCAGTTCCGTGCCCACGCACACTCCCTTGGCCGTGTCCTCGAAATCGTGGGCCATCGCGATGAGCCGAGCGGCGGGAAAGTGATACGGCGCGATCACGGCTCCGACCCCCACCCCGAGATCCGTGAGGGCGGTGGCGATGGCAGGTGGGAGATCGCGGTGGGCGAGGTTTCGGCTGAGCTGCTCGACCACCCGAGCTAGGGTCGTCACATAGCTCAGCAACTGCTGCGGCGGCAGGAAGACTCGGATGTCGTCCCCTCCTACGATCGGATCGACACACTTCCCGTCCGCGGGGCGTGCCTGGCCGTGGGCCTCCTTGAAGATGCCGAAGACCAGATCGCTACAGATCGCCGTGTCTTCGAGCGACTCGAGCCCGGCGAACATCGCCCCCAGGTTGTTTCCATCCGCCGAGACCACGGCCACCATCCCTTCGGTCTCGATGTCCTCGAGGGTCAGGCGGTCGCGCTTGCCGGAGCGCCGACCCGCCTCCACCACCGCCGCGCAGCGTTTGCAGCAGCGCACGGGACCCTCCGCACCTTCATAGTGAGTCTCGATCTTCGAGCTGCGACAGTCCGTACACTTCTCGCTAGCCTTCTTGGGCAGCGACACCTCGGGCGCCAACGCCGAGTCCTTCGCGCCGCCGAGCTTCATGCGAAGCCACTTCAGGCTCGCACCGGCCTGATCTCGCTCGTAGGGCACCGCCGCCGTTGCCAGCTGGCCGCCGCACGTGGTGGAGCGGTAGCGGTCGCGAAGCTCCGCGAGCGTCGCCTCGACCCGATCCTGCGCGACGACCTTCATGCCCCGCCCTCCCCCGGCGAAGACCGTGCCGCCCCCCGATCCCGCGCCCGATGCATCGCGGATCTCTCGGTCGAAGCGCTCCACCAAGCGGCTCGCCCCCTCCATCGCCAGCGGCCGTCCGTTGGCGGCGATGAAGTCCTGGATCCCTACCGCCTCGAACCCGACGAGCCACGGGTCCCGTCCGACGGTGTCCAGGGCCTCTCGCACCCGATTCACGCTGTTCGACGGGGAGAACCAGGGGGGTGGGGCTCCCTCGTCGCCGCGCGGAGACGCTGAGCCGCGCTCTACCGGGGGCACCCGAACAGCGGTCTGACGACCACCACCGGCCTTGCGGTTCTTCTTCTTGGATCCTATGAGTCGTTGGATGGGAGCGAGACGCCCTGCTCCCTCACTTCTCTCTCGACCAATGTCGTGCTCAAGCCCCCATCGATCCCCGAAAAGTTCGAACATTTCACCAGAGATCGAGGAGCACCCTCGAGCGACTACCATGGTAGGGACAGCAGAGTGCTTCCCGTGCCATGAAGACCCCTCTCCAAACGCCGAACGAGCCTCCCGACGACGAGATCGGCCAGTTGCTACGCCGCGACCAGCCCGACGACGACGACAACATCGAGGCGGCCCTCCAGCTCGCCAAGCTACGGCACCGATACACCGGAACGACGCTCGGCGCCGTCCCCTTCCGGCGCTGGGCCGTAGAGCGACGCCTGGGCAAGGGGGGCATGGGCGCGGTCTACCTCGCGCGACACGTCGAACTCGACCGCCGAGTCGCGCTCAAGGTGCTCGGGCCCTTCGCCGGCTCCGAGCACACGGACATGAGCCAGCGCATGCACCGAGAGGCCCAGGCGCTCGCACGGATCGATCACCCCAACGTGGTCACCGTGCACAGCGTGGATCTCGAAGGTGCTCGACCGGTGATCGAGATGGAGTACGTGGATGGATCCACCCTGCGCGCCTGGCAGTCGCAAGCGTCGGGGTGGCGCGAGATCCTCGAGGTCTACGTCGACGTCGGAAGGGGCCTGGCTGCGATCCATGCGGCCGCGCTCGTCCACCGCGACATCAAGCCCGACAACCTCCTGCGCCGAGCCGACGGCCGCGTCAAGATCGTCGACCTGGGGCTGGCCATCGACCCTCGGCCCGACCGGTCCGCCCTCGCTCCACGCGAGGATGCGTCGCTGCTCGACGCCACCATCACCGCCCCCGGCGGCTTGGCCGGCACTCCGGCCTACATGGCCCCCGAGTGCTTCGAGCACGCGGCGTTCACCCCCGCCGCCGATCAGTTCGCCTTTGCCGTGTCGCTGTACGAGGCCCTCCATGGCATGCTCCCGTTCGAGGTGACCCCCGACATCGATCGCTACGCGCAGGCCGTGAAGCAAGGGCGGCTCCGCGAGCCCGAGTCCACTTCCCGGCAGCCGGGATGGCTGACCCGGGCGCTGGTTCGCGCGCTCCGCCATGCCCCCGACCAGCGATACCCGTCCATGGTCGAGCTGGTCGACGCGCTCCGCAGCGGGCTGCGACGTCGACGACGATGGTGGTGGGGCAGCACGATCTTCGTCACGGCTGGCACGCTCACCGGAGCGGGTTGGGCCCTGGCCGCGCCTGGACCCGATCCGTGCGCCACGCTCGAGCATCAGCTCGAGGCCGAGGCCGAGGCCGATCCTCTCGGCTCGCTGCGGGAGCGGGTTCATCTCGAGGCCCAGCCCCACCTGCTCCGCGCGATGGACCTGCTCGACCAGACCCACACCACCCGACGGTCCCAGTGGAAGGACGTGCGGCTGGCCCAGTGCGAGGCTCGGTCCCGCCGTCCGGCCCCACCCACCGATCTCGAGCCTCGCGTCGCCTGCCTCGAGCGCGCCCGTGAGCAGCTCGATGCGCTCGCGGCCGGCCCCTCCCCCGACGATCCCTTCCTCGCGGGCTGGCTGGTCGAGGCGACCAAGCAGCTCGAGCGCATGCCCCGGTGCGACGAGCCCCTCGAGCAGCTCGCCGGCTGGACCTCGGAGGACGATGCCGCGACCACCACCACGAGGGAACGACTCGCCCGCGCCTCGGCGCTCGAGCGGACCGGGGACTACGCCGAGGCCGAGGCCGAAGCCAGAGCAGCCATCGCGGCCAGCGCGGGCGCGCAGCCCCGGCTGCATGCCGAGGCGCTCCATCGGCTCGGCCACATCCTCGGATCTCACGAGCGAGGCCAGGAGGCCTTCGTGGCGCTGACCGAGGCGCGCAACGCCGCGCTCGGAGCCGGTCACGATGCGCTGCTGTGTGAAGTGGTCGCCTACCGGGCCAAGCTGAGCGCCGTGATCTCCGTCGATCCGGCCACCAGCTCCGACGACGTCGGTCTCGCGCAGGCCTGTCTGAAGCGCACGAGCCCCCGCTCCATCCTCCTGCGCGCCGACATGCTCGAGGCTCGCGGCCTGCTGGCGCTGGCCGCCGCAGCGCCCGAGCACGC
>JGI12210J13797_10384592_pt1 | contig 13150 bp, 11 predicted proteins | sample ElkSlonscriptome_3_FD_13797 | JGI IMG/M metagenome (IMG submission 13797)
CGCAGGCCTGGCCGATGACGATAGGGCCGGAACCGATAATCAGGATATGGTGGATGTCTTCTCTCTTAGGCATAGTTTGCTCCTGAAACTTGAAACGTGAAACCTGAAATTTGAAAAGAGTCAGTCTTTGCTCTTTTTCGACATCGTGACGAAAATCGCGATGAGTTCGTTGGCTTCTTGTTTCAGTGGTTCAATTTCCTTTAAATCTAATGTGCAACCTTTGTTTAAAACTTCCAGCCACAGGAGCGTTTCATCGGCTTCCTGTGTGCATATATCTATTTTTGAAATAAAATCAGCCTTGCTTCGCGCTCGAGATGCTTCGCGGTAATTTGCCGCGACCGAAGTTCCTGAGCGAATAATCTGTTTTCCTGCAACCTGAATGTCATATCCGTCCTGTAGCGGGAGCTGTCTGTAAAGATGAACAACTTTAATTGCAAAAATCGTTGTTCGTTCTCGCAAGTCGCATCTATCAAATTCACTGCCCACTGTTCTTCAAGTTTCCAATTTCAAGTTTCTGGTTTCAGTCTATTCCCATTCGATGGTGCTTGGGGGTTTTGAACTGATGTCGTAACAGACCCGGTTGACGCCGGGCACTTCATTGATGATTCGGTTTGAAATGGAATCCATCACTTCGTACGGCAGTTTGTACCAATCGGCGGTCATGCCGTCGCGGCTTTCAACCGCGCGGACGGCAACGACACTTTCATAGGTGCGATCGTCGCCCATTACCCCCACCGTTTGGATGGGGAGCAGGACGGCGAAGTATTGCCAGACGTCGAGGTGGTTCGGCATTTTCATAATTTCTTCGCGAACGCGTAGATCGGCCTGCTGCAGCACTTCGATACGTTCGGGCGTAATGTCGCCGATGATACGAACAGCGAGGCCCGGGCCGGGGAAGGGCTGGCGGTCGACGACGTAGCTCGGCAGACCGAGTTCGCGGCCGACTTCACGCACTTCATCTTTAAAGAGTTCGCGGAGCGGCTCGACAAGATCAAACTGCAGGTCATCCGGGAGGCCGCCGACATTGTGGTGACTCTTGATGGTGGCCGAAGGACCGCCAATCGGAGAGACGGATTCAATGACGTCCGGGTAGAGCGTACCCTGGCCGAGGAATTTGACTTTATCACTCAGGCCGCGTGCTTTTTCAGCAAAGACATCAATAAAGGTGTTGCCGATGATTTTACGTTTTTCCTCCGGGTCGGAAACGCCGGCCAGTTTGCTAAGGAAGAGTTCGCCGGAATGGGCAACGATCAGATCGATGCCGAACGCACGTCCAAACAGATCTTCAATCTCTTCGGTTTCGTTATAGCGCATCAGGCCGTTGTCCACATAAACGCAGTGCAGCTGCTCGCCGATCGCTTTATGGAGCAGGGCGGCCACGACGGAGGAGTCGACACCGCCGGACAGACCGAGCAGGACATGGTCGGTGCCGACCTGATCCTGAATGGTTTTTACGGTGCTTTCGATAAATTTGGACATTTCCCAGTCGCCGGAACATCCGCAGACTTTGAATGCAAAGTTCCAAAGCATCTCTTTGCCCTGCGGCGTGTGAACGACTTCCGGATGAAACTGGACGCCGAAAATATTGCGATCCAGATTCTGGATGGCCGCCAGCGGGCAGTTGTCGGACTGCGCAACCACTTCAAAGCCTTCCGGCATGGTTTCCACTTTATCGCCGTGGCTCATCCAGACCTGAATGTCCGGAGCCAGGCCCTTAAAGAGAGGGGATTTTTTGGTGATGGTCATCATGGCTTTGCCGTATTCGGCTTTGGTTCCGCGATGGACCGAACCGCCGAGTGTCTGGGCGGTGAGCTGCATGCCGTAGCAGATTCCAAGAATTGGAAGTCCGAGGTCAAAAAGAGCCGGATCACATTTCGGCGAATCTTCATCCGGCACACTGCAGGGCCCCCCGGAAAGGATGATCCCTTTGGGCGCGCGTTTTTTGAGTTCTTCAGCTGAGGTGTCGAAGCGGATGATTTCGCAGTAGACCTTCTGTTCACGAAGGCGTCGGGCAATCAGCTGAGTAACCTGGGAGCCGTAATCGAGGACGGCAATCCATTCGGGATGATTCATGATTTATTTTCCTTCATTAAGTCGATGAACTCCTCGAAGAGGTAGAACGGATCGTGGGGACCCGGCGCGGCTTCCGGATGGTACTGCACGCAGAACAGCGGCTGATGCTTGTGCTTCAGGCCGGCAACTGTGTTGTCGTTAAGGTTGAGGTGCGTCACTTCGGCAACGTCCACATTCACGGTGTCCGCATCGATACAGAATCCATGGTTGTGGGAAGCAATTTCCACCTTTGTGGAACGCAGGTCCTGAATCGGCTGGTTCGCGCCGCGGTGACCGAATTTTAGTTTAAAGGTGTCCGCTCCGAGTGCCCGACCGAGCATCTGATGACCAAAGCAGATGCCAAACATGGGCACTTTGGATTCGATCAGCTTGGCGACGAGCTCGGTGGTTTCCGGTGCGCCGGCCGGATCGCCGGGGCCGTTGGAGATGAAAATGCCGTCCGGGTTGGTGGTCAGGATGTCTTCCGCCTTGGTGCTGTTCGGATAGACCGTGCATTCGCAGCCGAGATCATCAAAAATACGGAGCTGGTTGAGTTTAATGCCGCAATCGACCACGGCCACTTTATAGGTCGCGTCCGATTTTCCGCCCTCGGGCCAGACATAGGAGGAATCGATGCTGACTTCCGTCGCGAGGTCGCGGCCGACAAGACCTTTGGAATCCTTGGCTTTCTGGACCAGGCTGTCGTGGTCGAGGTCTTCGGTGGAAACCACGCATTTCATAGCGCCTTTGTCGCGGATATGCAGGGTGATGGCACGGGTATCGACATCATCGATGCCGATTTTTCCATTTTCTTCCAGATATTCAGGAAGTGATTGGGTAGCCCGCCAGTTGGAATAGATGCGGGAGCATTCGCTGACGATGAGACCCTGGGCAAAAATGGCGCGGGATTCGACGTCCTCGTCATTAATACCGTAATTTCCAATCAGTGGATAGGTCATGGTGACAATCTGTCCGTGATAGGAAGGGTCCGTCAGGATTTCCTGATAGCCCGTCATGGAGGTATTGAAGACGAGCTCTCCGTAAAATTCACCGGAACCGGCAAAGGCACGGCCTTCAAAACAGGTGCCATCTTCGAGTGCAATAATCGCTTTTTTCATCGTTTTTCCTGTAAAATTCGGACTTTTAAGGGGGTGGTATTTCCAAAATTCGAAACATCATCCATGTCGGGCGGGTGCCTTGCAACCCTTATTATGAGCGAATTATTTAGATTCATTTTTTTTTAACACTCGGGTGTATATAAACTGCTTGAGCCGGGGCTCTGCTGGGTCGTGAGATCGGGCATTCGTCAGACCGCCCGCCCGGCAGATGCTTTTTTAAGTCGGTTATTCAACGCCCGGCCTAACCCCTGGTTGGGGGCTCGCTGCACGGCAATCAGCCGGAGTCCAAGGGCATCGAGCCGGTGCATAGCGGCATACAGGTTTCGGGAAACTTCACTTAATGTTCCTCTAGGGCTTAAAAGTTCAACAGGTCCGGCGAAATGCACCTCACTTTCATTCATGAGCATGATGCCCACATCGGGTTCATCTGCGATCTCGCGCGGAATTTCGGCATAGAGAGCCAGCGGGGTTTTCGGCGCGTAATGATAGGGCAGCAGTCCTGGACTTTCAGCGGGGCCTGAAGTTGGGGAGCCCTGGGTATGAACGGGGCCGATTACCGCTTCAATTTGTTCTGCCGTGATTCCGCCCGGCCTCAGAATTTCCGGCCCACGGCCAGTGAATGAAAGTACCGTGGATTCGACGCCTACACGGCAGGAGCCTCCGTCGATCAGCCCTTCAACTTCCTCGCCGAGCTGATCCTGCACATGTTTTGCTGCAGTGGGGCTTGTGCAGCTGAATGCGTTCGCACTGGGCGCAGCGAGCGGTGTGCCGGCTGTACGAATCAGCTCCTGGGCGATGAGATTCTCCGGCAGCCTGACCGCCACGGTCTTGCTGCCGCTCGTGACCACATCGGGAACGCTTTCTTTTTTTGGAAAGACAAGCGTTAAGGGTCCGGGCCAAAAGGCTTTCATCAGTTTTTCGGCTTCTTTGGACCTTGAATCCGTCAGCATTGCGACTTGTTCAGGGTCTGAAATATGAACAATCAGCGGATTGTCGAGCGGGCGTTTCTTTATCTCGAAGATTCGGGACACTGCTGCGGCATTAAATGCATCAGCACCTAGTCCGTATACCGTTTCGGTTGGAAAGACCACCGTTTTTCCGCGGCGGATCTGTTCGGCGGCCTGCTGAATGCTGTTAGTTAAACTCTGCTGGCCCGCGGGATGTTTCATGATCCATTCCGCCGCATCGAGTATGCGGTGAAAAACCAGTTTATCCAGAGGCAGTTCCGCGAGATGCCGTGCGCCGTGTCCGGTGAGCACATAAAGGCCGAAAACGCCGTATTCATTTGCGGTTAATGTGTCATGCGGATGATCTCCAATGACAAAGGATGCATGGAGATCCAGCTGATAGCCGCGAGCGGCCTCCAGTATAAATCCCGATTTGGGCTTAATGCAACTGCACTGGTCCTCCCTGCGATGCGGACACACATACCATTCGTGAATCTCTATTCCCTCGCGGGATAGCATTTCGTCCAAATGCGTGTTCACCTCATCCACCTGATCCGCTGTGACGCGGCCCTGTGCAATTCCGGACTGGTTGGTCACCACGAATAAGGCGTACTTTTTCTGAAGCAGAAGAAGGGCCTCGACCGTGTCGGGTAAAATGCGGACATTCCGGGGGGTGTCCAGAATGCCTACATCCTCAATTAACGTCCCGTCACGGTCGAGGAAAACAGCGGCCCGTTTAGGCATCAGTTTCTCCGATCCACTGGTTGTAGTCCTCCACGGAGCCTCCTGAGAGACAGCACTCGATAATGTTCCGGCCGGTTTCGTCGAGATCCGGATGTAGGAATTTTTTGAGCTGTGTGTGGAAGAATTCCGCAAGCATTCGAGCCCCTTCATCGTAGGCATCCGGGCCGACCTCGGGCTGCGTTTCGACCTGCAGGAACCAGCGGGGTATCATGACGCCTTCTACCCGCATTTTATCCAGCGAGTAACCGAGCAGGGGACAGCGCGAGGGTACAATCTGATCGGAGTTGAAGTGGGCGTGTCCACGCCGTGCCAGATAATCGCGGGTTAACCATTGGGGCATAAACCCGGTCTCCCATGCTCCGATATGCTGATTCGGACTCAGCACATAACGGGTGTCCGCTGATTCCTGGAACTGCTTGAGCAGCAGATTGGCCTGGGCGACCTTTTTTCCGGTGGAGAAGGGCCAGTAGCTTCCGACGCCTTCGCTACTCATGGCATCGTCGCCGACGATGCTTGGATTGGCATATCCGCGCGGGGCAACGAGGCGCCAAAGCCAGGCAAGGGCGGGAGGCAGAATATGAGCCATACCGATAATCCCGTAGGATGGATGCTGCTGCGTGCACGGAGGGGTACGCACACCAAAGGAGCGGATATCGATTTCGACGGCCTCGTGGGTTACATTCGGCACGAGGCTGCGCGGCACCACCACGCGGGGGTTCGGGCATGGCTGGCCGGGAGCGTCCTCGATATGATCCCAGATGAGTCCTGTTGATCCGACTACAGCATCTATGTTGAGAAAAAGGAGCGGTTGTTTCGGGGTAATCGTCATGTGTTCGAGGTCGGGATCCGTGCCGTATTCCTTAATATGGTCAACCCGCACGAACCAGGCGTCCTCGGCATCGGTCAGCGACAGCTTGCCCTGTCCTTCCTGAAGGTCAGGATGGCAGAGTCCCATATCATCGCACACCGGATGCAGTTCGCAGGTTCGCGGAATTTCCAGATACCGCGTTTCGTTGGTGATGGTGTTGGTGCCGAGCCGCAGCCGTCCATCCGGCATACGGTGGGGCTGCTGAAGCATTTCGCTTTTTCCCCCTCCGCTGGCGCCTTCATGCATGAAGGTAACCACATTGTCGTAGGGGGTGATGACCTGGACGGCAGAGCAGTGCGCGGTAACCCAGCCCTGCTGTTCTCCCAGCTCAATGAGTGCGCCGTAAACGCCTTTTTTTGCGCTGGGTCCGGGGTAGAGATTATAGGAGAAGATCTCATGAATATCGGACCGGTTATGCACAACGACCTGTTTTCCGTCAAAGTGGGTATGCCGGAACGGCGGAGCAACATAGATGATCAGCGAGGGATCAAACTCGCGGTCCAAGGTGTTTAGATCGACCACCCCCTGCAAAAGGCCTAAGCCGAATGCAAAGAATCCGGCGTTGGCCGGACAGATAGCCACTGCATCGCCCGCCAGGCCGGACTGGCCCATTTCGAAAGCGAACACCGCGAGGTCCTGATTTTCCAGCCATTCGAACGTTTCTTCTTTCAGGGCATCGAAGGGTACATCGAAACGGTCTGTAAACCGGGTTTTATCGGTGTCCTTATCATCCGCAACCAGCATGCAGTCCGGATCGCGCCGCCTCATATACGTCTCTCGGTAATTGGCACTGAGTCCGTTTTTAATGCGGACAACATCCACCTCATCAATATGGCGTCCGTCTGGCAGATCGTAGCTGACCGTCTGGGTTTGGTTTTCCATGCCGCCGCAGGCAAGCGCTTCGAGTTCTTCGATCGTGGATGCGCACGATGCCGACCGGGCGTTGTTCAGCGTTGTTTTAACGTGATCAGGGAGCATTAATTTTTCTATGTATTCTTTGTGATTCATCAGATCTAAAAATCCTTATCTTTTATCGTTCCAAGCTTCCGAGTTATGCGTTTCGATTTTATTCTACGCGTTCATCGGCTCTTTGGGTTTCCATGCTCATTTCTTCGCGATATGCGGCGAGTTTTTTCCGAAGTTCCGGGTCGATGAGCGAGAGAATTTCGATGGCGAGCAATCCTGAGTTTTTAGCGCCGGCCTTGCCGATAGCCACGGTGGCAACGGGTACACCGCCCGGCATTTGAACCATGGACAGCAGGGAGTCAAGTCCGCCTAGGTCGGACGTGGTAATCGGAACGCCGATTACGGGAGTCAGCGTCATGGCGGCAATCACGCCGGCCAGGTGCGCGGCCTTGCCGGCGGCGGCAATCACGAGTTTAACGCCGCGTTCTTCAAGACCGAGTGCATATTGACGAGCCCGTTCCGGCGTTCGGTGCGCGGAAATCACGCGAATCTCGTGAGGAATGCCGAACCGCGTTAGAACAGCCTGGGCTTCCTGCATAATATTAAGATCGGATTCGCTTCCCATAACGATAGACACAAGGCAGGGGTTCTTTTCCATTTTTCTTCCTTTTTAGTTTAAAGTTATTTGCGTGTTAACGATGCTTGGGCGGAAAGCCAAGAGCGAAGATTCAGGCACAAAAAAAGGCCGCAATGCATATATCTTATGCACTGCGGCCTATCTTCCGCCGATCCGCTTATAGATCCTCGGTCAATCCACCGTATATCGTAAATCGGGGCGAAATGTAGCGAGCGAACCGAATCGAGTCAAGGCGTTTTATCCAAGGGATGTTGCGTGGTGAAAATAATCACTCGTTCTCCTATTGTGGTGCTGATATCGGTATGCAGGCTGACAATTTTCTGACCCGTAATGGATTCGAGCGCGGCGTCAAGTAAGGGACGGCCTTTTTCTATCAGTTCAATACGAACATCTTTAATCAGCTTTCTTCCGCGGTCGGAATCCCCTGCATTAGCCAGCTGCAGTTCTGCTTTGGTCAGCACGCCCTTTAGCCGGACAATAATCATCGTATCAATGATGAAGGTTTGGGTTTCCGTGGGCCCGCGGCCCATAAACTCGAGTTCGAATTTGATGACCGCATCGCTGATTTCTTGTTCCATTTTGGTTTTAGTTTTTGCCATACATTATTTCCTGTTGTGTTCATTCCATGGTCTATTTCGAGTGAGTGACTTGCAAACAAATTTAGGAATGACCTGTTTTTCTCCGTTTTTATGGCCGCTTGGCCCTGTTAAATAGGAGGTTGACGCAACCGGTTAAGCTCCATACACTACGCGCTCATTTTCTAGAAAACTCCCTCGCGGGAGTAGGTTGTCGGTTTTCGGTGAGTGATTTTTTCGAACGAACTCCGGTGACGCTATATAAGATAATTAAAAACGAAACGGAGTTTCTTTCATGAGCGAAGAAAAAGCAACCAGCACGACACATGCACTTATTTTCGAGCTGGAGTATGTTGCAGCCAAAACGCGCAAAGTTGAATTTGAATCGATCAAGAGTGCCTGCAACACCAAAGGAGTTGAGCTAACTCAGATTGCTTATTCACGTTCCGGTATGTCTCCGTTGCACCGTGCGGCAATCACCGATGTATTGAAAGCAGCCGGAAAAAAAGCCGATGCCATCGAGAAAGCGGTTACTGAAGTAAATAAAGCCGTCACGAACTACTGTGCGAACGAAGCCGAACTTGATGCAGGTCTTGCCAAGTTGATCAAAGCGACCATGGCTCGCGGCATCCCCGCGGTTGCCTTCACCGCATTGCCGGAATCAGATGCTAAAGCACTGATGGCTCGTCTGGGTCTGGATGCACTCGGCGTTGAACTGCTGATTCCTGAAGAAGTGAAAGATTCATTTCCGCGTGCTGACGACTGGCTGAAAATGCTGAAACAGTGCGGAAAAGAAAACAGCACCCTCGTTGCGGTGGTTTCATCCCAGGTTGCATGCAAAGGCGCCCTGACGGCCGGCGCGGCCTGCATTGCGGTTCCTGACGAATTTACCTGTTTCCAGGATTTCGGCGGCGCGAAGATGGTGCTGGACTCGCTGTCCGATGAAAAACCGGATGCGATCCTCGACCTTACACTTCGCATGTAAGTGAAAGTTTTGAGCTTTGAGGCGTTCCAATCATTGGAACGCCTTTTTTTTGAATAGGGAGAAAAACGATGTCGAAAAATTCCGAGGCGATTGAGCGATTGTTGGATGTGATGCGGAAACTACGCGCGCCGGACGGGTGTCCGTGGGACCGTGAGCAGACGCATGAATCGATTAAGGGCGATTTGATTGAAGAGGCCTACGAGGTGCTCGATGCCATCGAATCCGGCGATTCCTCGGTTTTGGAGGAAGAACTTGGCGACCTTTTACTTCAGGTGGTGTTTCATTCCCAGATTGCAGTGGAGGAGGGGGCGTTTGAATTCCATCAGGTGGCCAACGGTATTTCCGAAAAGCTGATCCGTCGGCACCCGCATGTTTTCGGGGAGGTTACGGTTGCTGATTCCGGTGAAGTGCTGCAGAACTGGGATGCGATCAAAAAGCAGGAAAAACGGGATGCAGATGAAAAGGTCTCGATTGTTTCCGGTATACCCAAGCATCTGCCGGCGTTGCAGAAAGCGCATCAGGTACAAAAGCGTGCGGCCCGGGCGGGATTTGACTGGGAAAAAATCGAGGATGTATTCGATAAACTGCACGAAGAAATTGATGAGTTGAAGGAAGCCATTGCGGAAGAAAATGAAGATGAAATCCGCGCGGAACTCGGGGATCTGCTATTTTCCGTGGTGAATGTCAGTCGGTATCTGGGCCATAATCCGGAAGAGGTGCTGCGGCACAATATTGATAAATTTGTGGGGCGTTTCCAATATGTGGAAGATCGGGTGCATGAAAATGAGAAAAATTTTCCTGATTTCACGCTGAAACAGCTGGACGAATTCTGGGATGAGGCCAAAGCGAATACCCTCTGATCTGCCCTGATATTGTGGTGCCATACTAGAATTGGATCTAAATAGTACCAATTTCGTTAATAAAGGCTTGCGCGCTTACATCCGTCTGATACCTTACGAGCCAATTAAGACCATTTCGGTCTCCTATTTGAGGTTTGTCAGTATGTTAAGAATCACCAAAATTACGGACTATGGGTTCATTTTGTTGGCCCATATGGCAAAGCAGGACAAGGATGAGTTGCACAATGCAAAAGATCTTGCAGCCGCAATCGGCATTCCTTTGCCCACCGTGAGTAAAGTACTCAAGATTCTGACGCAAGGCGGCATTCTTCAATCACACCAAGGCAGTAAAGGCGGCTATTCGCTTTCAAAAACCGCTGAGGAAATTACGGCAGCGGAAATTATCGAAGCGATCGAAGGGCCCGTGGCCATCACGGATTGCTCCAGTGCCAATGGGTGTGAACGTAACTGCCCGATCAGTCCGAGCTGGCAACAGGTTAACGGTGCTGTAATCGGGGCACTTCAGGGCCTGACGCTGGCTAATATGGCCGCAACTGAAGGCCCGTAAGATCTTTCACCACCAACTTCTTATTTAGACGGAATTTCAAATAGTACAAATTTAGGACGATATGAAAATTGAAGATAAAAAATCATTCGATGAGATGACCGATAAGGAATACAAATACGGTTTTGTAACTGATATTGAATCCGACAGTCTGCCACCGGGATTAAACGAAGAAATCGTACGTGCCATTTCAAAGCGTAAAAATGAGCCGGAATGGCTTATGGAATTCAGGCTGAAAGCTTACAGGCATTGGCTGACGCTGGAAGAACCCAAGTGGGCGAAAGTGGAATTTCCTCCCGTCGATTATCAGGCGCTGAGTTATTATTCTGCACCCAAACAAAAAATAGATGCCCCAAAGAGTTTGGACGAAGTGGATCCTGAGCTGCTAGCAACGTATGAAAAACTCGGAATTCCTCTTGGCGAACAGGAAGTGTTGGCCGGCGTTGCCACGGTTGCTGTTGATGCGGTCTTCGACTCCGTTTCGGTGGCTACCACGTTCAAGAAAAACCTGGAGGAGATGGGCATTATTTTCGGATCATTTTCGGAAGCGGTTGAAAACCACCCCGAACTGGTTAAAAAATATCTAGGCACCGTGGTGCCCTATAAAGACAACTACTATGCGACGCTGAACTCGGCGGTCTTTTCCGACGGCTCATTTTGCTACATCCCGAAAGGGGTAAAATGTCCAATGGAACTTTCCACGTATTTCCGCATCAATGCAGCCAATACCGGCCAATTTGAGCGGACGCTGCTTATTGCGGATGAAGATGCAAAAGTAAGCTATCTCGAAGGGTGTACGGCACCGCAACGCGATGAAAATCAGTTACATGCCGCGGTGGTTGAACTGGTGGCTCATGAAAATGCGCAGATTAAATATTCCACCGTGCAGAACTGGTATCCTGGCGATAAAGATGGCAAGGGCGGCATCTATAACTTTGTGACCAAGCGCGGTCATTGCCGTGGGGACAATTCCAAGATTTCATGGACGCAGGTGGAAACCGGCTCCGCGATTACCTGGAAATACCCGAGCTGCATCCTCAAGGGTGATAATTCCGTGGGTGAGTTTTATTCGGTGGCGGTGACCAACAACATGCAACAGGCCGATACCGGAACCAAAATGATTCATGTCGGTAAAAATACCAAGAGCACGATCATCTCAAAGGGGATCTCGGCCGGCCAAGCGCAGAACAGCTACCGCGGCCTCGTTCGTATCCAGCCCACCGCAGAAAATGCGCGGAATTTTTCGCAGTGCGATTCCATGCTGATCGGAGATCAGTGCGGCGCGCATACCTTCCCGTACATCGAGGTTAATAATCCTTCCGCTCAGGTGGAGCACGAAGCCACGACCACCAAAATCGGGGAAGACCAGATTTTCTACTGTAACCAGCGCGGCCTCGATACCGAGGAAGCGGTAAGCATGATTGTAAACGGATTCTGCAAAGAAGTATTCCGGGAACTGCCGATGGAATTTGCGGTTGAAGCACAGAAACTTTTGGGCATCAGTCTCGAAGGTTCAGTAGGCTGATTTAAAATTTAATACGGAGATAACGAACCAATGCCACTACTTGAAATTAAAGACCTGCACGCAAGTGTTGCCGATAAGCCGATTATTAAAGGGCTCAACCTGACCATCAACCCCGGGGAAGTTCACGCCATTATGGGGCCGAACGGTGCTGGAAAAAGTACGCTTTCCAATGTGCTTGCCGGCAACGAGGCCTATGAAAAAACCAGCGGTCAGATCCTGCTCGACGGCGTAGACGTGGATGATATGGCCCCGCATGAGCGTGCCTGCGCCGGTATGTTCTTGGCGTTCCAATATCCGGTGGAAATTCCCGGCATCAGCAATATGTATTTCCTGAAAGCAGCGGTTAATGCCGTGCGCGAAGCACAGGGCAAGGATCAGCTCGATGCCATGGACTTCCTCGATCTGGTGGAAGACAAAAAGAAGATGGTCAAAATTCGCGGCGATCTCCTGGAGCGTGCGGTGAACTCCGGATTCTCCGGCGGCGAGAAAAAGCGAAATGAAATTTTCCAGATGTCTATGCTCGAACCCAAACTATGTATTCTGGATGAAACCGACTCCGGTCTCGATATCGATGCTCTGCGCATTGTGTCCGACGGGGTTAATGCCTTGCGTTCAGCCGATCGCGGTTTTCTGGTGATTACTCACTATCAGCGCCTGCTGGATTACATCGTCCCAGATTTTGTTCATGTTTTGGTCGATGGCCAGATCGTGAAATCGGGCGACAAAGATCTCGCGCTGGAACTTGAAAGCGGCGGGTATGCTTCTTGGGTTGCGGAGTAAATTTTTTACCACGGAGTCATGGAGACTCTGAGATCAAAACTGCTCCGGGCCTCAGTGTCTCAAGCGAAGCGGGTGGTAAAAGGAATAGATTATGGATTTAGTTAAATTAAGAGAAAAAGCAGCTGCGGATTTCAAGGAAGTCGGCTTTCCGACCTCCAAGGAAGAACTTTGGCGTTTCATCGATGTATCCCGCGTGGCGAATGCCGAGTTTTCCAATGAGTGGAAACCCTCGGATCTTGAGTTCCAGTCATTGGATAAAATCACCGTCGTTTTTGAAAACGGGAAATTGTCCCGCGAAAAATCAAATTTTGATGAGTTGCCCGCTGGCGTGTGTATTGGATCGATTCTGGATCTGGTGGATCCAAGGATTGGAACACTGGCCGATGCGAAGAATGCCTTTGTTTCATCCAACACCGCCTATTTTTCGGATGGTTACTTTGTTGATATTGCCGAGGGCGTTAAATTGGAATCGGCCATTCATGTGGTCTATCTGGCCGACGTGGATGGCGCGGCGTTTCATCTGCGGAACTTTATTTCCGCCGGTGCTGATGCAGAAGTCTCGGTGATTGAAGAGTACATCGGAAAATCCGGCACACAGTATTGGACCAA
>JGI12210J13797_10007860_pt1 | contig 13140 bp, 14 predicted proteins | sample ElkSlonscriptome_3_FD_13797 | JGI IMG/M metagenome (IMG submission 13797)
CCTCTCGGGGCAGACGTGCAGCTCGCAGGGCTTCGCGGCCGGGGGCATCTTGGAGTGTCAGCCCGGCTGCGCGGGCTTCGACACCAGCGGGTGCTTCGGCGGCGAGTGCTGCATGGAGAGCCTCACCCCGGGCTGTGACGATGCCGGGTGCACCGCAGCCGTGTGCTCGTTCATCCCCGAGTGCTGCAACGTCCAGTGGGACCTCTTCTGCGCCGTCATCGCGAGCGAAGAGCCCGCGTGCATGGGGCTGCCCGGCTGCCCCGAGTGCGGCAACGGGATCGTCGAGAACGGGTTCATCGGCAGCGAGGAGTGCGACGGGGCCGGCCTCGACGGGGAGACCTGCCTGTCCCAGGGCTACGCGGGCGGCGGGATGCTCGGCTGCCAGGCCGACTGCACCTTCGACACCACCGGGTGCATGGGCCCGCAGTGTGGTGACAACGTGATCGATCCCGGCGAGGTCTGCGACGGCATCGACGTGGGCGGGGAGGACTGCGTGACGCAGGGCGCCTCGTTCGGCGGCATGCTGGGCTGCCTGTCGGACTGCTCGGGCTACGACACCTCGATGTGCTACGCGGGGGATTGCTGCTCCCAGCACATCGAACCGGGCTGCGACAGCGAGCCCTGCACCAACGCCGTGTGTGCGATCGAGCCGCTTTGCTGCGACTTCGCCTGGATCGACCCCTTCTCCTGCCCCCTGATCGCGCTCGCGGAGCCGGCCTGCGTGGGCGCGGGCGGCTCTTGCCCTCCATGAGCGACGAGCGCTCGATCGGCCCCGGCACCCAGCGCGCGCCGATGCGTCCGGAGCTCGAGGCGGCCAGCGACAGCGAGCAGTCACGCATCGTCTCCGAGTGGCTCGACGAGCAGCTCGACGAGGCGGCTGATCGGCGCCACGACGAAATGTCGTGGCAACGGTCGCTTCGTTGGCGCGCCCTCCCGCGCAATCGTAGTCACGATGAACGTGACTCGTGAACCGCTTGCTGCGATGGTTGAGGGGGGGGGCGTAGAGATCGATGGGTTCCAGGCGAGGCATCGGAGGAGCCGGGTCATTGGTGCTGCTGTTGGCGTGCACGCGGCCCAACCCGCTGTTCAGCCCCGACGGCGACACGAGCAGCGGAGGGGGGGAAGGCTCCCAGACCGGTGCCTCGGCCGACGCGACCACGACCTCGGACGACGGCGAAGGAACCGCGGACGGAGGCAGCGGCGAGGCCGAGCCCCCGCGGTGCAACGCCGAGGACCACGGGTGCTTCCCCACCGCCACCTGCACGCTCGTCGACGACCAGCCCCAGTGCGAGTGCCCGGTCGATGAGGGGTTGTTCGGTGACGGGATCCTCTGCGAGCCCGTGGCCCTGGAGACGCAGCGGATCGAGCTGCCCTGCGAGGGCGCGCACGGGGGTCACTTCTGCCCGATGTCCTCCGGCATGGCCAGCACCGTGCTGGTGGGCGACCCCGGGGTTCGGTACGCGGTCACCCTCCGATTTCGCGGGGTCATCGAGTACAACGAGTACCATAGCGGCGTGGACGGGGGCTGGTACCACCTGGGCGGAGAGCCCACGATGGGGGGCTTCAACGTCTTCGCTCTGCGCCTGCCCCAGCCCCCGCGCCTCTATCACCTCAACGCCGGGCAGTTCGGCGGCTTCCAGTGCTACGCGCTGGACGAGCAGCTCACCCTCGAGCTGTGGGGAGGCGCCTCCCTCGAGCTGACCGCCAACGCGGGCGACGAGCAGGGCCTGTTCAACAAGGGCGGCGACGGAGCTCCCATCATCGTCGACGGAGTCCCGCCGCCCGAGGGCTTCGACGGGCAGTTCATCCAGGTGGATCTGGTCGAGGTGGGCGAGGCCCAGGGATAGGCGCCGCTCGAATGGGCACATGTGCTCGCGAATGCGTCGATGATCTGGGGGCGGAGGGTGAGCGTCCGTGACACGGACGCTCGCGCCCCACGGGGCTCGGGAACCGCTAGCGCCCCGGGCATCGGCGAAACGGAACCTCGACGTGGTGAGCCTGTGCGCCGTGATGCCCGGAGACGGAGCCTCGAGCCTGCGCGAACACCATCGCCCCAGAAAGACGGTGCCCTCCGCGCCCGACCTGGTGGCGGGCATCCGCCTCACGCCGACCGACGTCGACGACGGTGACCTCTACGAAGCGATCTCGACGCGCCGCACCAACCGCAACGAGTACGGCGACTTCGCTCTCGATCCGCGCATCGTCGAGCGGTTGCAAGACGACGTGGCGGGCTTTCCCGGCGTCACGCTGCGATTGCTCACGTCGGACGCCGACAAAGGCCGCTTCGCCAGCGCCACGGTGGCCGCCACCAAGGCTTTCATCGCCGATGACGAGATGCTGCGCGACTCGGACCAGTGGTTTCGGCATACCGAAGAACAGATCGATGCCCACCGCGATGGTCCCACGCTCGACGCCCAGATCCGCTCGAACACGATCGCCGCGTTCGCAAAGGGAGGCCAACAGGTCAGCGCCGAACGCAGCGGCAGCATCTGGCTGAGCTCGACCGAGCGCATCCACACCGGGCCGTGTTCGGCCTATGCCGTGATCTCTACGCCGACCTTCGTCGACCAACCGGCCGCCGTGGCCGCCGGTCGGGCCTATCAGCGCCTCACGCTGCGCCTCGAGGCCCTCGGCCTGGCCGCCCAGCCGCTCAGTCAGCTCGCCGAGATGCGCGACCGCGAGGTCCAGCTCGAAGCCGAGCCCGAGTTTGGTCGCCGGCTCGATGAACTCACCGCCGAGGGCGAGTTTGCCCAGCAGCTGTTCCGGCTCGGCTATGCGCGGCACGAGGCCGACAAGTCGCCTCGCCGTCCGCTCTCGTGGGTCGTGATGGGAGAGGAGGCCTGAGATGTCCTGGCTCATTGCAACCTCCCTGTTTCTGGCCAGTCCCCCCCCCGCTCGATGCGCCCGCGCCCGAAGACGCTGCCGTCGACGCTGCCTTCGAGGGTCCCACCGTGGTCCGCCGCAACGGGCAGCGGGTCGAGCCGCCTCGCTTCGAGCCGTGGGTGGCGACCAGCTCCACGCTGATGTTCAGCACGCTCGAGCTCGAACAGGGCGGCGACATCGAACGCGAGCGCGACCTGTTGTGGAAGCCGGTCGGGCTTTGGATCGGCGCACAGGGCTACTACAAGAAGGGGACGAGCTGGGCGACCGGCGGCTGGCGGGGCGATCTCTCACTCGGTCTCGAGCTGTTCACCCTCCAGGCGAGCCCCTCGATCGGGATCCAGCACACCACGGGCTACGAATGGCACGCTCGACCGCGATTCACCTCGAGTTCCGCAGCGCCGCCGCCGTGCGCTCGCCCCCCACCACCCGCACCAGCGGCCCGCTCGAGCCGCGCTGCAGCGCGACGACGCCTCGATGCCTTCAGCCTCTGATCAGAGCGGTGCAGGCGGTGTTCTGGCGCAACGAAATCCCACGCCATCGTAGCTGCCGGAGGGGTCGGAGTTGTTGCGGTTCGCCGCACGGAAGTTGAACGTGCCGTTGCTGTACCACGAGCCGCCGCGCAGCACACGCGAGCTACCCAGGGCCGGTCCGCTGGGGTTGTCCGTCTCCATCGAATCATAACCGCTCGCATACCAGTCAGCCACCCACTCCCATACATTGCCTGCCATATCGTGTGACCCATACCGTGAGTCCCCGAGCGGCTTGCTCCCTACCTCCCACATCGAGCCGAGCCCGCAACCACCACCGCCCTCGTTCATCACCACGTGCGTGCAGCTCGGCGCCGGTGCATCGCCCCACGGGTACTCCCGTGCGTCCGTGCTCCGTGCTGCCTTCTCCCACTCCGCTTCCGTCGGTAGCCGCTTCGTAGCGCTCTGCACCCATCCGCAGTAGTCCTCCGCCTGAAACCACGTCACGCAGTTCACGGGGTGGTCATCACGCCCCACCACCATCCAATTGCAGTTCCCGCTGTCCGCAGGCGGCGTACATGCGCCGGCCAGCTCACAAGCAGCATACTCCGCCACCGTCACCTCCGTCTCGTCCATCCAGAACCGGTCCACCTGCACCATCCGTATCGGCTGCTGACTCGAGGTGTAGTCCGAGCCCATTTCGAATATGCCGCCGGGCACGTCCACCATCCCTGGCACGGGCCCACACCCGGACACGTCGAGCTGGCACCCAACGCACGTCAGCCCGTTATCGGAGTAGCCCTGGCTCTCGCACGTCTCACCAGCGAGCTTCGCCCCGTCACAGGCCTCTCCGTCCTCCACATCGCCGTTCCCGCATTCGCTCACCGGCCCCGTCGGCCCCTCACCCGTCGTCGAGCCCGACTCCGGGGAGTTCGTAGAACCCGACACCGGAGAGCTCGTCGAGCCCGACACCGGAGAGCTCGTCGAGCCCCCTTCGGCGATAGCTCCTAACGGCAATGACGGCGGCGGCCCATCTCCCGCACAGCTGCACAAAATCACTAGCGCACTCGACAACGTTGCAGTTCGTACAGTCATCTCAGCCACCTCCGATCAGAACCAACACGACACCGAGACTCCGCCCCCTCGAGTCCACACAGCGGGTACCGGGATCTTCGCCCTTACCCGGTTCGGGTGCCCAGACCGCCGCAGGCGAATGGCTCCCCACGTCGTCAGCCCGACCCCCGCCGCCACGAGTACGGCACCCCCGATCGCGAGCCCGCGCCCGATACCACTCCAGCGGTCTTGGTACACGGCAACTTCGGCCCGATAGTCCACGCGCTCCTGCTCCGAGTAACTGTCGTAGGCATCGTGAGCACTGAGCAGCTCCGCACCTCGCCGGTCGACCTTCCCGATGTTCCACACGCCGTTTGCAAGCAGAGCGGTACCTCCAACGACCGAGGCGACACCCACTCCGAGGATCGCGAGATCGGCCCTGCGTGTCGACGGTGGCCCCTCGGGCTCGGGCTCGGGCTCGGGCTCGGGCTCCTCGTTTCTCTGTGCTTCGAGCCGCGCCTCGGCTCGCCGTCGCTCCGCCTCGAGCCGCTTCTCCGCCTCGAGGTCCTCCCTCATCCGGTGCACGTCCTGCACCCGCGCCCTCGCCCGCTCGAGCTCCCGGCTGAGCTCTTCGGGCAACCCGTCGATGCGCTTCCCGTACCGCTCGAGCAACGCGACCTCTTGAAAGAGCAGCCCGACGCTGTCGGGCTCGGCCAGCTGCGCCCTCCGATAGTCATCCACCGCGTTGCCGATCGTGATCTCCCCCTTCAGCCCCCGTTGCTCGTCCTCGCCGAGCGCCTCGTAGGCCTCCGCAAATGCATGGGCCGACTCGGCGTAGCGCTCCGCGGCCCGGTGCGCCTGGGCCTGGGCCGTGAGCTCCGAGAAGCTCGAGACTTCTTCTGGCGCCGCCGCAGCCGCGGGCGAGGGCAGCAACGTCGCGGCCGAGCCTCCCATCGCCAACACCAACGAGACCCACAACGACCGGATGTTCTGTATTGCTCGTATTGCTCGCATGAGTCACTCCACGATGATCTGGAGGGGTGTCTCGCCACTGCGCGTCCGAAACTTCGTGCCCACGATCTTCTGCTTGGCGCACTCACCCGCCGCGTTCTTGGGCGTCGCGGTCAACAGGCTCGGTTCTCCGTCGCTGGTCACGAGGAACGTGACCGTTACCTTCTGGTCTGCCATCGTGGTCGCACACTTGGCCTTGATCCTCTTGCTGAGTCGCTTCTTCAGCGTGCCATCGGATGGCGGACCTGCGCGCGCCTTGGGAGGCGGATCGACGACCGCGGGCGCTGGAGGGACCGCTGGCTCGACTTCCTCGGGCGCAGGCTCGACCTCTACAGGCTCGACCTCCACGGCCTCGACCTCCATGGCCTCGGCCTCCACTGCCTCCACCTCCTCGATTCCCGTCGACCCTCCCCCGGTCGCCACCTCGGACGCGGGGATGACGACCGGCTCGGGCTCGGGCGCCTCGACGATCGCGGCGGCCACGGCCCGCTCGGGCTCGGCCGTCGCCGCCTCCGGCCCGGCCTCTCGTGACGGCGAGGGCTCCTCCGCCATTCCGTTCATCATCGACCAGCCCACCCCGCCGAGCGCGGCGGCGACGACCACCGCCCCTGCGACGCGCCATCCTGCGGTCCGTGGCCGCTCGGTCGCGCCCGGATCCTCCCTGGTCAGGGTCGCCTCGCCAACGGCCGGCTGCGTCGCGCCCGGCTCCTCCATCAGCCGCCCGGAGTCGGGCATCTCCGTTCGCTGGGCTATGAACTTCGCTAGGGCCGCCACATCGACCACCTCGGTCGCGCCCGCCATCGGTGCCCAGGACGGCTCGCGCGACCCCGAGTCGAACACCTCCGTTCGACTCGACTCGCCCGATGAGTCGCTGCCGTCCACGCCGAGGCTCAGCGCACTCGAGCCGGCATCCACCACCGGCGCATCGACTCCACCCAGCCTCCTCCCGAGTACCTGGAGCCGCTGTCGCACCTCCTCCATGTCGGCCGGCCGCTGCGGTGGCGCCTTGGCCAGCATCTCCAGCACCAGCTCGTCCACCGCGGCCGGCAGATCACCCACCTGCTCGCGCAGCGATGGTGCGGGATGGAGGCACGCGCGGTGCATCACCTCGAACGCCGTCTTCCCCGTGAACGGCAGCGTGCCCGTCAGCATCCGGTAGGCCACCACCCCGAGCGAGTACACATCGGACTGGGGGCTCGCCGGCCCCATCGTCAGCACCATCTCCGGCGCCGTGTAGCTCGGCGTGCCCATCACGTTGCCCGTGCCCGTGAGCTGCTGGGTCTGCTTGGTGTCATCGAGCTTCGCGATGCCGAAGTCCACCACCTTCACCACCGGCTCGTCGTCTTCGGTGGTCACGAAGCAATTCGCCGGCTTGATGTCGCGATGGATCACCCCCTGGGCGTGTGCGGCCTTGAGGCCACTGGCGATCTGCACCAGCAGCCCGCACGCCTGCGCCCAGGGCAGCCGCTGGTCCGGGTGCGCCCGCAGCAGCTGCTCGAGGTCCTGGCCCACGAGGAACTCCATCACCGAGTACACCAACCCGCCCTTCGTCTCACCGTAGTCGAGGATCACCACCACGTTGCGATGCCGGATCTGCGAGGCCGTCTGCGCCTCGCGGAGGAACCGCTTGGTGTACTCGGCATCCCTCGCGTAGCTCGGCTGCATCACCTTGATGGCGACCAGTCGCCCGAGCCGCAGGTCCTTGCCCTCGAACACCGCCCCCATCCCCCCGGCCCCGAGCACCCGGCCGATCTCGTACCGCTCGCCGAGCACCGTGCCCACCAGCGCGGCGAGCGACCTGGGTTCGCCGGCGGATTCATCGGACAGCTCGACCATCTCGGACGACCCTAGCGTAACGAGGGTCGTCCGTTGCTACTAAGCACACTCTCGGCGGGACTTCGTCCCACGATTGCCCCGTTCGGGCGAGACGGTCCTGCACCGAGCAGGAGGTGACGAAGACCCACGAGGTGGTGCGGCACGTGCCGTGGCCCGACCGCCCCCCTTCCACTGGAGGTGGGAGGATGCTCGCTCAGCGGCAGGGGATCTCGATGGCGACGTACGGCTCGCCGTCGACCTCGAGGACTGTGCCGATTAGATTGTTCGAGGGATCTGGGCTGCGAGACTGTCGGAGTAGGCACAGTCCTCATCGTCGAGCGCGTAGCCGTAGTCCATGCTCGGGTCGAGTGACTCGATCGGTCTGCACCCGAGCAGCAGCAGGGCGAGGAGCGAAATGGTGCTGTATCGGAGCATGAGCGTGGCCAGGGTGAGGCAGAGCGACGGGCGACGGCCGACGATCACCCGTCTGGCGCTCCCCAGACGCCTTCCCGGCCGCCGATCACCCGTCTGGCGCAGATTCGAGACGGGAAGTTACGCCCCCTCACCCCCCCACCCCAGTCACATCAGCCAGCCCCGCATACAACCGCGGCCACATCCCCTGCGGCAGGTCGTGCCCCATCCCCGGGATCCGCATCAACCTCGAGTTCCGCAGCGCCGCCGCCGTGCGCTCGCCCCCCACCACCCGCACCAGCGGATCGTCCACCCCGTGCACCACCAGCGCGGGCAGCGACAGCGCCCGCAGGGCCGGCCGGCGATCGCCCGCGGCCATCACCGCGACCATCTGCCGGGCCAGGCCGGCCGGCGACGGCCCGCGATCGAACGCCCGCCCCGCTCGGTCTCGAATGCTTCGCTCGTCGACCGGAAACCCGGGGCTGCCCACCACCCGCTGGAACCCCACCATCGCCTCCTGCGCCTGCTCGCGGGTTCGCGGGGCCGGGTGCAGCAGCGCCCGCAAACCACGGGGCAGGGGCACGCCCGAGCGCCGGTCCCCCGGGTGCGACATGATGGAGGTGAGCGAGGCGACCCGCCGCGGGTGCCGGATCGCCAGCAGCTGCGCGATCATGCCGCCCATCGACGCCCCCATCACGTGGGCCCGCGCCACGCCGAGCGCGGTGAGCAGGCCGGCCGCGTCGTCGGCCATCGCCTCCAGCGAGTAGGGCGGCGAAAGCGACCGCCCCAGGCCCCAGCGCAGCATCTCCCGCCGCACGTCGGGCTTGCCGAGGTGATCGAGGCGCGTCGACTTGCCCACGTCGCGGTTGTCGAAGCGGATCACCCGAAAGCCCCGCATCACCAGCCCCTCGCACAGCGCGTCGGGCCACAGCACCAGCTGCGCCCCCAGGCCCATGATCATCAGCAGGGTCGGGCGCGTCGGCCGGGCGCTCGCACCCTGCCCCGCTCCCCCCGCCGCGCCCCCGCGGGGCGGCTGGGAATCCTCATAGTAGAGCTCGACCGAGCCGACCCGCGCGCGAGGCATGAGGCGATCCTCGGGCTAGATCTCGCGCAGCGGCAGCGCGACGATCGAGTCGGTCTCCATCATCAGGCCCGACCACGAAAGCCCCACCCCGAAGCCCATCATGCACCACTTGGTGGGCTGGGCCATCTGCTCGGCCCGCTCGGTGAGCATGGTGAGCGGGATGGAGGCGCTGGAGGTGTTGCCGAAGTTCTCGATGGAGAACGGCACCTTGTCCTTGTCCACCTTCATCTTGCGGGCGAGGAACTTCAGCATGAAGTGGTTGGCCTGGTGCAGCGCGAACACGTCGACGTCGTCCTGCGACCAGCCCGCCTTCTCGAGCAGCTCCTTCAGCATGGGCGGCACCCGCTTCATGGTGAAGGTGAGGATCTGCGGGCCCCGCAGCAGCAGATCGAGGGGCCGCCGCTCGTCGCCCTCTTCGTCGGCCACCCGCTCGAACAGCTCGGGCGACCAGAACGTGCGGCCCAGACCGCCCGGCACGATGATGTGCTCGTAGTTCTCGCCGTCGGCCCCGAACACCACCGAGCGCACCTGATCACCCTCGGCCGTGAGCGCGGTGGCCGTGCCCGCGTCGCCGAACAGCAGCGCGTTGGCCAGGTCGGTGCGGTGGGTCGCCTTGTGGAGCCGAGGCCGGAAGCGGTCGGAGGTCATCTCGCCGCACAGCAGCAGCGCCCGCTTCACCACGCCCGAGGCCAGAAGACCATCGAGCACGATCATGCCGTGGGTGAAGCCCGAGCACCCCAGCGTCATGTCGAACACCAAGCAGCGGCTGGACAGCCCCAGGGCCTTCTGCGCCACGTGAGCGCTGGCCGGCATGATGTAGTCGGGCAGCGTGGTCACCAGCACCAGCGCGTCGACCGAGTCGCGCTCCCAGCCCAGCTCCTCGAGCAAGGGCTCGGCCGCGGCGATGCACAGGTCGTTGGCGGTGACGCCCTCCTCGGCCTCCCGCTTCCGCTTCACCCCCGTGTTGCCGATGATGCGGTCGACGTCGAACTGCTTGAAGTTCGCGTAGGCGGCGGTGGTCTCGACGGTGTTCTTCGGCACACAGGCCGACATGCCAACGATCTTCATGGGCGGGCCGAGCCTACTTCAGGGTGTCGCCGGCCAGGTCCATCACGTCTTGCACGGTCTTGCAGTCGGGGATCTTCTCCTCGTCGATCGTCACCCCCTGCTCGTCGAGCAAGACCACCAAGTTGAGCACCGCCGTCGAGTCCCATGCCTCGAACTTGGTGAGATCCACGCCCGGCTCGAGCTCCTTGGGCTCCACCATGAGCACCTCGGCCAGCTCCTTGATGAACTCTTCCTTGGTCACCCTGGTTCTGTACACCCCCTCGAGACCGCGGCACAAGCGGTCGAAACGCGCCGAAATGCCCCCCCGGGGCCGCTGAGACGATCGGTGCGTTATCGACGCCCTTCGCGGATCCGGCCGTCTGGGGCCGATCGGGCGGGCCGCCGGGCCGAGGCCACGCCAGCGGCGAGGACACGCGGTAGACTGAGTGCATCACGGAGACGATGTCCAAGCTGGCGGTCACCTCCGTCCTCGGAGCACCCCACCGCGATGCCCTCGAGCGCGTGTTCTTCTTCAACGAGAACCAAGCGCGCGCGCAGGAGGGGGTGACCTACGTGGTGAACCGCTACGGCGCCCCGCGGATCGTGGTGACCGACGACGAGCGGCTGCGGATCGACCTCGACTCGTCGGTGCAGCCCCAGTCCCTGTTCGCGGTGGTCCCCGCCGAGGAGGGCGTGCGACCGGTGGGCGTGGTGGTGTTCACGCGCGAGGAGGAGCGCTTGGTGGTGCTGTTCGTGGCGATCGACGGCGACTACACCAAGCGCGGCTCCAAGGGCGACTACCGGGTGCTGCCCCAGCTCATCGACGCGCTGAAGGCCATCGCGCTGCGGGTGCGGGGGATCACCTCGCTGCTGGTGTACCTCGGCCGCCCCACGCCCACCCGCATCAAGCTCCGCCGCCCAGCCGACGAAGAACGCACGTGATCCGCCACCCCGAGCAATCGATCTCCAGTTGAGTATGCTGGGGCCCGTGATGGTGGTCGACGCGGAGGTGTCCTCGTGAACCGTGCCTTGCGCAAGGCGCTCATGTACGTGCGTACCCGGATGTGGGAGCAGGTGGAGTATCCCGACCCGGAGGTGGTGTACCGCCGGCAGGGGATCTTCGGGATCACGCGGCTCATCCAGACCACCGGCGACGGCACGCTCACCAAGGAGCTGCTCACCCGCTACGGCGCCGACATCGACCCCGAGTGCTGGCCGATCGGCCCCGGCATCACCATCCACGAGGCCCCCGAGGACTACGGCAACCTCAGCGTCGGGGCGCACGTGCACATCGGCAAGCAGGTGTTCCTCGACCTCACCGAGCAGCTCATCATCGAGGAGAGCGTGGGCGTGGGCATGCGGGCCATCCTGCTCACCCACAACAACATCGGCTCGGGCTACCGCAACAAGCCCATGACCCGGCTGTTTCCCAAGAAGCACAAGCCCACCATCTTGCGGCGAGGCTGCTCGATCGGAGCGGGGGCGGTCATCGCCTGCGGGGTAGAAGTCGGCGAGGATGCGCTGGTCAACGCCAACGTGGTGGTCGACCGCGACGTGCCGCCGCGCACCGTGGTGCACTGCACCCGGGTGCGCGAGCCCTTTCGCATCCCCGACCGCTTCTTCGGGCCCGGCAAGTAGCCCGGCCAGCGCGCCGGTCGAGGGCCTCCACCCCCGGCCGATCGACAGCCGCGCACGAACCATTGTAGACGCGATGGCAGGCTCCTCATGCCGCTGCGCCCTCGCGTCCACATCGCCCCTCCCGACGCGACCACGTGGCGCCGGAGCTATCCCGATGGCCTGGGGGCATCGGCCTTCGCCTCGCCGGCGTTCCAGCGGCTGATGCTGCACGACCAGCCGGGCGACTGGGTGCTGCGGGCGCTGTCGGTCGACGGCAGCGAGGCGTGGCTGCCCGTCCTCGGCCGGTGCGATCGCTACGGGCGGTGGATCCTGCGGGCCCACCCGGTGGGCTACGACCTGCTGCCCGTGCCGCTCACGCGGCTAGACCAGGCCGAGCTCGACCACTGGATCCACGCGCTGTGCACCCCTCGCATCCAGCACTTCGTGTGGTGGCTGCCCTCGTGGCACACCGCGGGCCTGCAGCTGAAGCCGCACCGCACCCTCACCGGCGAGGTCGAGGTCGAGCACCACGTCACCTACACGATCCCGTTCGGCGGCGAGGTCCAGGCCCACATGCGCGAGCACGTGAGCACCACCATGCGCCGCTACGCCCGGCGCAACGCCGAGCGCGGGGTCACGGTGTCGAGCGACCCCACCCCGGCCCAGATCGAGGCCTACATCGAGATCTACGAGCGCTCGTTCCGTGACAACGCGTGGGAGGGCGAGATGTTCGACCGCGCGTTCTTCTACGCGGTCGCGCGCGAGCTGGGGCGAGGCGGGACGCTGGCGGTGGTGCTGCACGAGGGCGTGGTGGTGGGCGGCGGAGTGCTCATGCTCGACCCCGCGGTGATCCACTACTTCCAGGGCGCCATCGACCGCGACGCCAAGAAGGTCTACCCCCACGTGGCGCTGTACACCCACGCCCTGGAGCTGGCCGCGCAGCAGGGCATCGGCTGGGTGAACCTGGGCGGGGTGAACGAGGGCAACACCGGCCTGGAGTGGTTCAAGAGCGCGTGGGGGGCCCACGCCACCGCCTCGCCCATGCTGGTGTTCACCAGCGGGCTTCGCAAGACCATCGAGTCCGTGCAGCGGCGCCTGCCCGCGTGGCTGCCCCGCCGGCTGCGGCCGCGCTAGGAGACCATGCGCCAAGGCAAGCGAGGCGTGGTGCGCCCCATGGAGCGGCGAGACCTGGAGCAGGTGGTCGCGCAGTACCGCACGATCGGCGCGGGCGCGGCCCGCCGGCCCCTGGACGAGGTCACCACCACGCTGCGCCAGATGATGCTCGAGCAGCCCTCGTTCGGCGACGATGCGCCCCGCAGCCTCGTGCACGAGGGTCGCGACGGCCGGATCGTGGGCTTCATGGGGGTGGTGCCCCGCCGCTGGCAGCTGGGGTCGCGCATGCTGGTGGGGGCGACCACCACCGGCTTCGTGGTCGACGCCCGCCACCCCGACGCGATGGTCTCGGCGCTGTGGCTGGCGCGGCGCTCCATCGCGCAGGGCCAAGACTTCACCTTCGTCGATCGACCCACGCCCACCGTGGTGAAGCTGTTCGGCCTGGTCGGCGCGGAAGTGCTCCCCGGGCACGGCTACGACTTTCGGCTGCCGCTGCGCCAGCACGAGGTGGCCCGCATGCGCCTGCGCGAGCGCGTGCGCTACCGCCGGTGGTGGCCGGCGGTGGCTCCGCTCGATCGCGTCGCCCGGCGGCTCGCCACCGCGCTCGACGCCCGCGGGCCCCGGCCCGACGACGTATCC
>JGI12210J13797_10038651_pt1 | contig 13140 bp, 16 predicted proteins | sample ElkSlonscriptome_3_FD_13797 | JGI IMG/M metagenome (IMG submission 13797)
GAAACAAGCGCCCTGCGGCGGTGGTCGAGACGGCAGGCACGGCGAGGCCCATTGCGCAAGGGCAGGTGATGATCAGCACGGCGACGGCGATGTTGAGCGACAGCCGCACATCGCCGGAATACAGCATCCATCCGATGAAGGCGAAAAGTGCCAAGAGGTGGACGACAGGAGCGTAAAGCCGCGCGGCTTTGTCGGCGACCGCCGTATAGCGGTTCTTGATCGCTTCGGCCTGATCGACCATGGTGACCATTTTGCGCAGGGTCGTATCAGCGCCGACAGTTTCAGCACGGATCGTCAGCGGGCCAGTCAGGTTCACTTCACCTGCCGTCACTGCCGTGCCCGCACATGCGGTGCTCAGCCGGCTCTCGCCGGTCAGCAACGAGCGATCAACCTGGCTTGTGCCGTCGGTTACCCGACCGTCGACCGGTATACGCCCACCGGGCAGAACCTGCACAAGGTCGCCAACGGCAAGCTGTGCAAAATCGACCATCTGCCGGACACCGTCGCGCAGGCGCATGACGCGCGGCACTTCGAGAGCGGAAAGTTGTGCCGCAGCCGAGGCGGCGGCTTTGCGGCTGCGGTGATCGAGGTAGCGCCCGATCAGCAGAAAAAAGGTCAGCGTGACGGCTGCATCGAAATATGAGTGATACCCACCGAAGATCGTCTCGTATAGCGAGATGCCCGCCGCCAGCAGAATTGCCAGGGCAATTGGGACGTCCATGTTGGTGCGGCCCGCTCTGAGCGACCGCCAACCGCTTTGGAAAAACGGCTGTGCGGAGTAGATCAGGGTCGGAATGGCGATCAGTGCGGTAATCCAATGGAACAGATGCATCGTCGCGCCGACGGCACCGGACCAAACTGCTACCGACAAAAGCATGATGTTCATATTCGCGAAACCTGAAACCGCAAGGCGGGTCATCAGTCCACGGCCATAGGCATCGTCATCAGCGCCCAGCAAACTGCTATCGAGCACGCGCGCCTCAAAACCCGCGAGTTCGAGCGTGTCGATCAGGGTTTCAGGGGCAATCGGGGTGTTCGTGCCGACCGTCACCCGCTTCATGCTCAGGTTCACGCGGGCGTTGGCGACACCCTCAACGCCACGCAACACACGTTCAACCCCGTTGATGCAAGCCACACAGTGAATCGCGGGCAAGGACAGGATGATCTGGTTTGTCCCGTTCGATGCGGCCTTTTCAAGCTGCTCTTCGGGCAGGCCCACACAGGCCGGACAGAAGGCGGCGTCGCTCATTGTGCGGTCAGTGGAAAGCGGCGCCGGAATTTGGTGCCGTCTTCAGCAAGGATTTCAAGGCGCAGGTTCCAATACCCTTCGTGCATTTCGACGGGGGCCACAAAAGAGGTGCCGTTCCAGACGAACGCGGGCGTTGTGTCCTGGCTCGTGTTTGTCGCGCGGCCAAGAATGGCGCGGGTGATCTCGGGCTGAACGGGCGCGCCGCCTTGATCAAGGATCGTGACGGTCAATGCGCCGTCACGGATGCTTGCTGCGGTCTCCCAACGGAGCGCGTCCTGGGCTGCACGATCGGCTTCAAACGTCTGGCTCACCTGATAGGAATTGCGCGCCTCGACACCCGGAAAAGTCGCGACTGCGTTGTAGGCGAGTGTCAGGTTGACGGCGACGATGATACCAAAACCGCCGACCATCAGCGCCAGCATGTGCCAGCCGGTAAATTCGCGTGTCATATTATTGTTCCCTTCCGTTGAAGATGGCGTCTTTATAGGCACGTTCACCCGAAATCACGTCTTCTACCCAGAATCGTAGATCCGTGCGGTCGGTCGATGCCGCCGGATCGTCGGGGCGGGCCGTGACGTAGACGCGTTGCAGGAATGTTTCATTTGCGGGCACGACCACACTGTTCAGCGGTGTGCCTTCCAGGTCGATCCGCAGGATCTCATCCGACGTCAGATGCAGATGGAATTCACGGTCTTCGCCATTTTTGTTGAGCAAACGGATGTCGTAGATATTGCGGATCGTTCCGTCGGACAATGTCACGAATGTGGGGTTGCGCACCGGCGCCACAGTCATTTCGATGTCGGCGCGGACAAACAGAGCGAACACCAGTCCCACCCCGATCAGCGACCAAAGGAACGTATAAAGCATTGTGCGAACACGCAGGACATGCCGCCAGATCGGCTTGGCCGGTTTACCGTTTGCTTCTTCTTCCTGATCCGAGAGGGCGAGATAATCGATCAAGCCGCGCGGCTTGCCGATCCGGTCCATCACGTCGTCGCAGGCGTCAATGCAAAGCGCGCAAGTGATGCACTCCATCTGTTGCCCGTCACGAATGTCGATACCGGCGGGGCAGACGTTCACGCAAGCCATGCAGTCGATGCAGTCGCCCGCACCTTCGACCCGCTTTTTGCCCCGCGGTTCGCCGCGCCATTCCCGATAAGCGACGGTCAGGGTTTCGGGGTCCATCATCGCCGCCTGAATGCGCGGCCACGGGCACATATAGTTGCAGACCTGTTCGCGCATGAAGCCGCCAAAAACGAATGTCGTCGCTGTCAGTATCCCGATGGTCGCCCACGCAATCGGCGGTGCGCTCAGCGTAGCGAGGCTGACGGCAAGCGTCGGTGCATCGGCAAAGTAAAAGACCCAGGCACCGCCCGTCGCCAACGAAATCAGCAGCCAGACGGTCCATTTCGTGACCCGAAGTCGGATTTTGCGTCCTGACCAATCTGCATTCCAAAGGCGGACCCGCGCGTTGCGGTCGCCTTCAATCCATCGTTCGACCAGAATAAACAGATCTGTCCAGACGGTCTGCGGGCAGGTGTAGCCACACCAGACCCGCCCAAGTGCGGAAGTGAACAGAAACAACCCCAGTCCCGCCATGATCAGCAAGCCGGCCACAAAGTAAAATTCATGCGGCCAGATTTCGATCCAGAAGAAATAGAAACGCCGGTTGGCCATGTCGATCAGGACAGCCTGATCGGGGAGGTTCGGGCCACGGTCCCACCGGATCCAAGGTGTCAGATAGTAGATGCCGAGCGTTACCGCCATCACCCACCATTTCAGGTTGCGGTAATATCCTTTGACACGACGCGGGAATATTGGCTCACGGGGTGCGTAAAGCGGTTGTGGCTGGGTCGATGACATATCAGTTCCATCAGGGATTTGTTTCTGTTCGCTTCATCTGTCTAGGACGTTGCCGGGAACAAATCATTGATATGGATCAAGCGTCGTGTCGGTTCATACGTCCGGACGCCTGTCAAAAGCTGATTGTGCAGCCTTGATGTGTTGCTCGTTTGAAATTGCCCATTGCGCGAACGGTGCAAGATGGGACAGCAGTGATCTGCCCAGAGGTGTCAAAGAGTATTCGACAGCAGGAGGGCGCGTGTCGAAAACGCGCCGTGCCACAAGTCCGTCACGTTCCAATCCCCGAAGCGTCACCGTCAACATGCGTTGTGAAATCCCGTCAATGGCGCGTTGCAGGGATCGGAAACGCTCTGGTTGTTGCCCCAACCGCAGGACGACCAGCACGGTCCATTTGTCGCCGATCCGTCGCAGCAGATCCCTGACCGGGCAGACGCCGCTATAGTCGTTTTCACGCCACTGGGTTGCAGCGTCGGTTACTTTTGGGTGCCCTTCTGCCGAATTGATGCCTTCTTTTGTCATCCCGAAGCTCTGCTATGTAGTTACTTATAAGAACCACAATATCTGAAATAACTGCAAAGTCATGATCTGACGGTCTAACCAACCACGAAAGGCGAAACCATGCCCACAGAAAAACTCATTTACGGCTTCGATCCGCTTTGCGGGTGGTGCTTTGGCGCGATCCCCGCGCTCAGACACCTTCGGAACAGCAAACCGGACGTGGTGATCGATGTGATGCCCGGCGGCCTGGTCACGGGTGATCGCATTGTGCCGTATGCGCACATGTATGACTATATTTCGCAAGCGGCACCGCGGATGGCTGCAGTGACCGGACAGCACCCCTCTGACGCCTTCTTCGATCTCGTCAAGAATGGCAACGCCGTGACTCCGGCCTCGGCCCCGCCAAGTCATGCCGTGCTCCAGATGAAGGCGCTGGCTTCTGAGCGCGTTCCCGAGTTTGCGCATTTGGTGCAGGAGGCGCACTTTGTCGCGGGGCGCGATCTGAATGATCCGGAAGTGTATAAAACGATTGTCGCAGAACACGCCTTTCCCGCGCTAGATTACGGGGCCATCGCAGAAGCAACCGAAACGACGCCCCTCGTATCGGATGCATTTGCCCAAGCGCGACGCCTNGGGATCAACGCCTTTCCGACATTTATCAAGGTCGACACGGATGGTCAGTTGACCCAATTGCCGTCAGTTTACAATCCGCAAGCACTGCTGGCGTATTTTTCATAGACACCGCTGCGATCAGACCTCTCGCTTTCCGGTCTAAACGGGCTTAATGCTTGTGCCATGAATATTGTCCGCCTCGAAGAGGCCACCCAGTTCCCGCTATGGCGGCGCCCGGTCACGCTATTGTTCATCATGGCCATGGCGATGCCCGTGGCGTTTGCAACGTGGTCGGCGCTGCTCAATAACTTCGTGATCGAGGTGGCGGGCTTTGACGGGTCGGATATCGGGTGGCTGCATACCGTGCGCGAAATTCCCGGGTTTTTCGCCATCGGGGTGATCGCGCTGATCATGTTCATTCGCGAACAAGTCCTCGGCCTCGTCGCACTGATCATGCTGGGGGCCGCCACGGCCGTGACAGCGCAATTCCCTGAAATGGGCGGAATCCTTGCGGTCACGATGCTGTCGTCAATCGGGTTTCACTACTACGAAACCGTCAACCAGTCGCTGCAGCTACAATGGATCGACAAGAAGCGGGCCCCGCAAACGCTTGGCTGGATTTTGTCGGCAGGGTCTGGCGCAACGCTGATTGTTTATCTGCTGATCGTGATCAGCTGGGAACGTTTCGGCCTGACCTATAGCATCGTCTACTGGTTGTCCGGCGGGTTTACGGCGGTGGTCGCGACGATCTGCCTGCTGGCCTATCCGCAGTTTGAGTCTCCCCATCCGCAAGTCAAGAAGATGATCCTGCGCAAACGCTATTGGCTCTATTATGCGATGCAGTTCATGTCAGGCGCGCGGCGGCAGATTTTCGTTGTTTTCGCGGGTTTCATGATGGTCGAACAGTTCGGTTTTGCGGTCGATGACATCACAAAGCTGTTCATGCTGACGTTGCTCATCAACATGTTCGCTGCGCCATTGCTGGGTCGCCTGGTGCAGGTCTTTGGCGAGCGCAAGGCGTTGATCATTGAATATAGCGGCCTTTGCATGGTGTTCTTTGCCTATGGCGGTATTTATTATTTCGGCTGGGGCGTCGTACTGGCCACGACGCTTTATATCGTCAATCACCTGTTTTTTAGCCTGGCACTCGCGATCAAAACCTATTTTCAAAAGATTGCCGATCCGCAAGACATTGCGCCGACGGCGGCTGTTGCTTTCACGATCAACCACATCGCGGCGGTCTTTCTGCCCGCTCTGCTTGGTTATGTCTGGCTTCAATCGCCGGGAATGGTGTTTTTGATCGCCGCGGGCATGGCAATTATATCGCTTTTCCTGTCTTGCCTTGTCCCGCGTCATCCTGCTCCGGGTCACGAGACCGTGTTTCAGGGGCGCTTGTTGGCCGCGGCGGAGTAGTAAATCCGCGCGCAGTCACTATATCCTGAAGCAACCCAAACAGGAGGCTGCTTATGTTTTTCATGACCCGTTCCAAATCCGAAATGGTATCTGCTGATGCCGCACTGCCTGGCCGCGATACGGCGATCCCCACCGCCCATACGCACTATGTCTACGGCACACCGATTTTGGCGAATGTGCCAGATGGTATGGAAGAAGCAATGTTCGGTATGGGCTGTTTCTGGGGCGTCGAAAGAATGTTCTGGAAGCTTGACGGCGTACAATCGACAATGGTCGGCTATGCGGGCGGTTATACGCCCAACGCGACCTACGAAGAAGTATGCTCCGGCAAGACAGGCCACAATGAGGTCGTACGCGTGGTCTATGACCCGACAGTGATTTCCTACGAGGCACTGTTGCAGGTGTTCTGGGAAGGGCACGACCCGACGCAGGGGATGCGTCAGGGCAATGATGCTGGCACCCAGTACCGGTCCGGCATCTACACTTTCTCGCAGGCCCAGAAGTTGGCGGCTGAAGCGTCGAAGGAAGCCTTTGCACCGCGTTTGTCCGAGGCCGGTTACGGGGCGATCACGACCGAGATCGTCGCTGCGCCGCCATTTTACTTTGCCGAGGAGTATCATCAGCAGTATCTCGCCAAGAATCCGCAGGGCTATTGCGGGATCGGCGGAACTGGTGTGACGTGTCCGATAGGCGTAGGCGCCTAAGCGGGGAAAAATGCTGATAGATATCGTCGCTCGCGTCGTGCTTGCACCTGTCTTGTTGTGGCAGGCCATCACGACGCGGCGGCGTGCGCAGATGTTGCCGGTGCCGTCCGGTGCATGCAGCGGTATAGACGGTCATGGACGACAATTAAGATTATTGATCCTTGGTGACAGTTCCGCAGCTGGTGTTGGCGTGCCAAGGCAATCGCAGGCTTTGCTGGGGCAGATCCTTGCCGGTCTTACAGATCGCTACGAGGTGCGCTACGACCTGATAGCGGAAAGCGGTGCGCGGACGGGTGACGTGCTGGCTTGGCTACCTGGTTTGCCATCTGCAGGGTACGACGTCGTTGTGACGGCGCTGGGCGTCAACGATGTGACCAAACTTACCTCATTGCGACGTTTTATTGCCCATCAAAGCCGTATGGTGGACTACCTCCAGAAATCCCACGGCGCACAGCTTGTCATGGTGTCGGGGCTGCCGCCGGTCCACCAGTTTCCCTTGTTACCGGAACCGATGCGCTGGGTTTTGGGGCGGCAGGCAAAACGCTTTGATGTCCACCTTCGCCGCATGATCGCAACAAAGCCCGGGGCACGGATGCTCGATTTCAACATGGACCTCGACGCATCGAACATGTCATCAGACGGGTTTCATCCCGGCCCGAAAGTCTATGCCGAGTGGGCTTCGCAAGTCCTGAAAACGTTTCGGCGACATGAGGCACAGCTTGACCTGCCCGACCCCACACCATAACGGATTGGCTTATGACGAAGGGCAGGCACATGACGACTTTTGCGGCACTCACGACCATCGACGGCGAAGACGCAGCCTATCATCTCGCTGACGCGCTAGAGGATCTGACACCGGAGCCGACCGGCATCGGCGTATTCGAGATCGAGGACGGCTCTGGGCTTTGGGAGGTCGCATGCTACTTCACCGAGAGGCCCGATGCAGCAGCCCTTGCTGTTTTTGCAGCACTGCATGACGCAAAGCCGTTCAACATCTCTGACATTCCCGATCAGGATTGGGTATCAAAGGTCCAACGCGAGCTTGCACCGGTTCCGGCGGGTCGCTTTTTTGTCTATGGCAGCCACGATGCCGACAAAGTCCCGCAAGATAAGGTTGGCTTGCTTATCGACGCGGCGATGGCATTCGGGACTGGTCATCATGGAACGACCAAAGGCTGCCTTGAGGTCTTTGACGGGCTGTTGACCGGTGGATTCTCGGGTGGCCGGATACTCGACATTGGTTGCGGCACGGCTGTGTTGGCGATGGCCGCCGCCAAAGTTTTGCCTGATTTGGTGATGGCCAGCGACATCGACCCCGTGGCCGTTGACGTGGCCCGCGCGAATGTGGCCGGCAATGGATTGGAGGATCGTGTGAGCTGTGTCGTCGCCAGCGGTTTCGATGCACCAGAGCTTGTAGAAAAAGGCCCTTATAATCTGATCTTTGCGAACATTCTCAAAGGCCCCTTGGTCAGTCTGGCGCCTGAGATTGGACGCAATGTGGTGCAGGGAGGGCATGTGATTCTCTCCGGTATTCTCAATGAACAAGCGGCCGACGTCATTGAGGTTTATCAACAAAATGGGTTCAATTTGGTTGAATCGAGGGTTATTGTTGAATGGACGACGTTGCTTTTGAGCAAGAAATGACCGATTTCGCAGCTTTTGCGAGATACCAACGGTAAAATCTCTTGTTTACACACATCATTAAAGGGAAACTGCAATGGTAGTGTGAGTTTTGTAATTTTTTTTGGAGGGAAGCATGGCGCAAGCAAACGTCCCGTTCGACAAAAGACTGAAGCGGATCGTGCGTCGACACGACCGGATGTCAAATGGTGTGGTGCGCACCGTCACTTCTGACGGGCTGATCGTTGCGCGTCCTCGACTTTACAAACCGCGGTTCCCTCTCAAAGGGCTCATTATCGTTCTCACCCTTGGATTTCTCTTCAAAGGTTTCCTTTTCGCCTACCTCGGCGAAGCGTCCTACGTCGAACGCGTGGCGACATTGCAGGGCGGGAGTGTTATGGAACAGGCAGGCGCGTGGGTAATGCAACCCGACCCTGCGACAGTGCTGATCGCTGGCGGTATCGCGACCATTCTTCCTCAATAAAACAATCTTCAGTAAGAACAAAAAAGCCGCGCTCGATTGCGCGGCTTTTTGTTTTCAAACCTGTAGCGGTTTCAGCGGGTCTTACCGTCGACGACCTTCTCGATATCGCCATAAGTCAAACCGATATCGTCCAATTCGCGGTCAGTAAGTTTCATCAGTGCATTCCGTGTCACGCGCGCGGTGTTCCAAACGGTGAAAGCGGCGAACATATTGGCAAAGAAAGCAGGAAGCGCTGAAGCGTTCAGGCCAGTTGCTTGGCGGGGGGTATGAAAAGCGGCCATGGCCATCGTCCTTTTTATCTCGTGCTGTTTTTGCAGCGGTTATCTTGATGGACGGCATCTATGTTGCGGACTGGACAGTGACTAGTGGTATTTCGACATAGCTCGTATGCGTTTTCAGAATGCCATATTTTTAAGCGTATGCTGTCATAAACCCCTAATTTTATTAAGAGAATATCCTTTCCATTTTGGACGTCTATCTGCCGTTTTGTTGCGTCAATCCTCTGATATCTTGCCGAACTGCGGGTGAGGAAGGTGCTTGGTCTCTGTTCGCCTTTTGTGCTATTCGTGCCGGATAACAATAATAATCGGGGTGAGCGATGCGTGTTTTGGGAATTGATCCGGGTTTGCGGAATATGGGCTGGGGGGTCATCGATGTGACCGGCTCTCGTATCAGCCATGTCGCAAACGGTATTTGCCATTCGACGGCAGGCGATTTGGGACCACGCTTGTTGTCGCTGCACCAGCAGTTGACGCAAGTTTTAGAGACATATGGCCCCGACACCGCCGCTGTCGAGCAGACATTTGTGAACAAAGACGGTGTCGGTACCCTCAAGCTCGGGCAGGCAAGGGCGATAGCGATGCTCGTTCCAGCCCAGGCCGGGCTCGAGATCGGTGAATATTATCCCAATGCGGTCAAAAAGGCTGTCGTGGGGGTCGGTCACGCCGACAAGCAGCAAGTCGAGCATATGGTCAAGGTGCAACTGCCAGGTGTGAAACTGGCGGGTCCTGACGCCGCCGACGCCCTTGCGATTGCGATCTGCCATTCCTTCCATGCCCAATCCGCCAGTACGCTGGCCAAGGCCTTGGCGCGGGCAGGCGCATGATCGGCAAGATCGCCGGGCGGCTTGAATACCGTGCCACGGACCATGTGCTCATCGATGTGCGCGGCGTCGGATATATCGTCTTTGTGTCTGATCGAGTCATGGCGAGCCTGCCTGCAAACGGCGAAGCGGTCGCCTTGTTTACCGATCTATTGGTGCGCGAAGACAACCTGCAGCTTTTCGGATTCACCACCCTGATGGAAAAGGAATGGCACCGCCTGCTCATGTCCGTGCAGGGGATCGGTGCAAAAGCGTCGATGGCGATCCTTGGTACGATTGGTGCCGATGGTGTCAGCCGCGCAATTGCCCTGGGTGACTGGAACGCGGTGGCAAAGGCCAAGGGGGTAGGGCCCAAGACCGCACAGCGCGTCACGATCGAACTCAAAGACAAAGCCCCCGGCGTCATGGCAATGGGCGGATCTATCGCCGAGGCTCTGGGCGACGAGGTCATCGAAACGCGGGCGCCTGTTCCCACCGGCAAAAAAGCCGTGTCCAAGGCCAATCCTGCACAGGCCGAGGCGTTGTCAGCCCTTGGCAACCTCGGGTACGCCCCCGGTGAAGCCGCAAGTGCCGTAGCCGAGGCAGCGGGTGCCGCACCGGATGCGGATACTGCGACGCTCATCCGTGCCGCCTTGAAGCTGCTGGCCCCGAAAGGGTAGGGGGAGGACATGGACCAACCTGACCCCAACCTGCGCCCCGATCGGCAGCCCGAGGATGCTGATCGTGCGCTGCGCCCTCAGACGCTCGATGCGTTTATCGGCCAGCAAGCAGCGCGCGCGAACCTGTCGGTCTTTATCGAAAGTGCACGCCGTCGCGGCGAGGCGATGGATCACACGTTGTTTCACGGGCCACCCGGTCTGGGCAAGACGACGCTCGCGCAAATCATGGCGCGCGAATTGGGTGTCAGTTTCCGGATGACCTCGGGACCGGTGCTGGCCAAGGCCGGTGATCTGGCGGCGATCCTGACCAATCTGGAAGCGCGCGACGTCTTGTTCATCGACGAAATTCACCGTCTTAATCCGGCCGTGGAAGAGGTTCTTTACCCCGCTCTTGAAGATTTCGAGCTTGACCTCGTCATTGGCGAAGGCCCCGCCGCGCGTACGGTACGTATCGAATTGCAGCCTTTCACCCTTGTCGGTGCGACGACACGTATGGGGCTGCTGACGACGCCTTTGCGGGACCGCTTTGGCATTCCGACGCGTCTGGAGTTTTATTCCCAAGACGAACTGCATCAGATCGTCACCCGCGGTGCCCGCCTTTTGGGTGCGCCTGCGTCCGACGGGGGAGCGCGCGAAATTGCGCGCCGCGCCCGCGGCACACCGCGCATCGCCGGTCGTCTGCTGCGCCGTGTCGTTGATTTCGCGATCGTCGAAGGCGACGGCACCGTCACCGAAGCCATCGCCGATAGTGCATTGACGCGATTGGGTGTTGACCATCTGGGCCTCGACAATGCTGACCGCCGCTACTTGCGACTGATTGCCGAGAGTTACAGTGGCGGCCCTGTAGGAATTGAAACGCTCTCTGCAGCACTGTCAGAGAGCCGCGATAGTCTTGAAGATGTGATCGAGCCCTATTTGTTGCAAAAGGGTTTGATCCAGCGGACACCGCGCGGCCGGATGCTTGCACGGGACGCCTGGACGCATTTGGGGATGGCCGTCCCGAAATCGCAGACGGATTTGTTTGGATGAGAAGGCAGGTACCTCCGGTGGGAGTTTTTTGACCAAGATGAAGTTGGATGTTGAAAACCTATTTACCCGTGCGGACGGCAGTTATTTTTTCGCCCGCTGGGGGCGACCGATCGTGCCGGTTGTTTTTGGCGTGGATGATGCATCGCTCGCGATGTTCAAAGGCGCGATCGAGGCTGTTGTGGCTTTGGCCGGCCACCATATGGCCGAAACCGACCCCGAACTTGGGGTAAATATGATGGTGTTCTTCTGTACCGATTGGGGCGAGTTGGAAGAGGTGCCAAATCTGGATCAGCTCGTCCCCGATCTTGGCCCTCTCGTCGTCAGGCTCAAGAAAGCGGACGCAAACCAGTATCGTATTTTCCGTTTTGATGATGCCGGTGCGATCCGCGCCTGCTTTATTTTTCTGCGTATGGATGAACATATGTCCAATATTGGCGCGGATACCCTGGCGCTGAGCCAAGCTGTCCAATCCATCTTGCTGTGGTCGGATATGGCGTTTCAGGCTCAAGCCCCGCTGGCCATGATCAAAGAGAAAGCGGTCCTGCGCCCCGAAATCGCCGATGTGATCCGCGCAGCGTATGATCCGGTGATGCCTGTGATGGCTCAAGACCCGAGCCACGCGTTGCGACTGGCAGCCCGCATTCAGGCCCCGTCATGAGTCATTGTTTTCCTGTTCGCGTTTACTATGAAGATACAGACCTCGCCGGGATCGTCTATTACGCCAACTACCTGAAGTTCATCGAGCGCGCGCGCAGTGAATGGGTTCGTGAACGCGGCGTGGATCAGGTCCGGATGAAAGCTGACGGTTTGGTTTTTGCCGTCCGCCGTGTCGAGGCAGATTACCTTGCCCCCGCCCGTTATGACGATGAACTGGTGGTTGAGACCACGATGCAGCCTGGCTCTGGTGTTCGACTTGTCGTCAGGCAGGACGTCAAGCGGGGTGCTGAGATTCTATTTACCGCGCTTGTCACGATCATCTGTATGACCGCTGAGGGGGCTGTCGCCCGTCTGCCGGCGGCAATCCGCCATCAATTGCATTAACATTACCGCTTATTTCGGTAACGTGATGCGGGATTGGTTGGATTTATCTTCGCTGATACGGTAGTCTGTTACCAATCAGAGCCCAAAACCGGGCCTTAGGCAGAGCAGGCACATGGAAGCAGCACACGAATTCACAATGTGGGCGTTATTCGCGCGCGCGACAATTACCGTCAAAATCGTCATGATCATGCTGGTCGCCGCATCCGTTTGGTGCTGGGCCATTATCATCGACAAGATCATCCAATATCGTAAGGCCCGCGCCGAGGCGGATGTATTTGACCGCGCATTCTGGTCCGGAGAGCCGCTCGACACCCTGTTTGACCAGATCGGCACCGACCCCGACGGGTCTTCCGAAAAGATATTTGCAGCCGGTATGCTGGAGTGGCGCAGGTCGCACCGGCAGGACGGTGGACTTATTGCGGGAGCCACCGCCCGGATCGACAGGTCGATGGATGTGGCGATCGCCAAGGAATCCGCGCGTTTGCAAAAAGGCTTGCCGATCCTTGCGACCACGGGTGCGATTGCCCCGTTTGTGGGACTGTTCGGCACTGTCTGGGGTATCATGAACGCATTCATCGAAATTGCAGTGGCCCAGACCACCAATCTGGCAGTTGTGGCTCCGGGGATCGCCGAGGCGCTCCTCGCGACCGGGCTGGGCCTGTTGGCGGCGATACCTGCGGTGATTTTCTACAACAAGTTGTCATCCGACAGTGACCAGATCGTCAGCGGCTACGAGGCATTCGCCGACGAATTCGCCACGATCCTCAGCCGTCAGTTGGATAGCTGATCATGGGTGGCGGTGTCATCAAAGACGACGACGAGGGGGGCAGACGCCGCCGCAGGCGCCGTCGTGGCAAGCCTATGTC
>JGI12210J13797_10917118_pt1 | contig 13140 bp, 14 predicted proteins | sample ElkSlonscriptome_3_FD_13797 | JGI IMG/M metagenome (IMG submission 13797)
GTTGCGGGCTGCCGGATAGCGTCACAGGCCGAGCACGTCCTCCATCCGGTAGCGCCCGGGCTCCTGTTCGAGCAGCCACAGCGCCCCCTTGACCGCACCGCGTGCGAAGATGGCTCGGTCTTCCGCGTTGTGGGAAAGGGTGATGCGTTCCTGAGGTCCGGCAAAGATCACGCTGTGTTCGCCGGCGACCGTTCCGCCGCGCAAGGCGGCGAAACCGATCGCTCCTTCGCGCCTTTTGCCGGTGAAGCCGTGGCGACCGCTTTCCATGTTGTCGGCCAGCTCTATTCCGCGCGCCTCAGCCGCCGCTTCGCCAAGCAGCTTGGCCGTGCCCGAAGGAGCGTCGACCTTCATCCGGTGATGCATTTCGAGCACCTCGATATCCCATTCCGGGCCAAGCCGCGCCGCCGCTTCGTGCACGAGATGGGCGATCAACGTGATGCCAAGCGAGGTGTTGCCGGTCTGGAGAACGGGGATCGTCTTTGCTGCCTCGCCGATCGCGGCGAAGTGATCCTGTTCCAGCCCCGTCGTGCCGATCAGGATCGGGATGCCCGCTCCCCTGGCCGCCTCGAGATTCGCCGCGAGCGCGTCCGGCGCCGAAAAATCGACCGCCACCTCGCATTGTTCGAGCAGCGGGCCGGGATCGCTGCCGAGATCGACACCGGCGCACAATTCGTGGCCCGCCTCTTCGATCGCAGCGCTGATGGCATGGCCCATTCGCCCCTTGTGCCCGATCACGGCAAAGCGCCGCGCCCCTTCGCTCATTGCTTTCGCTCCGCCTCATGTGGTCAAATGGCCTCATGGCAAAGTTCGAGCGCATCGTCATCCTCACAGGTGCAGGCATCTCCGCCGAAAGCGGGATCGACACGTTCCGCGATGCGGGTGGATTGTGGGAGAAGCACCGGATCGAGGATGTCGCCACGCCCGAAGGTTTCGCGCGCAATCCCAATCTCGTGCTTGGCTTCTACGATGCGCGGCGCGAGGCGCTCCAGTCGGTCGAGCCGAATGCGGCGCATCGGGCGCTCGCCCGGCTCGAAGCCGAATTCGCGGGCGAGCTGCTGCTGGTGACGCAGAATGTCGACGATCTCCACGAACGCGGCGGGTCGCGCGACGTGCTGCACATGCACGGCGAGCTGTCGAGCGCGCTGTGCACGGCCTGCGAGATGCGCTCGCGGCTCCATGCGCCGCTGTCGGATCGCCCCAGGTGCCCGGTCTGCCTGGCTCCGAACCTGCGCCCCGATGTCGTGTGGTTCGGCGAGATGCCCTACCGGATGGAACGAATCTACGAGGCGCTCGGTGCGTGCGACCTGTTCGTCAGCATCGGGACGAGCGGCGCGGTCTATCCGGCGGCGGGTTTCGTACAGGAGGCACTGATGAACGGCGCGCGCACGCTGGAACTCAACCTTGAGCCGAGCGAGGGCAGTCGCTTCTTTGCCGAATCGCGCCATGGCCGAGCGAGCGTCATCGTGCCGCAATGGGTCGAGGAGGTGTTGACGGATTGAGTATCGGCGGGCCGATCAGCGGCGAAGATCGATTGCCCAGATCCCTGCCGCAAGGCAGACGCTCGCGAAAGCCATGGCAGCGGCAATCAGTTTCATGTTCGAGGTCCTGATCGGGGCCGCGTCGTGGGAATCCATCCGTTTCTGGACGGCCGATGCATTGCGCTGCGCGCTCCAGAACACGAACACGCCGATCGCGATGAAGATCGTGGCGATACCCTTCGCCAGCCAGACCGGTTCGAGTTTGCCGAACAGGGCGTTGAAGCCGAGCCCGATCCCGACTGCGGCGAGGCCGGTGCGCATCCACCCGGCAAACGTCCGCTCGTTCGCCATGAGCGTACGGTCCTCCGCCCAGTCGGTGCGGTCCTCGGCGAGTTCGTTCCGGTCCTTGCCTTCACTCATTCGACTTCCGCCCTTCAACCGGTTCCGAAAGAGGCGCCCGGCACGAAAAAGGCCGGCGTGAACGCCGGCCTCTTCTGTTCGATCGGTACACCGCCCTTACGAGCGGCCCCTTGTGGGCTCACCCCCGCCAGCGAACTTGCGTTCGGGCTTGGGCCGATGATCGTCCGGTGTCTTCTTCTTCATCTTCTGCCACTGGCTAAATCCGAATAGTGCACCAGCGCCGAGAATGATGAGGTTAAGCAAAGTCATGAATTCATCCTTTCGTTTCAATCACTCAACGAAGGAATTATTGGTAGGTTTCATTGCAGGCGCATTGCTGCGGCAGGGCGAGACCATGGTGCGTCAAGGTGTTGCGCCGCATGATTTGCATGCCGGGTCCTTGGCGATGTTGAGCGTCCGCATGCTCGGCGCCATCCCGTCGAGCAGGTGAAGCCTTCCCCATTGCGGCCGGCCGAACGCACTGACCCCCTCCAGCAGAACCCGGACCGCATGCATCGCGGCGAAACTTCCCGTCCAACCCGCCATCGCGCCCAGCATCCCGTCCTCGGCGCAGGTGTCGCAATCCTCCGCATCGAAGGCATCGCCGACAAAACAGCGATAGCACGGCTGATCTGCAAGGTGCCCGGCAAAGGCGCCGACCTGCCCCTGAAATCGACCGACGGCCGCACTCAGCAAGGGCACGCGCTCGGAGACGCAGCGATCCGAGACAGCAAGCCGGGTCGCGAAATTGTCCGTCCCGTCCAGCACGAGATCGGCGCCTGCAATGATCTTGCCGGCATTCTCAGCCGTGACCCGGGCATCTGAAATCTCGACGCTCAGCGAATCGTCGAAATTGGCGAGCCAGCGCCTTGCGCTCGTCGCCTTGCCATGTCCGATGTCGCGTTGGGTAAAGATCGTCTGGCGCTGAAGGTTCGAGACATCCACCACGTCGTCGTCGACCAGGGTGAAGCGCCCAATCCCGCTCGCGGCGAGATATTGCAGGGCGGGCGAACCGATCCCACCGAGGCCCATCACCGCGACATGCCTGCGCGAGAGCGCCACCTGGCCCGCGCCGCCGATCTCGGGCAGGACGATATGGCGTGCAAATCGGTCGAGGCGGGCCGGTGACAGGCTCATGGAAAGCCTGTTGGCATCCCGTGCAAGACCTGTCGACAGGGCTGTGCACAAGCCCTGGCACAACCCTGTCGATCAGCGGTGGAGAAACGGGGTAGGGCCGCTGTGGGGAGGGCCGCTGTGGACGGTCCTGCCCACAGCTTGTGCAAATCGCGCGAAGATCAGCTTTCGAGCTGACGAAGCAAGCTGCGCACGTCGCCGTCCATGTCCGCATCGCGCTGGCGCAGGTCCTCGATCAGGCGAACGGCGTGGATGACTGTCGAGTGGTCGCGGCCACCGAACTTGCGCCCGATTTCGGGATAGGAACGCGGCGTGAGGACCTTCGAAAGGTACATCGCCACCTGCCGCGGCCGGACCACGGCGCGCGCGCGCCGCTTCGAGCTCATCTCGGCACGGTCGATGCGGTAGAACTGGCACACCGTGCGCTGGATCTCGTCGATCGTGATCCGCCGGCGATTGGCCGAGAGGATGTCGGTGAGCTGTTCCTCGGCCAGCTGGAGCGACACTTCCTGTCCGGTCAGCTGGGCATAGGCGATCAGCTTGTTGAGCCCGCCGACCAGTTCGCGGACATTGCGGGTGATCGTCCGGGCGAGAAAGTCGATCACGTCGTCGGGCACCGAAAGCGGCGCGAAGCGCGAGAGCTTGGATTCGAGGATCTTCTTGCGCAGCTCGATATCGGCGGCCTGGATGTCCGCGACGAGGCCCATCGAGAGCCGCGACAGGAGCCGCGGTTCGACGCCGTCCAATGCCTGCGGCGCGCGATCGGCGGCGAAGACCAGCCGCTTGCCCTCGGCGAGCAGAGCGTCGATCGTGTAGAGCAGCTCTTCCTGAGCCGATGCCTTGCCGATGATGAACTGGATGTCGTCGACGAGCAGCAGGTCGAAACTGCGCAGGCGGCCCTTGAATTCGATCATCTGGTTCGCTTTCAGCGCCTGGACGAATTCGACCATGAAACGCTCCGCCGAACAGTAGAATATCCGGGCGCGCGGGTGGGCCTGAAGATAGGCGTGGCCGATCGCGTGGAGCAGGTGCGTCTTGCCCTGCCCGGTCGCGGCCTTGAGGTAGAGCGGTGAGAATTGCGGTTTCTCGGTCGCCGCCATGCGCTGCGCGGCATTGCAGGCGAGCACGTTGGCCTCGCCCGTGACGAAGGCAGCGAAAGTCAGCGAGGGGTCGAGCCCGACTGATCCGGTGAACCCAGAATCGCCGATCGTGCCCGCCGCTACCGCGATCGAGCTGGCCCCGTCATTGGCGGCGCGGCGCGAATCCTCGAGATGCAGTTCGGGCAGCTGGCGGCGGCCGGGATGGACCTGAACGCGCACCTGGCGCACTTCGCTGCGGGCGATCTTCCAGGCCAGCTGGAGCCGGTCGCGGAACCGGTCATTGACCCAGTTCGCAGCGAATTCGGTGGGCAGGTAGAGATCGAGCGTGCCGGTCTCCTTGTCGATCCCGCCAAGCTGGATCGGACGGATCCACTGGCTGTGCAGCTGGTGGCCGAGGTCCTTGCGCAGGCCCTGGCTGATATCGGCCCAGTCGGCTGCGAGATTCACCGCTTCGGCATCTTCCATGAGATCGTCGTCGGCAGAGCGGCGCGTGGTCCGCGCCTTGTCGATTTTGTGCACCATTACGTCCCCAATTCGTCCTCTTGCCCGGAACGTCGGCCCCGTGCGGCATACTTCGATCACGACAGGCATTATCCATCCAGTCCCGGGAATCGTGTCCCTCGGGATGCCCCCTGTCATCAGCTTTTAAGAACCCGGACTGTCCCGCCCCGGGTGAGCCATGAATAAAGGCTCGTTCGCCCTCCAAGGCAAGCAGACAACTTTAAAAAAAGTGAAATAATCCTGTTGACTCGGCCCTAGCCCGCAGGGCCTCGTTCAAGTCCCTGTTTTGCTTTGCGAAGCGTTTTTCGACGCTCGCGAATCGTGAGGAATCCTTACATTTCCCGGCGCGTTCACGGACACGTCTGGCGCAAGAAAAAAGGCCGCGCCGGATCGACGCGGCCCTGTGCGGGACCGATGGGCTCGCCTGCTCGCGAGCCCTCCTGAATCACCATGTTCGAGCGGCCGATGATTCGCCCCGAAGGGCCATCGGCAAGCTTGCGGTCAGAGCGCCGAGACGCGCTTCGACAGGCGCGACATCTTGCGTGCGACGGTGTTCTTGTGAAGCACCCCGCGAGAGACGCCGCGCTGCATTTCCGGCTGGGCCGCCCTGAGGGCATTGGCCGCCGCGTCCTTGTCGCCCGCTTCGATGGCGGTCTCGACCCTCTTGATGAAGCTGCGGATGCGGCTCATGCGGGCGGTGTTGATTTCCGCGCGGCGGTTGTTCCGGCGGATGCGCTTACGGGCTTGCGGCGTATTGGCCATGTTTTCTCGTCTGTCTCGCGTTGTCTCGGGCGTGGCCTGCGGGCCAGCGTGAAGGTTCGATGCTCGGTCAAAGGGTCACTCGGCGGCACCCGGACACGTAGGCCCCGGCCGCCGGAAAGCGCGCCACATAAGGCGGGAGGGTCGAAAGGTCAACGATTCCCTTGCAGCGGCGCCTCACCTGGCGTCTCAGCGTTGGCATTTCGGGCAGAACCAGGTGCTGCGCCCGCCCTGCGCGACACGGCGGATGGTCCCGCCATCCTCACGCCGGCAGGGCTCGCCGGTGCGGCCATAGACATCGAAGCGGGTTGCGAAGTAGCCCAGTTCGCCGTCGGGCGCGGCATAGTCGCGCAAGGTGGAGCCGCCGTCTCGGATCGAGGCCTCCAGCACCTCGCGGATCGCGGGCACCAGACGGGCGAGCTGCGGCTTCGTCACCTTGCCCCCCGCCTTGCGCGGATGGATGCGCGCGCGCCACAGTGCCTCGCAGACGTAGATGTTGCCCAGCCCAGCGACGATCCGCTGGTCGAGCAGGCACAGTTTGATCGCCTGGCTGCGGCCGGCAAGCGCCGCCTTGAGATGCGCGGGGGTCAGGTCGGGGCCCAGCGGTTCCGGACCCATCGCGGCGAATTGCGGCCACTCGCCGAGCGCCTGCGTCTCGACCAGGTCGACCGAGCCGAAGCGGCGCGGGTCGCACAAGGCGAAACGATGGGCGTCGGTCTCGAGCACGAGGTGGTCATGGATGTCGCGTTCGGCCGGATCGATCCGCCAGCGCCCGCTCATGCCGAGATGGAAGACAAGCGTGCGCGCACGATCGGTGTGGATCAGCCCGTATTTCGCCCTCCGCGATAGACCCGTGACCTGCGCGCCCGTCATCGCCTGCACGAGGTCGGCGGGGAAGGGGCGGCGCAGGTCGGGTCGGTTCACCGCCACGCGCGTGATCCGTTCGCCTTCGAGATAGCGGGCGAGACCGCGCACGGTGGTTTCGACTTCGGGCAGTTCGGGCATCGTGCAGGGCTTGTCTTGAAAGCGGCACCGGGCCGTTGAAAGGAAGCTCCGCTTTCGCCCCGCCACCGCGCGAATACAAGGCCTTTGCCCCGCGCGCTTTTCACCCTAAGGCATCCCGCCATGACCGACACAGCGCGCACCGCCACCGACAGCCCCGAATCCGTCTCCTTCGGCTACGAAGATGTGAGCCCCGAGGAGAAGACCCGGCGCGTCGGCGCGGTCTTCACCAGTGTCGCGCAGAAATACGATGTCATGAACGATGCGATGTCGGCGGGCATGCATCGCCTTTGGAAGGACCGCTTCGTCCGCCGCGTGAAGCCGCAGCCGGGCGAGCAAATGCTCGACATGGCGGGCGGCACGGGCGACATCGCCTTCCGCATGGTCGCGAAAGGCGCGCATGTGACGGTCGCCGACATCAATCAGGAAATGCTCGATGTCGGGGCCGAGCGTGCGGTCGAACGCGGCAGCAGCGAGGACGAGGGGAGCCTTGTCTTCACTCGCCAGAATGCCGAGGAGGTCGATTTCGCGAGCGGCACTTTCGATGCCTATACCATCGCCTTCGGTATCAGGAACGTGACCCATATCGACCGCGCCCTGGCCGAGGCGCACCGCGTCCTGAAGCCCGGAGGGCGGTTCTTCTGCCTCGAATTCTCGACCGTCGAATGGTCGGGTCTGAAGGAGGCCTATGATCTCTATTCCGACCAGCTCCTGCCGCGCATGGGCCAGGTGATCGCGGGCGATGCCGATTCCTACCGCTATCTCGTCGAATCGATCCGCAAGTTTCCCCGCATGGCCGAGTTCGAGAAGATGATCGGGCACGCCGGCTTCGTGAACACGAAGGTCGAACCGGTTATGGGCGGGCTTGTCGCGATCCATTCGGGCTGGAAGGTCTGATCGGAAACACGCTAGGAACCCTTTGCCGTTTCGAGCGCACTGACCTGACATGACAGCGCCCGCCATCCATCTCCTGCGCCTCGCCAATTGGGGAACGACGCTCGCCCGCCGCCGCGCGCTGGTGGGTATCGAACAGGACCCGAACGCGCCCGTCGCACTGCGCCGGCTGGTCAAGCTCGCCCGGCTTGCGACATTTACCGGCGCGAACGGTCCACGCGATTATGCCGGGGCGTTCCGCGCGATCGGTCCTGCGGCGATCAAACTCGGCCAGTCGCTCGCCACGCGCCCCGATCTCGTGGGCGACGAGGCGGCGCACAATCTCCTGAGCCTGCAGGACAATCTTCCGCCCGTCCCGTTCGAGAAGATCCGCGAACAGATCGAGGCGAGTTTCGAACAGCCGCTCGAGACCCTCTTCGCCGAGGTCGATCCCGTGCCGGTCGGCGCCGCCTCGATCGCGCAGGTTCACAAGGGGATGACGACCGACGGGCGCAAGGTCGCGATCAAGGTCCTGCGCCCCGGGATCCGCCAGAAATTCGCGCGCGACATCCAGACCTACGAATGGGCCGCCGCCCATGTCGAGGCGATGGGCGGCGAGGCATCGCGCCTGCGCCCGCGCCTTACCATCGCCAATTTCAAGCGCTGGTCGAATTCCGAACTCGACCTGCGCCGCGAGGCCGCCTCGGCCAGCGAACTGGCCGAGCAGATGGCGGGCGTCGGCGGTTATCGCATTCCGGAGATCGACTGGGACCGCACGAATGGCCGCGTCCTGACGATCGAATGGATCGACGGGGTCAAGATCTCCAATGTCGAGGCGTTGCGCGAACGTGGTCACGACCTTCCCGCAATTGCGGAAAAGCTCGTCATCAGCTTTCTGACCCAGGCGATCAGCGCGGGCTTCTTCCACGCCGACATGCACCAGGGCAATCTGTTCGTGGAGGATGACGGAACGATCGTCGCGATCGATTTCGGCATCATGGGCCGGATCGACCGGCGCGCGCGGCAATGGCTGGCGGAAATCCTTTACGGCCTCACGACCGGCAATTATCAACGCGTCGCCGAGATCCATTTCGAGGCGCAATACGTGCCGAGCTACCATTCGGTCGGCGAATTCGCGACGGCGCTGCGCGCGGTGGGCGAGCCGATGCGCGGCAAACCGGTGAAGGAACTCTCGGTCGGCCAGATGCTCGACGGGCTGTTCGCAATCACCCGCGATTTCGACATGCAGACGCAGCCGCACCTGCTGCTCCTGCAGAAGACGATGGTGATGGTCGAGGGCATCGCGACGCAGCTCAATCCCGAGATCAACATGTGGGACACCGCTGCGCCTTACGTGCGCAGCTGGATTCGCGACGAGCTGGGCCCCGAGGCTGCGATCGCCGACCGGATCAAGGAAGACACCGAGACCCTGCTGCGCCTTCCCGGCCTGATCCGGCGGCTTGAGGAGAAATTCCCGCCCAAGGGCGGTGCGCCCGAACCGCCGCCGCTGCCCGACATTCCGCTCATCACCCAGCGGCGCGAGCGCGACGGGCAGGGCGGTTCGATGCTCGGCTATCTCCTCGCGGGCGCGGTCGGTGCCGGCGCGATGTGGGGGATCGTCGCTGCCGGTCTGCTGGGCTGAGGGTTCAGTCCTGCCGTTCGACGAATGCGCCGCTCGGCAGGATGCGGCTCGCGACGAGAATCAGGATCACCGTCACTGCCTCTACCGCCATCGGCGTCACCCAGTTGAGATAGAAACCATCGACCACGAGGCTGTAGACCCGCGCAAGAAAGGTGAGGCCGAAGAGTGCGCCCGCGACCAGCAGGAAATCGCCGCGCCGCTTCCATGCTCCGATCAGCAGGCATCCGCCAGCGACGGCGAAATAGGCGAAGAAATCCCCGCGCAGGCTTGAAAGGCCCTGCGCGCCGCGCGGCACCAGCCCGAAACTGCCGCCCATGGCCGCAGGGTCGAACAGGAACGAGCCGCCGATGATGAGGAAGGCCAGCCCCGCGAGAAACAGGGCAGCACGCAACAAAGTGACGGTCATCGGTTCTTCCTCCTGTATCGTGGCTCCTTATGACGCCCTCGCGCCTCCTGCCTCAAGCCGTTTGGCGGGTGCGATCCCCGGTTGTATAGACGAAACCTTAACCATGTGGGGCGCAATGCACCGCTGGCCCTTGGCGGCGAGAGGCTTGAAGGCTAGTTGGGAACGACCGTCCCCGGCAGGCGAAGCAGTGGTCGATGCAGTGATCGATATTCTGATCGTTGCTGAGGGCGATGCAATTGGGCGATGCAGCGGGCAGGGCCGACCGGCCTGAGCCAGGCTGCAACAAGGAGATGCGTGACGCGATGAGCGGCTCTGGGCCGAAAATCCTGCTGGTCGTGGGCGGCGGTATCGCGGCCTACAAGTCGTTGGAGCTCGTCCGCCTCATCCGCAAGGGTGGGGGCGATGTCACCTGCGTCGTGACCAAGGGCGGGCAGCAATTCGTCACGCCCATGTCGCTCGCCGCGCTGTCGGAAAACCAGGTCTATACCAGCCTGTTCGATCTCAAGAACGAGGTCGAGATGGGTCATATCCAGTTGTCGCGCGAGGCCGATCTCGTCGTGGTGTGCCCGGCCACCGCCGATCTCGTTGCCAAGATGGCGAGCGGGATCGCGGACGATCTCGCGACCACCCTCATCCTCGCCACGGACAAACCGGTGATGGCGGTGCCGGCGATGAACGTGCGGATGTGGGAACACGAGGCGACCCAGCGCAACATGGAATGGTTGCGGCAGGCGGGCGTCACCGTGCTCCATCCGGACGAAGGCGCGATGGCATGCGGCGAATTCGGCTATGGACGCCTGCCCGAGCCCGAGGCGATCTGGCGCGAGATCGCGGCCCATTTCGGGATCGAGGTCGAAGAAGCCGCCCCGGTTCCTGTCGCGGCAGCGAACGATCAGGCCGAAGCCGAGGGGGACGACAGCGATGGCGATGTCGGGCGCGGCCTTGGCGGGCTGCTGTCGCGGCTCATCCCGCGTTCGACCGCGAAGCGCACGCATGAGGAAATCGAGGCCGATTACGCCGAGCTCGAGACGGATCTCGAGCAGGATCTTCAGGGCGAGGACGACGGGCTCGAAGAGCCTCCCCCGGAAGAGGAAACGCCCGAATTCAAGCCCGATCTCGGCGGCCCGCTGCTCGCCAGGAAGGGCGGGGCGTCCTCCGCCCCGCCGATCGATCCCGATGCGCTCAACCACGAATTCGACGAGCGCAGGGCCCCGCCCGAACGGCTCGAACCGGACCGCCTTCAAGACGCCGACGATGCAGCGGCGGGCTTCGAGGTCGATCCGTCGTACCGCCCCCTGAAGGGCCGCCATGTCCTCGTCACCGCGGGGCCCACTTGGGAAGCGATCGACCCGGTGCGCTACATTGCCAACCGTTCGAGCGGGAAGCAGGGCTTTGCCATAGCTGCCGCAGCCGCTGCGCTTGGCGCAAAGGTGACGCTGGTTGCCGGCCCCGTCTCGCTCCGGACGCCCGCAGGCGTCACTCGCGTCGATGTCGAATCCGCAGACGACATGTCGAAGGCGGTCAGGAAGGCTCTGCCCGCCGATGCCGCCGTCATGGTTGCGGCCGTCGCTGACTGGCGGCCCAAGGAATACCGGGCCGAGAAGATCAAGAAGCGCGGCTCGGCTCCGCCCGCGCTCATGCTGACCGAGAATTCGGACATCCTCACCAATCTTGCCGCCGGCAAGGGCAGGCCCGAACTCGTCATCGGTTTCGCCGCCGAGACGGACGACGTCGTTGCCAACGCCAAGCAGAAGCGCAAGCGCAAGGCGGCCGACTGGATCGTTGCCAATGACGTGTCCGGAGACGTGATGGGCGGCGACGACAATCTTGTCCATATCGTGAGCGAGGGCGGGGTCGAGACGCTCGAGGAGATGCCCAAGCTGGATGTCGCCATGGCGCTGGTCGAGCGGATCGCGGCGACGCTCAAGGCCGAAGCCGCCGAATGACCGCGATCCCTGTCGAGGTGAAGCGGCTGCCGCACGGGGAAGGGCTGGATCTGCCCGCCTACGCGACCGATGGCGCGGCGGGGATGGACGTCGTTTCCGCCGAAGACATCACGATCGCGCCCGGGACGCGCCACCCGGTCGCGACCGGTCTCGCGCTTGCCATTCCGCCCGGATACGAGATTCAGGTCCGCCCCCGCTCGGGGCTGGCTTTCAGGCATGGAATCACCGTGCCGAACACGCCGGGCACGATCGATTCAGACTATCGCGGGGAGTTGAAGGTCCTTCTGATCAACCACGGGAGCGAGCCTTTCGACATCGCGCGCGGTGACCGGGTCGCGCAATTGGTTCTCGCACCCGTCGTGCAGGCGACATGGCGCGAGGTGGAGGCGCTCGATTCGACCAAGCGAGGCGAGGGCGGCTTCGGATCGACCGGGGTCTGACCCCAATGAAAAGGCGGCGCCGATCCCATGGCGCCGCCTTTCCCTCCCGTCCGACATTGTCAGCCGATATGACGTCGACGCGTCCGGCTCAGTCGACTTCCTTGACCTGCTTGGTGTCGTCGTCACGGATCGTGATCCGCAGCGTCTCGCCCGAATTGCCGGGGAAATCGGTGAAGATCGCCTCGACCAGATTGGGCACCAGAGTCTGCAGCCGGTTCGAGCGCGAGACCGCCTGGGCCTGACCTTCGAAAAGACGTTCGCCCGTCGCGGTCTGGTCGATCTTGATGTCGATCCCGCTTGTATAGACAGTATAGCTGCGCACCTGCGGGCCCGCGAGCCACGGATCGTAGAACCCGACGCCCCAGCCGCGATTGAAGCCAAAACCGCCCCAGCCGCCCCATGCACCCCAGGGGCCGAAGGCCGGACCGACGCCGACATTGGAAGTGCGCACACGCTCACGCCCGTTGTCGATGGCATAATCGAACCGCACGAGCAGGCTTGCATCGGCCGGCGATGCGGCACGGGTGTAGCCGAGCTCGGTCAGCTCTTCGGCGACGAGATCGGCATACATCGAAAATTCGAGGCCGCCGGCGAGTTTCGGATCCTCCGCGACCACGGCAAAGCTTTCGCCCTGGGGTGCGGGGAGCTGCGCGGCGAAGCGCGAGACATCGGCCTTGAACGGTGTCGCACAGGCCGCCAGGCTGCCGGCGAGGGCAAGCGCGAGACCGATGCGGACCGTGGCCGTGTAGGAACGTCTGTTCGGGTTCATGTCAGGACTTTTCATGGCATACCTTCTGTGTGTTCACCAGTGCCTTGTTGCCTTACCCGGCAGGCCGCCATGCCCTCTCGTTCCCGGTTCGGGAGCGCCTTTGCGTATCGAGGGCTCGCGGCCCGCCCGTTCCCGGCGGTTCGTCCGTCAACCTCAAGACGATCATGCGACCGTGCCGGCGCGCGGATGCAGCACCGTCATGACACCATCATAGCTGGCAGGCCTGAACGAGCATTGAACGCAAATGGGGCTCGGTTCGTCAGAAAGTCCAGCTCGATCGGGGGCTTGAGGGACGCCTGCGCGCCTCTATCTCCTGACCAGCCCAAGTGCGCGGTACGTCGCATCGAGAGTGGGCACACCGCGTTCACGCGCCTGCGCCGCCCCGCGTGCGAGGATGGCATCGAGCGCCTCGCGGTCGGCCTTGAGTTCGAGGAAGCGGGCATTGATGGGCGCGAGTGTCTCGACCAGCAATTCACCGAGCTTGGGCTTGAACGCGCCGAATCCCTCACCGCCATGATCCGCCAGGACCTGCGCCGTGCTCTGGCCCGCCAGCGCGCCATAGATCCCGGCGAGGTTCGCCGCTTCCACCCGACCTTCGAGCCCGGCTTCCTCGCTCGGCAGCGGTTCGGGATCGGTCTTGGCCTTCTTGATCTTCTTCATGATCGTGTCGGCATCGTCGACGAGATTGATC
>JGI12210J13797_10361209_pt1 | contig 13138 bp, 6 predicted proteins | sample ElkSlonscriptome_3_FD_13797 | JGI IMG/M metagenome (IMG submission 13797)
CTCCCGATTGGCCGAAAATGACCTGCTCACGGTTGCGGGTCCTTTTGGCCCCAATGAATTGCAATACCGCGGTTTCTTTATCTTGAATGTCGCTACTACGGAAGAAGCTAAGGAACTACTCAGCACCGATCCTGCCATTGCAGCGGGCGTATTTGAAACGGAGATTATTCCGTGGTACGGTTCGGCAGCCTTGCCAACCTATCTGGAAAACCACGAAAAAATCGAGAAAACGAAGCCTTAGTTTTAGTCTCGAATAACGGTCAAGTCCCCCTGCTGCTCAAATGCCCGTCCTTCGAAATCATTCACCCGAATGATGTAGAAGTAAACTCCCTCAGAACACAACTTACCTGATTTGTAATGGGTACCGTCCCAAAATTGAGAAAAGTCTTTGCTTTCATAAACGACTCTCCCCCATCTATTGTAAATCACTACATCAAAGAATTGCGGCCGATCGAGCCCGATCACCCATCGGTCGTTCAGGCCATCGCCATTTGGGGTAATGATGTTTGGGATTTGAATAATGCAGTCCGCAAAATCAATCAACATAAGGTCTGCAGAGCGGCAGCCGTTGAAGTCAGTCGTTGTCAAGCTGATGCTTAAAGCAGCATCGAAATCGGGAATAAATAAGGAATCACTGCTTCCGTCAAACCACTGGTACGTTTGGTAAAGTGTATCAGGTTCAATGATGAAATTGGGAAAGAAGCAAAGCGCAGTATCAGGCGGCAGAGTCACTTGTCTGGTTTGGAAAAGACTCACATCGATGCCCACCGTGTCGCTCAGGCAATCTTCTTGATTGGCGTAAGCCAAGTACTCTCCTTCCTGATCTAGACTGGAAACACCGTAAGAGACAATGGCGCCTTCGAGAATATTTCCCGTCGCCGTGAGCCAGATGTAATTGACACCCGCTTCAGCATTTAGTACTTCGAGCGAAAGACTCGTGCCCGTGCAAACAGGTGCGTCGGTGGCTAGAATCGGAGAGTCCGGGAAAGGCTTTGGACCAATGGTTATTGAGTCGGTCGGGCCATTGCAAAATTCGGAGCTGAGGTACACATAGAAGGTGGTGTCATTGAAAAATTCTGAAATAAAAATGACGTTTTCAGTAGAAATAATCTCCCCTCCTGCTTCTTCCAAGAAATTGACTCCAAGTTCAGAAGACACTTCAAGTGAGAATGGCTCACCTTCACAAACAGGCGTAAAATCAAATTGGGGCAATGGTGGAATAGGTTCAAAGCCAATTTCAATTTGATTTGAAATCAACTCACAGCCATACTCATCGATTCCAACGACTTGGACAATTCCTCCTTCGGTAAACCAGACTTCGTCCGCACTTCCAATAGGATTCCATTGGTATTCTTCTAAACCCGGCGTAGCGGCAATCAAGATGCTGTCTCCTTCGCAAGTGGGCCCGGGGTCGAGTACCTCAATTTCAACTGTGTATTCGGTAAGTTCTACCTCAATGGTCAGTTCAGTAACCACATCACATCCCGTAACCAGAACGGAGTATATACCGGGCTCGGTGACGGTTTGTACGCTATCGCTTCCGCTAAAAGGAGCTTGCCATTCGATTGAATCCAAAGCAGAACTCACGATTTCAATTTCTACTTCGCCCTCCGGGCAAAGTACCGCGTTAGAACCATCTAAAAATGGAGTGGCGAACTCTGAAACCTCAATGGTATTTGAAACCAAAGCGCAACCTTCGTAAAACTCCACTTCGGCAAAATAGAGTCCTGGCTCTTGAACAAATATGCTCGATTCATCTTCAACCGTTCCCGATGGCCCTTGCCACGTCACCGCACCGGGGCTCGAAGTGAATACTTCGACACTATCGCCGGGACAAACTATCGCCTCTGCGGGATTGGTCAATATTTCAGGAGTTTGGACCTCTTCCACTACTATATTATCTGAAGCTTGGCCAGTGCATCCAAACTCATTAATGGATGTGGCAGCGATTTCATAGTAGCCCGCCCCTGTTGTAACGTACAAGCTATCGCCAAAGTTCTCGTATGGCTCAAAGTTGAAGAAGAGATCTCCTTCAGATTCTAAATAGAAAACGAGGGTATCTCCGGGGCAATAAAACTCGGGTCCTGTCAAATCCAGATAAACGTCAGGCGCCGGCAGTATTTCTACATAGATTGAGTCAAGATCAAATTGTGTTACCGTTTCAGTAATGCAAGGATTGCCTGGAGAAATCAATTCGACGGATACCACATACCACCCCTCATCTCCCACCGTTATTAAAAAATTCCCGTCAAACCCCGTGAAGCTCTCTTCGTTTACAAACCACTCAATATCATATTGATCAGTCGGATATTCATCTAATGTAAGTTCATTCAGAAGATGAGCACTAAACTCTCCTCCATCACATACTTCAATAGTGTCTGATAGCGTCGGAAATGAAATCAAAGGAGGCACATCTTCGGGCAATTCATAAAAGTATACAGAAATAAAATTGGATCTTGTACAGCCTTCCGGACTGGTAACGGTTATGGTATACAGCCCTGTCTGGCTCGCTGTAATTGGTTGAGAAAGACTAGGGTTCGGACTTAGCTGCGATCCGGTCCATTGAAAGGTATATCCATCGGGGATTTCGGCGGAAATATCGACCGACTCTCCCGGGCAAAGGAAAACGGGAGATGTAAACGAAGCTGAAATATTTACTCCTTTGCTATCGGTAATCAGGGGGATATCTGCTTGAGGATAAACCTCCACTTCTATGTCGTCCATAGAGGAATAGCAGCCATCTTGAGAAGTGATTGTAACACTTTCGGTCCCTGCCGCGTTCACGAAAGAGAGTATGTCATTGGACCCGGATATCGACCAGGCATAGCCCGTTCCATAGCCTACCTCGTCGAGAGTAAAATTAGTTGCGGTAAGACTCAATGGCGGGCACCCTATCACGCTTTCCGGGCAAGGTGAAGGAGACGAATTGTTTTGGTACACGCAGGCTTCGGGAATACTCAAATCACAACCGCTCCCCGATCTCTGGTAAAAATCCATCGGACTTCTCTCAGGGACAATTGCCTTCAAAGCAAAACCATCCAATCCTCCTGAACCTTCCAACTTTCTAAAATTCCCATAATTTGAATCACCGCAGTAATTGAGATCTGAGTTTTGGTTCGGAATAAGGCCGGTCAGTCCTGATACGGGAATATCGGTAACCGGAACGATCAAGTCGCTTTCTTCACTTGTGCCCGCCAAAACTACGGACCCACCATTCGTTAAAGCAATGGAATTACACTGCTCGTCTGCATTAGCTCCAAAATTACGCGCCCATTCAAATGATCCCGTTGAACTATAATTCGCTGTAAAGGCATCTCTGAAACCTAGGGAATTGAATGTGGCTTCACCATACTCATCACTGTACTGATCAAACGTACATTCGAACCAGCCGGCGATAGATAGTTGGCCAAAATGGGCATCAATACCTCGTGAAGAAATTCTGCTAGTGCTACCAGCTGATTCCTCCCAAAGAAGATTCCCGCTTTCTGACAGTGACAGAATGAAAATGGAATTGTCAAACCCTGAAGTCAATGCAACGGTACTCCCTGTTCCAAAGAGGTTAAGTGTAGTACCGTAATCCCCGGTCAAATAAATGACGTCGTCGCCGTTAGATGTAATTCCGTAAGAAATGCTTTCTTCACTTCCACCACCCCAACGAAACCACTCTTCATTACCTGCAGAGGAATATTTGATGATGTAAAAGGCATTTTGAACGGTGTTGCTGTAGGCATTGTCAAAGCTAACGTCGCCGCTAAACTGACCAATGGCATAGACATCATTACTTAAAGAGGTAGTGACTACCCCAAGTCCTCGGTCCAGGGATTCACCGGTTCCTTGCTTTGCCCACACCTCGTTTCCGTTTGAATCGTACTTCGCGATAAAAGCATCATTGGTTCCATCCGAAGCATCGAGATTAATTGAGCCAAAAGAAGCATTTCCCGAAAATTGCCCGGTAATAATTACATTTCCTTCGCTATCTACGGCTACGGCATTGGCTCTATCAGCGCTCCCTGAACTTCCGCCTGTTCTCGCCCAAATCGGGTTTCCGGCTCCGTCCAGTTTCAGGACAAAAGCGTCTTGACCGCCATTGGACGTCAGTGAAACGCCATTGCCAAAATTGACAGTGCCGGTGTAGAAGCCACATACAATGACATTTCCCGCCTGATCATATGTTATTCCCAAACCTCGATCGGACTGCGCACCTCCAAAAGCTTTTGCCCAATCCGTATCCCCGTTTGGTAAAACCTTGGAAACAAAAATATCCGTTAAGCCTTGAACGGAAAGGTTTATGTTATTGATTTCAGCTACGGAGCTAAAATAGCCGGTCACATAGGTGTTGTTCGATGGGTCGATATCAATATCCAACGTCTCATCAACATTTCCTCCTGCTTGCTTTTTCGCCCAAAAATTTTGACTAAAAGAGTGCTGAATAAGTAATGCAAAAATTGCGGTCAGGATTATTGGCCTCACTGATTGGTTGTTTGGTGCCATGAAATTAATAAAATAAAGCTACTTGCCCTTTATGCGGCATCAGTCATTTTGTCTGCTCCATTGGCTTCCTACTGCCATTTTTTCCACTTTTATTCGAAAAATTGAAACGGCTCAAGTTTTGACCAATTTCGATCGTAATAAAATTTATCATGGACTTTCAAAAAATGACAATCAAGTCCCAACAGGCCCTCCAAGATGCACAGCAGCTTGTGACGGAAAAGGGACAGCAGAGCATCGAAACCGCTCACCTCCTAAGGGTGATGCTCGATGCGGATAAAAACGTAATCCCCTATTTACTCAAGAAACTTTCAGTTAATACGGGTTTGTTAGAACAAGCCTTAGACAAGCAAATTGAATCCTTTCCAAAAGTGAGTGGTGGACAGATTCAGCTCAGCCGAACGGCTACCGAAGCGGTGAATCGATCATTTACCTTTCTAAAGGAATTCGGCGATGAATTCGTTTCCTTGGAACACTTGTTACTCGCCATTCTCGATGGAAAAGATTCAACGGCTCAAATGCTAAAAGACTTGGGCATTACCAGAAAGGTATTGAAACAAGGTATTCTTGAACTCCGAAAGGGAGAAAAGGTCACTTCGGCCAGTCAGGAAGACACATATAATTCTTTGGACAAGTACGCCAAGAATCTGAATGAGTTGGTTCAAAACGGAAAACTCGACCCCGTAATCGGTAGAGACGAAGAAATCCGTAGAGTACTGCAAATCCTGACCAGACGAACCAAAAACAATCCGATTCTGGTCGGCGAGCCCGGGACGGGTAAAACGGCCATTGTTGAAGGCATCGCTCATCGAATCGTGAGCGGCGATGTTCCTGAGAATTTAAAGGACAAAATCGTGTACAGCTTGGATATGGCTGCACTGATCGCGGGGGCGAAATACAAAGGTGAGTTTGAGGAAAGACTCAAGGCAGTAGTGAATGAAGTCACCAAAGCCGAAGGTCAAATCATTCTTTTTATTGATGAGATTCACACCCTTGTGGGTGCCGGAGGTGGCGAAGGAGCTATGGATGCGGCAAACATCTTGAAGCCCGCATTGGCACGTGGTGAGTTGAGAGCAGTTGGTGCTACTACCCTGAACGAGTACCAAAAGTTCTTCGAAAAAGACAAAGCTCTGGAGCGTCGATTCCAAAAAGTAATCGTGAATGAACCCGACCGAGATTCGGCTATTTCCATCTTACGTGGAATCAAAGAGAAGTACGAGACACACCATAAGGTGCGAATCAAAGACTCGGCAATCATTTCAGCGGTGGAGCTATCGCAGCGTTATATCACCGACCGATTCTTGCCCGACAAGGCGATTGACTTGATCGATGAAGCAGCCTCTAAGCTGAGAATGGAGATCAACTCCAAGCCTGAGGAGCTCGATGAAATCGAAAGAAGAATCATGCAGCTCGAAATTGAACGCGAGGCAATTAAGAGAGAAAAAGATCAATTCAAATTGAAAGAATTGGGAGAAGAATTGGCCAATCTCCATGAAAAACGAGATCAGCTCAAAGCCAAGTGGGAATCTGAAAAAGGACTGGTTGAAAACATTCAGCAGGAGAAGGAGAATATTGAACAACTCAAGTTTGAGGCAGAAAGAGCAGAACGTGAAGGAAATTACGGAGAAGTGGCCGAAATTCGATACGGCAAGCTTAAAGAAGCAGAAGCAAGACTAGAAGAATCCAGAAAGCTTTTGATCGAAGAGCAATCCAATTCTAAGATGATCAAGGAAGAAGTGGACGAAGAAGAAATCGCTGACGTGGTGAGCCGATGGACCGGTATCCCTGTGACCAAAATGCTGGAAAGCGAACGTGAGAAGTTGTTGAATCTGGAAGACCACTTACACGAAAGAGTGGTAGGTCAAGATGAAGCGGTCGAGGCCGTGTCGGATGCGGTGAGAAGATCTCGCTCGGGATTGCAAGACGAAAAGCGCCCGATTGGCTCGTTCATTTTCTTGGGAACTACGGGTGTTGGAAAAACGGAATTGGCCAAAGCCTTGAGCGAATACCTCTTCAACGATGAGCAAGCGATGACGCGAATCGATATGAGTGAATACCAAGAGCGCCACAGTGTGAGCCGATTGGTGGGAGCTCCTCCTGGATACGTTGGGTACGATGAAGGCGGACAGTTGACCGAAGCGGTAAGAAGAAAACCTTACAGCGTGGTTCTTTTGGATGAGATTGAAAAAGCTCACCCCGATGTGTTCAACGTGTTGCTCCAAGTATTGGATGACGGTGTTCTTACCGACAACAAGGGAAGAAAGGTGAACTTCAAAAACACCATTATTATCATGACTTCCAACACAGGTTCGGCGATTATTCAGCAGCGATTTGATGAAGCGCAAGGTAAGATGGATGAAGAGACTCAAGAGAAAACAAAAACGGAGGTTTTTGAAATGCTCAAATCTTCCATGCGTCCCGAATTTTTAAACAGGATTGATGAAATCATCATGTTCAAGCCACTCGATAAGAAGGATATTCTCGAGATTGTTAAACTTCAACTGGAACTTCTTTCGGAAAAAATGGAGCACATGGGGATTGACCTCACCGCATCACCTGATGCAGTTGAGTATATTGCTGAAAAGGGCTTTGACCCACAATTTGGAGCCAGACCCGTGAAGCGATTAATTCAGAAAGAAGTCTTGAACGCTTTGAGCAAGCAACTTCTAGCAGCCACAATTGATCGCGAAGAACCAATTGTAATGGATGTCTTCGACGGACAAGTCGTCTTTCGGAAACCTTTGAAAGAGGAATTGGAAAAATTGATTTCGTAAGAAAGGCCATCAAGTAAGCAAAGCCGGTTTGTGGGTAATATCATGAGCCGGCTTTTGTATTTTTGGACATATGAAATCCATCTACTTTAACAGACATGCCAAATCCGATTGGTCAAATGAAGGAATTAAAGACTTTGATCGGCCATTGAATCAGCGCGGCTTACGAGACGCCCCTGTCATGGGCAAACGCTTGGTAGATCGAAAAGAACACATCGAACTTTTTGTAAGCAGCCCGGCAAATCGAGCGATCAGCACCGCACGTTTAATGGCAGAGTCTGTTGGTTTCGATATAGCCAAGATTACTCAAATTGATCGGCTCTATCTTCCCTCCATAAAGGATTTTCTCCAATCTGTTGCAGAAATAGACGAAGGCTACGAATCCATTATTTTATTTGCACACAATCCGGGAATAACAGATGTCGTGGAATATTTATCGAATGAATCATTGGGTAATATTCCCACATGCGGAATCGCCAAGATCGAATTCCCTTCCGCTTCCACGTGGAAGGAAATTTCAGGTGGAACAGGTAATTTGGTATTCTTCGATTACCCAAAGCAGGATTTTAAGTAGAAGTGTGACGCGCGGCTGCTAGAAAATACACCTATTGGTCATAGCGTTGGTGATTTACAAAAAAGCGCCCCTGATAGATCAAGGGCGCTTTTCGCATTCGAGTTGTAGGTGGTATTACGTTAATTCGATCATCCAACCATGTGGATCCTCTGTTTTGAATTTTTTCAGATCGATAAAATGTTGCATCAGTCGGTTTGATAATTTGCGGTCTTCCACTTTGGGCAACTGGAATACCTTACCGTCATCGGCGATGGCTTCGATGTGTGCAATGGTTGCCGCTGTTCCGCAGCCAAAAGCCTCTTCTAACGTGTCATTTTCCATGGCTTCTTGAAGCTCAGCTACTGAAACTCTTCTCTCTTCTACTTCAACACCCCAGTCTTTAGCTAGCTGTATCGCACTTCGGCGCGTTACTCCGTCTAGAATGGTTTCACCAAGTGCAGGTGTGATCAGCTTGCCATCAATCACAAACATCACATTCATGGTTCCGCTCTCTTCGATGTATGCGTGTTCTTTCGCATCCGTCCAAAGTAGTTGATCGTATCCCTGCTCATTGGCCAGTTTTGCCGGGTATAACGAACCCGCATAGTTTCCGGCAGTCTTCGCGTAGCCTGTCCCACCTCTGGCGGCTCGTGTAAACTCTCGTTCTATTTTCACTCGAACAGGCTTCGCGTAATAGGCATTCACGGGGGCGGCTAAAATCATAAATCGGTAATTCTGACTAGCCTTAACACCAATGTACTCATCGATTGCGAAAAGTACGGGGCGCAAATACAAAGAGGACAATTCCAAAGTTGGAATCCATTTGTTTTCTAATTGAACGAGCTCGGTAAGCGCGTCCATGAAGATGTTTTCAGGAATCTCGGGCATGCACATTCTCACAGCCGATTTATTCATTCTTTTGATATTCAAATCGGGGCGGAACAATCCGTACCGGCCATCTTCATTTTTGAAAGCTTTCAATCCTTCAAAGATGCTCTGACCGTAGTGAATCACCAATGATGCAGGTGACATGGTCATATTCTGAAAAGGCATGATGGTGGGCTGCTGCCATTTGCCGTCAACATAGTCCATCACGAACATGTGATCAGAAAAAACCTGACCGAATTTTATGTCATTAAAATCTATTGTATCTAGTTTACTCTGAGAAATTTTCTGAATTTTTATGGTCTGAGTGTCGATCATTATTTTTCTTCAATTGGACTACAAAAATAGCTAAAATCAAGGTGTGTTCAAAGGAGAAATGATTAAGAACCAGCAAAGTGTGTATCAGACACTTTAAGCTTTTACAAGCTATTTACTTTGAACCTAAGCACGTTAGTTTTGCCAAACAATGCTAGATTCACCGGGCGTGAAAATGTCAATAATTGTTATTTTGCTTATTCGGAAGAGCGCAATTGGAAAAAGAGATACTGTACATATTGAAGAAATACTGGGGCCATCAAAGCTTCAGGCCTCTCCAAGAAGATATAATTCGATCAATATCAAACGGTCAGGATACTTTGGCCTTGCTCCCAACGGGAGGAGGTAAATCGATCTGCTTCCAAGTTCCCGCTATGGCCAAAGAGGGTGTCTGCTTGGTGGTGTCTCCGCTCATTGCGTTGATGCGCGATCAGGTGCAGAACCTGCGCAAACGTGGAATAACAGCAGCTGCTCTCACCAGCGGGCAATCACCGCGAGAGATTGACATTACATTGGATAACGCGGTTCACGGTGGGCTCAAGTTCCTATACCTTTCTCCTGAAAGACTAAAAACTGATCTTTTTTTGGCTCGACTGCAAAAGATGAATGTATCCATGGTGGCAATTGACGAGGCTCATTGCATTTCGGAATGGGGTCACGATTTTCGACCGCCCTATCGAGAAATAGCAGAGATCAGAGAGTTGCTACCTCCCAAAATTCCGTTTATAGCCCTCACAGCCACCGCTACTGCCGATGTGGTTACGGATATTGCCGAAAAGCTGAAACTACAAAGCCCGGCAATTTTCAAGAAGAGTTTCGCCAGAGATAACTTAGCATACGTAGTTCAAGAAGAGAATCACAAATTGAATCGTATGATCAGTGCCATCAAGAATTTAGGTGGCAGCGGAATCGTTTACGTCGGAACACGGCGTGAAACGATGCGACAATCTCATCTCCTCAGAGCCAATAATATTGGTGCTCTCCCCTATCATGGCGGTATGTCTGGCAAAGAAAGGCAAGACACACAGGACTTGTGGATTTCAGGAAAGGCCCAAGTGGTGGTAGCTACCAATGCCTTTGGAATGGGCATCGATAAGCCCGATGTGCGTTTTGTGATCCACTTGGATTTACCGGCAGGGCTCGAAGCCTACTTCCAGGAAGCCGGTCGTGCCGGACGGGATGGCAAAAAAGCATACGCCGTTTGCTTGATCAACGAAAATGACCGACAAGCACTTCAGGAACGTATTCAGAATCAAATTCCGCGAAAGGAAGATGTATTGCAGGTTTATCGCGGGCTCGTCAATTTTTATCAATTGGCTTCCGGTTCCATGATGCTCGATAATGTTCCGTTTGACTTGAAGGCTTTCGCGAAAAGGTATAATCTCGCTCCGGCTAAAACTCTGCACTGCCTTAAGGTTCTCGAGTACGAAGAGCGCATCACCTTGTCCGATGCAGTTTACAACCCGTCGAAAGTTCAATTTTTACTGAACACCAAAGAGCTCTATAGTTTCGAAATCGGGCACCCCAAATTTGAGCCGATCATAAGAGTATTACTACGCTCTTACGAAGGCCTGTTCGACCACCCGGTTCGCATTGACGAGTTGGCATTGGCCAGAAGAATTAAGTCCAATTACGGCGAGGTTAGAAAGATGATTGAGTACCTCGCAGAGATGAAAGTTTTGACGTATCAACCCCATACCGATCTACCGTTTATTGCCTTTCCAAAAGAGAGACCCAAAGTAGATGAATTGAAGCTGGATGAAGTTCGTCTCAAGAAGCACAAACAGAGGCTTGAGGACAAAATGACTGCAGTGTTGCGATACACCGAAAACGATGTGATTTGTCGAAGCAGACAATTGGTTGCCTATTTCGATGATTATACGGCCAAGGATTGCGGGCAATGCGACGTTTGTTTGGCTAAAAAGAAAGCAGCGAATTTGGTCGGTGAAGATTCTTCCATTTACCACATCTTAAAAAAGGAGATTGAGGCAGAGCCTCGATCATTGTCGTACCTGGCCAGGCTGTCCGGATTGAAATCCAATGACGTATCCAATACCCTCAGGTGGATGTCTGATAACCGAGAGATAGATATCAATCAAGAGAATGTGGTGACGCTCGTTTCGGAATAAATCCCCTTACCTTTGGCGGCCATGGATTACACGATTCTTCAAATCAAGGACAAAAGTCTCAAAAGCATTCACCGCCGCCACCCATGGGTGTTTTCGGGAGGGATATTTACGGACACCACTAAGCTTCGCGAAGGAGAAAAAGTGCAGATAGCAGATCGCTCGGGCAAAGTATTGGGAACCGGTCATTTCGGTGCACGTAGTATTGCCGTTAGGCTACTGAGCTTTTCAGATATAGCCATAGACACCGCCTTTTACCGGGATAAGTTGCAAAACGCCCTCGATATGCGGCGTTCAATCGGTTTGCCTTCAAATGAGACGGATGCATTCAGATTGGTTCACGGCGAAGGCGATGGCTTACCGGGGTTGATTATCGATGTTTACAGAAAGTCGGCTGTAGTGCAAACCCACAGCGGTGGTATGTCGCAGGACTTTGACTTGATCAAAAAAGCGATTTTGAAATTGGCTCATTTGCAAATCGACGAGGTAATCCATGTTTCGGCAGAAACGAAGAGTCAGGGCATATGGGATACAGAGAACTCGGCAGGAAGTGAGTTCTTGGAGAATGGCCACGTCTTCTATGCCAATTGGAAAGATGGCCAAAAGACAGGTTTCTTTATCGACCAACGCGAAAACAGAGCTTTACTCGGATCTCTTTCGAAGGGCAAAAAAGTATTAAATGCATTCAGTTACACGGGAGGTTTTTCAGTGTACGCATTGAAGGCCGGTGCAGAAATGGTGCACAGCCTCGATAGTTCACGCGGAGCTTTAGATCTAGGAGAAGAACACCTGAAAATGAATAATTTAACCGATTTAAATCATGAGAGCATTCAAGCTGATGCACTGGATTTTTTCAGTAAAGAAGCTGTGGGTGATTACGATATTATTGTGCTTGACCCTCCGGCTTTTGCGAAGCACCGTTCTGCACGTCATCGGGCAGTTCAGGCTTACAAGCGATTGAATGCAATGGCGATGAAAAAGGCTAAGAAAGGTAGCCTGCTGTTCACTTTCAGTTGCAGTCAGGTCGTCACTCCCGAATTGTTTGCTCACACGATTGCCGCAGCCGCTATGGAGACGGGACGAAGCATGCGAATCCTTCGCCACTTGCATCAGCCAGCGGATCACCCGGTGGGCATCTACCATCCTGAGGGAGAGTATTTGAAGGGTTTGCTTTTAAGAATCGACTGAAAGAAAAAATCCGAATTTGTGTCAATTCGAGTGAATTTTACGACTGAAAGGAGAAAAATTTGTATCGAGAATCACAACATGATTTCTCTAGTGTAGAGTTGATGCTATGACAGCTATTTTCAATGTGATTTCTCGGCTGGAAGCACTTTCTATTTATATTGAAACCTTAAAAGATATTTGAATGAAAATAGTTTTCATGGGAACCCCTGACTTCGCTGTTCCATCCCTTCTAACACTTGACAAGGAGCATGAAGTAGTTGGCGTTATTACCGCTCCTGATCGACCGTCTGGTCGAGGAAAAAAGCTTCGAGGATCAGCCGTGAAAGAGGCAGCCGCTACTCTGGGTCTGGCTATTCTTCAGCCAACCAACCTTAAAGACGCTGACTTCATTGAAGAATTGCAAAGCTTGGAAGCCGATCTTTTTGTGGTAGTAGCTTTTCGAATGCTGCCGACGCAGGTTTGGTCAATTCCTCCCAAAGGAACCATTAACCTGCACGGCTCTCTCCTACCCGATTACCGCGGTGCTGCACCCATCAATCGAGCCATCATGAATGGAGAAAAAGAAACAGGTCTCACCACCTTCTTTATCAACGAGAACATCGACACCGGTGCGATCATTGACAACGTAACCTGTGCTATTGGCGAAAATGAAACAGCCGGTGAGCTTCACGACAAGATGATGGTGATTGGAGCAGCATTGCTGAATAAAACGGTCAAACAAATTGAGGACGGCAGTGCTGCTTCAAAACCTCAACCGAATACGGGCGAGCTGAAATCAGCTCCCAAAATTTTCAAAGAAGATTGTCAAATAT
>JGI12210J13797_10557774_pt1 | contig 13135 bp, 11 predicted proteins | sample ElkSlonscriptome_3_FD_13797 | JGI IMG/M metagenome (IMG submission 13797)
GTGCCGGTTTCCTCGGGTCCCACCTCTGCGAGAGGCTTCTTGGGGAAGGAAACGATGTTATCTGTGTCGACAATTTTTTCACAGGATCCAAAGACAATGTCCTCCCTCTGCTCGACAATCCCCATTTTGAACTGATACGGCATGATGTTACCTTTCCTCTGTATGTAGAGGTTGACGAGATTTACAACCTTGCCTGTCCGGCTTCGCCTATCCATTATCAGCACGATCCGGTGCAGACCACCAAGACCAGTGTCCACGGAGCTATTAATATGCTTGGCCTGGCCAAGCGCATCAACGCCAAGATCTTTCAGGCATCCACCAGTGAAGTCTACGGTGATCCGCAGGTTCATCCCCAGACGGAAGAGTACTGGGGGCATGTCAATCCCATAGGCCGCAGATCATGTTATGACGAGGGGAAACGTTGTGCCGAGACGCTTTTTTTCGATTATCACCGTCAGCATGGCTTGCGCATTAAAGTGGCGAGGATATTCAACACCTATGGGCCCAAAATGCACCCGAACGATGGCAGGGTGGTATCGAATTTCATCATGCAGGCCCTTCAGAATCTACCCATCACCATATATGGCGATGGAAAACAGTCCCGATCGTTTTGTTATGTGGATGATCTTATCGAGGTTTTCATACGGTTCATGGACAGCGACGATACTTTTTTCGGTCCTGTGAATACCGGCAATCCCGGAGAATTTACCATCAAGGAATTGGCAGAAAAGGTGATAGACCTCACGGGGTCATCGTCAAAGCTCGAGTATAAACCGCTTCCAAGCGATGACCCTATTCAAAGAAAACCCGATATAACTCTTGCCACAGAGAAGCTCGGGTGGGAACCTGCCGTTCAACTGAGAGAAGGACTTCTCAAAACGATACCGTATTTTGAAACAATGCTGCACAATAGATGAGTCGGTGAGGGCGGGGAAAACCATCTTTTATGAAAATCGTTATTGAAACCAGTGTTATAGGCCTCGCTCAGCTTTACGAAACTGCACGAACCGGAATTTTCAGAGTCATCAGCAGTCTTACAGAAGAACTGCTGCGGCGACGGCAACTGGATATCAGCTTCTGTTCTCTTTCTTCAATCGAAGTTAATCGTCTGACAAATATATATTTGGCTGAGCGTGGTCTCAAAGAGAGCGCGCTTGCTGAAAATATTGTCGAACGGCTTTTCAATGGACTCGCTGGAGACAATCTGGCCCAAAAGCGTCAACAGTTTCGAGGCAAAGTTCTCTCCAAATGCCACCGTATTTCCCAGACATGGAGGATCGGCGGTAGCGCTGATATCTTCCATTCCATGTATTCCGCCCTGCCATGTTTCCGCGGAGTCCGCACACCTCTAAGGATGATGACCATATACGATATCATCCCGCTTCTCCATCCGGAGTATTTTGCAGACGGTTTCGTCGACCAGTTCAGGCCCATCGTCGAGTCACTGTCGCCGGATAAGGATTATGTCTTCACCATTTCAGAGCGTTCGAAAGATGACATATGTTCGTATTTTCACATGGACCCCGATCGAGTATTTGTGGCGTACCCTGCCGCCTCCCCGGAGATATACCACCCGGTCGAAGATAAGTCCTATATCGACGAGGTGAAAAATCGTTTTGGAATACCGGCAGCGCCATATTTTCTTACTCTGGCGACCGTGGAGAAGCGAAAAAATCTCGAAACATCTCTTCGCTGTTTCCGCCGCATATTGCATGAACCGGGCTGCCAGGATGTGTCTTTCGTGCTCGTCGGAGTTCGTGGGTGGAAGGTTGAAGACCTCATCGACCAAATAAGCTCAGATCCCCTGCTGCGGCGAAGAGTCATATTTACAGGCTTCGCCCCGGACCGTTATCTGAGTGCTCTCTACAGCGGCGCCCTCGCTTTTCTCTACCCCTCGCTTTACGAGGGATTCGGACTTCCTCCTCTTGAGGCTATGCAGTGTGGTCTGCCGGTTATCAGTTCTGCGACGAGTTCGTTGCCGGAGGTCGTCGCCGATGCCGGTATATTGGTAGACCCGATGGATAAAGATGCCATAAGCCAGGCAATGTTGAGCTTGCTCAATGCCGCGGATACACGGCAAAGACTTATAGCCAAGGGGCTTGAACGGGCCAAATGCTTCTCCTGGCAGCGCTGTGCCGATCAGACCGAAACCGGGTATCGCCGGGCCTGGGACGGCCGGTGAGGGAATATACGAATAGAATGTATACACTCTTCGATTATCAGATATTCTCTTTGCAGAGGGTTGGTGGCATTTCCCGGTATTTTGTCGAACTTGCTCAGAGACTGCCGCATTATGACAGATCGATTCAAACTGCGGTTCTCGCACCTCTACATATCAACGCCTATCTCGCCTCAAGCACTCTACGGGTTTTCGGTAAAAAGATTCCTGCCTTTCCCGGAAAACACCGGCTGCTGCCTCCGCTGAACCGTTTGGTCGGCAGCTATATTCAGCATAGAATTAAACCGGATATCGTCCACGAGACCTATTATTCTCATGTGGTCCCGACGGACACTCTCCCTCGGGTTCTCACGGTCTATGATATGATCCACGAACGCTATCCGCAAATGTTCACGGGGGCCGATATCGCCATCCCAGCATATAAGGCCACGGCGGTTGCCAGGGCCGATCATGTTATTGCCATCTCGGACAAGACCAAAGACGATCTCATTCGTTTTCTCGCAGTGCCCGAAGGAAAAATATCTGTCATTCCTCTTGCCTCTGCCCTTGAGCCGCCGCCTGCCGAAGAATACTTGGACGTGCCTCAAAGTCGCCCGTTTCTGCTCTATGTGGGTCTGCGCAGTGGTGTAAAGAATTTTGCCGGTCTGCTCAGAGCCTATACCGACTCACCCTCCCTGCGCCGCAACTATGATCTCGTCTGCGCCGGTGGAGGTCCGTTCACTGCCGCTGAGTGCAAAAACATTCGACAGGGCGGAGTTGATGATCGAGTCAAGTATATGAAAGTTGATGATTCCCTGCTGAAAAGGCTCTATACCTCGGCCGACCTTTTTATTTACCCCTCGCTCTACGAGGGGTTCGGGCTCCCTCTACTTGAGGCCATGGGCTGCGGCTGTCCCGTCGTCTGCAGCAATACGAGTTCCATGCCTGAAATCGCCGGAGATGCCGCCTGCTATTTCGATCCCGAGGAGAGTGAGCAGATACGAGAGGTGATGGAAAGGGTACTCATATCCGACAGTGAGCGAAAGCACATGAAAAACCGCGGATATCTGCGGATGAAAATGTTTACCTGGGAGAAGTGTATAGAAAAAACAGCACAGGTTTACAGAAAACTTTTGTAAAACAAGATGTTATGGTGAATTATACTTCAGACATGCCGAAACATCCCCTGGTTTCCATAATCACCATCGTCCTCAATGGCCGTGCCCTTATCAGAAAGACCATGGAGAGTGTCATCCGCCAGACCTATACGAATATAGAATATATCGTTATAGACGGCGGTTCATCGGATGGCACTCAAGATGTGTTGCTTGAATATGATTCCCGTCTGGCCTTATGGCTGAGCGAACCTGACCAGGGCATAAGCGATGCCTTTAACAAAGGCATAGACAGAGCCAATGGTGAGATTGTCGGTCTGCTCAACGCCGGTGACTGGTACGAACCGAATGCAGTCGAACAGGCGGTGAATTGTTTTCGCCCCCCCGTCACGTCCGATGTCGTTTGCGGCACCCTCCAGTACTGGAGAGGAAGCAAACGCGAGTATCTCTGTCCGTCGGTTCCTACATTGCTGGAGAAGGAGATGACAGTAACACATCCCACCTGTTTTGTACGCGCAGATCTCTATCGGCAATATGGCGGCTTTTCAAGGGATTACAAATACGCCATGGATTATGAATTTCTCCTGCGGCTCCGTCTCGGCGGTGCCAAATTTCAAGTCGTGAACCGGGTTCTTGCCAACATGCAGCATGAGGGTCTCTCGGAGAAAAACTGGCACCTGGCCCTCGGAGAGACTCATCGGGCCAGGCGCGAGTTGCTGCCCCGTTCGGTGTACACGTCGGTCTGCTACTACTCTTTTCTTGTCGGTAAAAGAGCGTTGCGCCGCGGACTGGAGAGGCTTGGCTGGGAAAGATTACTCCGCTTCTACAGACGACGGATAGCCCTGGTTAAGAAGACAAAATGATTGCTGCAAATCATGAACTCGGAGCCGTGGCGTGACACATTCGATTTTTCTCTCCATTCTCATCCCCGTTTATAACTGGGATGTTTCCTCTCTCCTGGAACACCTTGTATCCCAGACGCAGTGCCTGCAGAACTCCAACTCCCTTGAGATTATTGTAATGGATGACGGCTCCTCGTGGAGGTATGAAATATCCTCCTCGCTGTTGGACTGTCCCCTTATCCACTACCATGCTTTTGACGAAAACCGGGGGCGGGCGGCGATTCGTCAGATGCTGCTCAATGAGTCGGCTGGAGAATGTGTTCTTTTTCTGGATGCTGATATGTTGCCGGATGATGATTGTTTTCTCCAGAGGTATGTGGAGCATGCCGAGGCTGGAAATGATATCGTCTGCGGCGGTATTAGCTACCTCCAACATCGGGATGAAGGCGGAGATTTCTCCTTTTATCTGTATAAGAGCGCCAAGACGGAGGCAATACCCGCCGAAAAGCGTCGCCGGGCTCCCTGGAGATATCTGTTTACATCGAATGTTATGGTACGCCGTCAAGTGGCGGAAACGGTACCCTTTGACTGCCGCTTTTCCGGCTATGGTTTTGAAGATATCGAGTGGGGGCTGCGATTGTCGGAAATCTACAAAATACAGCATATCGATAACACCTGCACGCACATGGGGCTGCAAACCCAAAAGCAGACCTTTGCGAAAATGCGTGAATCCATTGATAATTACGTACTTCTCCTTACTCTTCATCCTCGGCAGACGGAAAGGAGCAGTGCCGTCAGGACTTCAAGATTCCTCAACATCCTGCCCACGTTTTTTCTCCACCGCCTTGACCGGGTTCTCTCGGCTCTGTTTTTCGCAGCCCCCTCCCACGCTCTGTCGTTTGTATTCTTTCAGTGCGACAAGATGATACTGCTGGCCAAGGCACTCAAGGAGAAACGGTAGGGGGGCGCGGCCGCTGACCCGAGTAATTGAGTCGGGAGCTTGAGGTGACAGGATGACGATCCTTGCAAAATTTCCGCTTTACAAATAGTATTCACCACCCTATATACTCTGGTCCTGGTATGCTTTGCCCAGGCTGCCTCCGCTATTATGATACGTCTTTTTTCGACAACCACGAATATGCACAAGAGATGACACAAACACCGGCAACACCACCAACGGTATCAGTTTTGATACCGGCCCGCAACGGGGAAGCGACCCTGCGAGAACTGCTGGCGATGCTGTCGCTGCAGACCCTTACGCCGCATGAGGTCGTGGTTGCTGACTCAGCGTCAACAGACAATACTGCAGAGGTAGCCCGGCAGTATGGTGCCGGGCTTGTTGATGTAGATCCGGGGGAATTCGATCATGGGGGGACCAGGTCTATGCTGGCCCAAAGGGCACGGGGGGATATTCTCGTCTTTATGACCCAGGATGCGGTAATGAAAACAAGAGACGCTTTGGAGAAGCTTGTCGCACCGCTGCTCGAGGACGATGAAGTCGCCACCTCCTATGGCAGGCAGTTGCCGGCTTTCGATGCCGATTTTTTCGCCAGAAGCTTGAGGAATTTCAATTATCCGGGAAGTTCTGCCGTGCGATCCATGGCTGACCGGGAGCGTCTCGGCCTGAAAACTGTATTTACTTCCAACTCATTTGCCTGCTATCGCAGAAAATATCTAAGAGACGTCGGTTTTTTTCCGGCCAAGCTGATTTTCGGCGAAGACACCATAGTCGTTGCCCGGTTATTGCAAAAGGGCAAGAAAATTGTCTATGTTGGAGATGCTGAAGTATACCATTCTCACAATTATTCTCCCCTGGAAGAGTTCAGGCGGTATTTCGACATTGGTGTCCTGCATGCCACCCAGAATTGGTTCATTTCCGCCTTTGGCCAGGCCGAAGGGCAGGGCGTTCAGTATGTCAGGCACGTTCTCGGTCTGCTTTTACAGGAAAAACGCTACACTCTTCTTCCTGAATTGCTGGCAAGGGTCTGTATGAAATATTGCGGATATAAACTAGGACGGTATTATAAGATGCTGCCCAAAGATCTGGTGCCGCGACTCAGTCTGCACAGGTCGTGGTGGCTGAAATCATCGTCGTGAAAGTGAAGACGAACACTATATGTTATCTATAAATCTGCGGGAACAGAGCTCCGTAATGGTCAGACTTCTGCATCTGATAGACTGTCTGACGGTCGTCGGATACCTCTGGCTGTTGGTCTATTGGTACCGTGTGCCCTGGAATATCCACTATACCAGGCTGTTACTGATAACATTCGTGCTCAGTTTCATCACTTTTCAATCCTTTCAGCTCTACAGATCCTGGCGTGGCTGGCAGTTCTATGCAGAGTTCATTGCCATCCTCAAAGCCTGGGGCGCCGTGATTGGACCGATATTGTTCTATTTTTTCATCTTCAAGATCTCACACGCCTACTCCCGGCTGGTGTTTCTTGGCTGGTCACTTACGACCCCCATACTGATTTTTCTCATCCATGTACTTTTTCGCAAACTGCTGCGCTATATACGCAGCAAGGGAAAAAACATACGGCGGGCCGTGGTCGCCGGAGCCGGCGAGTTGGGACAGAACCTGGTCAGAGAAATTGAATCCATACCATGGGCCGGAATAGAAATCCTCGGGTTCTTCGACGACAAGGTTGGCGAAGACATAAAAGAAGAGATGGGGAAGCCCATATTTGGTGATATTTCAACCCTGCCCGTCTATTTGAAAGAAAATGACATTGATTATGTCTATATCGCTCTGCCCATGAGAGCAGAAAAGAAGATATTCGCTATTCTTCGGGAATGCCGCTCTCTCGGGGCGAGGATATTCCTTATCCCGGATCTGTATGTTTACGGCCTGCATCATGCAGAAGTACAATCGCTGGGGAAGCTGTTACTCCTTAATTTCAACCCCAACACCGAATGGAAAAGGAGTTTTGATGTCCTCTTCTCACTCTTTGTCCTGTTCGTCACGCTGCCCCTTACCCTTATTGTCGGTCTGCTAATAAAACTCGAGGACGGCGGACCGGTCATCTACCGGCACAAACGCATTACCGCCACGGGCAAGGTATTTGACTGCCTGAAGTTTCGAACCATGCGTTTAGGAGCCGAAGACGAGCTTAAGAAACTGCTGGCTGAAAATGAAGCCTTGCGGCAGGAATGGCAGAAAAGCTTTAAACTGAAAAAGGATCCTCGCATAACCAGGGTAGGCAGGTATCTGCGTAAAATGAGCATTGATGAGCTGCCGCAGTTTGTCAATGTTCTCAAGGGGGAAATGAGCGTAGTCGGTGCCAGACCGATTGTTGCCCATGAGCTTACGGAGTTCTACAAAGAGAGTGCTGGCCGCTACTGTTCAATGAAGCCGGGAATCACCGGCTTATGGCAGGTTGGAAAAAGATCCGACACTGAAAACTATACCGACCGGGTACAGATGGACGACTGGTACATACTCAATTACTCGCTGTGGACCGATATTAAAATTATATTTCGCACGGTCATCGCTGTTTTTAAGGGCAATGGCGCCTATTGAGCAACGAACAGTGCTGTTCTGTGCCTCGAGAAGTCATACTCTTGTTTGCCAACCAATAATGATTATCCTGTGTGTTTATTTGTACCATATCAGTGCTTAACCAAGGAGAGAACATCATGTCTGAAAACACGCAACAGATTACTCTGTCTCATGCCCGACAGGAAGCATCCTCGATTTTTCTTGCCAAGGTCTTCAACTGGATGGCCACCGGACTCGGCCTGACCGGGCTCGTTGCCCTGGTTACCTCTGAGACCGGAATGGCCTTGAAAATCGCCTCCAGCCCCCTCTTTTTTATTCTCATCATTGGTGAGTTGGGAATGGTCTTTTATCTCTCCGCACGGGTCGAGAAAATCAAGGCGGCAACGGCCTCATTGCTGTTCTACTTCTATGCCTTTCTTAATGGCCTGACGTTATCGGTCATTTTTCTGGCCTATACACGAACATCGATTGCCGGAACCTTCTTTATCACTGCCGGTATGTTTGGGGCGATGGCTGCCTACGGGACGGTGACGAAAAAAGACCTGTCTGGCTGGGGCTCTTTTCTCTTCATGGGACTGATCGGCATAATCATCGCTTCCATCGTCAATATATTTCTTGGTAGTTCAAGCCTTTACTGGGCTATTTCTCTTATAGGTGTCTTCATCTTCACCGGTCTCACCGCCTATGACGTACAAAAACTGAAAAAAATGGGCGAACAAGGCATCCTCGACCAAGGCGAAGAGGCGATAAAGAAAGGTTCGATAATGGGAGCTCTTGCCCTTTACCTCGACTTTATTAATCTTTTTCTCATGCTTTTGAGATTTTTCGGAGCCAGCCGGAATTGAAATCACGCATGAACAGCAATTATTTTTCAGTGCTGAGCGAAGCGTCCTCTACTCCGGAGGCCTAGGCACATGGGGACTGGCTTTGCCGGAAATATTATTGTAGTCGGCGTCTGCGGCAGCATTGCCGCTTTCAAGGTTGCAGGATGGGTAAGTACGCTTGCCAAAGAAGAGGCGAGGGTTCCTGTCGTCATGACGGACTCGGCGCAGAAATTCATAACACCTCTGACATTTGCCGCTTTAACCGGTGAATCCGTCTATACGTCGATGTTCGCTGACGAACACAGCGGCGCCATGTCGCATATCGAGCTCGCTCAGGAGGCCTCCGTCTTTCTCATTGCGCCGGCTTCGGCACAGACCATCGCCAGATTGGCCCATGGTTTCGCCGATGATCTTCTCAGCACCGCCGTGCTAGCCACCAGAGCCCCGGTTATCGTCTGTCCGGCCATGAACACCAGGATGTATCAGCATCGCGCCACTCAGGACAATTTAAGCAGACTGCGCCAGTTGGGGTATACGGTGGTCGATCCGGAATCCGGTCTCATGGCCTGCAAGGATGAAGGTCCGGGCAGGCTGGTGGAGTGGGAGAGTGTGCAGGAAGTGCTGTGGCGCTCTCTACGGAGTCTCGATCTTCAGGGAGAACAGGTCCTGGTGACAGCAGGTCCCACACGGGAACCGATCGATCCCGCACGTTTCATCAGCAACCGCTCCTCCGGCAAGATGGGCTATGCCCTTGCCCGTGCCGCCTATCGACGTGGGGCCGATGTCGTTTTAGTCAGCGGCCCTTCGACACTCAGCTGCCCCTACGGAGTCCGGCGGATCATGGTCGAGACCGCAGCAGAAATGTTCGAAGCTGTCTGCCGCGAGTTTGAAAAGGCCACCATTCTGGTAAAGTCAGCCGCAGTCAGTGATTTCCGGCCGGCCGTGCAGCACGAGCACAAGGTCAAAAAGAAAAATGGCGCTCCGGCGCTGGAACTCGTCCGCAACCCCGATATTCTCTATGAAATAGGTCGCAAGAAACGAAAACCGGGGCAGCTTGTAATCGGCTTTGCCGCCGAAAGCGAGAATCTGGAGATGGAGGGGAAAAGAAAACTCCAGCGCAAAAACCTGGATATGATCGCCGTCAATGATATCAGCGGCTCCGATACCGGTTTCGAGGCTGACACCAATCGCCTGATTCTTCTCACAGGCGATGAAACCATCGAATTGCCTCTCCTGTCGAAGAGTGAAACGGCCGACAGGATTTTCGATGTTCTTAAGGAAAAATTCCGATCATCGCCTCTTTCTTAGGTCGCCGGTGTGAACAGAGACGAACGAGCAATACTCCGGGTTACCTGCTACGGTCATTTTCTAAGCCATTTCAATATGCTGGTCTTCCCGGCCATACTTATTCCGCTCTCCCAGCGTTTCCAGTTGGACATGGTCGAGACCCTGTCTTTGTCCTTTTGGATGTATCTGCTTTTCGGGGTTTCCGCTCTTCCCTGGGGGATGGTTGCCGACAGGCTGGGTGCCAGAAAAATGCTGGTGCTCTATCATCTCGGAGCCGGAGTTTGCGGTTTACTGGCCGCCTTTTTCAGTGATGATCCGCTGCTTTTCAGTATAGCCCTTACCGGAATCGGGTTTTTTACAGGCATATATCATCCGGTAGGCCTTGGCTGGATCGCCCGTGACGTTCGCAATACCAGCATCGGTATGGCCTATAACGGCATGTTCGGCAATCTCGGTCTGGCTGTGGCCCCTCTGCTTGCCGGCGTCGTCAATCTTTTCTGGGGGGTCACCGCGGTCTACGGGGTTGTCGGATTAGCCAACCTCGGCGGCCTCCTTCTGCTCACGGACACCGGCAAGAACGGCGAGGTTGAGTTTGCCCCTCAAAAAGAGGTGGAGTCGGGCAGGGGGCTTGTGTCGTTTGGCATACTTCTGGTGGCCATGATGCTCGGCGGCATAGTCTACCGGGGTACTTCGGTGACCTTGCCGGCCTATTTCGAACTGAACAACAGGCAGCTGTTTCTCTGGCTCGAGCAGATGTTCGGCGGCATCGGTACGGAAAACGTCGTAGCCACCTTCGCCACCTCGATGATATACCTTGTCGGTATAGCAGGTCAATATGCCGGCGGCAAGGTCGGCGAAAACTATGACCTGCGCAAGGGATATCTGATTTTTCATTGTATCACCATTCCGGCGGCTGTAGCCATGGCGCTGACGAGCAATATTCCTCTTATCGGCTTCGCTCTGATACATTCGTTTTTTCTCTTGGGCATGCAGCCCATTGAGAATACCCTCGTTTCCAGGCTGGCACCGCCCGGCCTGATGAGTTCGGCCTATGGCATGAAATTTATTCTTACCTTCGGCGTGGGCGCCCTGGGGGTCAAGGTCATCGAAGTGGTGAAACCTCTGTATGGTCTGTCGGCAATATACCTGGCCCTGGCGGTTGTTTCCCTGGTTCTGGTGGCATGCATAGGCGTTTTGATGACCAAAACGAGAAGACTCAGCCGGGCTAGAAGGTAACGAAAAAGCATATCGTCTTGGTCAATGATTATGAAAAAGCCCAGACCGCCTTCATCAACTGGTATCTTGAGAAAGATCGGCCTGCCGATTCACGCCATTGCGCATATATCCATCGTCTCGCTCATACATTCCATGTGGTTGCGGTTAAGCGGCAGGGACTACATTATAACGGGAGAATGTTCGATGTGCGGGTGCTGCTGCCAAAGAATCAACCTTAAATATCGGCGGGGATGGATTCGGAGGGAGTCTCAATTCCATGAACTTATAGAACAAATTCCTGAATATAGTCGATTTTCTGTTCTCCCCGAGGAGCAAACCGGCACCTACCTCAACTTCAGCTGCAGCTGGTATGATCCGCAGTATGGCTGTTCCGATTATGACAACCGCCTTGATATCTGCAGAAATTATCCGGGAAAATCGCTGCCGGTACAGGGTGGAAAGCTGCTGCCGGGCTGCGGATATCGCTTTAAAGAAGGTATCCCCTTCGACAGGCGTTTGGCAAAAGAGATGAAGAAAATCCAAAGAAAATGAAAACCATACTCGTTGTTGAACCTTATTACGGCGGCTCCCATAAACAGTTTCTCGAGGGATTGAGCCGGTGGGTCGAGGCGGAATGGATATTTCTCACTTTACCGGCGCGAAAATGGAAAATGCGTATGCAGCTTTCCGCTCCCTGGTTTGAACAGCAGGTCCGTTCAATGCCGAGGCATCATTTTCATGCTGTTCTCTGTTCGAGCTTTGTCGATGTCGCTGTACTCAGGTCGCTGCTTGTCAGGCTCCCGGGCTGGAACCGGCAATGCATTTTCTGCACATACTATCATGAAAATCAATTTGTCTATCCATCTCAGGTCGATGATCCCTCGCAGTTCCAATTTACTTCGATTAATTTCACCACCGCCCTGGCCTCTGATCGGATTGCCTTTAATTCCAGATTTAACCGTGACTCATTTCTCGAGAACAGCGCGCTCTACTTGCGTAAAGCCGCAGATATGGATTTAGAAAAATGCCTCGTGGAGACTGCGGCGAAGAGCACGGTTCTCTATCCCGGTCAGGATTTTACAAATTTTCCAAATGGCAGCACGGGAAAGAACAGCCATATTCCGGTGATCTGCTGGAACCACCGATGGGAACATGACAAAAACCCTGAGGAGTTTTTTCATGTTCTTGAATGGCTCGACAGCCTTGGTGAGGAATTTCGACTGGTGGTTCTCGGTCAGTCCTTCGCTGCAGCACCGGCGATTTTTTCCAGAGCAAGAAAAGTTTTTCATTCTAAAATCAAACATTTTGGCTATATTGAAGACAAAGATGAATACCTTCGCCTGCTTACCGAATGCGATATTGTCGTTTCCACATCCCACCATGAATTTTTCGGTATAGCCGTTATCGAAGCCGTAAGGGCCGGCTGTATACCCCTGGTTCCCGACAGGCTTTGCTATCCGGAACTGTATCCGCGTCGATACCGCTATGGGGATGGCGAGCTTGGACAAAAGCTCCGGGCGCTCATGCAGACAATCCGAGAAAGGGGGGGCTGGGAGTGCCGTTTCGATACGGAGAGATTTACCTGGACAGGCCTGCACCGCCAGTACCAGCGATGGTTGGCACTTGACGAGGAGTGAAGACGGAAAGTATCAGTAATCGGTGAGGCAGGGGAAGAGGTATCCGGATTTAGGTATGTTTCACGCACGAGCGTATCTACCATGATACTCTACACTACAAGAGCGTAATGAGACTAGAGAAGCAGGCGGAGAGGCGGCAGTTATGGCGGACAATATTGTTTTGATAGGATTTATGGGAGTTGGCAAGGGGCAGGTGGGGCGGGCGCTTGCCGCATTGACTTCTCTGTTCGTTGTTGATTGTGATGATCTCATTGAAAGCGCCATGAACATGAAGGTCAAAAAGATTTTCAGTGTTCATGGTGAAGAGAGCTTTCGCCGGCAGGAAAAGCGAACAGCACTCTGGCTGGAAAAAAATGTCACGCAAACTATCATTTCTACCGGTGGCGGTTTCATCAGTGTTCCCAATCTCAGGAAGATCGGAACGGTTATTTATCTTCGTGCAGAATTTGATGATATAATCGCCAGGTTGCATGCCCATCCCAACGCCAGTAAAAAGATAAAGAAGCGACCTTTGCTCGGGGACTTGGAGGCGGCACGCAAACTCTACAACGCGAG
>JGI12210J13797_11498497_pt1 | contig 13127 bp, 12 predicted proteins | sample ElkSlonscriptome_3_FD_13797 | JGI IMG/M metagenome (IMG submission 13797)
GGCTTGCCCTTCAGCGTGGACAGCAGTATACGACGCGCTGTGGGGTGTGTCAAGGAAGAGTTTTTGAGAGAGACGTGGGATAGTCGTTGGCGGGGAGAAGATCGCCAGCGCTGGCATTGCTTTGCAGTTGTGGGACGCGGCAGGCCCTGAAGGTGCTTGTCTGCCCGTCGAGGTGCAATATATCACAACTTATCCCAAATTGGGAGTAAAAGCGGCCTTTTTTACAGTTTCGTAACGACTATCTAACCGTCCAATCGGACGCTAATCACCTGTGTACCGCACGACAACCAGCGTCAAGTCATCAAAGGGAGGCATACCAGCAGCAAAGTCATCCACCTGGTCAAGAATGTAGTCGCAGAGTGTCTCGATCGGCTGGTCGTAGGCTTGTAGGATCGCGTCACATAGACGGTCTTCGCCGAAAAAGTCGCCCGCTTGATTTTCAGCTTCGGTCAGGCCATCGGTGTAATAGACCAAGAGATCACCCGGCTCTAATTGGACTTGTTGGGCATGTAGCGGATTATCCGGGAACCAGCCAATCGCCCGACCTCCCTGCTCTAAGAACTCAATGTTGCGTGTGGCAAATCGAAACAGCACCGGTGGATTATGACCGGCGTTGACATGCACACTGCGGCCGTTCGGCTCAAACACAGAGTGATAGACCGTCACAAACATACCGGCAGCAGCATCTTCTAAAATCAAGTCGTTTGTCATTGCGAGTGTTTCGACAGCACTTTCCCCTGCATGAGCATGGCTGCGAATCATTGTGCGGGCGACAGCCATGAACATCGCTGCGGGTGCTCCTTTGTCCGAAACGTCCGCAATGACGACCCCTAGCTTTTGGTCTTCCAGCAGGAAAGCATCGTAGAAGTCTCCCGCGACCTCCCGGGCTGCTGCCCACCGAGAACTGATCTCGTAGCCGGAGGTGCTCGGCATTGTCTCCGGCATCAAGCCTTGCTGAATCTCGCGTGCCATCTGCAACTCATGGTCTAGACGGCCTTTCTCCACTGCGACCTGATACAGCCGCGCATTTTCGATAGCCGTCCCCGCCAACCCGCAAACCGCATTCAGCAAACCGAGATCACTCTCTGTGAAAATCCCAGAGCGCATCGCCGTATCTACATAGACAGCCCCCAGCAGACGGTCTTGCACAATCATCGGCGCACACAAAATCGCCCTGAGCTTGCGCATGATGATGCTTTTACCTGCTTGGTATCGGTCATCAAACTGAGCATTATTCGTCAGCAATGGCTGGCGTGTGCGAATGACTTCGTTGACAATCGTGGTGCTGTAGCCCTCCTGTGCCAACGAGTCATCCCCAATGCCTCGCTCCACAATGACCTCCAGGCTACCGGTCTCGTCACGGTCAATCATGACAAAGCCGCGTTGTGCGTTTGTCACCTCCATCACAGAGTCCATGAAACTGTTCAAGACCGTGTTGAAGTCGAGACTAGAATTCATGTTAAGGCTAAAAGTGTATAGGGTCTTCAGATGATCTGCATCTAAGGTTGCTACGTCTTGTTGAGGGTCATTCGCCATCGACGGGTCTCTCTTGTTGTAGGAGTGAACAGTCATTATAGTCTCACATCAAAATACGAACCAACTGACTGCGCTAAAAATTGATAATTTTGTCCAAATGAGATCAAAAATGAAATTTGACGTGAACATTCTCGCAACAGATTTACGGAATCTTTTGTTATAGTTATCGCCCAAACAGGGACTGAGAGAGGCACTTCCACACATGAGCGATCCCCATAAGTATGCCGCCGAACACGGCGAGCGTTTTCTATCGCAGTTGCAAGATCTGTTGCGTATTCCGTCTGTTTCGGCGGATAAGACCAACCACACCGCCGATGTTGAGCAAGCTGCTCGATGGCTGGCCGAAGACATGGAGCGCATCGGCCTGGAAAATATTGAAGTCATCCAAGAAGAAGGACATCACCCGTTGCTGTATGCGGAGTGGATGAACGCGGGCGAGGATGCCCCCACCGTTCTGATCTATGGGCATTACGATGTGCAGCCGGCAGAAGTCCGCGATGGCTGGGACACCCCACCCTTTGAGCCTGTTATCAAAGGTGACAAGCTTTATGCCAGGGGCGCATCGGACGACAAGGGGCAGATGTTCGCCCAGCTTAAAGCGGCTGAGGCGCTTTTGGCAACGGATAGCTGCCCGGTCAATCTCAAATTCTTGATTGAGGGCGAAGAAGAAATTTCCTCGGCAGGGTTGCTCAGCTATGTTCCACAGAATGTTGGCAAATTGGCCGCCGATGTCTGTGTCATTTCGGACACAGCAATTCTAGGCCGAGAGGAACCCAGCATCGTCTATGCGTTGCGTGGTCTCACCTACTTCGAGGTGGAAGTACACGGCCCCGCCAGCGACCTGCACAGCGGCTCCTGGGGCGGAGTCGTCCACAATCCAGTTCAGGCCATCGCAGAGATCATCGCCGGGTTGCACAACGCAGACGGCTCAGTCAATGTCTCCGGTTTCTACGACGATGTCTTGCCTCTGGAAGCAGACGAGCGCGAAAAGCTAAAAGCTGTGGAAATGACCGAGGAGCGCTTCAAAGCTAGCACGGGCGCACCCCAGCCGTGGGGAGAACCCGCTTACTCGCTGACAGAACGCATCGGTGCCCGGCCCACCCTGGAAGTACACGGTATCGAAGGTGGTTTTTACGGCGAAGGCGCGAAAACAGTGTTGCCCTCGCGTGCGCTGGCAAAACTGAGCTGCCGTTTGGTCGCTAACCAAGACCCGGCCAAAATATACGATCTGGTCAAGCAACGTATCTATGAACTCGCGCCGGACACGGTCACAGTCGATGTTCGGCACATCGGCGCGAACGGCTTCCCGGCCCTGGTAGACATCAACGACCCAGCATTGCAGGCTGCTGTGACCGCTTACGAGCGTGGCTGGGGCAGTTCTCCGAAGTATGTGCGCGGCGGGGGAAGCATTCCCATCGTGGCGGAGTTCCAGAACAACCTGAATATCCCAGTCATCTTGCTAGGCTTCGGTCTTGAGACAGATGGGATTCACGGGCCAAACGAGCATTTCCATGTCGATATGTTCCACAAGGGCATCGACACCGCCATCCATTTCCTAGAGGCTGTAGCAAAACAATAGGCCCAAAGCAAATGGCGCTCCGCATGGGAGCGCCATTTTTAGATGCGCGACACTGCATATTAGAATGTTACCGTGGAGCGATCCAGGAACTGTAAAAGTCGCTCCACTCCTGGGTGTCCGTTGTCCACTCCGCATAGATGGTCGTTCCAGAAACAACATCGGCTGCTGGCCCAGCTTGCACCAAGCCAGACTCCAATCCGCGCACAGCGGTTAGCACATTTTCGACGGCGGGATCATGTCCAGGTAACTCAGCCGGATACGTGGGGATGCCGATGAAAACTTCCGTGCCGATATCCAGCTCTGCAACTGCCTCCGCGTAGGCTTTGGTCTGGTAGGCCACCCAGGTGCTGTAATCCTCTGGCCGCCGTAGGCCGCTCTGGTAGCTCATCACCATCATCTCATCCACTAGCAGAGCCACATTCTGCTTGTAATCCTTGCTCCACTCGAAAACATCCGTTATGAACGGACCGTGGGGAATGGTCGGGTCGCTGGGCCGCCAGTCTGGCGGAATGGCAGCAGCGATTGGAACGCGCCTATCTGTGCCGATGTCGTCCAATGCCAGCCGCACCGTCCTGAGCAGTTGCAAAAAGCCCTCATTGCCATCGGCCACGGGTTCTATGTTGAGGTATATGCCGTCGAAGCCGTAATCGATGACGAGCAGGGTTGCCAGTTCTGCCACCCGGGTGTGCAATTGCGGATCATCCAGCGGCACCACATCCGCCGGAAAGCTAATCCATCCGTAAAGCTCACCTTCGGGATAGGCCTCATCGAATTGACGCACAAAGCGCCGGATGTTGGGTTCCATCTCCGCCAATTCGTTTTGGTAGGGCTGGCCTGTGTTCGGGTTCACCGTGCTGAGAATTGTGCCAGTCTGTAGGTCGCGGTCTGCCGTTTTGCCAGACCAGGTTTGATCTTCTTTGAGATAGGTCACCCAAACATGGGCCGTTCCAATTTCATGAAAGCGCAGCCGCGTTGCCAAGTCCGCCACCTGCTGATCGCTAGGCTGGTCGAACGACCAACCCGACCCCAGCCAGATCGCGTTAGGCCGTGTGACCGCCTCAGGCGGGTTGAACAGCCTCAGCAAAAAGATGATGCCTAGCACGAGGGCTGCCGCCGCCGCCAGGTAAGCGAGGGGCCTCAAAATCTCAACTGGTACCTCAATGTCTAGCCAGTCGAAGCGGCCATCTGCCTGCTGCGACACCTGGCGGTGTTCGTCTGTTCGCCGAGCAGCCATTTGTTGGTCACGGCGGGTTTGTACCTGCCGCTGTTTGCGTTGTTGGTGCCGCCAGCGGGCACTACCCGGGCGCGGCTGTTGTTCTTCGCTCTGTGAGTTTTCGTTCATAAGTTATCAGTCCTCAACTTGGCTAGAATCAACCTGTGAACCGCTCATAAAACGGCGAGGAAAATAGGATAAGTGACACAATCAACGTCATGACAAAAGCAAACAGGGTGGTCGAAGCGGCCACGTCTTTAGCGACTTTTGCCATCGGGTGGATTTCACCTTCTGTCGCCAAGTCAACGGTGGCCTCAATCGCCGTGTTAAACAGTTCGCACAACCAGTTGATGCCTACTGTGAGCACCAGCACGGCCCAAGCAAGCACTCCAACGTTAAGCCAGAAAGCCAGCCCAAACACCACAACCGCCTCCAAGATAAGCGTCCGGGTTGTGATTTGCCGCACAAGAACATGAATTAGCCCGGCAACTGCGTATTTCGTGCGATCCCAGATGTTAGTGTTTTTTTGCGCGCTGTACATATCCGGATCAATTTTCGCTGTCCCGAACAGGCCGTTGTCTAACTCCTCTTTTCGAGAGTCTTCGATCTCGATTTTAGCATCTGTCTTGCCGTCAGGTAACTTGCCCATTTGCTGCGCTCCTAGCCCGTAAACCAACTGATAATCCGCATCCACAGCGGCGGCCCTAGTACGATCAACCCAACGATGATGGCGTTGACCACACCCAACAGCACCGCCGCTGCTGCTACATCTTTGCCGACCTTGGCCATCGGATGATATTCCGACGTTGTCAGGTCGATTGAGGCTTCCACAGCTGCATTCATAAACTCTGTCAACCAGACAATTGTGATAACGATGCATAGCAGCGCCCAACCTGTGAGATCGACCTGTAGCCATACTCCTAAGGCCAAGACAATGGGTGTCGCCAGTGCCATTAGCCATGTGTTACGTTGCCTGCGCAGCATATACAACCAGCCTGCTATGGCATACCCCAGGCTGTCCAGTCGGCCACGGCTCGTATTGAGGGCATAGTCATTTGGATCGATTTTTGCCGTTGATGTCAGACGTTCTTTTACCTCGCTTAGCCTACTCATTGAACGTCTCCAGGGCAGGCACCACTGCCAGGGGCACACCTAGAGCTTGCAGCGAATGTGCCTGGGCTTCCCACATGGTCGCTCGGCGTTGTGGGGTGTCGTGGTCATAGCCCAGCAGATGTAACACCCCATGAACAACCATCAACACCAAATGATCGTCCGGCGCATGTCCAAGTTGCGCAGCTTGGGTTGACGTGTAGGGATACGCAATCACCACATCTCCCAGATAATGCGTCTCGGCTTCCGCCAGGGCGTCCGGCGGCAGAGGGGGCCGTTCTGCCGGAAAGGATAGCACGTCCGTCGGGCGGTCTACCGAGCGGTACTGGCGATTCAGGGCTTGGATCTCCTCATTGCCCGTCACACGGACAGAAACACCCGCGCTGTCCTTGCATTCGTGGGCGCCCATCACAGTCGCGGCGGCTGCGGCCAACTTGTTCGCGTCTACCGGGTATATGTGGGACACCACGTCGATGTTATACGTCATCGTTGTCGTCTGCTTCCTGCGTTTCATCGGAGCGGCGCGGCAAGGGGGGCACATCTGGCAAAGGAGAAACGTCGGTTTCTTCTTCTGCCGAAGGTGCAGCCATGACTTCGCCCGTTTCTATCACTGGTTTGACGCCTGTAGCTGTCCCAGCACCGTTTGTGTTCGAGGTCTTCTTCGGCTTTGTGACACGGCTGGCGCTGGTCTCTGTGGTGGTTGGCTCAATGGTCATTTCGACAGGCTTTTTGCCGGAGGCAGGCGACGGGTAGTTGATGCGGGGGTGAAAAACAGCTTGAAGCATCTCCACAAACACCGAACGAATCGTTTTGATATCGCTGGATGTCAGGCCAGAATCGTCGAGTTGGCCGCTGCTGTTGCGGGCATTGATAATCCCCTGCACGATCTCTTGAATCTCTTGTTTGCTAGACGGACGGCGCGCCCGCACCGCGCTCTCACACCCATCGGCCAACATCATAATGGCTGTCTCCCGGCTTTGGGGGGCCGGCCCTGGGTAGGTGAAATCCATCGGGTCTACTGAGTCAGGGTCTTCCGCGTTGGTGCGGGCCTGCTGATAAAAGTACTCCACGCGCGTAGTGCCATGATGCTCTCTAATGAAGTCGCGCAAGCGCATCGGGAGCCGATTTTGACGGGCTAGCTTGTCGCCTTCCGTGACGTGCCCGATGATAATATCCGCACTTCGATACGGATCGCCCATTTCGTCATGCGGGTTTACGCCATCGGCTTGGTTCTCTACAAAGAAGGGGGCGTTTAGCGTCTTTCCCACATCATGATACAGTGCAGCCACGCGCACCAGTTCTGCGTTGCCGCCGATAGCGCTCGTGGCTTGCTCCGCCAAGTTCGCAACCTGTAGCGAGTGCTGATACGTCCCCGGCGCGTCCCGAAGCAGACGCTGTTGCAGAGGTTGATTGGCCTGGTTAAGCTCAACCAGTCTTAGCCCTGTTGGCAGGTTGAACATGATGGTGACTAGGTACATCAGCACCATCGCACCCGCCGCTGAAAGCAGGCCGTTGATGAAGCCATAACCGACTAGGTTGGGAAACAGGGGTACTTCCTCTGCCAAGCGCGCCTGCCCATCTCCAAGATTGAAAATTACAATCGTGGCAATGTTGATAAGCGCGACCATAGAACCGGCGAAGAAATAGCTGTTCAGACGCTCTGCACGCCGGAGCGTCAATGTGCCAATGAGACCTCCCAGGGCGATCAGTACAGTTAGCTCCAACTGCTGGCCAATCATAAAGCCGACCATCAACGCTAAACCCAATGAACTGACAATCGCCATTTCTGGCCCCAGAATCGCCACGAAAAGCAGCGCCATCGCCGCCGTCGGGTAGAGGTAAATTTCCCCCTGACTGATGCCAATAATTCTCGCGCCGATGAGAAATAGGATATACAGCACAGCGGCCAGGACCAGAAAGCGCGGCTGCTCAAACAGCTCGCTAGAAAAGCGGCTCAAGAACAAGCCGATAGTCACTAAAACTGTTAGGCTCACCATGAATGACTGGATGACTGTTCTTAATAGGGCCTGGCGTCGTTGCTGGGGTGTCGCTTGCAGTAGCCCTAGCTCGCGCAGGGCCTCCAGGTCTGCCGGTTGGATAATTGACCCCTCGACGACCACAATCTGCCCAGCGACAAAGGTTCGCTCCACGGGCTGGAAGTTTGCCGATGCTTCCTCACGGGCCATCTCGGTGTCTTCTGGGTTAGCGAAGGTATTTGGCCGCACCAGGTCGCTAACAACGGTAGCAATGATCTCTCGCTCCTCCGGCTCGAAGTCCACACTCACCCGGTTCGGTAGGCGAGTACGGGTTGTAGACAGATCATTCTCACGAATAGGCTGCTGTAGAACCCGTTCTAGCAGATTTACAATTTGTTCGTCTGCTGCCCGCCAACGATCATCTTCTATCTCTAGCAGCCCGACGGCGATTGGCTCTGTGAGGCTCAGGGCGACAATCTGCTGCAAATCTCCGATTTTTTGTGCCTGTGTGCCGTAGGGGTCACGGCGCACATTGTTGACATAATCCAAGATTTGGCGGGCAAGCTGTGTTTGCTGGCGGGCTATACCCACTTCCGGATTATCGTACACATCCTCGACAGCAGTCACAGCTGCTTGACGCCCCTGTTCGGTCAAAACTTCGCTGACGTATGTCGTGGAAGGCGGGGACGGCGGCGCAACAATGTCTCTTGGTGCAGGGTCCCCGGCTTGCAAAGAGGCCAGGGATGTGTCCACGAAAAAGACACTGAACGACATCACCAAGGTTGTCACCACAGCAAACAGCAGCGCAGATGCGATGATGCCCAAGCGATGAACAACCTGGATCGTTTGATCCGGTTCGATGTCGAATTGTTGCTCGAGTATCCTCGCAATCCACTCAGACATCATCCTATCCCTGCAACTGCCGACGAACTTCTGCGCTCACGGCCTTGCCGTCTGCTTGGTTGCCGACTTTTGGCATCGCGGCGCTCATGACCTGTCCCATGTCTGCCATTGAGGTCGCGTTCACCTCGCTAATTGTTTCTGACACAATCCTGGCGAGTTCTTCATCGCTGATTTGCTCCGGCAGGAACTGTTGCAACACCCCGATGGCTTGTACTTCTTCCTCGGCATCTTCTGAGCGGCCTACACGTATCAGCTCTGCGACAGCCTCTTCGCGCTTCTTCACCTCTTTGATGACGATCTTGGTGGCCTCTGCGCTCTCTACATCGGACTGCGTGTCTACTTCGACCTGTTTAATAGCACTAAGCGTCATGCGGATAGCATCTCTCGCCAGCACATCCTTATCACGCATCGCCTGCTTTAACTTGGCTTTCATTTCCGGTCTTGGGTCTTCCATCAGGGACTCCCAGGTAATTTTGATGAACAACAAACCGCATTATAGCGCACGCCAACGATGCCGTGTATTTCTATGATGCCTCTACGGGCATTACCACGATGTTGTCGAAGGTAGCCGCCATTCCGCCCTCCAAAATGGTCTCAACCGCCACGCCCACCGCTCCATACGGGATCGTGTCATCCATCAGTGAGGGCTGTAGCTGCCCGGCCACGCACTCACCCCCGCTCATGGTGCTTTCGCCACTGCGGTCATCTGGGATACACACGCTCAGCGGCTGGCCGTTTACGTAGAATTGGAAGGTGTCCCCTCTCGCTACCACTCGTAGCGCATTGACCGCGCCGTCTGTGCCCTGCTCTACGGCGTCGGACTGAATCCAGTCGCTGAGCTTGATGATTTGTTCTGGGGTTTCTCTCCACACAGAGTAGTATCCGTCGCTGCTGACGTAGAACAGATAATATGTATTCTCGTTCAAGCGCCTGAAGACAACACCGTAACTGTTGTTGAGTGGGCCATCTGTTGCGGCTGCATCCGCTTGTAGGTCAAAATCCTCGAACAACCAGCGCTGAGTTGATAGTAAGCGCACCCGCCCCGGCGTCTGGGGGTCTAAAGTCAGCTCCAAGGCTTCTTGCGTGACCTCGACTGTGCCCCCTCGCCTGGCCTGCAACGCCCAATCGTCGCCGGCTTGCTGCCGGGCAAAGGTTGTCGCATAAAGCACCGGGCTGGCATCGTGTGGTATAACAAATCGTAGTGTATCTTCCCGCCCACGCCCCCACCACGCCAAACAAAGCAGGCCGACGGAACATGCAAGGAACAGCGTGCCCTTCATGGTTGATTTTCCTTCTAGCTGTCGGCGCACATTTTAGCACGGACGCAGTCAATCGGTAAGCGTACCCTAATCGGGCGTTGCTAAGAACTGTCGTCCGACTGTGCGCACTCGGTCTTGGTCGCTCAGTTGCAAAAATGTACGTCGTAGGGCCAGCAGATACACCAGCGGCAACATACCTGCCACCCCACTAAACACAAATACGCCGACTGATAGCAGACCGGGAATCCTGCTTAGGGCGAGCACAGCGGCGAAATCGACAGACAAGCCGACCAACAGCCAGGTGAGAATGCCCGTGATATACCACCCCAACAGCCAAAACAGATTACGTCCCCACAAAATTAGCATTCGCACGCCAAGGCGTGACCACTGCGACAGCTTGCCGCCGGGTTTGAGCGCTTCTTCCACAGCCATGATCGTCACCGCACGGTAGCGCCAGTACGGCTCGCGTAGCAAGGCCACGCCTAGGGCAAGCGTTAGCCCCAGTGATGCCCCAACATACGAGCAACGTGTCAGCACAGAAAAGACCGGATTTACGGTTACCATTGGCAAGAATAGCCCGACCAGCCACACCACCCACCAGCCCAGCAAGGCCATTCGCAGGGCCAGCAGCCCATAGCACAGACGCCAGTTGTAAAACTCTGCCAAACGAAGCCGACCTAATGACGCTTGGCACACATCAACATAGCTCAGACGCAGCAAATCAAGCATTTGAGTGCCGCGTAGCTCGCTGACGCTCTGCACACCGAAGTACACATAAAAACCGTCCAGTAGCACCTCCAGCAGAATAGAAGCTACTGCCATGCCCGCTAGGATCACACCTAACCCTTGCGGTTGTAGGCTACCGAAGGCCGCTAGCGTCAGCAGCATTGCCAGAACAGGCACCGTCAGCAGTGCACTGACCAAGACCCACCGATGGAAAGCACGCTGACCACTACGCGTACCTGTCCAGCGAACACGCCGACTTGCTATCTGTGTGAGTTTGTCCTTCTCAGGCAGGTCATCGTGGGGTGTCTTGAAGTAAAGCAGCCGAATTAGGCGCTGCTTTTGGTCGAGCAGTTCTCGTAGCATGTACAGAATTTCGGAATCGAAAACCGGGCCAAGATAAGGAGCGTTTCTACCTGCCATCTGGGTCACCTTGATGTGCTAAAAGTTAGGGGAGCGGGTCGTCAATCGCTGCAACACACTTTGAGTTTAGCACAGCATCCCCGCCCGTGTACTCACCCATCTGGCTAAGACGAGCGGCCCAGAAGAGCCATACCGCTCAGGGTTAGCTTGGAAGAGCGAGCTGGATCGACCAGAAGCACCCGAAGCATTTCCAGGAAAATCAGTGGGGAAAAGCCAATAACACCACCGAAAGCAGTGGCAAGCAGAGCATACCCAATCGATGCAGAAGTATCCCAGGAGATTGTTACAACACTAGCTATCCCTAATGCGAAGATACTCACGAAAAATTGAATCCACAGTAAGATCACGACAACAGCGCTCATTCCAAGCCAGCGAAGTAGCAGGCGCGTCCAGGTGCGGAAGTCGTTTTCTAGGCGCGCCGCCACACGGACGCCAATTTCAGTAAGGGCTAAGTACCGCCAGTACGGCTCCCTCAGCAAAAAAATGATAGCGGGAATGGGGACGCAAAGGAGTATGCCCAGTGTCATCGGTTGCTCTTGTAGCTGAGGCGCACTTACCATTTGCCATAGTGCTGTAAACCAGCTCAACAGCCACAACATTCCCAGCAAGAGCCGTAAGCCGATGAAGATGAAGAGAGGTCGCCATGCGTACAGCCGTGCCAACCGTACCCGGGCTGTCATCAGGGCTGTTGGGCTGACCGTGGTTACCCGGATGAACTCAAGCGTATCGTCATGATTGAGTTGCCGGATGCTGTTCACGCCGTATAACATGCAGAAGAAATCAATGACTAGGCTGATGAGTAACGTGAGCAGAAACAGAAACATGTTTATAGTGAACAACGCTAAGGGATCTACGGAGATGACGAAGATCGCCAGCAGCACCAGTGGGACAGAAAGATAGGCTGTGATACGTAAGACCTGCCGATTAAAGCGCCGCAACCTAGCATGGTCGCCAACCCAGGCCACACGCCGAGCATGTGTGTAATACAGCGGGTCGCGGGTCCCCTCCCCTTCGTGTGGCGTTTCATAGCTCATAATGCCTTTTATCCACGTCAGCGGCATAGGCTCAATCAAGTTCCTCATGACGGGCAAAGATTGCCTGTTCGGCCACTCGCCAGCGCCACCCGGCTAATTGCTTTTGGGAGAACCACACCACCAGCGGCATAATTAGCCAGGGCAAAAGCATAGCTATCGCTGTTACCATCTCAAACTCGAAGCTCAAAGCCCGCCCGATAATTCTTTCTAGCCAACCACTTGTAAACACGACCCAGACCCCAAATAAACCCTGTAGAAAAACGGTTAGCAGCGTGGCCGCCGCCAGTGTGCCCCACATCCAACCGCCACGACGCACCCTGGCCGCAATGGACATTGCCAAGCAGGTCATCATGCGGAAGCGCCATAACGGTTCCCACAACAGCATCACCGTGAAGATGCAAAAGCTGAGCAGTAGCAGCAGCGCTATTGCCAGTTCCTGCCATCCAATGAAGTAGAGTTCACCTGTTAAGACAGCTCCAATGACACCGATGATGAGCAGCAAAATCAGCAACAGCCAGCAGCAAAAACGCGCTGCCCACATTACGATGAACACCCGCCAACTTCTTGCCTGGGCTAACGTTATTTGGGCGTCGAGATAAGTGGTTGCACTTAGCGAAGATGTTCGGAGGAGATCAAACTTCACCTTCTGGGCCATTTCCGTGCGGACACTCATCGCCGCGTAAAACAGCGTAACCAAATCCACCACGACAAACGAGATAGCACTCACAACCAGTGACCCCACCCAGTACAAAAGGGCAATGATGTAATGATCTCCAAAGGCGTTGCGTGGGTCGTAGGTCACGCCCAAGGTCACGATTAGGCCGGCGAGGATCAGTCCTCCCACGATCCACATTACTTTTCGGCTGTAGCGCTCTAGCCCGGTGGGTGTGCGCCCGCCGCGTACCCCCTGGATGGCATAGGATAGCAAAGGGTGCGTGTGCGTTAGGCTGGACTGCCTGAAAGGGTTATACGTATGCAGCAATCTCATCATATATAACCCCTATCCCCACGTCTTATCTACAGCGCATCGAGCAATCTCTGGGCTTCTGCACGCACCTCTGCGTCAGAGGCTGCCACGTCTTCTAGCAATTGGCGTGCGAGCGTGTCGTCCGTGCCCGTTACCAGTAGCATACGCGCTTTGTAAAAACGTGCCAGCATGTTGCTGGGGTCAGTCTCAAGGGCTTGTTCGATGATGCGAAGTCCATCGGCCTCGTTGCCGATGGTAAATAGTGACCAAGCTTGGCCAGCCAACAGATTAGCGTCCTCCGGTGTTTCCTCCAGCGCCTGGACGATAGCCGTCAGGCCGTCCGTGCCCAGGTTGGCGCTCTCCTCCGCGTAGAACTGCACCAGCACCTGCTGGAAGCGCGCATC
>JGI12210J13797_10245645_pt1 | contig 13125 bp, 9 predicted proteins | sample ElkSlonscriptome_3_FD_13797 | JGI IMG/M metagenome (IMG submission 13797)
GGACTCGAACTGGCAGAACTCCGCAAAGAGGCTTTCGAAGGTTCCCAAGTCGATGTTTTGCAAGCAAAAGTGCAAAAGAATGAGATCGAGTTGGCCCTTCAACAAGCAGACGTCCGGTTCGAAGCAGCGTGGCGAGAATTGGTTGCGTTGGCGGGCAGCCCGCAAATCGATGCCGTGGAATTGAGTGGCGAATTGCCAGAAACGCTTTTAGAAATGAATTGGGCTGATTTAGCTTCAACCATCGTTTATTCGAGCCCGGAATACCAGGCAGCTCAAACTCGGATTTGCCAAGCTCGCGCCAATTTAGATCGCCAATGTGTCCAGCCGATCCCGAATATCGATTTCCTATTGGCATCAGGCTTCGACAATGGAACGGGTTCGGGATTGATCAACTTCGAAGCCGGCATACCAATTCCCGTTCACAACCGCAATCAAGGCAATATCGCTGCCGCACGGGCTGAGTTGACTCGGGTCTCGTTGGCAGCGACGAGGATTGAAAACTCAATCAAAGCACGCGTCGGGGCAGTATCCCGCGACTACGATTCTTCGCTAGCGGCGGTGACCAAGTACGCGAACGATATTCTGCCAAATGCGACCGAGAGCATGGAATTGGCGGAAACCGCCTACAATGCGGGCGAAACGAGTTTCTTGCAAGTCTTGGTGGCACGTCGGACCTACTTTGACGCGACAATTGAGTACATCGCGTCCCAAGCTCAGCTCGCCCAAGCCGCCGCAATGGTCGATGGATTCGTCCTTTCAGGGGCTCTCGAGCCGGTCGTGGACGAGAGTGGCGATTCGAGTTTAAGAGACTTGACGTTTAGCCAGCAGTAGCCTTTACTTAAGTTTTGTAGGACTTGATCCGATCATAGGTGTTAGAGAAAGATGATCAAGTCGACATTGCCACAACGTCTGAGTGATTAGCGAAACGCATGCTGTCCGTTCTCATCCACCTTTTAACGCTCCTTGTATTCGCCGTTCATGCGGTGGTGGGTTGCTGCGCACATCATCATCACCTTGATTGTGTTGAGCAATCATCGTTAAGTAAGGCTGCGATTGCTAGCACCGCTTGTGGTCGGGATCAAGTGCATCGTTGTTGTGACCATAAACACGATGCAGACTCCGTAGCGGATTCATGGACAGTTGATGGCGATGCGAGCTGGGCAAATCCACCGATCCCGTGCGACCACCAGTCGCATTGCAATGGATCGCGGTGCAGTTTCTTGCTCGGTCATGTTCGGCCGGCGAATGAGACCACGCCGTTATTCGACCGAGTTCCCTCGCCAAGCGATAACGGTCTCGTACACGATCCTACGGGCATTCATTCTGCGTTTCAAAGTAAGCCAGTCGCATTCGCTGGCATAGCCGCAGAAACCTTGCTGCAGTTTTATTCACCAGCAGAGCGCTGCGCGAATCAACAATCTTGGCTTCTCTAAGCCGCCAGTAGCCGAGTCTCTCTCCGAGACTCGAATGCAGTACCGACGTAGCGAATAGCGTCAAGCGTTTCGTCCACGCTAAAAAAGCGAAAGGCTTTGGTGACTTCCGCTACGACCCAAGTCGTCAAATCCATCACCGAGAGACGGACCTACTCTTCACAAACCACAAGTTGTCTTGGATGCATCGTAAATCACCAAAACTGTCCTCGTCGATGTTGCGTTTACTCGGCGGTTTGACTCTCATGATTGCGGCCGGATTTACCTACACGATTTGGTGGCCGCCCGTGTCGAACTGGGTCGATGCCCATTTGCTGTCGCTCTCTGGCGATGGCGAGGATAAAGATCTGCATGAACCGGCGAATCGTGCAATCGCCTCGACCGATCCTTCATCACTCATCTTGACACCGCAAGCGATCAAGAACCTAGGCTTGACCGACGAATATTTGCAAAGCGTCAAACTTTCGACGTACCGCCGTTCGATCACCATTCCGGCGGTAATCGTGCCCAAACCGGGGCGTTCGCAAGTCGTCATCGCATCGCCGCTCAACGGCGTCGTAACTCATGTTCACGCCGTTACCGGCCAAGCAGTGATGCCGGGCGAATTGTTGATGGAGGTCCGTTTGACTTATGAGGAATTAGTCGATCGACAAACCGAGTATTTGAAGACACTGAGCGAACTCGAAGTCGAAATGCGAGAGATCAATCGACTTGAGGAGGCGACCCGAACCGGTGCAATCTCGGGCAAATCGCTACTCGAACGCCGCTACGCCAAAGATAAACTCGAAGCCGTCCTGAGGTCGCAGCGTGAAGCACTTCGCATGCACGGATTGTCAGACCGCCAGGTAGAACAAATCGGCCGAACGGGGAGGCTGCTGCAAAAGCTACAAGTCGTTGCACCCGACATTGATCGGCACGATCACGACGAGGACGAAGAGCTGGAACTGCGTTTAAGCCGGGTCGTCGCTCGGCCAGCTTCTTACGTGATACCACAAAACGATGTGCCAAGTTTACCACCTTCGAGCGATTCACCCCCAAGCGATTCAAAGCGTAGTACGGATGAAGCCCCTCACGAACATCGTCCGTTGGTGGTCGAGGATTTGAAGGTTCACAAAGGGCAAGCCGTCGTGGAAGGCGACAAGTTGTGTTCACTATCGGATTACAGCGAACTTTATATCGAAGGCCGTGCTTTCGAAAACGACATGACGGCGATCAACGAAGCGATCTCCAAAGGTTGGTCGATCAACGCCATTTTTAGTGGTGCCTATGGAACCGAGATCGTTCGCGACCTGAAATTGGCTTTCGTTGCCAACGGCATTGACCCAATCTCACGAACCTTATCGGTTTTTGTCGAACTGCCCAACGACGTCATTCGCGACGACACCACCACCGAAGGCATTCGTTATCTGGATTGGAAATACCGCTTGGGCCAGCGGTTGGAACTGCAAGTTCCGGTGGAAGAGTGGCAGAACCAAATTGTCGTCCCCGTGGAGGCGATTGTTCGCGATGGTGCCGATTGGTTTGTGTTTAAGCAAAATGGAAAACAGTTCGACCGAGTGGCTGTCCACCTGTTGCACCGCGATCAAAACGAGGCCGTCATCGCCAATGATGGCTCCCTTTTCCCAGGCGACGTGATCGCCATGCGATCCGCCCATCAAATGCAGATGGCCGTCAAAAATCAAGCGGGCGGTGCCGTCGACCCTCACGCAGGACATAACCATTGATGCTAGATTCCGTTATTCGTTTTGCGCTTCGTCAACGGATGCTTGTCATCGCCGTAGCTTTGTTTCTCGTCGTCTACGGAACGTGGCAAACGTCCGTGATGCCAATCGACGTTTTTCCCGACCTCAATCGGCCTCGCGTGGTCATCATGACCGAGGCACCGGGGATGGCACCCGAAGAAGTCGAATCGCTGATCACGTTTCCCATCGAAACGGCAATGAATGGAGCCAATGGAGTTGAGGCGGTCCGCAGTTCGTCGGGCGTTGGCATGTCGATCATCTATGTCGAGTTCGCCTACGATACCGACGTCTATACCGACCGGCAAATCGTTGCCGAACGGATGCAGATGGTCCAAGACCGATTGCCACAAGGCATCGTTCCGCAATTGGCACCGATCTCGTCCATCATGGGCCAAATATTGATGCTCAGCATGTGGAACGACAATCCTGAGGTCGACACGATGCAACTTCGCACGACCGCCGACTGGGTCGTCCGCCAACGATTTCTGACCATCCCGGGCGTTTCGCAAGTCTTTACAATGGGTGGCGAGCGGAAACAATTCCAGGTATTAGTGGACCCCGATGCGATGCTGCGATTCGGTGTGACGCTTGCCGAGATTGAACAGGCTGTCGCAGGCAGCAATGTCAATGGCACGGGCGGGTACTTGGACGACCAAGGCGGCAGCGAATTGCTAGTCCGCTCACTCGGTCGCATTCAATCGATCGAACAATTGCAAAAAGTTCCGGTCAAAATTCGCAACCGGCGCCCGGTGCTACTTTCGCAAGTTGCGTCCGTCGTCGAGGGGGCTCAAGTCAAACGAGGCGACAGTTCGGCGTTCATAAGGATGGATGATCGAAGATTGAAGCTTGGAGATTTGGAAAACACCGATTCACAACCTTCAATCTCCAATCCCCAATCATCAACGACTTGGTCCGGTGGGCCAGCGGTTCTGCTGACGATCAACAAACAACCGGGGGCGGATACGCGAACGGTCACGCGAGAAGTGATGCGGGCGATCGAAGAACTTCGGCCAACGCTTCCCGCCGGAACACAATTGTCGACGGTCTATTCGCAAAAAGCGTTTATCGACCGTGCGATCGAAAACGTTGTTGAGGCACTTCGTGACGGCGGGATTTTGGTTGTCGTGATCCTCTTTCTGTTTTTGCTGAATTTGCGAACGACCTTCATCACGCTAACCGCCATTCCGCTATCACTGATGATGACCGCGATTGTATTTGCGGCTTTCGGGCTGTCGATCAACACGATGACGCTCGGGGGGATCGCCGTCGCGATGGGCGAGCTAGTCGATGATGCGATTGTCGACGTGGAAAACATCTTTCGCCGGCTGAAAGAGAACCGCCTGTCTGAGAATCCGCTATCGCCTTTGTTAGTGGTGTATAGAGCCAGTGTCGAGGTGCGGCGATCGATCGTGTTTGGAACGATGATTGTCATCCTGGTTTTCATACCATTGTTCGCTCTCGGGGGCATGGAAGGAAAACTGTTTGCTCCCCTAGGGATCGCCTACATCGTCTCGATCGTCTCATCGCTGCTGGTCTCGTTGACCGTAACACCTGTCTTGTCGTATTGGTTGTTAGGCCATAGCGCACGTTCAAAGGATGAACGAGACGGGCGATTGCTTCGCGGTCTCAAGACCATTGCGGACCGCGCCATTCGTTTTAGCCTAAAACTTCCGTTGGTAAACCTGTCGGTTACTGCCGCGATGGTTTTCATCGCCGCAATCTTCGTTGCTCGGCTCGACCGAGACTTCTTGCCGCCGTTCAACGAGGGGACCATTCAGTTGAACGTGGTCTTACCACCTGGGACATCACTGGAGGCATCGAATGAAATCGGGCGGACGGTTGAAGATGCCTTGAAGCAGATTGACGATGTCCAGCGGTTTGCACGTCGTACGGGGCGAGCGGAGTTGGACGAGCATGCCGAGGGTGTCCACATGTCCGAAATGCTGATCGAGATGGCCCCCGACTCTCCGCGAACTCGTGAGCAGCAGCTGGAAGAAATTCGCGATGCGATGCAGAACATTCCTGGGATCGTAACCGCCGTCGAACAACCGATCGCCCACTTGATCTCGCATATGCTGTCGGGAGTCAAAGCGCAGGTTGGAATTAAGATTTATGGAGACGATCTCGATCTGCTTCGCCAGAAAGCAGAAAGGGTCAAGGCGGAAATGGAAACCGTCCCCGGCGTGACCGACGCGTTGGTAGAACCGCAAGTTGTCATTCCGCAACTGCGTATCGAACTGAATCGTGACCGGTTACTCGAGTATGGTTTAACTTCGGCCGACGTGAATACTTATCTCGAAACGGCGATGAATGGCAAAGTCGTTTCAGAGGTCCTCGACGGGATGCGTACATTCGATTTGATGATCCGCATGAAGGAAGGCTACCGTGAAGACATTACCGAACTAAAGCGATTGACCGTGCAAACGCCCGAGGGCGGAATGGTGCCGCTATCGAGCCTGGCGAAAATCTATGAGTCGGGCGGCCCAAACGTGGTCAATCGCGAAAACGTACGGCGGCGAGTGGTGATCCAATGTAACGTGTCGGATCGAGGTGTCGTGGATGTGGTGAATGACATCCAAAAACAAATCGCTCCGCTCGTCGCTTCGCTACCAACGGGATACTTCGTCGAATATGGCGGCCAATTTCAAAGCCAGAAATCAGCCAGCCGGATGATTGCAGGCTTGTTTGTACTGGCCATGATCGGCGTCTTTATGGTGCTGCATACACTATTTCATAGTGCCAATTTGGCATTGCAAGTCATGGCAGCACTGCCGATGGCATTTATCGGTGCGGTAGCCGCATTGGTGTTGACGGGGCAAACCCTAACGATCGCTGCCATGGTCGGGTTCATCTCGCTCGCGGGGATCGCGTCGCGCAACGGCATCCTACTGTTACAACATTACTTACATCTGGTTCAGCACGAAGGCGAGCAGTTCACGCCAGCGATGATCGTTCGCGCGGGCCTCGAACGACTGGCCCCCGTCTGCATGACCGCGCTGACCTCCGGCATTGCACTGATCCCTTTGGTGCTATCATCCGGTGAAGCGGGCAAAGAGATTCTTTACCCGATCGCGACCGTCATTCTCGGCGGTTTGATTAGTTCAACGATGTTGGACTTTTTCGTTCATCCAGCACTATTTTGGCTTTTCGGAGTCGAATCGGCGAAACGAGTTGTCGAGGCATCGGGGGAAACACCCCTTCCGGTGTAGAGATCGTGCTGCATTTCCGTTATTGTTCCGCATGGGCATACGCATCACCTACCACTCCCAGCGAAGACGTTGACCAACACTCGCTCACTAACCCCTTTCTCTTTTGAAAAGAAGCAGACGATGAAGAAATGCATATTGAAGAATCTGACGGTGGCAATGATTTGTGCCACTCTCGTTACGACGACCGGATGCCAACCATCCGAATCGGAGGTTGCCCCAGGACCGACCACCGAAGCCGATCATGACCACGACCATGCAACGCACGGCCCCAATGGTGGAACGCTCATTGAACTTGGGGACGAAGAATACCATGCCGAGTTGGTACACGATGACACGGCGGTCACGGTCTATCTGCTCAACGCGGCGGCGACCGAACCGGTTGCAATCGAACAACAAGAATTAGTGATCAACGTGTTACACGATGGATCCCCCGAACAGTTCAAGTTGCTGGCGAGTCCTGCGGATGGCGATGAGGATGGGAAATCATCGCGGTTTATCATCGAAGACGACCATTTGGCTGCTCACATGGACGATGAGGCGTCGGCGCCGAAATTGAGCGTGACGATTGACGGTACACCGTACAGCGGTGAAGTAAGCCATCATGACCACGAGCACTAAGCTTCGTCGAGCAGATCAACGGCGGCGAATGCTTTGCCTTCGAGCATCGCCAAACTCGCTCCGCCGCCAGTACTGACGTGGCTCACAGAATCGGCAAAGCCAAGTTGATCGACCGCCGCGGCACTATCGCCACCGCCGATGATGCTGGTCGAATCACTATCGGCGACCGCTTGGGCGACCGCTTTGGTGCCTTCGTCAAACGGGGGCATTTCGAACACACCCATCGGTCCGTTCCAAACGATTGTCTTGGCGTTCTTGAGCACGTCTGCAAATTTCTTCGACGTTTTTGGACCGATGTCTAAACCTTGCCACCCATCCGGAATCTCACCGTCGGCAACCACTTGCTTGTTGCAATCGGCACCGAATGCGTCGCCGCAGTGCGTATCGACCGGCAGCATTAATTTGTCACCGCCCTTTTCGATGAGTTCTTTCGCTAGTTCCACCTTGTCGGCTTCGACCAAGCTGTCGCCAACCTTGCCACCTTTGGCCAACGAGAAGGTGTAAGCCATCGCACCGCCGATCATCACGGTGTCACAAATGGAAAGTAGATTGTTGATGACATTGATTTTGTCGCTGACTTTTGCACCGCCCAAAATGGCGACAAACGGACGCGAAGCGTTGCTGATCGCGTCGCTCAAGTAAGCGATTTCCTTGGCAACGAGATGCCCGACCACGCGAGGCTTTCCGGCCATCGCTTCGGGCACGGCGACCATCGACGCATCACTACGGTGGCAAGTGCCGAAGGCGTCGTTGCAATAAACGTCGGCCATCGCTGCCAACTTGCTAGCAAAATCGCCGTCACCTTTCTTCTCACCCGCGTTGAAGCGTAGGTTTTCGAGAACCAATACGTCGCCATCGCTCAGCGAGGATGCTTTCTTGGTTGCGTCGTCGTCGACCGTATCGGTCGCAAACGCGACAGGTTTGCCGAGCAGCTCGGATAAACGCTTTGCGGTTGGAGCGAGCGAGAACTTCGAATCATCGCCTTCTCCCTTGGGACGGCCCAAATGGCTCATCAAAATCACTCGTCCGCCGCGATCGATCACACTCTTGATGCTCGGCATTGCCATGCGAATGCGTCGATCGTCACTGATCGATTGGTCATCTTCGAGCGGAACGTTAAAGTCGACTCGCATGAGAACGGTTTTGCCAGCAACGTCTACTTGGTCGATTGTCTTTTTTGCCATCTTAATACTCGTGTGTGTGCATGCCCAAGCGGTCTGAAAACGACTTGGTTTGTAAGGGAACGATCGGTCAAGCGTCCGATTATCGACAATCCATGCAGGATGTCGAGTACGGGCATCCAAGGAAGCCTCCGCATGGACACGTTCACCACCGGTACAGTTTTCCTCAACTTCACCATCGCCAAAGACCGAAACATAACTTTAAGCACTGCAACCGGTAAGTTCGCCGGAGGCATCTTGCACCGTGGTTGGTGGACCACGGTCAATTCATAGTGGGGGACGGCTGGTGCCAAGCGGATCGATAAGGCAACATGTGCGCGTTAGCTGCCGCTATGCGCCCCTACAGGAAAACGGGCCACCGCAGAATAGCGTCAAACGCCCGCCTGGACGGCTCGCGTTGACGGTGATCGTGCTGCTCGGGTTTGCTTTCCACGGCATCGCGGCAACCCCAGTAGCCGCCGAAGGCTTGCTCCGCCGACTTTCCGGTGCAAATGAATCCGATGATTCGCTGGCCGGGTCGGCATCGGCCGAGCGGCGTGTTCAAGTGATCGCCAGTTTACCGATGCAGCGATTGACGGTATCGGCTCAGAACCGAATTCTGTCGATTGTCAATTCGCCAACGATCTATCGTCAATTGCCGACCCAAGCAATTGCCTGCGATCGAGACCTGTTTTTGTTCATCACACGCAACCCCGAAGTCTTGGTCGGCATGTGGGATGTGATGGGTGTCACGCAAGTCGAGACGACGCGGACGGGGCCCTATCAAATCGATGCGACCGACGGCAGCGGAACCACGTGTCAAATGGACTTGGTATACGGCGATCGGAACCTACATATCTTCGTCGCCGACGGCCACTACGACGGCAAAATGGTTGCCAAGCCGATCCAAGGCAGCGGCGTTTTTGTCTTCCGTAGCACCTATGCGAAATCGGCAAGCGGCGACACCACCGTTACCGGAACCCTCGACTGTTTTGTTCAATTCGACAGTCTCGGGGCCGACCTAATCGCTCGAGGTTTGAGCGGTTTCATCGGCCGATCGGCGGACGCTAACTTCATTGAAACGGCCCGCTTTTTGAGTCAGATTTCGGAAGCGTCGAAGCGAAACCCGCATTCGATGATCGATTTGGCTCAGCGGTTGCCGCAAGTGTCGACTGAAACTCGCAAACAATTCGTCGAAGTCATCGTCGCGATCAACCGCCGAGACATGCAAGCGATCAGCGACGCCCGGACCGCTCGAAGCCTTCAATCAGAAATGCCGCTTCGCAACCATTAAAAGTGCCGTGCGGTCGGATTTCTTGGTTGATACTGGATTCACGAAATCTTCGCCTCGCTAGCGGTTCGCTTTGTGAATGGCACCAAACGCCAACTGACGCCGACAATGATAGCGCCCCGAAATTGCATTTCCTGTGCCAGTATGGGTAAGGACAAGCATTCATTTCGCAATTGGAGTAAACGTGATCTATCGAATCAAAGAGAAGTTTTGGTCTTGGGGCAATGATTTCAGCATCAATGACGCTGACGGGAATCTTTGTTATTACGTAGATGGAAAGGCGTTCTCGTGGGGTGACAAACTCTCCTTCCAGGATCCCAACCGCAAAGAGATTGCGTTCATCAGCCAAAAGCTGTTGTCATGGAAACCTCGCTACCAAATCATCATCGACGGTGCGGTCTTCGCCGAGGTGATCAAGGAGTGGACTTGGCTGAGGAAAAAATTCACGTTGGATGTGCCGGGCCCGAACGACTACACAATCGACGGATCGTTTTGGCAGCATGAGTTCACGTTTCAGCGATCGGGACGGACGGTGGCAACGGTAAGCAAAGAGTTATGGTCTTGGTCCGACAGCTACGGCGTGGAGGTGATCGACGGTGAGAACGAAGTTGCCGTGCTTTGTGCCTGCATCGTGATCGATCAGATTCTGCACGACGAATCGAACCACAGTACGAATAACTAAAACGCCCGAGCTTACGACAGGCAAAAGATGGCAGGCAAAAATCGAATACCAGAATCGATCCACCAATCTTTTGCCTTGCATTTTTTTCCTCATTAAAACCGACTAGTGGATGGCACCCAACACGAACACGCAACACGGCTTTATGGATGGTTTTACTTTGCTGGCGGTCCATGGGACCGGCAAGACCACGTTCATTAAGAACTGGGTAATCCGCGGGCCCCGACGGGGCACTACGACAATTCCGCTAGGACGTCGGCAAAGGGAATTTCGCTGCAGATGCCGTAATAGCTTTCACGAGTCATTCGTTTGCGGATCATTTGAGGTGACGATAAGCCGCAAAGGAACCTGGCTTGATCACGAGGTGTCGATAGCTGCTCGGGATACTTTTCGATCAGTTCTGCAATCGCCAATTTGACACTCCGTCCAATGCTGCGGTGTGTTGGCGGTTGCAAATCGAACGGACCTTCGCCTTGGCAATAACTGCAATTCCCACACTCTTGAGTCGTTTCCCCGAAATGTCTCGATAATGCTTGAGCCTGGCACGCATCGGCTTTGGCGAGCGAAAGCACTCGGTCAAGTCGCTGGATCTCGACCGCTTCTTTTTCCTGCATTCGTTCCGCCAACCGTCCAGCCAATCCCTTCGGTCTCTTGATTCGATTGAGCCAGCGGTAGCCATGGTTCAAATCGCTGACCTTTACTTCCAACCATCCCTTTTCTGACATCGATTCAATGGTTTCAATGATCTGCTTGCGCTTCACCGCTAGCCGTTTGGTCGCCAAGGTGACATTCAACAAGAACCAAGTTCGACCTTTTGTTAGCATCGACAGCAGGGCTTCCGAAAATTCGCGCTCCGAGGCTGGAACCTTCGCCAAGATTTGCTCGAATGATATCTGGGGTTGCACTTTGTAGCTTTCGTAGCGCGGCGAGGTCGCTTCCAGGTATCCATCAAGTTCTAAGTAGGTAATCAGGGTGCGCAAGACAGACAAGCGAATATCGGTTTCATAGGACAAACGATAATGCGATACGAAAAAGGTATCGGGCAGCCCGTTCAGCCGTTCGATCAATTGCTCGACGTTTTGCCGCTCAACCGTGTCGCCGTAAGTAAAATTATCGAGCACAACACGGTCTTCGGGAACGATCATCATTTCGCATAGGGAAACCTTGCCGTCGCGTCCCGCGCGTCCAACTTCTTGAGCGTACGCTTCGAGCGACTTGGGTGGATTGAAATGATAGATGTAGCGGATATTCGACTTATCGATTCCCATCCCAAAGGCGATGGTCGCGACAACCACTCCCGCTCGACTCTTGATAAACTCGTTTTGAATCGCCATCCGGCATTCCGCATCAAGTCCTGCGTGGTAGGCGGTTGTTGCAATACCGTCCTCGGTCAGTCGTTCGGCAATTTCTTCGGCCGAGCGTTGCGTCGTCACGTAAATCAAAGTCGAACCCGCTTGACGACTGCGAAGTTGTTTCAGCAAATGAGCGTAGTGATTCGGCTTTTCCAAGATCACACTGCGGAGGTGCAAGTTCGAACGATAGAAAGGAGCACGAATCGCATCGGGTTTTCGAATCTTGAACGAAGAGCGAATATCCTGCAGCACCTCATCGGTCGCAGTCGCCGTCAATGCCAACACTCGCTGAACCGAGAACGATTCAGCAATTTTCGCCAGCTTCAGATAGTCGGGCCGGAAATTGTGTCCCCACTGGCTGATGCAATGAGCCTCGTCAATTGCAAACAAAGCGATTTGCAGCGTCCGAAGTGACGCAATGAAACGTTCGTTGAAAAATCGCTCCGGTGCAACGTACATCAACTTCGTTTCACCACAGCGTATGCCTTTCATGGCACTGCGAAATTCAGTGGCTGACATATTGGAATCGAAGCGTACCGCGGAGATGCCTTTTGAATACAAGGCGTCGCATTGATCTTTCATCAAGGCAATTAGCGGTGATACCACCACGGTAGTGCCGGCCAGCATCTGGCTAGGCAATTGGTAGCACAGGCTTTTTCCGCCACCCGTCGGAAAAACCGCAGCGACGTTCTTGCCGTTAAGCAGCCGAGTGATCACCGATTTCTGGCCACGGCGGAACGAGCGAAGCCCGAACCGTTGTTGCAAAACTTGCTTGATGTCGTCCAACTACTCGATCCATCCACCACCGAGGACACGATCGCCATCGTACAGCACCGCGGCTTGTCCCGGTGCAACGGCTCGCTGCGGAGAATCGAACTCGGCTTCAAAGCGGCTCAAGTCGTCGTGATCCAAAATGACTCGTCCTGAAAGGGGCGAACCGTTGTAGCGAATTTGGATGCCGACTTTCATGGGGATCGTTTTCGGATCGACCAACCAATTCGTATCGACCGCGGTTAAACCGCTGCGGTCGAGAGCTTCGGGCGGACCAATCACGACTCGCTGCGTTTCGGTTTCAATGCGGATGACGAAATGGGGTGTCCCCATCGCCACGCCCAACCCTTTTCGTTGGCCGACCGTGAACGCTTCGTAGCCGTTATGGGTTCCGACGGTCTTGCCATCGACGGTCACAATTTCGCCAGCGGTCGCACCCACCATTTCGGGGCGTCGTCCTTTAACAAAATCACTATGGTGCCCCTGGGTGACAAAGCAAATCTCTTGGCTGTCCTTCTTGCCGGCGACTCCCATCCCCAGTCCTGCGGCCATTTCACGAATTTCAGTCTTTGTAAAACCGCCGACCGGCAACAACATCCGCTGCAAACGCGGTCGGCCGATCCCAAACAAGGCGTACGATTGATCCTTGCTAGAATCGAGTCCGCGATGCAGCTGCGGGCCATTGGCATGATCGACAAGACGGGCATAGTGCCCGGTCGCAACATAGTCGGCGTTCACCGATTCGGCATAATCGAATAACTTGCCGAATTTGATCCAGTGATTGCATTTGACACACGGATTCGGTGTTCGCCCGTTTAGATAATCCTCGACGAAGTAGTCGACGATGCGGCGGAAATCCTCTTGCAAGTCGAG
>JGI12210J13797_11057990_pt1 | contig 13113 bp, 7 predicted proteins | sample ElkSlonscriptome_3_FD_13797 | JGI IMG/M metagenome (IMG submission 13797)
CGCCCTGCTCCTCCTCGCGCCCAGCCCCGCCGGGCCCGCGCCAGGCCCTACGCCGCCGCCGAGCGAGCCCACCACCGATCCCTCCGACATGCCGCCGAGCGCTCGGCCGGGGGCCGGTCCGGCCCCCGACGAGCCCATCCTCGAGCCGGGTGACGTCAAGGGCAAGGGCCTGTCCGACGACTACGAGCCGCCGTTCCCCAGCGACGAGATGGAGCTGTCGACGGTGCTGCAGGCCTCCATCGAGACCAACATCGACCTGGCCATCAACGCGGTCGACATCCAGATCAGCGAGGCCCAGGTGCTCGCGGCGCTCGGCGCCTACGACGTGTTCATCACCGCCGGGATCAACGGGCGGATCTCCGAGACGCCGCAGCGTGGTTCGGCCATCACCTTCGCCCTCGGCGAGCGGGAGGTGGGCGCCAGCTTCGGGGTCAACCGCAAGCTCGAGACGGGCGGCACCATCTCGCTCGACGTCAACGCCAGCCGGAACCTCCGCGAGCAGCCGGTCAACTTCTTCGACGCCGAGGCGGGCTCGGTGCTGCTGGCCACCTACGCCATCGTCCCCACCTTGACCGTCTCCCACCCGCTGCTGCGCGGGATGGGCCTCAAGGTCAACCGCGCCGACATCGACCGAGCCCGCATCGCGGTCAGCCAGGCCGAGGCCGCCCGGCAGATCAATGCCCAGAACATGGTGCGGGACATCATCAGCGCCTACTGGGATCTCCTGTTCGCCCACCGCGACCTCGAGAACAAGCGGCGCAGCGTCGAGCTGGCCCAGCGGCAGCTCGAGCGCACCCGGGCCCTGGTCTCGGCCGGCCGGCTGTCGCCGGTCGACGCCAAGGCGGTCGAGCAGGCCCTCGCCGCGCGCGAGAGCGACGTGATCAACGCCGAGAACGCGCTGCTCAACGCCAGCCTCGACCTCCGCACCCTGATGGGCGAGTCGCTGGCCGACCGAGACACCCTGGGCGTGCTCCCCCTGACCGACCCGATGGTGAAGCCCCGGCCGGTCGACGTGAAGGAGGAGCTCGACGGGGCGCTGGCCAGCAACCCGCAGATCCGTCAGCTCCAGCTGGGCATCGAGAGCCGGCGGATCGACGAGCTGGTCGCGCGCAACAACACGCTGCCCCAGCTCGACGTGAGCGGCACCTTCACCCCGCAGGGCCGCAGCGTCGACAGCGTCCCCGACCAGACCACCGGCAACCCCGGCCGCCTGGGCAGCTGGCCGGAGGCCTTCCGCAACATCTTCACCGACGACATCCGCGATGGCGTGCTGGCCGACTGGACGCTCACGGGCCAGATGACGCTCACGTGGGACGTGCAGAACCGCGGCCCCGAGGGGCAGCACGAGGCGGCGATGCTCCAGATCGAGCGGGCCGAGCTGCAGCTCGACCAGGCGCGGCAGCAGGTCGCCGGCGGGGTGATCCGGGCCGCCAACGGCCTGCGCACCGCCTCCAAGGTGATGGAGGTGGCCGACATCTCGCTGGAGCTGGCCAAGGAGAACCTCGACGCCGAGCAGGCGCGCTTCGAGGTCGGTCGGTCCACCAACTACGACGTGCTCCAGCGCCTCGACGAGGTCGACGCGGCCGCGGCTCAAGCGCTTAGCGCGCAGATCAACTACCTCAAGGCCCTGGTCCAGCTCCAGGCCCTCAACGGCGAGATCCTCCCCGCCTACGGCATCGATCTCCCGTGAGGTCGGGCGGCCGGCCCCTCGACCCGAGCGAACCCCGCCGGGCCCGGGGGTGTCCAAGCGCTCGGGCATCACGGCCCGCAGAGGATCGCTTGTCGGCCTCTGCGACCGCATGCTAGCGTCGAAATCCCGCAGCCCGCTCGTACGCCACGAGCCCCGCGGGCCACACGGAGGTTCACATGTCCGCAGCCGAGATCGCCGACAACAAGTGGGAGCTCCAGTCCACCAAGCCACCCGTGGGCAGCGCCGGAGGCGTGCTCCAGCTGCTGCTGATGGTGGGCTTCGTCGGACTGTTCGGCTGGCTCCTCGTCTCGTCCGTCATCGGCATCGTCACGCCCAAGGCGGAAGACGGAGGCCTGGCCGGCAGCTACAAGAACATGAAGGTCGACGGAGACGGTTCCAAGAAGGAAGCACCGGCCGAGTAGGCCGGCGACTCCGGTCTCTCTCGACTCCGGCCCTCTCGTCGAGTCGCCCGACCCGCCGTACCATTCGGGAGCCATGTCTGGCTCCCGCGTGATCCATAGCGACGACCTGCCCTGGGAAGAGGGCGGCCACGGTGATCTCTTCGCCCATCGACGGCGCCGGCTGGGGCGCGAGTCCGGCGGGCTCCAGCTGGGATGCAGCATGATCGAGCTGGATCCGGGCAAGACCGCCTGGCCGTTCCACTACCACCGCGCCAACGAAGAGGCGCTGTATCTGCTCGCCGGTGAGGCCACGCTGCGCCTGGGCAGCGAGCGCGTGCGGGTGCGGGCCGGCGACTACGTGGCCCTGCCCGCCGGCCCCGACGACGTGCACCAGCTGACCAACACCGGCACCGAGCCGGTGCGCTACCTGGTGATCTCCACCACCGTGACCCCGGATGTGTGTGTGTACCCCGATTCCGGCAAGGTCGGCGTGGTCGGGGCGCTCGACGACGCCGAGGGTCGGCCCCAGCGGGTGGTGACGTTCCCGCGCGACGCCGAGGTCGGCTACTGGGACGGCGAAGGGGGCGAGGCCGATGCGAAGGCCGAGCGAGACACGGAGGCCAAGCGTGCCGCGGAGGCCGAGCGCGCCGCCGTGGCCGACCGCAAGGCCACCATCGAGCAGATGGCCGACAGCGAGCTCGAAGCGCTCAAGCGCAAGATGAAGCTCGACTCGACGATGGCCGACTCCGACTCCGACCTCGACGCGCTCGAGCGCAAGCTCGAGGACGACTGACCACGGCTCAGCCCTGGGGCAGCCGCACCGGGACCATCGTGGTGCCCGGCTCGCCGAGCGACAGGCCACGGACCTCGAGCCGACGCTCGCGCTTGAACACCTGCAGCCGATAGCGCCCCGCGGGGGGCTCCTCGACCGTGAACACGCCCTGATCGTCGGTGAGGGTGGTGATCTCCACCGGCTCGGGCGAGGGCTCGGCGCCCTCCCCCTCGTCTCCCGGCTCGCGCTCGAGGAACACGGTGGCCCGCGACAGCGGCGTGGCCGTCTCCGCCGCCACCACCAGGCCCAGCAGGCACGACGACGCGCTGGCGCAGCGGGCTCGCACGAAGGTCACGCCGCCCCGCGCGGCCGAGGACACGGGAGGGTTGGTGGGCGAGGGCGCCTGGCAGCCGGACCCCAGCCCCATCAGCCCCATCAGCCCCACGAGCACCCACGCTGAGTCGACGATACGCATGCTCGGCTCCTGGGAGGCGCGATCCTTGGCGAGCCTCGCGCCCCCGTCGACCCACGCTAACCGGGGTCTACGGGCCCGTCCAGCCCGGCCGCCTCGCTCGGGGGACCCAACGAGGCCCGGCGCGGTCACTTTCACCGGCGCGAGGGCCGGGGCGCCCCTCCTCCGTGCGATCTCGGGTCCTGCCAATCCGGTCACCTTTGCACGGGGCCGACCCCCATCGTACGCTGGGCCACGAAACGAGGCAGAGTACGTACCATGGTGGGAATTCGCCGCGCGATCGCGCTTTTGTTCCTCGGCTTCTACGTCACGCAGTTCGCGATGACGGCTGGCCTGGGACCCGATGAGACCTTCGCGGCCTATCTAGGCCTTTCGCTCTGCTACGGGCTGGCCTTCGTAGGCCTGGCCGCCGAGTGGTTCTGGGCCCGCTGGTTCGCGATCGGGGTGGGCAACTTCGGCTCACTCATCCTCTTGGTGCTGTTCAAGACGGGCATGGAGCCGCTCATCGCGTTCTTCGGCTTCACCCACCTGGCCATCTGGGTGATGTTGCTGGGCGAGGGCATGGCCGCCAAGTACGAGCACTCCGAGGTCACCGCCGAGCGCTGGAACTTCCAGGAGGAGTCGCTCATCCTCATGCGCCGGGCGGTCAAGTCGGCCGGCACCACCCTGCCCTTCCTCATCCTCTACGCCCTGGCGCCGCAGCCCGAGGCCCTGCAGCTGGGCACCCTGGCGCTCGGCGTGGGCGGGTTGTGGGGGCTGCTGCGCGGCCGCACCTGGGGCGTGCTCGCCATGGGCGGCGCGGGCATGCTCGCCATGGCCGACGGCCTGGGCTGGCTGGGCGCGCCGGTCCAGAGCATCCTGTTCCTCGACCCGCACGGCTCCGCCGCCATCTACGGCCCGGTCGCCGGGCTCATGGCGGGGCTGATGCTGCTGGTCCCGCTGTTCTTCGCCGCGCCGATGCTCCGCTTCGTGCGGGCGCGCTAGCCCTCTCGGCGTACGGCATGCAGCGAGGCCGAGCCCCCCCCCCGGGGCTCGGCCTTCTTCGTTTCGAACGCCCCCGGGCCAGTCCTCGCGCGAAACCCCGCGCCGACCCGCGTATCCTGGCGCCGATGTCGGTCCGCTCGTCGCTCCGCCTGGCCCTGCTGCTGCTCGTCACCGCGCTGACCGCCTGCGCCCTCCCCCGCCACGCCGCGGCGCAGCCCGGGCGCGGCACGGCAGCGGTGCGCTACCACCTGGAGCTGCCCGCTCCGCACCGGCAGTACCTCTACGTCACCATGGAGGTCGACGCCCCGCGCGGTCGCACCAGCCGAGTGGCCATGCCGGCCTGGACCCCGGGCTCGTACCTCGTGCGGGACTACGGCCGCCACGTGTACGACCTGAGCGCAGAGGATCGCCGCGGGCGGCCGCTCCCGGTGCGGGCCCTCGACAAGCAGACATGGCGGGTCGAGCACGGCGGGCGCCCGTTCACGGTGCGCTACCGCGTGTTCGCGGCCGAGCCCAGCGTGCGCACCAGCCACGTCGACGACCGGCACGCCAGCATCGTGGGCACCTCCGCGTTCCTCTACGTGGTCGACGAGCTCGGTCGCCCCGTGCACCTGGAGGTGCGGCTGCCCGAGGGCTGGTCGGCCCACACCGCGCTGGCCGAGGCCGAGGCCGAGGCCCCCCCGGGGCTGGCCCGCTTCACCGCCCCCGACTACGACGCGCTGGTCGACGCTCCGCTCGAGCTGGGCACGCCCCGGGTGGCCACGTTCGACGAGGGCGGGGCCCGCTTCGAGTACGTGCTGAGCGGGGCGGAGGACACCACCCTCGATCTCGACCGGCTGGCCGGCGACGCCCAGCGGGTGGTGCGAGCCCAGGGCGAGCTGATGGGCGGGTTTCCGTTCGCCCGCTACGTGTTCCTCATGCGGGTGTCCGAGCACGGCGGCGGCGGGCTGGAGCACGCCCACAGCACCTCCATGATGATGCGCCGCCGCGACTTCGACGAGGAGCGCGGCTACGAGCGCGCCGCCGCGCTGGCCGCCCACGAGTTCTTCCACCTGTGGAACGTCAAGCGGATCCACGACCGGGTGCTGGGCCCCTTCGACTACGCCAAGGAGAACCACACCCGCCTGCTGTGGCTGCACGAGGGCTTCACCGAGACCATGGAGGGCCTGAGCCTGCGGCGCGCGGAGCTGCTCGAGCCCGACGACTGGGTGAAGCAGCTCGGGCACCGCTTCACCCAGTACCTGCGCAAGCCGGGGCGCAACCACGAGCCGATCGCCCAGGTGAGCTTCGACGCGTGGACCCGCGCCTACCAGCCCGCGCCCAACCACCCCAACGTGGCCATCAGCTACTACGAGAAGGGGGACTTCATCGGGATCGCGCTGGACCTCGAGCTGCGCCTGCGCTCGGGCGGCCGCGGCTCGCTGCCGGGGCTGTTCCGGCGGCTGATGGCCAGCCATGGCGCCAAGGGGATCGGCATCACCATGGCCGACGTGATCACGGCCGCCAGCGCCGAGGCGGGCCAAGACATGGGCGAGTTCTTCGCGCGCTACGTGGAGGGCACCGAGGAGGTGCCCCTGCTCGCGCTGCTGCCCCGGGTGGGCGTGAAGGTGGTGGCCTCCGCCCCGTGGCTGGACGACGACGGCCGGCCCGTGGCCTCGCCCACCCCCGCCCAGCGGCGGCAGCGGCAGTGGACGGGCCTGCAGCTGTCGCCGGACGCGACCATCCGCAACGTGCTCCCCGACTCGCCCGCCGATCGAGCCGGGCTGATGCGCGACGACGAGCTGCTCGCGGTGGGCGAGCTGCGGGTGCACGACCGCAGCGACGCGCTCGCTCGGCTGGCCGATCACGCCCTGGGCGAGACGGTGGAGCTGACCCTGTTCCGGGGCGCCCGGCTGGTGCAGCTGGAGCTGACCCCGGTGGAGAACCCCACCCGGGAGCATCAGCTGTCGCTCGTGCCCGACGCCGAGCTGAGCCCCGACGTCCTGGCCCTGCGCACCGCGTGGCTTCGGGGCGCGTCCCCATGAGGCCCAGCAGCAAGAGGCCCGCCCAGCGCGGTGCGCGAGGGTCGGATTCCGAGGGGAAGGGCGACACGCTCGCCCCGATCGCAGCCGAGCTCGGCCCGCTCCGAAGTGGAGCAGGCCGAGCGCATGAACGGACCTCGAGCCTCAGTAGAGGGTGGTGAGCCCGCAGTCTCCGATCTCGATGCAGCCCGCGCAGTCCCAGCGGAAGTTGTCGATGAGCACCGTAGTCGCGAACGCATCATCGGCCACGTCGGCCAGGAAGAAGGTGACCGTCAGCGTCTCCCCGGGCACGGCAGGGGCCAAGATCGAGCGCCAGCCGGTCGCGCCATGACCTTCGAATCCCGTGCCCTCGAGCCGAGGATCGCCGCCGAAGATCGTCATTTCTCCCGCGGTGGCAAGCTCGGTGACGGTGAAGGGCGTCCCATCGGGGGTCACCGCGATGTTCCCCGTGAAGTTCGTGCTCTCCACCCACACGACGAAGATGTCATTGAACGCGGTGTCGACGTACTCGGGGTACTCCGCAGAGAAGTAGGCAAAGTCGAAGCGGAAGCCGTCGACGCCATCGGGTACGGTCGCCACCATCTGGAACTGCGCCCGGTCGTTGAGCGACAGCCCGTTGGTCACCAGCTGCAGGCCGGCGAGGCTATCGGAGCAGTCATTGGTCCCGTCGCAGTTCATGAACGGAGTTCCGCCGGTGCCGAAGTCGCTCCCCAGCCCGGGGTTGATCGGGGCTTGGAACTGCCCCAAGTCCGGGTTGCCGTTGGTCCCGTTGAAGTCCTGCTGCCCGGCCGCCTCGATGATCTGACCGATCGCGCTGGGCGAAGAGATCACGCCCGTGCTGAGCATCAGGAGGTTGTTCCCCGTGTTCTCGGCGTTGTCGGCGTTGACCACGTAGGGTCGCGGCGACCACAGACCCACGCTCGGGACGAAGGGATCGGGTGCAGTCCCGAACCGGTTGAAGATCTCCCACGACCCATCGTCGACCGGCTCGAACGTCGAGGATTGCAAGACGACCGACTGCGTGGGATCGGGCGAGCAGTCCGCCCCGATGGCGTGGTACGGATCCGCGGTGGGAGCCTCGGGCGTACCGTCGCAGGTCAGATACGTCGTCGGTGCTTCACAGGTACAGTCGGCCAGCGCCGGGTTCGTGTCGTCGCAGTCGCTGCCCGCATCGATGCCTGCACCGGGCATCGTGTCGCCGTAGCCGTCCCCGTCTCCGTCGAGCATGCATGCCTCGGAGGAGTCGTCTTCAGCCGAGCCGGGGTAGGCCTGGGCCTGCCCGTCGTTGCAGTCGCTCCCCGGCTCGATCCCCGCGGGCGGGTTGCTGTCGCCGTACCCGTCGCCATCGGCATCGATGGCGCACACTCCCGGATCGTTGACGGCGGAGCCCGGGTAGACCTCGCTCGAGCCGTCGTCACAGTCGTTCCCCGCGTCTACCCCGGCCGGGGGCATCGTGCTCCCCCAGCCGTCACCATCGGCATCGACCGCGCACAGCATCGGCTCGAGGAATGCTGCGGCTGGGTAGATGGCTGGGCTGGCGTCCGCGCAGTCGCTGCCGTCATCGGCCTGGGGCTCGATGGCGCTGGCGCTGCTGTCTCCCCAGCCGTCACCGTCCGCGTCGACCGTGCACAGCGCCGGCTCCTGGCTTGCCGCCCCCGGACGGAACTGGGCGTCGTCGTCGACGCAGTCGCTACCATCGTCGGCCTGGGGCTCGATGGCGCTGGCGCTGCTGTCTCCCCAGCCGTCGCCGTCCGCATCGATGGTGCACAGCGTCGGCTCCTGGCTTGCCGCCCCCGGACGGAATTGGCCGTCGCCGTCGACGCAGTCGCTGCCAGCCTCGGCCCCCACCGGAGGAGCGCTGGTGCCCCAGCCGTCTCCATCGCCATCCAGCGTGCACAGCTCGGGCTCGTTGACGGCTGCGCCGGGGAAGATCGCCGCGCTGGCATCCACGCAATCCGAGGCGTTGTTGACGAAGCCCGGCCCAGGGTCGACGTTGGTGTAGATGCACGCGCTCGGCGAACCGAAGCCGTCCCCGTCGATGTCGGCGCACCACTGATCGCAGGCATTGATGCCGGCGTCGGCGTCGTCGCAGTCTTGGCCCGACGTGACGCCCGCGGGAGGATCGATGGCCCCCCAGCCGTCTCCGTCGGCGTCAGCCATGCAAGCGAGCGGAGACTCGATCTCGGCGGCGCCGGGGAAGGTCGTGTCGCTCCCGTCGTCGCAGTCGGTCCCGGCGACGACGCCCGCCGGAGGGTCCGCATCGCCATAGTCGTCGCCGTCTTGATCCTCGGTGCAGGCGAGGCTCAGCGGAGGGAGCTCGTTGGGCGAGGCCCCCGGGAGGATGTTCGGATCGTAATCCGCGCAGTCGCTCCCGTCGTCGGCATCCGGGTAGGTCGCGGTGGCACTGGCATCGCCATGGCCATCGCCGTCCCCGTCGATGGTGCACAGCGTCGGCTCGGCCATCGCGGCCCCGGGGGCGACCGCCGCGCTGTCGTCGTGGCAGTCGGTCCCCGGCACGACGCCGGCGGGCGGATCGATGTCACCGAAGTCATCGCCGTCTGCATCGAGGGTGCACAGCGTGGCCGCGGGACCCGGCTCGGCCGGAGAGGCACCCGGGAACCCGCTGGCGTCGTCATCCAGGCAGTCCGACCCAGCATCGACCCCGGCCGGAGGCGCAGAGTCGCCCCAGCCGTCGTCATCCTCGTCCTCTGCGCACAGCGTCGGCTCTTGCTCGGCGGCACCCGGGAAGATTCCGCCGTCGAGATCGGCACAGTCCGCGCTGTTGTTGACCCAACCCATGCCCGGGGAGCCCTCCGACAGCTCACAGGTCCCCCCGCCGAACCCGTCCCCGTCTGCGTCCATGCACCACAGGGTGCACTCGGCGATCATCGCATCGTCGTCGGCGCAATCGACCCCCGGGATCACGCCCTCGGGCGGCGACGAGTCGCCGTAGCCGTCGCCGTCCGCGTCGGCCATGCACGCCTGCGCGCTCTCGTCCTCCGCAGCACCCGGGTGGGTGGTGGAGACCTCGTCGTCACAATCGGTGCCAGCCATGGTGCCCTCGGGCGGGTCGCTGTCGCCGAAGTCATCGCCGTCGGCGTCGAGCGTGCACGCCTGATCGAGCGGCGTCACCTCGTTGGGGGAGGCGCCTGGGAAGGCGTAGGCCGAGGCATCGTCGCAGTCGGTCCCGGCGTCGGCTCCCGCGTACGCGAGCGGGGCCTGGGCATCGCCGTAGCCATCGGCGTCCGCGTCGAGGGTGCACAGCGACGGCTCCTCGGAGGCCGCTCCGGGGTAGACCACGGCGCTCGAGTCCACGCAGTCGGTCCCGGCCAGTCCATTGGGCGGCGCCACGACGTCACCGTAGCCGTCCTCGTCCTCGTCGGAGACACACGCTTGGTCGAGCGGCGGCGCCTCGTTCTCACCGGCGTGGGGAAAGGCGTAGATCGAGGCGTCATCGCAATCGGAGCCCGCGTCGGCCCCAGGATGGGCGGCGGCAGCCAGCAGATCACCCCAGCCATCACCATCGTCGTCGATGGTGCACAGCGCGGGCTCCTCGCTGGCGGCTCCGGGCCAGATCGCCCCATCGGTGTCCACACAATCGGTATCGTTGTTGGCCCACCCCATGCCCGGGGAGCCACCGGAGAGCACACAACTCGCCGGATCGCCGAAGCCGTCGCCGTCTGCGTCAGTGCACCACTGGTCGCACACCGTGATGGCTGCGTTGGCGTCCTGGCAATCGACGCCGGCGGTCACCCCCTCGGGGGGGCTGGATTCTCCGTAGCCATCGAGGTCTTCGTCGGCCATGCACGCGCTCGGGCTCTCCGCTTCGGCCGCCCCCGGGAAGGTCTGGTCCGAGCCATCGTCACAGTCCGTGCCGGAGATCACCCCCGGTCCAGGCGCGACATCGCCGAAGTCATCACCATCGGCATCGAGCGTGCACGCCGATGCGATGGGCTCTGGCTCGTTGGGAGACGCACCGGGGAATGCGTCGGCCGAGATGTCCAGGCAGTCCGTGCCGGGGTCGGCCCCGAGCGGGGGCAGGTTCGTTCCGTACCCGTCGCCATCCGCGTCGGCCGTGCACAGAGCGGGCTCTTGCGCGGCCGCACCAGGGTGTACCGCCGCGTCGTTGTCGAGGCAGTCGCTCCCATCGTCCGCGAGTGCTTCGAGCGCAGATGCGGCCCGGTCACCCCAGCCGTCGCCGTCGCCATCGATGGTGCACAGGTGCGGCTCCTCAGTGGCTGCTCCAGGGAAGACCGCGGCATTGCCGTCGGCGCAGTCGCTGCCCTGGTCGGCTCCCTCGGGCCCGCTGGCGTCGCCCCAGCCGTCGCCATCGGCATCACGCGTGCAAAGCCGCGGCTCCTGCGACGCCGCCCCGGGCCGAACCGCGGGGTCATCGTCAGCGCAGTCGTCGTCGTTGTCGACGTGGTCGGCGGTGGGAGGCCGCGGCCCTCCGGGCATGCAGTCCGTCGGGTCGCCGAACCCGTCGCCGTCGTCGTCGACGCACCACAGGGTGTCGCACGCGTACAGCTCCGGGTCTTCGTCGGCGCAGTCCGTCCCCGCCCGGATCCCGAGGCCGGGGTCGTCATCACCCCACCCGTCCTCGTCGTCGTCGTTGGTGCACTCTCCGGGCAGCTCGTTCTCGGCCGCTCCCGGGTGGGTGTGGTCGTTCCCATCGTCGCAATCGAGCCCGCGTTCGACGCCAGGGCCGGGGTCGCCGTCTCCCCACCCGTCCTCGTCGGCATCCCGCATGCATGCCCGGCCGTCCTCGACCTCGGCTGCCCCCGGGAAGGCGTGGGGATCACGGTCGTCACAGTCGTCACCAGCGTCGGCGGGCACATGACCGCTCGGGGGATCCATCGGATCGGCCGAGGTGCAATCGGCCGGATCACCGAAGCCGTCCGCATCGGCATCACGGCAGAACCGCGCGCTCGGATCCTGGTCGGGGACCAGTCCATCGTCCTCGTCGGGGGAGGGATCGGCGTCCACCCCGGGAACGGCCGCACACGCCTCTCCGCGTGGGTGAGCCCCGTCGTCCAGGCAGGGATCGCCACAGCCGGTCATCGCCACCGGCACGGTCAGCGTCAGGCTCGCCGTCAGTCTACGAATTGCTTTGATGTTCATCGCTTCGTCTCTCGGTAATTCTTGGTGTTGGCGTGGCTCAGTCGATCACTCTGAACTCGATGCGCCGGTTCTTGGCCCGGCCCCTCTTGCCCTCGTTGCTCGCGATGGGCCGGTCCGGTCCGTAGCCTTCCGTCTCGAGGCGGCTAGCGTCGATGCCGTGCTCGATCAGGTACTGTCGAACCGACTCGGCGCGCCTTCGAGACAGATCGACGTTGTAGTCGTGACCCCCTCGGTCATCGGTGTGCCCGCTTATCTGGAAGCGCACGGAGGGGAACTGAGAGAGCACCGAGGCTGCCCCGTAGAGAACTGCGCGAGAGCGCGGTCGGATGGTCGCCTTTCCGCTGTCGAAGTAGATCCCTTCGATGGTCCCGCTGAACCTCTCGAGCTGGTCGGGGAGCTGGTCGGGGCATCCATCGTCGTCCTCGAACCCATTGGCGGTCTCGGGCTCGGTCACGCAGTCGTCCTGCGGATCGAGCAATCCGTCTTGGTCGGTGTCGCGGACGGGACAGCCATCGGGCCCGATCCCTGGCTCGTGCACGCAGGCGTCCTCGCGGTCGAGGAAGCCATCGCCATCCGAGTCGGGACACCCCGATGGAGCCAGCCCGGGCACGGTCACGCAGGCGTCCTTGGAATCGAGGATCCCGTCTTGGTCGGTATCGAGCACCGGGCAGCCGTCCGGTGCGATCCCCGGCACGTGCACGCAGGAATCCTCGGGGTCGAAGAAGCCGTCTCCGTCGGTATCGCGCGGTCCCGAGGTCTCCGACGAGCGTCGCCCCAGCGTGAGCGACACCCCGGCCAGCGCCTCGAAGTTGTGGTTCTGGAACGTGTTGTCGATGCCTTGCTTGTGGCTGACGACATCCCGCAGATCGACGCGAAGCTGGGCTCTACGGGTCATGTTGACCTTCAGACCACCTCCGAAGTGAAGGGAGGGATCGACGTCGTCGCCCACCGCATCGCGGCTGCTGCTGACTCCGAGCATCCCGGCTCCCACCAGCACGAACGGGACCATGCTCCACTTGCCCAGCTGGCCCACCAACGAGCCCCGTGCGTTCCACAGGGTCGCCCGATCGCCGCCGATGGTCTGCGTGGGGATGGCTCCCCCCTCGACCTCCATGCCGAAGAAGCGGCTGGGATAGTAGCCGACGCGAGCTCCGATCTCCGCCGACGCGCCCGCGTACTCGGAGAAGCCCTGCTCGGGGAGCGTCGGCAGGGGTTCGAACAGCTCGTGGTCGTCTCCGGGGACGTATACGCCGCTGTAGACCCCCAGCTCCCCCATCTGTCTCTCGGGTGCCCAGCGATGGATCCACCGGTCCTCGTCGGTCCGACGAGGACCGGTGGATCCATCGTCGACTGCTGCTGATGCTGTGGATGGTTGCCGAGCATCAGCGGCCTCGACCGTCGATTGATCCGTTCCTTCGGCCGCGGCGACCCACGAGGGGCCAAGGCACGCGAGCCAGAACAACCCCGACGTCGATGCTCGCTCCGCTCTCCTCGATACTCTGTTCGTAGTTTGCATTGCGTGTCACTCATGGACTGCAAAATCGTTGCCACGACATCGCCCGAGTCGGACCTCGGTTCTTCATCGGGGTGTTTGCCCCTCCCCGCGGTCGATTCGTGCTCGACGAGCGGGCATCGACTCCCCGCATCGGCTC